>Ga0209805_1000174_pt1 | contig 38424 bp, 34 predicted proteins | sample GraSoiAngelo_148_FD_185905 | JGI IMG/M metagenome (GOLD analysis project Ga0209805, IMG submission 185905) | Grasslands soil microbial communities from the Angelo Coastal Reserve, California, USA - 14_1009_09_20cm (SPAdes) (version 2) | ecosystem: Environmental > Terrestrial > Soil > Grasslands ...
GGCGCGGCGCCGCACCTGCGTGGCGGTGACGTCTGGCGTCGGCTCCAGGCAGAGGACGACCCGCTCGGGATCGAGCCCGGCGGCTCGCAGGTCGGCGGCAGCCGGCGCAGCCAGACCCGGGCGGCTAAAGATGACCATGTCGGCCAGCGCGACGAGTCGGACCGGATCATGCCAGGTGCGGATCTGGCGGGCCGCGTCCCAACCGAGCAGCAGGTAGGGGATGTCCTGCGGTCGGCCGCTGCGAAAGGCCAGGAGCGTGTCGACCGTGTAGGACAGGCCTGGGCGGGCCACCTCAACATCCCAGACGCGCAAGCCTGGGATGTCCCTCGCGGCCAGCCGGCACATCTCGAGGCGGTCGCGCGCCGGTGCATGCGTCCCCCGCTTGTGGGGCGGGCGACCGGCGGGGACGAGCAGCACCTCATCCAGGCCCGCACAGCGGCGGGCGGCCTCGGCCGCGGCGAGGTGGCCGTTGTGAATGGGGTCAAAAGTGCCCCCGAGAAGTCCTACCCGCATCGCGAAGGCATGATTTGGGGCCCCGGCCGAAGGCCAGGGGCGGCGCCGAGCGGCGCCGAAGGGGGGCAGGGCCGTGCGCAGCGCGGCCCGCCGCCAGTGTCAAGACCGCGCGCAAGCGCGCCGCGAGCGTCAGCGAGCGGGCATGCGTCTTGACGCTGGCGTTGTCGGGGGGGCGAAGCCCCCCAGGTAAGGGGGCCGCGGTCGGCCTCGGGCGAGGAGGGAGCGCAACGGGCCGGGGAAGATGCGATGTTCATCCCGGTTGGTACTCGAATTCGGTTGTGCCGATCCGCACCGTGTCGCCCGGCGCCACCCCTGCCTCCTCCAGCGCCCGGCTGACCCCCAAGCGGTCCAGCCCGGCCTGGAACCTGTCGAAGCCGTCCGGGCGGTCCAGGTCTGTCCTCTCCAGGAGCCGCTCCACTGCCGGCCCGGACACCTCGAACCCCCAGTCGCGACGCCAGACCTGCAGCGTCGCCTCCCGGACCGGCTTCAGGCGCGTCCGCGGCGCCCGCTGGAATGGCTCCGGACGCGGAGCCGACCTGACAGCCTCGGCCAGGGCCGCGACGAACTCCTCCAGCCCCGCGCCGGTCATCGCAGATACGGGATAGCCCAGGCGGGACGGCACCGCGGCTGGCTCGTCCACTTTGTTGAGGACGATCACCTCCGGGGGACCGCCTGCGGGCCGCCGCGCCTGGACGATCTCTCGCAGCCGGGCCAGGTCAGCCGCCGGATCGGGCTCGGTGACGTCGAGGACGTAGACGACTACGCGAGCCCGGTCCAGGTGCCGCACGTATTTGTCGCCGGGCGGAATCTCGACCAACCGGAGCGGCTCGCCACCTGGCCCGTAGGCAACCCCGAGCTCGGGCGATTGCGTCGTGTGCGGGTAGGCGCCAACCCGCGGCCGGGCGCTGGTCAGCGCGGCCAGCAGCTCCGACTTGCCCGCGTTCGGCAGACCCAAGAGAGCCGCGTCGACGGGAAGCTTCAGCTCTAGGCGCAGAGTTCGCTCTTCACCGGGCAGGCCGGGTCCCGCCGACGAAGGCGAGCGATTCACCGAGCTGGCGCGGTGGAGATTGCCCTCGCCACCAGGCCCGCCTTCGGCCACGACCGCCGTCTCCCCGGCCACCAAAAGATCGGCCAGCTGTTCCTCCGTTTCGTCGTCGAAGACCGCCGTCCCAACCGGAACCTCGAGGACCAGATCCTCGCCCTTGCGCCCTTCCTTGCGGCCGCCTCCTCCAGGCAGGCCCGCGGCAGCCGTCAGAAGCGGCCGGCGGACGAAGGGCTGGAGAGTCTCGAGGGAGCCAGAGGCTTGCAGAACCACGGCGCCGCCCCGGCCGCCATCTCCGCCGTCAGGACCGCCACGCGGCTCGAAGGGCTGGGCTCGAAACGTGGCCGCGCCCCTGCCCCCGCGTCCGCCCCGTACGCGAAGGCGAACGCTGTCGACTAACAACCGCGGCGACCCCCCATTCGAGGCAGCCTATGACGAGACGGGGTAGCCGTCTAGACAGGCTGAACGGAAGCGCGCCGGCTCTCTTTGCCTGCCCGCTGGTACTGGACCTGTCCGTCCCGGAGCGCGAAGAGGGTGTGATCGCGGCCCTCGCCCACTCCCTCACCCGGCTTGATGTTGCTCCCGCGCTGGCGGACGATCACCGTGCCGGCCAAGACCACCTGGCCCCCGAACACTTTCACCCCCAGATTCTGGGGATTGGAGTCGCGGCCGTTGCGGGAAGACCCGCCACCTTTCTTATGCGCCATCTTCCGGTTCTTCCTTTTCCGCGGCCTTCTTTCGGGCGGGAGCGCGCTTCCTGGTCGCGGCCTTATCTGCAGTTTTGGCCGCAGCCTTGGTTTCGGTCTTCTCGCCGGCCTTCTCAGCCTTCGCGGCTCGGGCGGTCTTGTGCGCGTCGTGCGGACCGATCGAGATGATCTCCAGCGCCGTCAGGTCGGCGCGCGCGCCGCGGTGTACGCGCACGTGCTTCTTCGACTTGTAACGCAGCGAGTCGATCTTCGGCCCGCGGCGGTGGGCGATCACCTTGGCCGCCACTGTGATCCCCGCGAGGGACTCGGCGCCCACTTTGAAGTCGTCGCCGTCGACGTGCAGCAGCACCCGGTCCAGCGTCAATTCCTGGCCCGGCTCGGCGGCGAGGCGGTCGACCAGGATCCGATCGCCCGCGGCCACCCTGTACTGCTTACCGCCGCTCACGATGACGGCCGTGGAAGTTCCACCAGACTGGGGCACGAATCGGGATTTTACTACGCGCGCAGCGGAGCCTCGATCTCGGGCCCGAGCCGGACAGTGCCCGACTCGTTGAGCAGGTACCGCTCCAGCACCTGCTCCGGCCGGTAGACCAGCAGCCGCCGGCGCAGCAGAACGGACTGAACCAGGCCCAGCGCCGCCAGGTTCGTCACCAGCGCGGAGCCGCCGTAGGAGACGAGCGGCAGAGGGATGCCCGCGATCGGTGTCAATCCGATGTTCATGCCGATGTTCTCGGCGACCTGGAAGGAGAGCATCACAGCAACGCCGGTCGCGATCAGGAAGCCGAACCTGTCCGGCGCCACCGAGGCCGCCCAGGCCAGCCGGACCAGCAGGAACGCGAAGAGGAGGAGCAGCACCAGGCAGCCGAGCAGGCCGAATTGCTCGGCATAGACGGCGAAGATGAAGTCGGTCGCCCGCTCCGGGACGAACCCCAGCTGGCTCTGCGGACCGTGAAGCCAGCCGTGGCCAAAGACGCCTCCCGAGCCGACCGCGATCCGGGCCTGGATCAGGTTGTAGCCGGCGCCGAGCGGGTCGCTGGCCGGGTTCAGGAAGATCTCCAGGCGCCGGCGCTGGTAGCCGTGTAGCAGGTGTGGAACGATCGGGATGGCCACAGCCCCGATTGCCCCCAGGCCCGCCAGATGGAGGCGCGAGGCGCCGCCCAGAAAGAGCAGACCCACGCAAAGGGCGGCGAAAACCATCGCCGTCCCCAGGTCGGGCTGAAGGAGGATCAAGACCGCTGGCGGTGCGGCCAGGGCGAGCGCGCCCAAGAGCGTCGGGAGGCGCTGCTCACGACCTTGAGCTCGCGCCAAGTGGTCGGCCAGCGCGACCAGGATCACCAGCTTCGCGATCTCGGACGGCTCCAGCGGGAAGCCCGCTATCGAAAGCCAGCGGCGGGCACCGAGCGCGGAATGGCCGGCCAGGTGGACCGCCAGAAGGAGAAGCAAGCAGACGGCATAGGTAGGCAGCGCCGCGCGGCGCAGCTGTCGGTAATCCAGCGCGGCGGCGGCCGCAAAGGCGGCCAGGCCGACGGCAAGCGAGAGGAGCTGACGCTTCAAGTCCGGCTGCGAGGCGGAGAACACGGCCATCAGGCCGAGGGAGACGAGCATGCCTGTCAGCAGTAGCTGCAGCAGGTCGAGGCGGTGCAGCGGGTGCAGCCTAACCATCGAGATTGATCTGGCCTCGGTGGTCGAAGTAGTAGTCGAGGACGTTGACCGCCACCGGCTCCGCGGTGTACTCGCCGAAGCCACCGTTTTCGAGCAGGGTCGCGGAGGCGAAGGTGGGGGTGTTGTAAGGTCCGAAGTCGACGAACCAGGCGTGGCTCGGCAGGTCGACGCCGGTACCGCCGAACTGCGCCGTGCCGGTCTTGCAGCCGCCGTCCCACCGGAACCCCAGCACTCGTGCGATCGCAGCGGTCCCCCAGGGCCCGTTCAGGCACTGGTTCATGCCCTGCCGGAGCACTTCCAGGTTGGCGGGCGAGATGGGCACCTGGCGGACGACGGCGGGCTGGGCGCTCGTCAGCACGGTGCCCGCGCCGTCGGTCACCTTGTGCACGATCGTCGGCCGCAGCAGCGTTCCGGAGTTGCCCATGGTCGCCGCGTACATCGCCTGGATCAGGGGCGTGGCCAGCACGTAGGACTGGCCGATGCCCATCGTGACCGTGTCGCCCTCGTTCCAGCTGCATTCGGGACTGCCGGGGGTTGCGCAGATCGACTGCTTGTAGTCAGGGTTCGGCGCCACGCCCGCCTGAGCTCCGGGTATCTCGATACCCGGCACGGCGCCGTAGCCGAAGGCGCGCGCGTAAGCGGCGAGCGCGTCAGGGCCGAGCCGGTCGGCGACCTGGTAGAAAAAGGTGTCGCAGGATGTCGGGATGGCTTTCAGAACGTTCATCAGGCCGAAGTCGTAGCGGGCCCAGTTCCAGTACGTCCAGGCACCGAAGCTGAGGTGCGAAGGACAGCCAAGCAGCGTGGAGGGGGTGATCTTGCCTTCCTCCAGGCCGGCCGTGCCGGTGATCATCTTGAAGGTGGACCCGGGCGGGTAGAGGCCGGCTATAGCCCTGTCGTAAAGGGGCTTGCCCGGGTCGGCGAGGAGCTTGTCGTAGGCCGCCTGCGTGATGCCCGCCGCGAACGCGTTGGCGTCGTAGCCGGGGTAGCTCACGAGCGCCAGCACCTCGCCGTCTCGCGGGTCGGTGGCCACGATCGCGCCCGCTTTCGAGTTCGCCTTGGCCAGACCTTCCTGGAGCCGGCCGTAGGCTTCCTTCTGGAGCGCGCCATCGAGAGAGAGATAGACGCTCCGTCCGGCGACCGGCGCCTGCAGCGCAAGGACCTGCTTGACGACGCCGTTGGCATCGGTCTCGACGTCTTCCCAACCGTTGCGGCCGCGCAGGACGTCTTCGAGTCCGGCCTCGACGCCCGCCCTGCCGATGCTCTCATCCGGCAGGTAGCCACTTCCTCTGAGCTGCTTGTAAGCCTCGCCGTCGATCCTCCCCGTGTAGCCGAGGACGTGCGAATAGATCTCGGGATCCGCGTAGCGGCGGACGGGAACCTGGTCAAGCCGGGCGCCGGGCAGCTCCGGCAGCCGCTCCTGGGCGGTTTCGGCCTCCTGCTGGGTCAGGCCCGCCTTGATCGTCAGGGGCCGGTAGGGGTCCAGGTCGGCGGCCACGGCCAGCCCGATGTCGGCCGCGGTGCGGCCGCTGAGCCTCGCGAGCTGCTGGTACTCGGCCGCCCGGCCTCCCCGGTCATCGGGCAGCCCGACCGGCGTGACCTGGAGGGACCAGGCCGGATCGTTAAACGCGAGTTGCAAGCCGTGGCGGTCGTAGATGACGCCCCGCTCGGCTTCGACGGTGAGCCGATGGATTCGGTTGATGAGAGCCAACCGGTTGAATCCCGCGCCCTGAATCACCTGCAGCTCGACGAGACGCCAGCTGAGGACGGTGACGCCGATCAGGACGATCGCCGTGAAGAGGTGAAGGCGCCGCGTCCAGCGCGGCCGGGGCTCGATGCCGGCCAGCTCGACCCAGCGGCCGGGTTCGATCATCCAGGTGCGGCCGAGCGCTGGGGAAGGCAGGCGTCAAGCCCGCGCAGCAAGAGGAACGCGGCCGGCATGAGCACGGCGTCGTAGACGGCCGCTGGTGCGACCCAGCTCTGCAGGGCGGGCAGGAGCACCACGTTCTGACCGAATGTGTCGGCGACACCCAACAGGACCAGGTTGTAGACGACCGTGGCCAACCCGCCCGTCGCGAAGGGCAGGAGCAGCCGGTCGGCGTGGAAGGAGCGCTGGCACCAGCCGGCGGCGTAGGCGGCCGCGGCCAGCGCCAGCGCATGGAGTCCAAAGGGCCCCGGCGCCACCAGGTCGAGCAGGAGCCCACCGGCCAGCGCCCAGCGCAGACCAGAGCCCGCCCCGGCGACAAGCGTCCAGCCGACCACCGCCAGGAGGACGAGGTTGGGGAAGGCTCCGGCCACACTCAGGTTGGGCGCCAGGGTCACCTGGAGCAGCACCGCGGGGATGAGCACGCAAGCTCCAAGCGCAACCCTCACCTCGCCGGCATCCAGTCGCGGATCACCAGCACGGTCGAGAGCGAGCCGAAGTCATTCGCCGGCGCGAGCTCCGCGGTTTCGAGAGTCGCCGAATCGCGCCGGTGGAAGACTGCCACCTGGCCCACCACGATGCCCCGCGGATAGGTGCCCCCGATCCCCGAGGTCAGCGCCCATTCGCCAGGCTCAGCGACCACGCCAGGTTTCGGCAGCACCGCCATCGAGATGAGCCCACCCTCTCCGATCGCTGTCGCATCGAGGCCGGATAGAGCCGTGTAGACGTTGACCCGGCTGGAGGCGTCGACCAGCGTCTGGACGATAGCGCTGTGCTGGCCGACATCGGTGACGCGCCCGACCAGGCCGGCACCGCTGACTACGACCATGCTGGGCTCGATGCCCTCGGCGCGGCCACGGTCGATGGTGACCGAGCGTGTCCAGCCGTCCGGCGAACGAGCGATGACGCTGGCCGCCAGCAGCCGATGGCCGAATGACCTCTCGAAACCGAGCGCCTGGCGGAAGTCGGCGTTCTCCCTGCCCGCTGCTTGTAGCTCGGCTAACTGCCGCTTGAGCGCGCGATTCTCGGCTTGCAGCTTGTGATTGTCGGCGCGCTGCCGCCCTGCGTCCTGGAGCAAGCCGAGGCCCGCATCGACGCGATCGACAGCATGCGTCACAACCGCGGTGATTGGCGCCGCCAAACCCTTCAACGTGCCGCGCGGACCGGCCAGCGCGGGCGTCTGCGTCAAGAGGACGAGCAGGCCGGTGCCAAGGGCGATACCGGCGAAAAGGCGGGTGGAGCGCGGTTGGGCGCGACCCGCCGGGCGCACCGCTAGTAGCGGAGCGCGCGGGCGCGGTGGGAACGAACCAATACCCGTCGCAGGGTTTCCATCTCTTCGAGGACGAGGCCCGTGCCGCGCACGACGCAGGTCAGCGGGTCGGCGGCGACATAAACGGGCATCAGCGTCTCGTGTGCCACGAGCTGGTCGAGGCCGCTCAGGAGCGCGCCGCCGCCGCAGAGGATGAGGCCGCGCTCCATGACGTCGACGACCAACTCGGGCGGTGTCGCCTCGACCGTGCGCTTGATTGCGCCGACGATCCCGACGAGCACGCCCGCGAGCGCCTCGCGCACGTGGGCCGTCGTCATCTCGACCACCTTCGGCAGCCCCGTCATGAGGTCGCGCCCACGCACCGTGAACGCCTGCTCCTCCTCACGCGGGAACGCCGACCCCATCGCGATCTTGATGTCTTCCGCGGTGCGCTCGCCGATGAGCAGGTTCAGGTTGCGGCGCACGTAATGCACGATGGCGTCGTCCATCTCGTCACCACCCTGGCGCGCTGACTCGGCGGCGACGATACCGCCCAAAGAGATGACGGCGACCTCGGTTGTCCCGCCGCCGATGTCGACCACCAGCGAGCCACCGGCTTCCTGAATGGGGAGCCCGGCACCGATCGCTGCAGCCATCGGCTCCTCGATCAGGTGCGCCTCTCGCGCCCCCGCGCTGGTGGCCGCGTCGATCACCGCTCGCTTCTCGACTTCGGTCACTCCGGAGGGGATGCCAACCACCATGCGCGGGTGGGAAATGTGCCAGGAGCGGTCGTACGCCTTCGCGATGAAGTGCTTGATCATCTGCTCGGTGCGTTCGAAGTCCGCGATCACGCCGTCCTTCAGCGGCCGCATCGCGACGATGTCGGCGGGAGTGCGTCCGAGCATCTTTCGAGCGTCGCTGCCGACGCTCAACACCTGGCCGGTCCGCCGGCTGACCGCAACCACCGAAGGCTCGTTGAGAACGATCCCGCGACCCCGGACGTGGACGAGCGTGTTGGCCGTGCCAAGGTCGATGCCCATGTCACTGGACCAGAGGCCGAGGACGGTATTGACTACATTCAAGGCGGGAAATCCGAAGACGTTTTTCTTGGAATACCGGGGCGGCGCACATCATACACCGCAGGTAGCGTTAGGCGGACGTCAAGACCACATCATTTTGGGCCAAGCAACGCAAGCACCATCCCCAACGCGACGGTGATGATGGCAAAAGGCGCGACCACGTTGAAGTAAAAGCGGCGCGTAAAGCGAGCGCCGCGATAGATGAGGTTCAACGAGATGGCCACGGACACCATGGCGCAGCCGAGGACGATGACCAGGAAGCGAATGATGCCCAGCACATCGTCACTGCTCGGTGCGAAGAAAAGCGAGGCGAAGAGCCCGCAATAAGGCAGCCAGAGGACGATCCGGAGGAGTCCGAAACCGGCTGCTTCGATCCCGGGCAGGCGGCGTCCCGGGCCGCCAGGCACTCCCTGAGGCGCGGCTTCGGGGATCAGGTTCAGGAGCGCCGGCAGACACATCAGATAAAGGAAGAGACAAGCCGCTCTGGTGGGCACGGCGCTTGGAAAGGCGCTATTACCCAGCGCTTGTGGATGAAAGTTTTGGGGCACCACGGCAGGTACGAGGAGGGCCACAAGCCAGCAAGCCTGAACCGTGAGAACCAGCCGCGGGTCCAACTCGCCGCGGCTCCAGCCCCAGGTCCAGGTCAGCCAGGCGGCGGCGATCAGGGCAAAGGCGGCGATCAGCAGGTTGCGATCGCCGGCCGGGACGGGGTTGAAAGGCGCCGCCATCTGGAGGCAGGCGACCAGCGCCAGCAGAGCGGCCAGCAGCGAAAAGGTTGGAAAGCCACGCGCTGCCGAGCCCGGCAGGACGGCCAGCACCGACCGCGCGGCCGGGCGCAGCCCGCCGCGTTCAGGCACCAGAGCCCAGGTTGCGCCGATTTCGGCGATAGCGCCGAGCAGCAGCGCCGCCACAGCACCCGGGTAGACGAGCAGGCCGATCGCGTTGTCGAAGACGTCGCCCCAAGGCATTGACTGGCTTAGGAGGCTCCGACCAGCTTCAAGATAAAGGCCGGGTAGAGACCGACGGCAAGGTTGATCACCAGCAGCAGCGCGACGCCGAACGTAACGCGGCGGCTGGGACGTCCGAAGGTCTGCGCGAGCCGGATCGAAAGCGGCAGCCAGCTCAGCATGGCGACCGCCAGGAAGAGGGCCAGCGGCCAGGCAACAGCGCTGGCCGAGCGGAGCAGCAGCAGCCGCGCGGCAAAGCCGGCGAAAGGTGCCGAGCCGGCGAGGGCCGCGGCGACCAGGAGGCCCGCGGCGTGGAGCTCGGGCCGGCCCGTTTTCACCAGCGCCGGCCGCGCCAGCAGGTAAAGCGGCAGACGCAGGAGCAGGATGCTGACGAGCAGCAGGCTGGCGGCTCCGAACCCGTCGCGGCTGAGCAGCCCGAGCCCGACCAGCACGAGGCCCCAATCGCCGAGGAAGGAGTAGCGCCAGAGGTCGGCGCCAGGCTTGGACCGCCAGCCACCCAGAGCACCCAGCCCAAGGTTGAAGATTCCGAGCCCGATCAGGACCGCCGCGTAGGCGTCACCCGCTTCCGCCGAGAGGCCCCCTGACAGACGGGTCGCCATCACGACAACAAGAGTTGGCCCCAGAAAGCCAAGCCACGCGACCGGCGAAGCCGGGGCCGGCTCGCGGGGATCGAGAGCGCCCAGGTAAGGCGCCAGTCCGATCGCGGCCGTCACGCCCAGGACCAGCGCCAAGCCGGCGATCCGCGCACCTGCGAGGCTGCCGGTGCCGGCGGTCAGCAGCGCCGCCAGCACCAGCAGGAGTGCGCCGAACGCCGGGGCGCGGACGCGCTCGCCGAAGGACCGCAGAGCCGGCAGAGCCGCATGCACACCGGCTGTCAGGAGTACGGCAAGGGCGACCAGGACCGGGTTGCCGAGGACCGCGACAGCGGCGATCGCGGCGAGCCCGCCCAACCCCGATACGGCGAGCGCCACGCGGTCAGCGCCGGCCGGGGCCAAGAGCACCGCGAGTCCCGCCGCCAGGAAGCTCACGACCAGGATCGCCTGGACGGGCGCGGCTAGCTGGAAGTCAAGGCCGGCGAGCGTGGCGCGCTCCGGACGGGCGGTGACGGCGGCGACCAGACCGGCGAGCCCGAACGCAAGGCAGGCTAGCAGGGCCAGCCGGTGGCGGCGACGCAAGAGCGAGCCGACCAGCGCGCCGGCGAACGGAAACCCGAGGGCCAGCTCAGCCACTCGGAGCTCCGGCCGCTTCGGGCAGCGACGGCATGGCGCAGAGCGTGACGGCGGCCAGCGCCCCGGCCAGAGCGGCAGCGGTCTCGGCCTCGGACGAGTTGACGAGGCCGGCGGCCAGGCCGCAGGCGAGCGCCACCGCGGCGCCAGCCGTCAAGCCGGCGCGCTGGTCGTCCGTGGTGAGCAGACGCGCGGCCCCGAGCGCCGCAACCGCGGCAACCGCGGTGCGGCCCTGCCAGCTCCCGATCGTGAGCAGCGCCGTGCCCAGCCAGACCGCGCCCGCGCCGAACACCAGGCAGAGGATGACGCGCGGGGTCGAACCGGGGCCGAGCAGGCCCCAGCCTTGCCGAGGCGTTCGCCGAAAACCGACCAGGGCGGCCGTGAGGCCACCGGCCGCAAGAAGCAGGGCCGGCTGCCAGCCGCCCTCGGCCAGCCGTTCAAGAGACAGACCGGCGGCCACCAGCAGCAGGCCGAAGGCGAAGCCGCGCCGCGCGTCGGCGAGGACCAGGATCGAAGCTCCGAACCAGGCCACCAGGGCACCCATCAGGGCCAGGACCCCTGTCACCGCAAGAGCAGCAAGGCCAGGGCCAGGAAGACGGCGACCCAGAGCCAGACCGAGCCGCTTGTCAGCGCCTGGTCGATCCGCCGCCAGCCTGTCACCTGGAACTCGCCGGGCACCGCCAGCGAGTCGACCCAGGCGAAGACAGTACCCGGCAGCGTTTGCCAGGCGGGCCGCAGGAAAGGCGCTGATCCGGTCTCGCCAGGAGCAGCCGCCAGGCTCGCGACGATCGTCCGGCGGCCGGCGAGGACGATCGTGAGCGTCACCAGCAGGACGATGCCCCCGAGGGCGATTCCTGGCCAGCTCCCTGACGCCGAGGCGGCTGCAAAGGGCAAACCGGTCAGGTCGGAGCTCGGGAAGCCGGTGTCACCGAGGACGCTGGCGGCGGCCGGTATGGCAAGTCCCTGCTGGAGGGCGCCAACCAGCGGACCCGCCAGCAGCAGCGCGAAGGCGGCCATCCCGACACCCGTCAGAGAACCGGGGCCCCTGGCTTTTGCCCCAAGCCGGAGAGCCCGGGCGGCGCCGGCGATGGCGAGCAGCCAGGCGAGCGCGGCGAGCAGAGCCAGGTAGGCCGTCGCTTCGTTCGCCTGCACCGCCGCCTGGAGCGTGAGGAGGCGGCTGGCGAAAGGCAAAGCCGGGGGTAAGCCGGCCACGATCGCCAGTGCCAGCAAGGCTGAGCCGGAAATCACCTCTGCCGGGATCAGCACGAGCAACGCCGGAAGGAGCGCCGCACCGGCCATCTCGGCGATGGCGGTTGCCAGACCGAGCGGAGTGCCAAGCGCAAGAGCCAGCAGGGTAAAGCCGCCGGCGAGCGGCACCGCCTCTGAGAAGTAGCCTCGCCGCGAAGCGGCGGCCTGGGCTCGAAGGGCGGCGCTCAGGGCGGTGAGGGTGCCCAACGCGGCCAGGCCGAGGTTGAACCACTGGCTCGGATATTGCCCGTCGCCGGTCTGGTAGAGGCGAACGAGGAGGTAGAAGCCAAACGGAAAGAGCAGGGCCACCGGTAGGCCCGCCGCCTCGGCCTCCAGCCGCTCCAGGGCCGCGGCATGCCACGGGCGCCAGGGGACCAGACCGGATGCGAAGATCGCCGCCAGCATCACCAGCCCGAAGAGCGGAGGAGTCACAGCAGTGACAGGCGCAGCGACGTACTGGTCAGTCCCCGCCAGGGCGTAGAGGACCGTGGCCGCCCAGGCCAGGCAGAGCCAGGTGGCCTCGTTCCGAACCCGAGCGGCGGTGTCCGCGGGGGCGCCCGCAACCTGCAGGTAGAGCCTCAGGATGGTGAGCGTCACACCCCAGGCGAGGGCTGCCAGGATGAGCCCGCTCGCCTCCACGCTGAGCAGCGCGGCGGCGGTGGCGAGCGCGCCGAGAGCCGGCGAGCGCACGCGCTGAAAAGTCAGCAGAAGAGCCGCGGGAACGGTCACGTAGAGGCCGAATGCGAAGGAGACGGCATCGACCCGCACGGCAAGCCTGATGCCTGCTCCGAGCTCGGCGAAAGTCTGCTCGAGCGGGCTGCGCTGCGGCAGCCAGACGGCCAGCATCGCCACGACGGCGGCCCAGGCGGCGACGGCCGCGACGGTCCGGCCGGCTCCCTCGCTCAACCTTCCAAAGGGTCCGGCCAGGAGAGCACCGGCGGCCAGGCAGCCGATCGGGAGCAGGAGCGCTTGGGCCGGCACTTTCGCGCCTAGGTTAACTTCCCGTGCTCTGAGGCTGGAGTTGGGGCCCCCGCCGCAGGCGGGAGGGCCGCCGCGCTAGCGGCGGGGCCGGCCTGACGGCCGGCGGCCCTAGCCCAAACGCAAACGCTGGAGGGCGGAACGGAGCTCGGATGCGCGGGCCTCCTCTTTTGCCACCACGTCCGGGGGCGCCTTCTGGCGGAACCCGGCGTTTGCGAGCCTCGCCTCCACGCGCTCCAGCTCGTTCGCGAGCCGCTCCACTTCTGCCTGCTGGCGCACGGAGGGCACCGCTCGTGTCGGCAGGTCGAGCTGGGCGTCGCCCCAGGCTAGCTGAGTTGCCGCCGGCGAAACCTCCGCCACCAGCTCGACCCTGGCCAGCTCGGTCAGGAGTTCCCGAGCCTCCGTCTCAAGCGGAGTCCCGACCCGCAGATGACCGCCGCGCGAACCAGCCGCCGCCGCTTGCCGCACCGCCCGCACCTCCTCGACCAGGGCCATCAGTCGCGCGAAGCGCGCCTCCGCCTCCGAGTTGTCCAGGCGGTGGTCGGCCTCGGGCCAGGCGCAGCGGACCAGAAAGTCGCGCTCACCTGGCAGCCGGCTCCAGAGCTCGTCCGTGACGAATGGCAGGAACGGGTGAAGCAGGCGGAAGAGCACGTCGAGGACGTGGAGCGCCGTGGCTCGGGCTGCCGGATCGTCGTCCCGCAGCCGGGCTTTCACGGCCTCCAGGTACCAGTCGCAGTACTCGTGCCAGGCGAAGTCGTAAGCGGAGTTCACGGCGACCTGGAACTCGTATCCCTCGATGCCGGCCGTTACTTTGCGGACCGTGTCCTGCAGCCGCGACAGAATCCAGCGATCTTCCAGCTCCAGGGCGCCGTCGGGCGAGGGCTCGCCCGGCGGCTCTTTGGCGACCGCCCCGAGCACCAGCCGCGTCGCGTTCCAGAGCTTGTTGGAGAAGAGCTTGAAGCCCTTGATACGGGACTCGTCGAAGCGCACGTCCTGGCTGGACATCGCGATCTGCGCCGCCCAGGCGCGGAGCGCGTCGGCGCCATATCTGGCGATGATCTCGCGAGGGTCGACCCCCGTTCCCAACGACTTGCTCATCCGGCGGCCGTCGGAGGCCTGGATCGTGCAGTGGATCTGGACGTCGCTGAAGGGCACCTCGCCCATGAACTCCAGGCCGCTGAAGATCATCCGCGTGACCCAGAGGTTGATGATGCCGCGGTCGGTCGAGTTGAGATTTGTGGGGTAGAAGGTGCGGAGGTCGTCCGTGTCTTCCGGCCAGCCCAGGGTCGCGAACGGCCAGAGGGCCGAGCTGAACCAGGTGTCGAGCACGTCGGGGTCCTCGCTCAGCTGCCCCGTGCCGCACTCGCGGCAGGCGGCCGGCGTGTCGACCGCCGCGAACCGGTGCCCGTTGGCGCAGGTGTAGACCGGGATGCGGTGTCCGAGCCAGAGCTGGCGGCTCACGCACCAGTCGCGGATCCCGTGCAGCCAGTCCAGGTAGGTGCGCTCGTAGCGCTCCGGGTGCCAGCGCACCTTGCCCCGCCGGCTCGCCTCGACGCACATCCGGGCCAGCTCCTCCATCTTCAGGAACCACTGTTCGGAGACGAGCGGCTCGAGGATGGTGCCGCAGCGGTCGCAGTGGCCGACCTCGTGCTCGTAGGGCTCGGTCTTGACCAGAAAGCCTCCCTTTTGGAGGTCGGCGACCACCAGCTCCCGCACGGCGGCGGCAGGCAGGCCGTGATAGGCGGGCAGGTCGGGGACGTTCATGGTCCCGTCCGGGTTCAAAACGCTGACGATCGGCAGGCCGTGGCGCTCGCCGATCTCGTAGTCCAGCAAATCGTGCCCGGGCGTCACCTTGAGGGCGCCGGTCCCGAACTCGCGCTTGACGGCGGCGTCCGCCACGATCGGGAGCAAACGCCCGACGAGGGGCAGCCGCGCCTGCTTGCCGACCAGCTGCCGGTAGCGCTCGTCAGCCGGGTTGACGGCCACGCCGGTGTCAGCGAGCATCGTCTCCGGCCGGACCGTCGCGATCACGACGACCTCGTCCGACCCTTCGATCGGGTAACGGATGTAGTAGAGCTCGTCCTGCTGGACCTGCCAGTCCACCTCCAGGTCGGAGATGGCCGACTGGCAGCGCGGGCACCAGTTCACGATCCGCGGCCCGCGATACATCCAACCCTTGTCGTAGTAGTGGACGAACGCGGTCCGCACGGCCCTGACGTAAGCGGGGTCCATCGTGAACCGGAGCCGTGTGAAGTCGAGCGATGCCCCGAGCTCGCGGAACTGCGAGAGGATCGTCTGGCCGACCTCCGCGTACCACGCCTCGACCATCTCGCTGAACGCCTCCCGGCCCAGCTCCTCCTTCGTCGTGCCCTCGGCGGCGAGTTGCTTCTCGAGCACGTTCTGGGTCGAGATGGCGGCGTGGTCGGTGCCCGGCAGCCAGAGGACCTCGTACCCGGTCATGCGCCGGTAGCGCGCCCAGACGTCCTGGATGGTGCCGTTCGTGGCGTGTCCCATGTGCAGGACGCCGGTGACGTTCGGCGGCGGCAGCGCGATCGAATATTTCGGCTTGGGGCTGCCGGCGTCGGCCTGGAAGAGCCCTGCCTGCTCCCAGCGCGCGTACCAGCCGGCCTCGATGGCCTGCGGGTCAAACGCCGTCGGCATTGGTTCAGGGGTTCGCATTTCAGGTGGGCGTGGACGAACTCTCGGGCGGGGGTCGAGGGTCAGCCGGCGCGGAGCGAGCTAGAGCGCGCGCGCCGGCCGGGGTACGTTGACGCTGCGTACGGCTCGGCGGCGCATGGTGATCTCGCATTTTAGGCAGTCCTGGCACTCGGTAGCATTCGGCGGGTGACGCCGGCAGAGCTGAGGAGGCTGGTCCCGGCCGCGACCGAGCGCACTTACCTCAACACCGCCACCTACGGACCCGCCAGCCGCCCCGTTGTGGCTGCCATCCAGGATTTCACCGACCGCTGGTCGCGCGGCGTCGCCGAGTACCTGGAATGGGAGGCGGCCGCTGAAGACTGCCGGCGGCTCTTCGCGAAGCTGGTGGACGCCGCCGTCGAAGACGTCGCCATCCAGCCCTACGTCAGCGCCACAGCCGGCGCCATCGCGGTCCAGCTCCGGCCGGGCGAGCGCGTCGTGGTCGACGACCTCGAGTACACGAGCAACCTCTGGCCCTGGCTCTACCAGCGCGATCGCGGTGTCGACGTCACTGTGATTCCGGCCCGCGAGGGCCGGGTCGACCTCGAGGTCTGGCTCGAGGCTATCGGCGAGCGGGTGGCCATCACGGCCGTCAGCGCCATGCAGAGCTCGAACGGGTACCGGGCGCCGCTGGCGAGGCTGGCGGCGGCCACCCACGCCGCCGGCGGCCTGCTCTTCGTCGACGCCTGCCAGGGCGCCGGCGGGATCCGCCTCAACCCGGTGGAGGATGGCTTCGACTTCCTGGCCGCCGATTCCTACAAATGGATGATGGGCCCGCGCGGCATGGGCTACCTCTACCTCTCGAAAGCCGCCCAGGAGCGTTTTCGGCCGGTGACGATGGGCTGGCGCTCCGGCCGCCACCCGCAGGAGAGCTACTACGGCGTCGACATGGATCTCTCGCCCTCCGCTTCGCGATTCGATTCCTCGCTCTCCTGGATCGCGGTGGTCGGAGACCGGGAGTCGCTGGGCCTGCTGACAACCATCGGCGCAGGCCGGATCGAGGCTCATAACCTGGCGCTTGCCGCGCGCTTTCGGGCGGGCCTTGCCAGACTGGGCCAGGAGACCGACCCGTTTCGCCCCGAGGAGCATTCCCCGATCGTCGCGGTCCACCTTCCGGACGGCGACGCGGTGGTTCAGCGCTTGAAGCAGGCGGGGGTGATTGCCTCTCGCCGTGCCACCGGAGTGCGCTTCTCCTTCCACGTCTTCAACGACGAGTCGGATGTGGACCGGGCGCTGTCCGCCCTTGCCTAGCGTTTGACGCGCTGGCGCTCGACGACCTCGTCGCCGTGCTCGACCGCACGGGAGAGGATGCTCTCTCCGACGACGGGCGCCAGCCCCTGCAGCCGCGCCGCCGCCCTCACCGGCAGCTTGGCCACCATGACCTCCAGACGGTTGCCCTTGATGGCTTTGACCACCGCGTCGGCGACGTCGACCGGGGTCACCTGGAAGATCGCGGGCGCCCGGCCGCCACCCTCCGCCCACATTCCGGCTTCGGAAACGTAGGTCGGGCTCACCAGCGAGACGCCGACGCCGGCGCCGCGCAGCTCCATGCGGAGCGCCTGGGCGAAGCCGCGCAGTCCGAATTTGCCGGCGTTGTAAAGCGAGTTCTTGGGCGCCGGCAGGTGGCCCGACATCGAGGCCATGAAGACGATGTGCCCGGCGCCACGCTCCACCATCGCCGGCACCAGGAGCCTGGCCAGCATGATGCCGGCCCGAAGATTGACGCTGATCGCATTGTCGATCTGGTCGAGGCTGAAGCTCGTCAGTGGGCCGCTTGCCGGAATGCCGGCGTTGGAAACCAGCACGTCGACCGCTCCCGCCTCCTGCGCCAGCCGCTCGAGGTCCGAGCGTTGGTTCAAGTCGGCCGCGATGACGCGGGCGTTGCCCAGCTCTCTTGCCAGCTCGTCGAGGGCTGCTTGGTTTCGCGCCGACAGGGTGATTCCTGCACCTTCCGCCCGGAGCCGGCGAGCGATGTAGGGCCCGAGACCCGTTGAGGCGCCTGTCAGAAGGACGGTCTTGGAGTCGAGATCCCTGATCCAAAAATCCTACGGGCTTGGTCAGTTCACCGCCGGCTCGCTCGATAAGATGTCGCCGCCGATGGTCCAGGACGAGAGGAGAGCCCGACCGCGACGCCTGTCTGACATGCTCGACCAGCTGGTCGCGCTTGATCAGGCGCTTGGGCGCCGTCCGGGACCTCTACCAGGTTCGCCGCAGCCCGGAGCGACGGCACCAACACCGTCGCCGTGGAGACCCCACGCGGGCAATACTCGCTCCCCGCTTGCTGGGGAGGGTTAGGGAGGGGTCGCGAGGGCTCCGCCGGCCTGCCCCCACCCTGACCTTCCCCCTTGAATGGGGAGGGAAAACCGAAGCTCTTAGGCGGTTTCGCCGGCGATCAGTTCCTCGGGCCCGTCGCTGTCGTCGGCCAGGACGAATTCGGGCTCGCGCGACTCGACTATCGACTCTTCGGTGATGATGCAGCGCTTGATGTCGTTGCGCGAAGGCACCTCGAACATCGAGTTCAGCAAGACCTCCTCGATGATCGACTTCAAGGCCCGGGCCCCGGTCCCGCGCAAGAGCGCCTTGGCCGCGATCGCCTCCAGCGAGCGGCCTTCGAAGACCAGCTCGACGTTGTCCAGCGCGAAGAACTTCTGGTACTGCTTGACCAGCGCGTTCTTGGGCTCGGTCAGGATCCGCACGATGTCCTGCTCGTCGAGGTAGTGCAGCGTCACGACGATAGGCAGCCGGCCGACAAACTCGGGGATGAAGCCGTACTTCAGCAGGTCCTGCGGCTGCAGGTGCTGGAGCTTGTCGGCGACCTCCTGCTCGCGGGTGACCTTGTCGCCGCCCACGTTCGACCCGAAGCCGATGCGGCGGTGGCCGATGCGCTGCTCGATGATGCGCTCCAGGCCGTCGAAAGCACCCCCGCAGATGAAGAGGATGTTGGTGGTGTTGATCTGGATGAAGTCCTGGTGGGGATGTTTGCGCCCGCCCTGGGGCGGCACGTTGGCGACAGTTCCTTCGAGGATCTTCAGCAGCGCCTGCTGGACGCCTTCACCGGATACGTCGCGCGTGATCGACGGGTTGTCCGACTTGCGGGCGATCTTGTCGATCTCGTCGATGTAGATGATTCCCCGCTCGGCTCGGCTGATGTCGAAGTCAGCCGCCTGGATCAGCCGGAGGAGGATGTTCTCCACGTCCTCGCCGACATAGCCCGCCTCGGTCAACGAGGTGGCGTCGGCGATGGCGAACGGGACGTCCAGGATCTTGGCCAATGTCTGCGCCAGGTAGGTCTTGCCGCAGCCGGTCGGGCCGACCAGCATCACGTTCGATTTCTGGAGCTCGACGTCGCCGACCATCTTCGACGCCTGGATCCGCTTGTAGTGGTTGTAAACGGCGACTGAAAGGACCCGCTTGGCGTGGTCCTGCCCGATCACGTACTGGTCGAGCGCGGCGCAGATCGTCTTCGGGTTGGGGATGAAGCCGGTCTTCGCCTTCTTGGAGGTGGCGGTCCGGCTGTCCTCTTCGAGGACCTCCTGGCAGAGGTCGATGCACTGGTCGCAGATGTAGACGCCGGGTCCGGCTACGAGCTTGCGGACCTGGTCCTGTCCCTTCCCACAGAAGGAACACCTCGTGTAGCGGCGTCGGTCCTCGCGTTCGTTCATGACAGGTTCCTAAGCCGGCGCCGGCGAATTATCACCGCGCAGGATGTCGTTTGCAAGAGAGATACAGTCGCTGCAGATATAGACTCCCGGTCCGGCTACCAGCCGCACCCGCCCGCCGCCGCCCGACTCGCCGTGCTGCTTCCCGCAGAAGCTGCACTTGGGCTTGTGCCGCTTCACTTCCGAGTCCTTTCCCCGGCGACGGAAGATCAAGCTCAGCTCGCCTTCTTGGCTCCCGGCATGGCCTCCTTGATGGGAGCCTGGATGATGTCGTCGATGATGCCGTAGCCCTTGGCCTGTTCCGGCGTCATGAAGAAGTCGCGCTCGGTATCCTGCTGGACCCTCTCGATGGGCTGTCCGGAGTGCTTGGAGATGATCTGGTTCAGCAGCTCTCGCGTGCGCAGGATCTCCTTGGCGTGGATCTGGATGTCGGTGGCCTGGCCCTGCATTCCGCCCATCGGCTGGTGGATGAGGATGTTGGCGTGGGGCAGCGCGAAGCGGAAGCCCGGCGTGCCGCCGCAGAGCAGGACCGCGGCCATCGAGTAGGCCATCCCCACGCAGAGCGTGGAGACGTTCGGCTTGATGTACTGCATGGTGTCGTAGATGGCGAGCCCTGCCGAGACCACGCCGCCGGGGCTGTTGATGTAGAGATAAACGTCCCGCTCGGGGTCTTCGCTCTGTAAGTAGAGGAGCTGGGCGATGATCAGGTTCGCGACCTGGTCGTCGATGGGCGTTCCGATGAAGACGATCCGGTCTTTCAGCAGCCGCGAGTAGATGTCGAACGCGCGCTCGCCCCGGTTGGTGGTCTCCACCACCATCGGGACCAGGTAGTCGCGGGTCTGCTCGCCTCCCCGCTTGGCGGGGAGGGTAGGGAGGGGCTGCACGGGGTTCATTGTAGGCAGCCTACCTCGGAGCGGCCTCTGCCGAACTGGTCGAAGCCAGCTCGGTCAGCCGTTCCACGGTGCGCAGCCGGGTCAGCCGGTGGCGGAAGTAGTCGAGCGCGACGCTCGAGCTCAAGAGCTCGTCCAGACGGCCCTTTACCTCCTCGTCCTTCTGGCCTTCCTCCCTGAGGTAGGTACGCACCTCCTCGTCTGTTGGAGCGATGCCGAGCTGCTTGGTCACCTGGCCCAGGACCAGGTCGAGCTTGAGCCTGGCCTCGGCGTCGGGTCGCGCCTGGGCGGCCCACTCGCCGGCGCTGGTCCCCGTGTAGGAGAAGTAGCGGTCCAGCTTCAGCCCCTGCCGGCCGACCCGCTCCTCCAGGCTCTCCAGCTGGTGCTCGATCTCGTGGTCGACCAGGCTGGCGGGTACCTCAACGTCGGAAGCGTCCACGAGGGCTTTCAGCACGTCCTGCTCGAAGGCCAGCTTGTCCAGCTGCTGGGAGTACTCGTGGAGATCTTTGCGGACAGCGATCTTGAGCTCGAGGGCGGTCTGCTGCTCGCCGTTGGAAACCGTGGCAGCGATGCGGTCGTCCAGTCGCGGCAGGCGCTTCTCCTTGACTCCGTGCACGGTCATCGCCAGGCGCGCCAGCCTGCCCCGGAGCTCGGGCTCGGCGGCGTCGTCCGGCATCTTGACGTCGACCTCGACCCGGCCACCGATGGCGGTCCCCGGCAGCGCCGCCCGCAGCTCGGCGATCAGGACGCCTTCCTTGACCTCGACCTCCATCGCCTTGCGGCCGGCGGCCGCGACCGGCTTGCCATCGACGGAGACGTCGAGGTCGGCCACGAGCAGGTCGCCCTCGCGGACCTCCCGCTCTACCGGCTCGATCTGGGCCTGCGTCTCCAGGAGCTCTTCGATCCGCTTGTCGACCATCTCGTCGGTGACTTCCGTCTGGCGGCGCTCGACGGCCAGGCTCTCGAATTCGGGCAGCTTGACCTCGGGCATCACGCTGACCGTCGCCCGAAGCAGCGCCGGCTTGCCGCGCCCGAATTCCTGGATGTCGACCCGCGGCCGGTCGATGGTCTCCAGCGACTGGTCGGCGATGGCCTTCCCAACCACCTCGGGAACCAGGGCTTCGATTGCTTCCTCGCGGATGGCCTCCTCGCCAAGCTTCGCCTCGACCAGGGCGCGCGGCGCCTTGCCCGGGCGGAAGCCCTGGATCTTGACTCGCTGGCTCAAGCGCCGGAGGACGCGCTCGTAGGCCGCGTCGACCGCGTCCTGGGGGACCTCGATGGTCAGGCCGACCTGGCTGCCGGGGAGCGTCTCCTTGTTGACGACTGTGAGCTGGGCGTCGGGCACGTTGAGAAGGTTACCCGCCGCACCTGGGCCGCCTAACTTAGCGTCCGGGGACCTGGGCTCCGTCAGCCGCGGCAGATCGGGATGGCGTGAGGCGTCGGGCAGGGAGCCGGCGGCGCGCCGTCCACCGGGACCGGCCCGGTGCCAGGGTCGGGCGGGACGGGGTCGGCCGTCGGCGTCGGTAGCGGGCTCGGGTGGTCCCCGGGAAGGCTGGGAACGCTGCGCTGGTCGGAGAGGAAATAGGTCCCGCCCCGACTCCCGCTGACCACATCGGCGGGCTGCGGGTACCACTTGTCGGGAACGCCGGCCAGGGCTTCGGTCATGAACCGGTTCCAGGCCGGAGCCGCCACGTAAATGCCGTCCGAGTTGCGGCTCATGGTGTGCGTGATGCCTTTGACGTCCCCGATCCAGATCACTGCCGCCAGGTCCGGTGTGAATCCGATCGTGGTGGCGTCCTTGAAGTCGTCCGAGGTCCCCGTCTTGGCCGCTGAGGTGCGGTCACGGAGATGCAGCTTGCTGTTGGGACCGAAGATCTTGTAGCGGTTGCGGTCGTCCTGCAGGATCTGCGCGGTCAGGAAGGTGACGCCCGGGTCGATGGCCTGCCGCCGGGTCGCGTTGGCATCCGTCTGGTAGAGGATCCTGCCCCGCGCGTCCCGGACCGAGAGGATCGCTTCGGGCTGGTGGTAGACGCCCATGTCGGCGATCGTGGCCAGGCCGTTCGCCTCCTCGAGGACGGTGATCGGGTAGCCGCCGAGCGTCAAGGCCGGCCCGTAAGCGGCCATCGGCGCGTTGGGGTTCAGGCTGCCGTCCCGGGGAAAGACGCCAATGTTGCGAGAGAAGTCGACGACTGTCGAGACCCCGACCGCCAGCTCGGTCTTGACCGCCGGGATGTTGAGCGAGTTGGAGAACGCCTCCCGCAGGGGCAGCGTGCCGTGGGTGCCGTGGTCGTAGTTGTAGACGAGGTAGTCGGGCGCGGCGGTCTGGGGCACCCGGAGCGGGCTCGGCCCGTCCACGATCTGCGTCTCCATAGTCACCTTGCGGGTGTTGAGCGCGGCCGTATAGGTGAAGACTTTGTAAGAGGACCCGACGTTGCGGGGCGTCGTGGCCAGGTTGATCTGGCCGTCCCTCGTGTCGTTGTAGTCATGGCTGCCGACCATCACGAGGATCTGCGCCGTCTTCGGGTCCAGGGCCACCATCGCCGAGTCGAGGAGGCCGCCCGGGTCCTGGTCGCGCCAGAGGTTGGCATTCAGGTTGTCGGAGATGACGCGCTCGCCGATCTGCTGCTTGCCGAAATCCAGCGAGCTGGTGACGACCAGCTGCTGCTCGCCTGGCTTGAACCCGAGCGCGCGCAGCTCGTCCTGGACGTAGTCGACGAAGTGGGGCGCCCTGAAGGTGTTGGTAGGGGTGAAGACCTCCAGCTTCTCGGTCGCGGCCTGGTTGAACTGGAGGGCCGAGATCGACTGGAGATTGAGCATCGCCTGCAGGACCTCGAGCTGGCGCGCCTTGGCCGCCGCCGGGTGCACTATCGGATTCCAGCGGGTGGGAGCCTGCGGCAGGCCGGCGAGCATCGCCGACTGGGCGACGTCCAGGTCCTTGGCGTCCTTGTGGAAGAAGAGCCGAGCGGCCGCCTCCACGCCATAGGCTTGCTGGCCGTAGTAGCTGTGGTTCAGGTAAAGCTCGAGGATCTGGTCCTTGGAGTACGTCTGGCTCAGCTGGTAGGCCAGGATGATCTCCTTCAGTTTTCGGGTGTAGCTCTGCTCCGGAGTTAAGAAGAGCTGCTTGGCCAGCTGCTGGGTGATGGTGCTGCCGCCACCCACGACCCGGCCGGCACGGAGGTTTTCGTATGCCGAGCGGGCAATGCCGGTGACGTCGAAGCCCTGGTTCCGATAGAAGTTCTTGTCTTCGATCGCGATCGTTGCCTTGGGCACCCAGGCCGAGACGTCCTTCAGGGTTGCGTACTGGCTGTGGTCTCCGTTTTCGCCGACGTCGGCCAGGAGGACCTGGCCGCTCCGGTCGTAAACGAGCGTGTCGCCCTTGAAGGCGGCGGCATCCAGGCCCTTGATGGCGGGCAGCGTGGAGAGGAATTGCTCGGCGTAGGCGTCCGCCACTCCGCCGGCCAGGAGCAGCACCACCAGGCAGACGGCCAGCAGGCGGAGCCTCGCGGCGCGCCGGGCCCGCTGGCCGATCGGGGCCCAGAAAGCATGGATCCGGGCGCGGGTCCGATGCCCTCTCGAGGTCCTATAGGTTGCGAGACGCTTGGCCAATCCCCGCCGGGATTCTAGCTACACGCCCCGCAATTCGCCGACACGGCGGAGAAGGGCGAAGGGTGTTTGCTCATCCTTCTGCCCTAACGGGTTATCCCGGAAAAGCGATACGACCAGCTCGCGATCCGCGCCCTGGCTGGCCCCCAGGACCGCACAGCCGATGTCGTTGGCGTCGATGATCGCGACGCCGCAACCAAAGGCTGCGGCGAGCCGCCTGGCCACGCCGTCCGGATCGGCGGGCGCCCGCTTGGCGTGCGTGTTCGAAGGCGGGATCGTGTAGGGCGTGGGCCCGTCGATCGCGGCCACCCGGGGACCGGCCACGCGGTAGAAGACGCCGCGCATCCCAAGCGGCTTGGTCACCACGGCAGCGCCGGCGGCGAGCAGGATCCGGCCGAGCCCGACCTCTTCGATCGCGAGCTGCATGGTCTCGGGCATGGCTATGCCGATGCCGACCGGGCTGCGCCGCACATAGCGGGAAAGGAGCTTGGCGGCCCGCCCGGGGTGCACCTCCTCGATTGGAAGGGAGCGGCCCTGGCTGACGGCGACAGCCTTCTCGCTGAGGGCGAGGACGTCGCCAGGCTCCAGCCCGGCCGAGCCCAGCGCCTCGCGAACGGCGGCCTCGAGATCGTCGCCCGGCGCCACCTTCCTCGATTTCAATGGGGCCCGCGCGAAGACGGCGCCGCCCCTGGCCGTTGCGAAGAGGTGGCGGCCGGGATTGGGCTGGAACCGCTCCAAAGCGGCCGACGCCGAGGCGGTTCCAAGCAGGCTTGGGGCCAGCTCATCGCCGATCCGGGCCAGGCCGGCCTCCGGAAGGCGACCGGTCCGCGCCCCGCCTTCCGGGCTGAAGAAGACCCGGAGCCAGGCTTCGGTGTTCAGCGCCCGCCAGACGAAGGGGTGTTCCTCGAGCCGGTCGTCGCAGACCCGGTCGAATGCGTCCGCCAGGGCGAGTCCGTCCCAGTAAGGGCGCGCGCAGAAGGCGGGCGAGCGGAGCAGGCCCTGCACCCAGGCCCGCTCGGCCCGGAGCCAGCGGAACTCGGGGGTTGTGAATCCGACCTTCCAGCGGCGGGTACGGATCTTCTCCGGCAGCACGCCGCGCAGGCCCTCGCGAAGGATGGCCCGGCTCCAGCCGGCGTCGACGATGGCCGTCTCTGGGAGCCGCAGGATCCACTCCACCAGCTCCTGGTCGAGGTAAGGCGGGCGCGACTCCATCGAGAAGGCCATCGAGTTGCGGTCCTCGTAGCGAAGCAGGCTCGGCAGGCTGAACTCGGTCAGGTCCTGCAGCAAGCGCCGCTTCAAGTCGTCGCGTACGCGCGGGTCGCGCGCCGGCTGGACCGACGCCCGGAAGCCGTCGCGGATGAGGCGCGCGGTTGGAAAGCGCTTGCCGCGTTCGCCGAGCCGCCTGCGCAGAAGCGGCCAGAGCACGTCGCGCGCGGCCCAGGCCTCGGCCAGCAGCCGGCCGAATCGGCGTTCGCGGAGCAGCTGCCGCAGGTAGACGAACTGGTAGGGCACGTAGCCCGCCAGCAACTCGTCACCGCCCTGGCCGTCGAGCAGCACCGTGACCTCGCCCTGAGCCTTGCGCATGACGCACCACTGCGCGTAGGGGCCGGTCGAGACCATCGGCTCCTCCTGGTGCCAGACGACGCGGTCCAGCTCCTCGAGAAAGCGCTCCGCAGTCGGATGGACGAAGTTCTTCTCCGCACCGGTCGCCTTCAGAACCAGGTCGATGTAGTCGCGCTCGTCGATCGGGTCGCCGTCGAAGACCGCGCTGAACGTCTTCAGGTGGTCGCCCATCGACGCGGCGTCGGGGACGTGCTTCTCGAGCAGCTCGGACATGAAACAGACGATGGCGGAAGAGTCCAGGCCGCCCGAGAGGCAGGTGCCGACAGGCACCTCAGCAACGAGCCGGCGCTCGACGGCCTTCTCGAAGAGCCGCCGGAACTCTTGCGGGTCGGCGCTGCCGTCGCTGGCCAGGACGGGCTGCCAGTAGCGCTCCTGCGTCATGCCGCCGGCATCGACGACCGCATAATGCGCGGCCGGGAGCTGGTGCACTCCCTTGAAGAAGCTCTCGTCCCGGCGGTCATGGAAGCCGAGCGTCAGGTAGTCATGGATCCGCTGCGGGTCCGGGTCGCTGCTGAAGGCGGGCTCCTGGAAGAAGGCCTTTATCTCTGACGCGAAGAGCAGGCGCCCTCCCGCGCGCGCCCAGTAAAGGGGCTTGATGCCGAAGTGGTCGCGGGCGAGGACCAGCTTGGGAGCGCCGTTGCGCCTGTCGACGATGGCCGCGGCCCACATCCCGTTGAAGCGGGAGAAACACTCCGGGCCCCACTCCTCGTAGCCGTGCACGATGACCTCGGTGTCGGAGTTGGTGCGGAACTCGTGGCCGGCGGACTTCAGCTCCTGGCGGAGCTCGCGGTAGTTGTAGATCTCGCCGTTGTAGACAGTGACTACGCGCGCGTCTTCGTTGGCTATCGGCTGCCGGCCGAGCTCGATGTCGATGATCGCCAGGCGGCGCATGCCGAGGGAGGCGTCCGGCGTTTCCAGGAAGCCGTCGTCGTCCGGCCCGCGGTGGCGGATACAGGCGGCCATGCCTTCCAGCACGCCTCGCTCGGGCGGCCCCCAGAAGCCGCAAATGCCGCACATGGCTACCTGGCGCGCGAGGGCAGGGCCCTGCGCGCGATGGCGATCTCTTCGGCGTCGAACGCCCGGACCAGGACGAGGGCGACGCCGTAGACGAGCACTCCGACCAGTATCGCGCCCAGCACTTCGAGCCCGTGGGCGGAGCGGAAAGGCAGCAGGGCGGCGCCCATCACCGCCCCGGCGAGCGCGATCCGCCAGCTCAGTCGGAAGACCGGCACCCGGCCGATCTCCCGCGCCACGAAAGCCCAGCCCACGACCAGCAGGACGAGCTCGGTCAGGTTCGTGGCCCAGGCCGCACCGAGATAGCCGAAGGACGGGATCAGGGCCAGGTTGAGCGCGACATTGGCGACCATGCTGGCCAGCGCGGTCCACATGAAGAGGTGCTGTCGGTCCGCGGCGTTGAGCGCGCCGATGAAAGCGTTGGTGATGAACATTAGAAAGATCCCCGAGCCGAGGATCTGGAGCGCGGGCGTGGCGGGTCCGAAGTGCCCGGTGCGGTCGAAGAGGGCGTTGATCCCCGGGGCGAGCAGGACGACACCTACGCTGGCCGGCCAGCCCACCGCGAAAAGCGCCTTGTAAAAGCGATTGATCGCCACCTGCAGCTGCGCTACCGAGGCTCTGAAGTAAACGCCGAGGACCGGAAAGACCACGTTCAGCATCGTCACCGGGATGAAGAGCAACGCCTCGAAGGGCTTGTACGCGAAGCCGTACCAGCCCACCTCCTGGTAGGGCCGGAAGAGCGGCAGGATCGTAAGGTCCGACTTGAAGTAGATGGTCGTAATCACGAAAGTGGCCGCGAAGGGCAGGCTGAGCCTCAGCCAGTGGAGCAGGAAGGCCGGCTCCAGCTGCCAGCCGAGACGGGCGATGCGCCTTGCGGCGATCACGATCGAGAAGAAGACGCAGCTGAAGGCGTAGCTGGCGGCGTAAGCCCAGAGGTAGTAGGCGACGCCCATGTGGAGCCGCACCCCGAGCAGCGTCAGGCTGACCAGGATGCCGGCCTCGACGACTATCGCGATCGCCTCGTACCCGAGGCGCCCGGTCGCGTAGAACGTGCTTCGGAGGACGTTGGCGTAAGCGTTCAGGACCATGGTCGCGAAGGCCGCCGCGAGCAGGCTTTCGAGGCCGTAGATCGCAAGGACAGCGGCCAGCGCCAGGAACCCGGCGACGGCTAGCACGGCGCGCGAGCTGAGCACGTTGCGGAGGTAGCGCGAGAGTTCCTGCGGGTTGCGCGCGGCCTCCCGGACGTAGAGGTTGTTGAAGCCGAGGTCGACGACGACCGAGACCAGCGACATGAGCGTGATGCCCGTCTGGAAGCGGCCGGTGCCGGCGGCGCCGAGGCTGGCGGCCGCCCCAAAGAAGGTGACCAAGGCGAGGAGCCGGGAGACCACCCGGGCTCCCAGGAGCAGAGCCGTGTTACGCAGCGCCCGGCTGCCCAGCCCGCCCGGCACGGGAGTGACCGGGCTCTCGGCGTCGGCCTCCATGCTCAGCCCTCTCGTGGCCGGGCGAACACGTCAGCCGGGTCGACCAGCCGCTCCAGGCGCGTCCCCGGAAAGTGGATCCGCACGCCCGGCCGCCCTGGCGCGCCGAAGTCCCAGCCTGCGGAGTAATAGCGCTGGGCCTCGGCCAGGTCCTTTGCCTGCGCGACCTGGCGGCCGTCGCTGAAGCCGATCGTCTGGGCGCGAGCGCCAGGGAAGCCGAGGCGGACGACGCCGCCGGTGCGAAGGTTGTAGGTGTAGTCGTCGAGTACCCCGCTATCGCTGGCGGCGACGAGATCGACCAGGTTTGGAAAGGCGCCTTCCTTCATGGCTGACTTGAGATCGGCCCGGGCCTTGACCTGCTCCAGGCGCTCGCGGCGGCGGAGCTCGGTCAGGAGGACGTCCCGTTCCGCCCGCAGCCCCGCCAGCTCCTGTTCGAGCGGCCGCATCCGCGCCCGGAGCTCCTCGATCCGGCGCCCGAGCTCGTCGGGGTCGAGCTGCACAAGATCCTCCGGCATCCCGGATATTGTCGGCAGATGCCGGTCCCTCTCGACTTTCACGTCCATCCGTCCACCTCTGAATATCTCGAAGGCTCGCTTGGGAGTTACTTGCCCGACCTCGAGCACCACTTCCGGATGGAGATGCGCGTGCGCACCGTCGAGGAGATGGCGGCGGATTTCGAAGGCCTGCGCGGCGTGCTGCTGGCCTGGGATGCCGAAACCTTCAGCGGGCGCCCGGCGGTGACCAACGACTTCGTGGTCTCGGTCTGCCGCCGCTACCCGGACCGCTTCATCCCCTTCGGCTCGGTCGACCCCTTAAAGGGCGAGGCGGCGATCGCCGAGGCCCGCCGCGCGGTCCGCGAGCTGAGCGTCAAGGGCTTCAAGTTCCACCCTGCCGCCCAGGGCTTCCGGCCCTCCGACCCTCGCCACTTCCCACTCTTCGAGGAGATCGCCGGTCTCCACGTGCCCTGCCTCTTCCACGCCGGCACGACGGGGCTGGGAGCAGGCACCCCTGGCGGCTCGGGGATCGCGCTGGCGCCGGTCCAGCCCATCCAGTTCGATACGCTGGCGGCCGCCTTCCCGACGTTGGTGATCGTCTGCGCCCACCCGGCCTGGCCCTGGCAGCTGGAGATGAACGCGGTCGCCGCCCATAAGGCCAACCTCTACATCGACCTCTCGGGCTGGGCGCCCAAGTACTTCCCTCCGGAGCTCACCCGCGAGCTCGGCCGCGGGCTCCAGGACAAGGCGCTCTTCGGGACCGACTACCCGTTCATCCTGCCCGAGCGCTGGCTCCGCGAGTTCGAGACCTTCGACCTGCCCCCTGACGTCAAAGAAAAGATCCTCTGGCGGAATGCGGAGCGCCTTCTCGATCTTGTTGACTGAGATGGTCATGAAAATCGGGATCGGACTCCCCAACACCGTCCCGGACACCCCCGGCAAAGGCCTCCTGGAATGGGCTCGCCAGGCCGAGGCGGCCGGCTTCGCCTCGCTGGCCACGATCGGACGCGTGACCTTTCCGGGGTATGAAGAGCTCGTCGCACTTGCCGCCGCGGCCGGTGTCACAAGCAAGATCGGCCTCTTCACCAACGTCCTCCTCGCGGCCACGCGCGACCCGGTGCTGCTGGCGAAGGAGGCGGCCTCTCTCGACCAGCTCTCGGGAGGGCGGTTCGTGCTGGGTGTGGGCGCCGGAGGGCGTGAGGACGACTTCATCGCCACCGAGCGGAGCTTCCACGACCGCGGCCGCCGGCTCGACGCCGCGGTGGATCTCATGCACCGGGCCTGGAAAGGCGAGCCGGTGGCGGGCAGCCCGGTCGCGATCGGGCCGCGGCCGGTCAGCGGCGACGCGGTGCCTATGCTCTTCGGCGGCTACAAGCCTGCCGCCTTTCGGCGCTGCGCGCGCTGGGGCATTGGTTACACCCAGGGCGGGGGGACGGCCGAGTCCCTGCGCGAGCTCAAGCGACAGGTCGAGGAAGCCTGGAAAGAGGCCGCAAGGGAGGGCCGGCCCCAGATCCGGGCGCTGGTTTATTTCGCGCTCGGACCGGGGTCCGAGGAGAAGGCGCGAGCCTACCTGGACACCTACTACCAGCGTCCCCAGATCGCCGACTCCATTCCGAAGACATCAGAGGCGATCCAGCAGACGATCGCGGCCTACGAGGCGGTCGGGTGCGACCTGCTGAGCTTTACTCCCACCAGCAGCGACCTCGACCAGGTCGAGCGTCTGCGTGACGCGGTCGGAGCGGAGGTCCTGGCGGCGGTCTAAGTCCTTCCCGGCGCCCTACCTTGACCCTCCGGATCAAGTGGCGAAGGAGGACCTGGCTGGTCCTGCAGGAACGCCAGCAGGCGGTCCATCGGCGGTGGCTCCCCGGCGACGACGTAGGCCATCGCGGCGTGGGAGAGGACCAGGCCTTTGAGGGCGCGGAACGCCCCGTGGGGGTCCTCGCCTCGGATCAGGGCCTGTATCGCGATGCCATCGATCGCCCCGGCGACGGCGGCCGCCAGGTCCTTGGGATCGAACGGGCTCTGCGCCGGCAGCTGCTCGCTGACCTTGCGGGACTCTTCGGCCACGTCCGCCACGAACTCGTCCGACATGGCTCGCAGCCGCTTCAGGATCGCCGGGTTGCGCATGCCAACCGAGTACATGTCGAACATCAGCCGGAAAAACTCGGGTCGCTCGCGGCACTTCGCCTCGGCCGCGTCGAGACCGGTGGCGATCCGCTCCAGCGGGTCAGACAGGTCGTCGATGGCGGCCAGCCATTCGGCTTCTACCTCGCGGTGCAGCTGCTCGACCACTTCCGTCAGGAGCTCCTCCTTGGAGTCGAAGTAGTAGTGGAGCAGCCCGGGCGCCACGCCCACCTCCTGGGCGATCTCCTTCATCGAGGTGTTCTCATAGCCCTGCCTGCCCAGGACCGCGGCGGCCGCGTCCACGATCTGCACCCGGCGATCAGCCCTGGGTCGGGTCCGCTCGCGAGTCTTCAGGAAGCCAGCACCTCTGCCTCGACGTTCAATAGTGTGGCGAACGGCCCGCAGAGGAGCTCGCAGGCCGCGGGGCTCAGCCGGGCGCCGGCATCTAGCGCCGCCGCGGCCCCGGCCGCCGCAGCCTGCGCCAGGACGCTGGCACCCCCTCGCCGGGCCACCTTGAGGGCGACCAGACCGGCCTCGAGGCCTCCCAGGTCCAGAGCTCTGTCCCAGGCCTCGTCCCAGGCTGCCAGCCCGACTCCGGCGTGGGCCAGGGATGCCTCGATCCGACGCCAGTCCTCCTCCCCGAACGCCTTCAGCGATTCCAGGAATGCCGCGCTGCGATCCACCATGACTCCGAAACCTCTCATGTGATTGGTTGACCAATCAATTTGACTGACTAACCAATCAAACCACTTTTGAGACGCCGCGGTCAAGCCTCGTGCTCGCCTCTTCGGCTCCGGAAGCCCACGTAGAGTGCCACGTCGTATGCGATCTTGAGGCCGCCGCCCAAGTAGAAAGGCAGGCCGAATTGAGCCGCTTGGATGGCAAGACCGGCCAGGAAAGGTCCCGCAACGAGGCCGAGGCCGCGGACCGCGCCGGTCGTCGCCAGTGCCCCGGCGCGATGCGCCGGCGCGACGATGGACACCACATAGGCCTGGCGGGCCGGAACGTCCATCTGCGAGATTGCAAACCGGCAGAGCAGAAGCCCGATCGCCCAAGCCAGGGTTGGGCTCAACGGGATGGCCAGCAGCAGGAGGTTGCTCGGCAGGTGCGTGAAGACCATCGTGTTGACGAGACCGACCCGGCTCGCGAGCCGGCCGGAGAGCTCGTAGCCCGCCGCCTGCAACAGACCGATAGCCGCAAAGCTCGGTCCTAGCACGGAGCTCGGCGCCCCGAAACGGGCGTGGAGCCAGTAAGCGATGACGGCGTTGGCGACGAAGCCCCCGCCCAGCGCGTCGAGCCCGAAGAGAGCGGCCAGGCCCGACAAGCCCCTCAGGTCGAGACGGGTCGTGGGTGGGGTGGCGACCTCCACGGCCCGCGAAAGAAGGAGCGAGAGGACGGCCGTGACCAGCCCGGCCAGCCCGAAGACGATGAACAAGAGGCTGGAGCGATTGAGGTCGGCGGCGCCGCCCGCCGCCAGACCGCCCAAGGCTCCGCCCAGCGCGCCAACCAGCGAGTAGCGGCCGAACGCGAGGTTGCGGGCGCGGGCGTCAACTGCCTCGGCCAGCATCGGCTGCTCCACGGCGAGGAAGGGGCCGACGTCGAGCCCCGCCCCGCCCAGCATCCCGGTGAGGCCGGCAGGGAGCAGCAGCCAAGGCGAGTGCGCGAAAGCCAGGTCGACGCCTGTCATCAGCATCAAGACCCCGGTCAGGGCCAGGACGGGCCGGCGTCCCAGCCGCCTGCTGAGCGGTGCCGCGACCAGCCCGGAAAGCGCGCCCGCGCCGAGCCCTATCGCGAGAGCGGCGCCGATCTGGGCCGCTGCAAGGCCTTTCCTCTCCAGATGGAGGCCGAGGATCACGGTGCCGAGACCGAAACCGAAGGCACGGACCAAGCGGGCGCTCAGCAGGAGCAGGTAATCGCGTCGCATTTATCAACGGTCATGTTGATTAATTGGGTAGAATTGCGGCCGTGGCGACGCTTCAGATGGACCGCCGGAAAGAGGCGGTCCTGACCTTCCTGAAGGCTAGCGGCCCGACGGGCCTGGCCGAGGTCGCCGCACACCTGGAAGTCTCCAAGCAAGGTGCGCTGCGACACCTGGAGGCCCTCCAGGCCGCGGGGCTCGTCGAGCATGTGAGCGGCAGCCACGAGAGGCCCGGGCGGCCTGGCCATGTCTACCGGCTCACCCCGGCCGCCGCCGAGCACTTCCCGCACAGCCACCGCGAGCTGGCCGGAGAGCTGATCAGCTTCATGAGCCCGAGCGACGTCGACCGCTTCTTCGCCGAGCGAGCCGCCCGCCTGGAGGCCGCTTACGCGGCAGAGTTGGACGGCCTCGGCTTCGAAGACAGGGTCCGGCGCCTGGCCGAGCTGGCGTCCGGCGCCGGCCACATGTCCGAGTTCGTGGACAATGGGGACGGCACCTTCGCGATCAGGCATCACAACTGTCCGATCGCCGACGTCGCCGCGGCCACCGGCCATCCGTGCCGGCGGGAGCAGTCGATGTACGAACGGCTCCTCGGAGCCGAGGCGACCCGGACCAGCTGGCTCGGCAACGCTGACAACGAATGCACTTATGTGGTCAGGGGGAGCAAGTCTTAGTGGCAGACCTGGAGATCCGCGACCTGAGGGTCAGCGTGGAAGGAAGAGAGATCTTGAAGGGCGTCTCGCTGGATGTTTCCAAGGGCGAGGTGCACGCGGTCATGGGCCCGAACGGCTCCGGCAAGTCGACGCTGTCGCAGACCCTCCTCGGCCATCCCGGCTACAAGGTCGAGGGCGGCCGGGTCCGCTTCAAGGGCCAGGACATCCTGGAGCTGACGCCCGACGCGCGGAGCCGCCTGGGACTCTTCCTGGCACTGCAGTACCCGATCGTCGTGCCAGGCATCACCATGAACAACTTCCTGCGCACGGCTCTCAACGCGCACCGGGGCTACGACGGCAAGGACAAGTCGAAGAGTGTCTCGCCGAAGGAGTTCCGCACGCTGGTCGAGCCTTACCTGGAGACGCTTCGGATCGACCGGACGTTCCTCTCGCGCTACATCAACGAGGGCTTCTCGGGCGGCGAAAAGAAGCGCGCGGAGATCCTGCAGATGGCGGTGTTGCAGCCCGAGGTCGCCGTGCTCGACGAGACCGACTCCGGTCTCGACATCGACTCGATCAAGTACGTCAGCGAAGCGATCAACAAGATGCGCGGGCCCGAGCTCGGCGTCCTGATGATCACGCACTACACGCGAATCCTGCAGTTCATCAAGCCCGATTACGTGCACGTGATGGTGGCCGGCCAGGTCGTCGAATCCGGCGGCGCCGAGGTGGCCGACCGGCTCGAGCGCGAAGGGTATGCCCAGTGGGGAGAGGAGGTGGCCTGATGGCGGTCGCGCCAAAAATCTCTGTCGGCGACGATTACCGCGAGAAGTACGGCTTCTACGACCCGGAGAAGTTCATCTTCAAGGCCAAGAAAGGCCTTACCGAAGACGTGGTCCGGGAGATCTCCTGGATGAAATCCGAGCCGGAGTGGATGACGAAGTTCCGTCTCCGCTCGCTCGAGATCTTCCGCAAGAAGTCGATGCCAAACTGGGGCGCCGACCTCTCGCACATCGACTTCGAGAACATCTTCTATTTCCTGCGGGCGAGCGAGAAGCAGGGCAAGACCTGGGACGAGGTGCCGGCGGACGTCAAGCGCACTTTCGACAGGCTCGGCATCCCCGAGGCGGAGCGCAAGTTCCTGGCCGGCGTCAGCGCGCAGTATGAGTCCGAGGTCGTCTACCACTCGCTGCACAAAGAGCTGTCCGACAAGGGAGTCATCTTCCTGGACACCGACAGCGGGCTGCGTGAGCACCCGGAACTCTTCAAGGAGTACTTCGGGACGGTCATCCCGCCCGCGGACAACAAGTTCTCCGCGCTGAACAGCGCCGTCTGGTCGGGTGGCTCCTTCATCTACGTTCCGAAAGGGGTTCGCGTCGACATTCCGCTGCAGGCGTACTTCCGGATCAACGCGGAGAACATGGGCCAGTTCGAGCGCACGCTGATCATCTGCGACGAGGGCAGCTTCGTGCATTACATCGAGGGCTGCACGGCGCCGATGTACACGACCGACTCGCTGCACTCCGCGGTGGTCGAGATCATCGTCAAGAAGGGCGCCCGCTGCCGCTACACGACGATCCAGAACTGGTCGACGAACGTCTACAACCTCGTCACCAAGCGCGCCGTCGCCTACGCCGACGCGACCATGGAATGGGTCGACGGCAACCTCGGCTCCCAGGTCACCATGAAGTACCCGTCCGTCTACATGATGGAGCCGGGCGCCAAGGGGGACGTGCTGAGCGTCGCTTTCGCCGGCAAGGGCCAGCACCAGGATGCGGGCGCCAAGATGGTGCACGTTGCGCCCAACACGACCTCGACCATTACTTCGAAGTCGATCTCCAAGGCGGGTGGACGCACCACGTACCGCGGTCTCGTCAAGGTCTATCCGCAGGCTGAGAACTGCAAGTCGTTCGTCAAATGCGACGCGCTTCTGCTGGACGGCGAATCGCGCTCGGACACTTATCCCTACAACGAGGTCGAAGCGGAAAACGTGACCCTCGGCCACGAGGCCACAGTCAGCAAGGTGTCGGACGAGCAGCTCTTCTACCTGATGAGCCGGGGCATCCCGCTGGCCGAGGCCGAGACGATGATCGTGAACGGTTTCATCGAGCCTTTCACCAAGGAGCTTCCGCTCGAGTATGCGGTGGAGCTGAACCGGCTCATCCAGCTGGAGATGGAAGGCTCCGTCGGCTAGGCCTCATGCCCTTCACAAAGGAATCCGTGGAGGAGATCGCGAGCCTCCACGAGGAACCCGACTGGCTCCGTAAGCGCCGCCGCGAGGCGTTCGACGTCTATGAGCGTCTCGATCTGCCATCCAAGATCGACGAGGAGTGGCGGCGAGTCGACTTCAAGGGCTTGAAGCTCGACGGATTCCGGTCCTTCGAAGAACCAGATGGCGCCGCTCCTGGACTTCCGATCGAGGGCGCGGCGGGCGTGCTTCGCCAGCGGGGGTCAGCGCCCGGCAAGGTCGAGCTTGATCCTGAGCTGGCCGCCAAGGGTGTCGTCTTCCTGCCGCTGAGCCAGGGGGCCAGGGAGCACCGCGACCTCGTCGAGAAGCGGCTCTTCAGCGAGGTGCGCGCCGACCGAGACAAGTTCGCTGCCGTCCACGCCGCACTCTTCAGCGGCGGCACTCTTCTGTATGTCCCCGACTTCGTCGAGATCGAAGAGCCTCTCGTCGGTCAGTACTGGTCGAGCGGAGGCGGCGCCGCCGTTCTCCCCCATACCCTGATCGTTGCCGGGAAGGGCGCCAAGTTCAACTACCTGGACGAGTTCCTCTCGCCCTCGCTCGACGAGCCGGCGCTGACGAGCGGGTCCGCCGAGATCTTCCTCGGCGAGGGGGCGCAGGTCGGCTATGTCGCCCTCCAAAAGTGGGGCCGTCACGCCTACCAGTTCGCCAACCAGCGCGTGCATGTGGGCAAGGAGGCGACCGCCCGGCTCTTCAACGTCACCCTCGGCTCGCGCTTTGCGAAGGTGCGCGTCGAGGCCAACCTACAGGGGCCGGGCGGCATGGCCGAGCTGAAAGGCATCTACTTCGCGTCCGAGGACCAGTTCTTCGACTTCCACACGCTGCAGGACCACCAGGTCGGCCAGACCACCTCCGACCTGCTCTTCAAGGGCGCCCTGCGCGGCACCTCGCGCACCGTCTATGCCGGTTTGATCCGGATCGAGAAGGACTCGGCCCGCTCGGATGCCTACCAGGCAAACCGCAACCTGCTGCTCTCAAAGCAGGCGAAGGCGTACTCGATCCCGATGCTGGAAATCATCAACAACGACGTGCGCTGCACGCACGGCGCCACAGTCGGCCCGATCGATGCCGAGCACCTCTTCTACCTGGAGAGTCGCGGCATCCCGAAGTCGGTGGCGCAGCGGATGATCGTGCAGGGCTTCTTCGGTGAGGTCGCCGACCGGATCCCGTTCGAGCAGGCGCGCCGCCTGGTCGCGGAGGAGCTGGAGGCCCGCCTTGGGTAGGGAGCGCGTGGCCGGCACCGCCGAGATCCCGCCGGACACGCTGCGACGGGTGGAGGTCGACGGCGTCCCGGTCTGCCTCGCGCACACGCAGGATGGCGGCTTTTACGCGATCAACGACGTCTGCACGCATGAGGAGTATTCGCTCAGCGAAGGCGAGCTCTGGGAGTTCGAGGTCGAGTGCCCGCAGCACGGGTCCCGCTTCGACGTGCGGACCGGTGCTGTGAGGTTTCTGCCGGCCGTGATCCCGGCTCAGGTCTACGCGGTGGAGGTCGTGGATGGCGACGTTTACGTCAACGTCTAGACAGCCCTTCAACGCCGAGCATGTGCGCAAGGACTTTCCCTTCTTCGAGACAGGCGTCGCCTACCTGGACTCCGCCAACACCTCGCAGCGGCCGCGTCACGTGCTGTATGCGATGGACGAGTACTTCGAGCAGTTCAACTCGAACGTGCACCGCGCCGCTTACCACGTCTCCGAGGTGGCCACGGAAAGATATGAAGGGACGCGCGAAGCGGTTCGCCGCTTCATCAACGCGCACTCCGCGAAGGAGGTCATCAACACCCGCGGCACCACGGAAGGGATAAATCTGGTCGCCTATTCCTGGGGCCAGAAGAACATCAAGGCCGGCGACCTCATCGTGCTGACGATCCTGGAGCACCACTCGAACATCGTCCCCTGGCAGATCCTGGCCGCCAAGACGGGCGCCCGGCTGGAGTGGGTCGACGTGGACGAGCAGGGAGAGCTCCGCCTGGAGCAGTACCACGCGCTGCTCGAGCAGAAGCCGAAGCTGGTCACCTTGAGCCAGATCTCGAATGCGATCGGGACGATCAATCCAGCCAAGCAGATGGTGCACGACGCCAAGCGGGCCGGCGCCACAGTGCTGGTGGACGGCGCACAGGGCGCGCCCCACCAGGGCGTCGACGTGCGTGACCTCGGCTGCGACTTCTACGCCTTCAGCGGCCACAAGATGCTGGGGCCGACCGGCGCCGGCATTCTCTGGGGCAGGCGCGAGCTGCTGGAGGCGATGGACCCCTTCATGGCCGGTGGCGACATGATCAAAGCGGTCCGCCAGGAGGGCACGACGTACGCCGACCTGCCCCTGAAGTTCGAGGCCGGCACGCAGGCCGTCGCCGAGGTGATCGGCCTGGGCGCCGCGATCGAGTACCTGGAGGGCCTCGGCATGGAAAACATCACGAGGCACGAGCGGGAGATCACCGAATATGCGATGGAAGCGCTCTCGGAGCTACCCGGCCTGCGCATCTTCGGACCGCCTGTCGAGCGCCGCGCCGGGGTGGTCTCTTTCGAGGTCGAGGGCATCCACCCGCACGACCTCTCCACCATCGTCGACCGCCACGGAGTCGCGCTGCGCGCGGGACACCACTGCGCGATGCCGCTCATGATCCGGCTGGACGTTCCCGCCACCTCGCGGGCGTCGTTCTACGTCTACACGATCAAAGACGACGTCGACCGTCTCGTAGAAGCCGTTGCCGACGCGCAGAGGATCTTCGCCTGATGCCCGGACAAGATCTAGGCGTTGATGAGCAGTTTTACCGGGAGTACATCCTCGACCACTACAAGAACCCGCGAAACTTCGGCCACATCGAGCATCCGACGTACACGCACGAGGAGGACAACCCACTGTGCGGCGACGTCGTCGGCATCGACCTGCTGGTCAAGGACGGGGTGGTCGACGACATCAAGTTCCACGGCCGGGGGTGCGCGATCTCGCAGGCGTCGGCGTCGCTGCTGACCGAGCGGATCAAGGGCATGTCCCTCGACGAGGCGCGCACGATCGGCAAGGAAGATGTGCTCTCCGAGCTGGGTATAGACATATCGCCGGCCCGCATCAAATGCGCCCTGCTTTCCTTGAAAGTGCTGAAGGCGGGCGCTTGGGGGCTGGGCGAATGGCCTGGAGAAGAAGAGGGATGAGCGAGGAAGCTTTCAAGGAAGTCGACGTCAACACGGTCAAGAGCCTGCTCGAGGACGGCTACGAGATAGTCGACGTCCGCGAGGACTGGGAATGGAAGAAAGGCCACATCCCCGGCGCCAAGCACGTCGTGCTGAGCTCGATCCTGGGCAACCCGCACGGGCAGTCCTTCCGTGACAAGACCATCTTTCAGTGCGCCGTCGGGGAACGCTCGGCCGTAGCCTCCGAGATGGCGGTCGCGCTCGGCGTGCGCGACGTGATCAACTTCCGAGGCGGATTCCAGGC
>Ga0209805_1000178_pt1 | contig 37819 bp, 34 predicted proteins | sample GraSoiAngelo_148_FD_185905 | JGI IMG/M metagenome (GOLD analysis project Ga0209805, IMG submission 185905) | Grasslands soil microbial communities from the Angelo Coastal Reserve, California, USA - 14_1009_09_20cm (SPAdes) (version 2) | ecosystem: Environmental > Terrestrial > Soil > Grasslands ...
ATGTTCTGTTTGTTCTTCGCCCCGGGACCGATTGTCGATCTCGCGAGCGCACAGCGGAGCGATTTAAAAATATTCGCGAGATTCTTTCATGCTTGTTTAAAGCGCAGCATCTACTTCGCGCCATCGCAGTTTGAAACCGGGTTTTTATCCACAGCACACTTGCCGGAAGATGTGGAACGCACGAGCAGTGCGATGCGCGAAGCATTGAGAGAGCTATAGATTCATTCCATTCAAGAAACGACGTCTCTGCAAGCCGCGATCCCTTCTTCTTTGTTGTTCCGATCCCGAAAGTATTCGGGGTTGCCCGGCCGTAGCTTTATGCGAAGGCTGGGAGGAGTGCCTTGCTCTCAACAAGAAAACATTGATCGAGAGATGTCTCGACTTCGCTCGACATGACAACGACTAAGGATTCGCGAATTCGCCCGGCGGCGAAATTCTTTTTGGAAGGTGACAAGAAGTTTTTCGTCAAAGGCGTCACGTACGGTCCCTTCAAGCCGGATGCCGAAGGCAACTATCTCGGTCGGCCCGAGCAAGTGGATGCCGATCTCGCGCTCATGCGACAAGCCGGCCTGAATGTTGTGCGGATTTATCATGCACCGCCGCCTTGGTTTCTCGACCGGTGCACTAACGCTGGCATGCGCGTGCTGGTGACACTTCCCTGGGAAAAACATGTCGAGTTCCTGCGCGAAAGATCGATTCGCAAGCAAATTGCCGATGCAGTCCGGACAACAGTGAGCAAATACCCCGGGCATCCAGCAATTCTCGGTTATCTCGTGGGTAACGAAATCTCCAGCACGATGGCTCGCTGGCTTGGCGCTCGCCGCGTGATTGAATTTGTAGAGGAACTGATTCGAATCGGGCGTGCCATCGATCCGGATGCCCTCTTTTCCTATGCCACGTACCCGCCGACGGAATATCTGCTGCCGCAGAATGCCGATTTTTGCTGTTTCAATGTTTACCTCCACAATCAGCGTGATTTCGAAGGCTATCTATTGCGACTGCAAAATCTCACGGGCGAGCATCCGCTTATCCTGGGGGAATTCGGTATGGATACGATCCGGCATTCACAGGATGAGCAAGCCGAGATGCTCGGTTGGCACATCGACAGCGTCGTAAAATGCGGTCTTGCTGGAACCATTTTTTTTACCTGGACGGACGAATGGTTTACTGGCGGGCAGGAAATTACCGACTGGGCGTTTGGGATCGTTACGCGGGAACGCCGACCAAAGAAGGCGTTCTACACACTGGAAGAGAAACTGGGCCGGAACGATTCCACCCTGCCGCATCGTCCCTTGCCGAAGGCGCCGTTCGTTTCGGTTATTGTTTGCTCGTACAACGGTGGGCCGACTCTTGCGTTCTGCCTTGATTCGTTAGGTAAACTTAACTATCCCAAGTATGAGGTCATCCTGGTCGATGACGGATCGACCGATGATACATCTTATATCGCAGCGCAGTTCCCATGGGTGCGTTACATTCATCAAAGCAATCAAGGATTGAGCCATGCCCGGAATACCGGCGCGGCCGCAGCTAAGGGTGAAGTCTTCGCCTACACCGATTCTGACTGCATGGTTGATCCCGATTGGCTATATTATCTCATCGGCACTCTTGTAAGCGGTGATTACGCTGGAGTGGGTGGACCGAACGTCACGCCGCCAGCCAAAAGTTGGATTCAGGCCTGCGTTGCAGCGGCACCCGGTGGACCGAGCCATGTATTGCTTACCGATGTGGTCGCCGAGCATATTCCGGGTTGCAACATGGCGTTTTATCGGTGGGCGTTTGAGGGCGTGGGCGGCTTTGACACCGAATACCGCAAAGCAGGTGATGACGTCGATTTTTGCTGGCGAATTCAGCAGGCTGGGTGGGTCATTGCCTTCAGTCCGACCGCGATCGTGTGGCACTATCGGCGTTTTACGCTTCGGGCTTTTTTAAGGCAGCAGGACGGTTACGGCGAAGCGGAATCGCTGCTGCGCTTTAAGCATTTAATCTTTTTCGGACCAACAGGGACCGCAAAATGGCGCGGGCAGATATACGGAACGCCTCGGTTCAGTTGGTTCGTTAACCGGCCAGTGATCTATCATGGAATGTTCGGTGAAGGTTTTTTTCAATCGATTTATCCCGCACCTCAGTCAGACGTAGCCGCCTACCTGAGCAGCATTGAGTGGTTTGCCCTGACAATTTTTCTGTTCGGTCTTGGGATTTTTCTGCCGGCGTTGCGCATTGTTCCGTACCTCATGCTTGGAGGTACGCTATGCGTCGCGCTTTCCTACATGGTGCGAGCTTCCATTGAGCCGAAATTCGATACGGCGGGCGCGCGGCTGCTTGTGATGTTTCTAGCTTTTGTCCAACCGCTCGTGCGTGGATTCTCCCGTTATTTCACCTGGCTGCATTTCAAGCGTACGCCCGCAAGCGTGATTCGAGCACACGAACATCTACCGGAGCGCAGCCGTATTACGGGCAGTCTAAGTCGCCGAGTTTTTTGGAGCGAACAGGGGAGGGACCGCCACTATTTGCTCGGCGCCATCTTCGAGCTGCTGGATGAAGAAGGCTGGCGCTATTCCACTGATAGCGGGTGGAATGAGTGGGACATTCAAATCTACGGGAATTTTTGGTGGAGCATCGCGCTTCAGACTGTCACCGAGTATCACGGCAGCGGTAAGTGTTTGACCCGCGTTCGGCTTCGCAACCGGTTCGTTACGACGACCATTATTTTCAATCTCATTGTCTTAAGTTTGTTGATCTATCGGCAGCTCAATATTTCGCACGTGGATCTTTGGGTCCTTGTTCCTTATATGCTGTTTCTGGCGTTCCTCTGGACGAGAGCGCGTTTGCTGAAGTCGCGCGTGGCCGAACTTGTTGATCTTGCAGCGCATCGCGCGGGTCTGCACCGAGTGATGCGCCGAGGCAAAGTCGCCCGAAGCGAGTCAATGCCTCAAGTTGAGATTCCAGTGAATACTGTGGACGAGGTCTCGCCGAGTCTTCCTGAATAGCGCTCGACTTTGGGATCAGAACTTCAAACGCACCATGCCAGTTCCGCGTACGATTTGGCCGATTCGTTTTGCTTCCAAGATTCGCATCGCGCGCCCTGCATGACGTTCGGAAACAACCGCCACCATTCCGATACCCATATTGAACACCTGATACATCTCATGAAGATCGATATTTCCGTTTTGCTGCAAGATCTGAAAGATGCGGGGCGCATGCCACTTTCTCGTTTCGATTACCGCGTCACAATTTGCTGGCAAAATTCGCGGCAGATTATCAATGAGACCGCCGCCTGTGATATGAGCCAGACCGTTAATCATGCCAGTTGAAATTTTTGCCAGACGCGGCTGATAATTTTTATGTACGCGCAGCAATTCCTTTCCGACCGCCGTTGCTGAGCCTGGCAGACGCGAATCAATTTTGAGGTTCATTTTACCGAACAAAATCTCTCGAGCCAGCGAATAGCCGTTTGTATGCAAACCGTTCGATTCCAGCCCTAGAATTACGTCGCCCGGCCGGATTTTCTTGCCGTCGATGGTATTGCCGCGGTCCACGACACCAATGATGCAACCGGCGAGATCGTATTCCCCGTTGCGATACATTCCTGGCATCTGCGCCGTTTCGCCCCCGAGAAGGGCACACCTCGCCGATCGGCAGGCGCGCGAAAAACCCCGGAGCAATTGTTGGAACACGCGGGGTTCGAGTTTTCCGCAGCCAATGTAATCCAGGAAGAATAGGGGACGTGCACCCAGGACGGCGATGTCGTTTACGCAATGATTAACCAGATCGGCGCCAACGGTATCATGCTTGTTCAGAGCAAACGCGATTTTCAATTTTGTCCCCACTCCGTCGATGCTTGCAACCAGCACCGGCTCGCGCATCCCAGGGAAGTTCGCTCGAAACAAACCGCCGAAACCGCCAATCTTACTCAATACCTGTGGCCCGTGCGTTTGTTTTACGAGTGATTGAATTTGCCTCTTGAGTCGATTGCCTAGATCGACATCAACGCCCGCACGAGCGTAAGCCTTCTTTCTCGCGGTCATCGCGAGTCGCGGAGACGACCAGGGACCCCGCACCGGTTCCGTTGATCACGCTTCGAAATGCGTGTGATCCAAACGTCGCAGGTGAGGTCCTTCGCTCCGCTCAGGAAGACACGCATGAGGCAATCACTTCAAATCCGCGAATAACGTCGGATGTGCTTCCTGATCGGCGAGTGCTTTGGCGCGCTGGTCCCGTTTCTCCATGATGAACTTGTCTAAAGCAGGATCGACGGCCAGGGGATAATCTCCGTTGAAACAGGCCAGGCAAAAGCTATTCATCGGCCTTCCGGTCGCCCGTACCATGCCTTCCACATCGAGGTAACCCAGGCTGTCAACACCGAGGTACTTGCAGATGTCTTCCATCGACATCTGGTTTGCAATCAACTTATCCGGATCGGGAAAGTCGATTCCGTAATGACAAGCAAACCGGTGTGGAGGACAGCTCACACGCATGTGCACTTCTTTTGCGCCGGCTTCGCGCAAGTTCACGACGCGCGCTCGCGAGGTCGTCCCGCGCACGATCGAGTCATCCACAACCACGACTCGTTTCCCGGCCACCATTTCCTTGATCAGATTCAACTTTACCCGCACATCGAAATCGCGAATCAGCTGGCTTGGCTGCAAAAATGTGCGGCCAATGTAATGGTTGCGGACAAAAGCATGGGCGAAAGGAATCTTTAGTTCCTCCGAAAAACCAAGAGCGGCATAGTTTCCCGAGTCAGGTACAGGAACAACGATATCCGCGTCGACCGGAAATTTTCTTGCCAGTTCGCGTCCCATTTCCATGCGTACTTTTCCAACGTTAACGCCGCCGATCATACTGTCCGGGCGCGCGAAATAGACGTATTCGAACATGCAAAACGCTGGCCGTTCATCCGGAAACGGCCTTTCGGAGCGCAATCCGTTTTCATCGATGATCAATACTTCGCCGGGCTCAATTTCGCGGACGAACTCCGCGTGAATCAGGTCAAAAGCACACGTCTCAGATGCCACGATATAAGCATCATCGAGTCTGCCGAGGGAAAGCGGGCGCCAGCCAAACGGATCGCGAACGGCTATTAGTTCCCGTTCACTCATGATGATGAGCGAGAACGCTCCTTGAATCCGGCGCAAGGCCGCGAGAACATTTCCACCGTTCTTCGAGGGTTGCGCTAAAAGATGTAAAATGATTTCGCTGTCGGCGGTGGTTTGGAAAATGGAGCCTTTTCGTTCCAGCTCATCGCGCAAAAAATCGGCATTAATCAAATTACCATTGTGCGCAATTGCCATTTGGCCGCGCACACAGTCGACCACGAAGGGTTGCGCGTTTTTGATCGTGCTTGTTCCGGTGGTCGAATAACGCGTGTGCCCGATGGCGCGTGTCCCTTTCAGCCTCGCCAGTTCATCCTGCCCGAACACCTGTGACACAAGGCCCATATCTTTGTGCTGGAGAAAGGTCGTGCCCGGACCGTTGCTGGTGACAATTCCCGCGCTCTCTTGGCCTCGATGCTGCAAAGCAAACAGACCGTAATAACTTAGGACCGCTGCGTTCGGATGACCGAATACGCCGAACAGCCCGCATTCATGCTGCGGGAACGGATCGGTCTCGGCTTTGATGATGTCGAGCTTGTCTGGAGAGATCACACTCAATAATTCACCAAATTACGCGCGGTTCAACGAATCGTTCTCGATGTCCAGCGAGATTCCAAATGCCCCCAAAAGGCTACGTTGATATCGCGCTTCATAGACTCGGGATTCCCTCGGCTGCTAAATCGCTTTCCACTGCGCGGCGGATGGCGTTCCACCAATCATCGTAAAGATCGCTAACTGGCCAGAAAAATTCTTCCTTACCGACGCGGATGTGAAGCTGGTCGCCGCCAACTGTGCCAAGTTGTTGAAATGGAATTTGCCGATCTTGCAACATGGAAATTGTCTTTTGCAGGTTTTCGGGGCCGACGGAAAAAACGATCCGCGATTGCGATTCGTTAAACAACAATGTGGTGGCAGCCGTGTCGCCTGCTTTAAAATCGATTTCCACCCCGAAAAGTTTTTCCGGATGAAAACAACATTCAGCAAGCGAGACCGCCAGACCGCCTTCGCTGCAATCATGGGCGCTTTTTACCACGCCTTCGCGAATCAATGCGCGCACTGCATTTTGGATCTTAATTTCGTGCGCCAGATCAACACATGGCGGCGGGCCAACTTTCAAGCCGTGACAAACCTTGAGATAACGTGAGCCTCCGAGGCTGTAGCCGAGAGTGCTCGCCTCGGCTTCTTTGTCGTGGCCAGTCTTTTCATCCCCACGGTCGGCGCCTGCGGCTACAGTGCTGGCGATTGCGCCAACCAAAATAATCACGTCGCCGTCGTCCTTGAACCATTGCGTCGTGATGTGTTCTTCTTTGTCGATCAAACCGACCATGCCGATGGTCGACGTTGGATCTACCACACCTGCCGGGCTCTCATTGTATAAAGAAACATTTCCGCCGGTGACTGGTGTGCCAAACGCGCGACAAGCTTCGGCGATGCCTTCGACTGCTTCGCGCAACTGCCAAAAGTTCTCGGGCTTGTAGGGATTGCCGAAGTTTAGGTTATCGGTGACCGCAAGCGGACGCGCACCCGAGCAGGTAAGATTTCGCGCCGCTTCGGCCACGGCAATCTTTCCGCCCTCCCGCGGATCCAGTGCGCAATAGAGTGAATTACAATCAGTAGTCGCAGCCAGGATTTTGTCTGCATAGCGGACAAGGAAAACGGCCGCGTCCGAACCGGGCTTCACGAGCGTACCGGTGCGCACAGTGTGATCGTATTGCCGATATACCCAGTTTTTCGATGCAATAGTCGGATCACGCAATAGTTGGCGTAGAGCTTCGAGATTGTCGATCTTGGCGAGATTCGTCAGATCGCGGTCATCGATTGCGGCTGCAAGACGTTTCGCTTCCCGCGAATAAAGAGGCGCTTCGTCAGCCAGCGCCTTGGCCGGAATCTCTGCGGAAATTTCGCCGTTATTACGCACACGCATCATGCCGTCGTTTGCCACGCGGCCAATCTCGACGCACGGCACATCCCATTTCTCGAAAATTGCGCGGACCACGTCTTCCTTCCCGCGCCTCGCGATGATCAGCATCCGTTCCTGCGATTCGCTTAACAAAATCTCGTATGGCGTCATGCCGGGCTCGCGTTTTGGAACTTTCGCAAGGTCAATTTCGATACCGCTTCCAGCGCGGCTGGCGGTTTCACAGGTCGAGCATGTTAGCCCCGCTGCCCCCATGTCCTGGATTCCGGCGACGACGTCATGACTAAGCAGCTCGAGACACGCTTCGAGCAAAAGTTTCTCTTTGAACGGATCGCCCACTTGCACTGCCGGACGATCTTCGCGCGATTGCTCGGTCAATTCGCGCGAAGCGAACGCCGCCCCGGCCAGGCCATCGCGTCCTGTCTCCGCGCCGACATAAAAAACTGGATTACCAACGCCGGTTGCGGCGCCGCGCGCCAGTTGCTCATGACGCAACACACCAAGACAAAAAACATTTACGAGGGGATTGCCCTCGAAACTCTCATCAAAATAGATTTCACCGCCAATCGTAGGAATCCCAACACAATTTCCGTAGTGCGCAATCCCGGAGACGACGCCGGTGAACAACCGCCGATTGACGGCCAGTTGCGATTTTAAAGTTTTAGATTTCGAATTCGGCGTGATCGGTCCAAACCGCAGAGAATTCAGACAAAATTCCGGGCGTGCCCCCATGGTAAAGATATCGCGGATAATCCCTCCGACACCGGTGGCTGCGCCTTGGAACGGTTCGATCGCGCTCGGATGATTGTGGCTCTCCATCTTGAACGCGATGGCCCAACCATCGCCGATATCGACAACCCCTGCGTTTTCCTCGCCGGCTTTTACCAAAATGTCCGACCCTGCAGTCGGAAATTTCTTCAGTTCTTTCTTCGAGTTTTTATAGGAGCAGTGCTCACTCCACATTACTGAGAAAATTCCCAGCTCAGTAAAATTTGGCTCGCGCCCGAGGATTTTCCTAATTCGCTCGAATTCCTCCTGGGCGAGGCCGTGTTGTTTGATGAGTTCCGGGGTGACTGCTGGCTCGGCAGTCGGCATCTGGCTGATCATCGGCAGGTTCACGTTAGCGAATCTGCAAGTCCGCTCAATCACTCAAATACGAATTTTCATCAAATCGCGACATCTTCGAAGCGTCCGGCAGCTCCTCGAACTACGAACCTTGGGTGTCAAAATGAGGGAGGGATTATGGTAAAAAAAGCAATTGTTGCTCTCGCTTGCGTGCTCATTGCGTCGCCGGCGTTTGCACAGACTACTACGAACCGCACGAGACATTATCGGACAACGACTGTAGTAACTAGCGTAGAGGGAGTAACGGTAACGGCACCACCGATCATAGCGTCCGAGGGAGGGAGCGTTGCCAGTTACCAGCCTGCTGGGACTCTGGTCGTTCGCACCGACAGTGCGAATCCGGAGCGGTTTGATCTACCAGGTCCCGGGCTTGTCTATGATAAGTTTGGGCGACCGGTAACGACCTCGATCAAACCAGGCACGCGCGTCCGTGTCTTTTATGCGGACTTGGGTCCTATTCGGACGATCGATCACGTGATTATCGAATAGTAAAAGAATAGCTTTGCTTAACTCTCGCGAGGGCTGATCGCGAGAGAGGACAGGAAGCATGCTTCGCGAACCCCCGTTTTGTTCTCAAAGCACCAAATTTTTAAACGGAGACGATCAACAAGAAGGAGGAGATCATGAAAAAGAAAACACTAGTCGCTCTCGCCTGCGCATTAGTTGCGCCGCTGGCGTTCGCGCAGACGAGCACAACAACAACTGAACAAACAACAACGACACAACCGGAAACGACAACAGAGACAGCAACTACGACTTACGCGAGCGGCCCAGTAACTACGTATGAGCCCGGCAAGACCATTGTGGTCAGAGGCGAGCAGGGACCTGTTAGCTTCGCGCTAGGCACGGCCGCACGAATTGTTGATAGGGCTGGCAAAGTGGTGACAGCCCCGCTGCGAGCCGGTCAAAAGGTACGTGTTTATTACACGGGCCCAACTGAAAGTCGCACGGTTGAGCGTGTAGTTGTTGAAGACGAGGACTAATACCAACGCGAAGTTCAAAAGCCGCGAGATCCCACGTGGATCCCGCGGCTTTTTGTTGGTTGCGTCACATGATGGAGTTCTGACGGCATAACTTGGAACGGTACTCATGGCGTTGCATTTGCGTTTCGAGTGCAAATCGCAGAACGTCACCACTGGATGGCTTTTGATCTGAAGGAAATTATCGCAGCCCGACTGGGTGAAAATTACCAACTCCACGAGCGCCATGTAAATCCGACGCTGGTGCAGGCGCAGCGAGTGATCGGGTTCGACAAGATCTATGCGCGAGCGGAAGGCGCGTACCTGTTTGACATGGATAATCAGCCGTACCTGGATTTTTTGAGCGGCTACAGCGTTTTCAACATTGGGCGGAATCATCCAATAGTGAAACAAGCGATTCGCGATGTTCTCGATCTCGATCTGCCAAACATGGTGCAGATGGATTGCTCGCTCTTGAGCGGGTTACTTGCCGAGGCGTTGACGAAACGAACCCCGTCGCATCTGAACGCTGTGTTCTTCTGCAATTCAGGAACTGAAGCGATGGAAGGCGCGTTGAAGTTTGCGCGTGCTGCCACAGGACGTAAGCGAGCGGTTTCGCTTGCAAGCGCATTTCACGGACTGAGTCTTGGTTCGTTATCGTTAATGGGGTGCGAAAGTTTCACCGAAGGCTTCGGACCGCTGATGGAAGGATTCGATGCACGTGTGCCACTCGATGATATCGAAGCGTTGGACCGGCAGTTGCGTTCGCGCGACGTGGCGGCTTTCGTGATTGAGACTGTTCAGGGAAAAGGCTGTCAAACTTCCAAGACTGATTTCTTAATTCGCGCGCAGGAACTCTGCCGGAAATACGGCACGCTGCTGATCTCCGACGAAGTACAGACAGGGCTTGGCCGCACAGGAAAAATGTTTGGATTTCAACATTGGAATCTGGAACCGGACATCATCACCCTGGCTAAAACGCTAAGCGGCGGTTACGTGCCCTGCGGTGCGATCGTAACCCGCCGAGATATTTACCAAAAAACTTTTTCGCGCATGGACCGTTGTGTCGTCCATTCGACGACATTCGGACGCAACAATCTGGCGATGGCGTGCGGATTGGCAGCACTGGAAATAATCGACAACGAAAAGCTAACTGAGAATTCCGCGAAAATGGGCACTTTGCTGATGGAAAAAGTGGACACGCTGCGTGCGAAACACTCGTTCATCAAAGAAGTGCGCGGAAAAGGGCTCATGATCGGAATCGAGTTTCATGAACCACAGGAGTTCAAACTGAAGATGGCGTGGAAGCTGTTGCACAAGATCGACAAGGTGCTTTTCGCGCAAATGATCGTGACACAAATGCTGAGCAAACACCGCATTCTCACCCAAGTCGCAGGCCACGCGATGGACGTGATGAAGATTTTACCGCCATTGATCATTGGCGAAAAAGAAGTCGATATGTTCGTTAATGCGCTCGACGACGTGCTCACCGAATGCCGCAAATTTCCGGGACCAATGTGGGAACTTGGGAATAATTTCGTCAGGGCCGCGCTTGGCTCAAGGCGCCCGGCTGAAGCGCGGTCCGCTGTTTCCGCGTAAAACATCGGACATGCGTTCTCGCTTGCGCCAGCGAACCAAAAAAGGAGACGTGCGACCCGAGACTTTATCATTTGTCGATCCTTGGTTCGGGCATACGTTTTAAAAAGGGGAGGAAATATTATGAGCACAGCTGTTGCTGAACAAAAAAAAGCTGAAACGAAACCGAATCAGCTCGAGCAACTGAAGAAATTTACCAAAGTCGTAGCCGATACCGCCGACTTTGAATCGATCAAGGATTTTAAGCCGCAGGATGCGACGACGAATCCGAGTCTGGTTTACGCCGCCACGCAAAAGCCAGAGTACGCGCGTCTGCTCGAGGAGGTACTGGCTGAACGCAAGAAATCAGGCCTAAGCGGCCACGAGCAGATTGAAGACATATGTGATCATCTGCTTGTCCAGTTCGGCACGGACATTCTCGAAATTGTGCCGGGACGCGTGTCGACCGAGACCGACGCGCGATTGTCATACGATGTCGAGGGTTCGATCAATAAAGCGCGCCGGTTGATCAAGCTTTACGAGGAGCGAAAAATTCCGCGCGAGCGGGTGTTGATTAAAATCGCTTCGACCTGGGAAGGCTTGAAGGCCGCTGAGCAACTTCAGAAGGAAGGAATCAAGTGCAATCTGACACTGCTGTTTTCGTTGCCACAAGCGGTTCGCGCAGCGGAAGCGAAAGTGCAGCTCATCTCGCCGTTTGTCGGGCGAATTTACGATTGGTACAAAAAGGAGATGAAGCGTGATTATACTGGAGCAGAAGATCCAGGAGTGCAATCAGTTACAGAAATTTATACGTATTATAAGAAGTTTGATATCTCGACCGAAGTAATGGGTGCCAGTTTTCGGAACATTCGACAGATTCTGGAATTGGCGGGATGCGATTGCCTAACGATTAGTCCCGAATTGATGGAAGAGCTGTCGAAATCGAACGAGCCGGTCGAGCGGAAGCTCACTCCGGAGAAAGCGAAGTCAGCGAAGATCGAGAAACTGGAGCTCGACGAGAAGAAGTTCCGCTGGATGCTGAACGACAACGCGATGGCCTACGAGAAAACGGGCGAAGGAATTCGGAAGTTTGCCGCAGATGTGGTGAAGCTGGAAAAATTCGTCGCGAGCAAATTGTAGCGTTTTCTTCCTTTATCTGTTCCTCTCCTTCTATGGACTGAAGGTGAGATGAGCTCAAGACGCAGCGGAATAGGAAGAGTAGATGTTTAACGTCGTCCTGGTTCGGCCAGAGATACCGCCAAACACAGGCAACATCGGTCGGCTTTGTCTGGCCACAAAATCAACTCTGCATTTGATCAAGCCGCTTGGCTTTTCGCTGGGTCATCGGCAATTGAAACGTGCGGGGCTGGATTACTGGAGCGAAGTGAGCCTGAAGCTGTGGGATTCCTTCGACGCCCTGCAGCGGTCGCAGCCGCCGGATGCGAATTACTTTTTTCTGACAACAAAGAGTAAGCGCCTTTATTACGCTGCGAGATTTCAGCGCGATGATTTTCTCGTGTTTGGCCCCGAAACAAAAGGGCTTCCGGAGAATTTGCTCGTGGCCAACAAAGATCGCTGCATCAGCATCCCGATGCATGGAACTCGTAGCCTGAACCTGGCTACCGCGGTCGCAATTGTGTTGTTTGAAGCCGTGCGCCAGCAGCAACGCTGATCAAAAACATCGCAACGCAACGGGTACAGGGGGAGTTAAATTAGCAAAAGGCAAAACAAGGGAAAGATCATGAAATCAGCCGACGTTACAATCACTCGGAATGGCATAACAAAGCTCTTATCGAGAAGCCGCCGCCGCCTTCTTTCGCCGGCAGCTTTTTTTAGCATCTTGCTACGAAATCGAATTGAGAACAGTACTTGTCAAAACTGCAGTCGAATAAGTATACGAAGCTAAACGTCTAGCAATTCAGTAAGAAAAACCTATGAAAACATTTATTATTTTAGTTTGCAGTCTTGCGCTCGCCTGTTCTGCAGGCGCGGCGCAAAATGACAACAAATCAAAGAAGCAAGCTCAGAAGAACAGGCCGACGCAATCGGTCCAGCGCACAGCGACTACGGGCGCACCCAAGAGAGCAACGCCCAAGCGCTATCAGCCGACCTCGCCTTCGGCAACATCATATCAGAAGGCAAAAGGACGTCAGGGCGTCAATAATCAGGTCTATCAGTCAAGGTCGAATGTGAAAGCGAGGAGCGCTCAGCAGGTCACCACCCGGGATATGCAGGGTGGCCGGTATGCGACCAAAAAGACAAAACAAGGTCAACAGGGCATTAACAGGCCGGTTTACCAGCCGGGCTCAAACGCGAACAAGGCGCAGAAGCGTTCCCAGCAAATCGCCGCACAGAATGCGCAGGCTGGTCGATACGCGACGTCTGCAAATTATTCCAAGAAGACGAAACAATGGAAAGGTAATAACGCGTCTGCCGCCGCATTCCAATCGAACGGTAAGAAATACAAGGCACAGCGTTTCAATCTGGCGTCGAACACGCGTCCGACGAAATACGCAGCTGTCAACTTCCAGCAAGGCAGGCGCATCCAAGGCAGCCAAAACTGGCAGGGTAAGAATTACTGGGCGTTCCGGAATTACAGATCTGCGTGGCACGACAGGTCTTGGTGGCGGAGTAATTACAACAACCGCGTAGTTTTCGTATATGGCGGATGGTACGCCTGGAATGCGGGATACTGGATCCCGGCTTGGGGCTACGCTCCGAATGAGTACTACGCCTACGACGGCCCTATCTACGGCTATAATAATTTGCCGCCCGATCAGGTGATCGCAAATGTCCAGACCGCACTGCAAGAACAAGGTTATAATCCGGGGGGAGTGGATGGTCTACTTGGGCCGCAGACGCGCGCCGCTATTGCGGATTACCAACGCGCCAACGGGCTGGCAGAAACAGCAGCAATCGATCAGCCGACGCTGCAATCCTTGGGAATGACCTAACAGACTTCTGTTAACTGAGAAGCTGCCGTAGATTATTTCGACGGCGGCTTTTTGGCGTACATACCAGCGAGACGCTCTTGTGTTCGCATCGTGTTTGCGGCAGATAAGGCAACAAGCCTTCGTCGATGGACACGACAACTCCGCAACTAGTGGCGCGCGATCTTTTCCAATCATTTCGAATGGGACCTCGCCGGATTGAGGTCTTGCGTGGTATCTCGATGGAGGTCGGGCGCGACGAAGCAGTCTTTCTCTCCGGCGCTTCGGGTGCGGGTAAGACGACGCTTCTCTACACGCTCGCCGGTCTGGAGCGTCCTGAATCCGGGACGGTCGAATTCGAGGCACGAAATCTTTACAACGGCACGTCGGCGTCGCAGGCGCGATTTCGAAATCGCAAAATGGGTTTCATATTCCAGGGATATTTTCTCCTGCCGGAGCTGACGGCGCTGGAAAACGTCTCACTGCCAGGGATGATCGGCGGAAAATCAACAAGAGAACGGGCCGAGGAGAGCCTGGTGGCCGTTGGCTTGGCGGACCGGATGCAGCATCTGCCGGCAGAACTTTCTGGAGGAGAACAACAGCGGGTGGCGATCGCCCGGGCGCTGACGAACAATCCCGAAATCATTTTCGCCGACGAGCCCACGGGAAATCTCGATTCAAAAACCGGGGACTCAATTATGGATCTGTTGTTGGACCTGACGCGTTCGCGAAAAAAAACACTGCTTGTGGTGACACACGATGCGCGCCTCGCAGCACGCGGTGACCGTCAACTGCACATCAAAGACGGCGTGTTGCAGTGAAAAAATTGCAGCGTTAACGGATTTGTGTTTCACCACTTCAACTTTTAACCAGGTAACGCTTTTGATTTTGCAACTTGAATTGCCCGCTTAAGCGTCGGAGATTTTGTTGCGATTATGAAAACCACTGATGTGACGGTGTTAGACGAACCGAAAATTCACGATCCCAATGCCGAGGCGGTAATCGAACCCGCAGTCGAAAGTCGGCCGCGCCGGACAACCGGCGTCAAGGAAGCGAAGATTTACATCGACGGAAAATTCTACTCGGAAGCTAACGCGAAGATTTCCGTGTTCGATCATGGTCTGCTTTATGGCGATGGAATCTTCGAAGGAATTCGGTTTTACAACGGGCGAGTCTTCCGACTCGAAGAACATCTTCACAGGCTGTGGGATTCAGCGCATTCGATCTGTCTCGAAATTCCAATGACGATGCGGAACATGACCGAGGCGGTGCTCGAGACAATTCGGCAAAATCATTTGCGTGATGGCTATATCCGCCTGCTGGTTACACGGGGGATTGGCAATTTGGGGCTGAATCCGACGCAATGTAAGTCCCCGAGCGTGATTATTATTGCGGCGACGATTGCCCTTTATCACGAGGACTTTTACAAGAAAGGATTAACCATTGTGACCTGCGCAACACGTCGCAGCAACCCGGCAGCGCTTAATCCGGCAGTCAAATCGTTGAATTATTTAAACAATGTGATGGCGCGGGTTGAGGCAAATTTAGCGGGTGCGGATGAAGCTCTTATGTTGAACGATGCAGGAAACGTTGCCGAATGCACCGCTGACAATGTTTTCATCGTGAAACACGGCCAAATTTTCACGCCGCCGGTGGCGTCCGGCGCGCTGCGAGGGATTACACGCTCGGTAGTATTTGAAATCGCCGCCGAACTTGGCGTCAAAGTTCGCGAAACCGATATTACGCGCCATGATGTTTTTGTTGCTGACGAATGCTTCCTCACGGGCACTGCTGCGGAGATTGTCCCGGTCGTAAAAGCAGATGGGCGATCGATCGGCAACGGAAAGCCAGGGCCCGTTACCGCTCGTATCATCGCGCGATTCCGTCAGGTGACACGCGAAACCGGTACACCAATTTCCGCCTAGAAATTGAGAAAGCCGCTTCTGACGTAGAAACGTCATGGAAATATTGGGGTTGAATGTTTCCAAACCAACAAGGTGTAATTAAAAGAGATGTTGTGTGACGTTTGCAAATGCAATGACGCGACGGTCTTCCTGACGCAAATTCTGGAAGGCAAAATGCAAAAGGTGAATCTCTGCGATGCATGCTCCAAAGAGAAGGGCGTGCAAGATCCAACCGGCTTCGCGCTCGCGGATTTGCTACTAGGCATCGGGGCAGCGGAAGAAATTGAAAAAGGAGCTCCGACCCAGAAGTGCCCCGTGTGCGGGTTTAGTCAGGCCGACTTTAAGAAAACGGGCCGCCTCGGCTGCAGCGAGTGCTACGTTACCTTCGCGGAGGGCCTGGGTTCACTCTTAAAAGCGATGCACAAGGGCACCGAACACGTCGGAAAATTTCCGGAGCGGGCGCAGCGGACGATGGCACTGAACCACCGTATGCGTGCCTTGAATGAACACCTGCAGAAGGCTGTGGCCGACGAGAATTACGAGACGGCTGCCTCGTTGCGCGATGAAATCAAGCAACTCGAAAACGAGCTCTCGAAATCGCCATGAAAGTCTCCAACATGTTGGCCACCGCCGGAGAATGGTTGCGCGGTGAGGGGCCCCATCACCAGATCGTGATCAGCAGTCGCGTACGGCTCGCGCGCAACTTGCGCAACCGTCCGTTTCCTGGTTGGGCGAAAAAGGCGGAGCGCAGTTCCATCCTGGAATTGATCAGGTCCCGCGTGGCAGCGCTTCCGGAAATGCAGGAGGCATTTGCGGAAAGCTTGCAAGATCTGTCGGCGCTAGACAGGCAGGTTCTGGTGGAACGTCATCTGATTAGTCGAGAGCACGCCGCCAAGGGCGCCGGCAGCGCAGTCGTCGTGAATCGGCGGCAGACTCTTAGCATCATGATCAACGAGGAAGATCATTTGCGGATGCAATCGATTCGTTCCGGCCTGCAATTGAAACAGGCATTCAAACTCGTCGATAAAATCGATAGCGCGCTCGAAAGCAAACTGGACTTCGCCTTCGATTCGCGGCTTGGATATCTGACCGCATGCCCTACGAACGTCGGTACTGGAATGCGCGCGTCCGCGATGTTGCATTTGCCGGGGCTTGTCCTGAGTGAGTTGATTAATCAAGTCATTCAAGCCGTGAGCAAAATCGGACTCGCAGTCCGCGGTCTGTACGGCGAGGGCACGGAGGCGATGGGCAACCTTTTCCAGATTTCAAATCAGACCACACTTGGCGAAAAGGAAGAAGAAATCATCAGTCGCCTGAGCAAGGTCATTGAAACAATTATCGAAAAGGAGCACAACGCGCGACAGGTGTTGCTCCAGAAAAAACCAAATACGCTTTTGGACCAGATCGGTCGCGCGTACGGCGTTTTGACTTATGCGCATGCCATGGCCTCCAAGGAAGCGCTCAACCTGCTCTCGGTCATCAAACTCGGGATGGATTTGGGCGCGTTTCCGGAAGATCAACGTCTGCAAATCGATGAATTGTTCATTGAGACGCAGCCGGCGCATTTGCAGAAAAGCTCTCAGCAAAAATTGAACGCGGAAGAACGCGACCACTTGCGCGCTCAAATTATTCGTGAGCGTTTGAAACTCTTTCCTAAACCTGATATTAGTAAGATGGCGAGGCAAACGGGCGGTGACTCGATTGTCGTGCCATCGAACGATGAATAATTTCACACCCCGGGCTCAACAGGTTCTGGCGCTTGCTCGCAAGGAAGCCGATCGGTTTAACCACAACTATGTCGGCACCGAGCATCTGCTCCTTGGGCTGATCAAGCTGGGGCAGGGAGTAGCTGTCAACGTCCTGCAGAAGATGGGTCTCGACCTTGAGACCGTACGCATGGAGGTGGAGAAACAGGTCGGCTCAGGACCGGAAACCAAGATGGTCGGCAACGTTCCTTATACTCCTCGCGTCAAAAAAGTACTGGCGCTCGCGGGCAAGGAAGCCAAGGCGCTCAATCATTCTTACGTCGGTACAGAACATATTTTGCTTGGACTTTTGCGAGAGGGCGAGGGAGTCGCTGCGAGAGTTTTGAAAAGTCTTGAACTCGACATCGAACGCACACGCAACGAGATCCTCAAAGAGCTCGATCCAAATTTCACGCCCTCTGAATCGGACCAGGAAGGCGGCGAGCCAACGAAGAAAGACGTCAAGACTCCGGCACTCCGCGCGTTTGGCCGTGACCTGACCGACTTGGCGAAGAAAGGCGAACTCGATCCGGTAATTGGCCGGCGCAATGAAATCGAGCGGGTCATTCAAGTGCTTTGCCGACGAACAAAGAACAATCCAGTTCTGATTGGCGAAGCAGGTGTCGGCAAGACGGCGATTGCTGAGGGTCTCGCCCAGGAGATTGCGAACGGCAATGTGCCTGAGTTATTGCGAGACAGACGCGTGATCACACTGGACCTCGCGTTAATGGTCGCAGGCACAAAATACCGGGGCCAGTTCGAGGAGCGCATCAAGGCGGTAATGGACGAGATCCGCCGTTCCAAGAATGTGATCCTTTTCATCGACGAACTGCACACGATCGTTGGGGCTGGTTCTGCTGAAGGCGCGATGGACGCATCGAACATCATCAAGCCCGCATTGAGCCGCGGCGAATTGCAATGCGTGGGCGCCACTACGATGAACGAATATCGCAAGTACATCGAGAAAGATGCAGCGCTGGAACGGCGTTTCCAGACGATAAAAGTCGATGCGCCGACGGTCGATGAAGCCATTCTAATCCTAAAAGGTCTGCGTCCGAAGTACGAGGCGCATCATAAAGCGAAACTCACGGACGAAGCGCTCGAGACAGCCGTTAGATTTTCCGATCGTTATATCACCGGTCGATTTCTTCCCGACAAGGCGATCGATGTGATGGACGAAGCAGGCGCGCGTGCCCGCATCAATGCCATGACGCGGCCACCCGACGTGAAGGATATCGAGAAAGAGATCGAAGAGATTCGGGTCGAAAAGGAAGGGGCCATCAAAGCACAGGACTTTGAGAAAGCTGCCGCGCTTCGCGACAAGGAGAAGCAAACGAAAGAAAAGCTCGATGCCATTCTAACCAAATGGCGTGAGGAGCGAGAAGAGAAAGAGGTGGTGGTGACGGCGGATGACATGATGCACATCATCTCGAAAGTCACAGGCGTTCCTCTCCAGCGTATGGAACAGGCGGAAACACAAAAGCTCCTCATGATGGAGTCGGAGATGAAGCAGCGCGTCATCGGCCAGGAGGAAGCCGTTACCGCGATTAGCAAGGCTTTGCGTCGATCCCGCGCCGATTTGAAAGATCCAAAGCGACCGATCGGATCATTTGTCTTTCTGGGTCCTACTGGCGTTGGCAAGACGTATCTCGCCCGCACGCTTGCCGAATTCATGTTCGGCGATCCCGACGCACTGATTCAGATCGACATGTCGGAGTACATGGAAAAATTCACTGCGTCGCGTCTGATTGGTTCACCGCCAGGCTATGTCGGTTACGAGGAGGGCGGCCAGCTGTCCGAAGCCGTGCGTCGCCGGCCATATTCGGTGGTGCTTTTCGATGAGATCGAAAAAGCGCACCCTGATGTGATGCATTTGCTTTTGCAGATTCTCGAAGACGGCAAAATCACCGACTCGTTAGGGCGCAAGATCGATTTCCGGAACACGATTATTATCATGACTTCCAACGTTGGCGCCGAGTTACTGAAGAAACAGACAGTGATGGGCTTTGGCGCACCGCTGGAAGGGCATGATTATGATTCGATGCGGGACAAGATCCTCGATGAAACCAAACGCGTCTTTAAGCCCGAGTTTCTTAATCGGTTGGACGAAATCATCGTGTTCCATTCACTTGGCAAGCCGGAGCTATTGCGAATTGTCGAGCTGGAAACAAACAAGGTACTGACCCGCATCAAAGCCAAGGATGTCCATATTGACTTGCAGCAAAGCGCGAAGGAATTCCTCATCGAGAAAGGATACGATCCTCAATATGGAGCACGTCCGATGCGTCGTGCCGTGGAACGTTATCTCGAAGACCCGCTGGCGGAGGAATTGCTCCGCGGCAACGTTAAGGCGGGCGACCACGTCGAAGTGATCGCTATTGAGGGGAAGCTCAGCTTTCACGTCACCGAGCCTCAGAATAGTGCAGCAGCTCCCGCAGCAAGCTGATAAGCTAGCGCAAGCCTCTGGCTTGCAAATCAAATTGCTCGCAAGCGGGACGCTTACGCCGCTTCACGCCCGCGGATGGGCGTCCGCATAGGCTTTCTTTAACCGCTCGGTTGTCACGTGCGTATAGATTTGCGTCGTCGAAAGGCTGGCATGCCCGAGCAATGCCTGAACACTGCGCAAGTCGGCACCGCGGTCGAGCATGTGCGTCGCGAAACTGTGCCGCAGTTTATGCGGGCTGATCGAGATCGGAATCGATGTGAACCGCAAATAACGTTTCAGAATAAGCCAGACGGAGCGCGTCGAAATTCGCGCGCGTGATTTGTTTATGAATAGCGGTCCCGAATGCACGTTCGCCGCTGCGCGGAAACGCGAGATCGCCTCCAGCGCGGGCAAGCCTACGGGACATACCCGCTCCTTGCGACCTTTGCCGAATACACGGACAGATTCTGTGTAAAGATCGACGTCGGCCACGTCGAGCGCGGCGAGTTCGCTCAGTCGCAAGCCGCTGCTGTAGAATAGTTCCATAATTGCGACATCGCGCAGAGGCATCCAACTCGGCGCAGATCTGCTTTTGCTTTCGCGCGTTGGGGCCGCAAGAAGTTCTTCAACCTGCTGGCGCGTGAGGACCAATGGAAGCTTCTTCTCGATCTTGGGCAATTGCACCTCACGCACAGGATTGCCCTGCAGCCCCTTTCGAGCTGCCAGAAATTGATAAAACGTGCGCAACGCTGAGAATTGCAATCGCACGTAGGAACGCGCCTGGCCGCGTTTCGCAACTGCAAACAAGTAATTGCGAAAATCATCCCCTCGGCATTTTTTCCACGGTGTTTGGTTTTCAGCGCGAAAAGCCGTCAATGCTTGACGATATGCCTTTAGCGTCAGCGGCGAAGCATTGCGCTCGTTGGTGAGATAGCGCAGGAAGTCCTCAGTAAGAGGATCCTTTTTGTGGGAAGCGCGCGCGCCTTCTGTCATGTCTCAGAGTTGCAAGGTCACAAAAGTACAACGAAGTCTACTTCAACGGCTGGTAACTTTTTTAGCTTTTTAACGCTTCAACAATTCAACTTGGCGAAGCCGATTCATTCCGGCTTTTCTACCACGTAACGGAGATCTTCCGCGGTAGCGTGGCCACGGAATTGACTCTTGAAAATCGGTGACGGGTTCATGGATATCAGCTGGTACCCCTTCAAAACGAACTCAGGGTAAATTGAATTGCTCGCAGGTTCGTAAACCTTGTCGCCACTAAAGTAACCGTAGAGTTTGTATTCGTAGTTGTTATCGCTGCCGAAATCGACACGCTCGCGGTCCGGGGCGAGCTTTTGTTTTTCATTCAACATGACTAATTCTGCAGTGCTCCAGGGTTGACTTGGGCGTCGGACGTAGCCCCAGAACTTGTAATCGGATTTGTAATAACGCCGTCCGATAAAATAATCTCCGGCGGGTTCAGCTGCGATCTTCTGCGCCATCTCGAGCCTGGCTTGTTGAATCCCCTGGGGAACGGTTTCGCAGGCGCCGAAAAACGCCGCGCCAAGCAAGAGATTGGCTGCGAGCAAAAAGCGAGTGACGCGTCTCATTCTTTCAGGTGCACATCTTTTATCGCAGCTTTGGGCTCGGCGCAAACCAGCGAGGCGCTAAGGAATTGCGCTGATACGACCGGCTCGCTACGTTCCCGGCTATTATGATCGAACTGGAAGTGTATGCGCGGGGTTTGCGTGACCTAAACAAAATCCTGGAGCTGGATCTTCAACTTGAGCCAATTGCAGGGCTTCGTTACAAGATCGATACAAACCACGATCTTGTATATTTCGAGTTCGATCGACCGACACTGAGCCTGCGTGACATTCGAGCGATTTTTCTCAAGCTTGGACTTGAACCTCTGTTCATCGGCGCGGTTCCGCCGGAGCTTCGACCGAGAACCAAGACCGAGCCACTGAGTGCATGATAAATGAATAGTGACTGGTGAATAGTAAGAGAAAGCTCGCTGCAAGTTCTCACCATTCACTAATTACCGATCACTAATCACAAAGGGACAATGGTTCGATTCTTCAATGCGCTTGGCGCGCCGGTGCTCGCGTTTTTTCAATATCTGGGGGAACTGGTGCTGCTCGCTGGCGACACGTTTCGTTCCATTTTCACGCACAAGCTTCGATGGAAACTATTTCTTAACCAGGTTGTCGAGATCGGATTGCTCTCCCAACTGGTTGTCGTGATCACGGGGGCGTTTACCGGCGCGGTGTTCGCGGCTCAAACGTTCTTTCAATTTAATAAGATCGGCATGGGATCTGCCACAGGCGCAGTAGTATCGGTCTCGATCTGTCGCGAGCTTGGCCCGGTGCTCACAGCATTGATGGTAGCGGGCCGCGTCGGCGCGGCCATGTCGGCCGAAATCGGCACAATGAAAGTGACCGAGCAGATCGATGCCCTTCGCGCCCTCGCGGTGTATCCAACCGATTATCTGGTGGTGCCGCGTGTACTCGCCATGATGGTATCCATGCCGCTGCTGGTAGCCGAATGCATCGCCGTCGGCATCGCTGCCGGCTATTTCGTTGCGATTTTCATGCTCGACATTAACGGCACTTACTACATGGCGAACATGGTGCGCTGGACGCGCAATCGCGACATTATCATGGGCCTCTCGAAAGCATTTTGTTTTGGGATTCTGATTGTATTCATCAGTTGCCAGAAGGGATTGAGCGCGCGCGAAGGCGCCGTCGGCGTGGGCCGTGCGACCACCGAAGCCGTAGTGAACTCCTCGCTCGCGGTTCTGATTTGCAATTTCTTTCTCACGATGTTGCTCAACATCATTTATCCGGCGGGATACCAATAATGCCACGTGGCAGTTTGAGCCCGAAAGCGTTCGGGGTTGAGAGTTGCAAGTTGAGAGTTGAGAGTTGTGCGTTGCAATGATCGAAGCACCGCCATCTCCAAAGCCCTCCACTAAAACTAATCTGGTCCCCGCTAATTCGTCGCCAATGATCGCAGTCCGATCATTGGTCAAAAGAATTGGGCAGCAGGAAATCTTGTGCGGCGTTGATCTTGAGATCGCAAGTGGTGAGACGCTCGCGATTATTGGACGAAGCGGCGGCGGCAAAAGCGTTTTGCTTAAACATCTCGTTGGATTGATGGCGCCGGACGCGGGCGAAATTTGGATTGATGGTCAAAACATTATCGGAATGAATGAGCGCCAGCTTGGAGCGATCCGCAAAAAGGTAGGCATTCTTTTCCAAAGCGGCGCTCTTTTTGATTCCATGACAGTGGAGGAAAACATCGCTTTTCCACTGCGTGAGGCGGGTGAACGGGATCCAAAGGTGCTGCATGCGAAAGTGGAGGAAATGCTCGAAGTCATCGAGATGGAGGGCCAGAAAGATAAGATGCCCGAGAGTTTGAGCGGTGGAATGAAGAAGCGAGTTGGTCTCGCACGCTCCATCATTCGCCGGCCCTCGTGCGTATTGTACGATGAGCCGACATCGGGTCTTGATCCGGTAGTCGCGGACAGTATCAATCGCCTGATTCACCGGTTGCAACAGCGCTTTGGGATGACCAGCGTTGTCGTCACGCACGACATGAAAAGTGCGTTCGATGTCGCCAATCACATTGCCTACCTGCACGAAGGCCGGATTTATTTCTACGGCACGCCTATTCAGCTTCAGCAGGCGCGCGATCCGATTTTGCAGGATTTCCTGCTCGGACGCTCCGAACAAGGAGTCGCCGCGACTTCCTAGCCGCCGAGTAAAACACAGCGATTTGGAAATCGCCGCTCCTTGCGAAAAGATCGGTAAGATCGACAATTAGTGTTCAATGAATCGGCAGGAACGAGGTTTGGAATTTAAAGTTGGCGCGTTTGTTTTCTTCGGCTTGGCGATGTTAGGCGCGCTCGTCGTGCAATTCGGTCGACTGGGAGAAGGCCTCAAGACGTATTACCCGCTCACTGTTCGCTTCAGTGACGCAAGCGGCCTGTTAAAAGGCTCCGATGTTTTGCTCGCAGGTGCCAAAATCGGAAAAGTCTCGGCTGGTCCGCGAATGGTACGCGAAGGCCAGGGTGTGGACGTACCGCTGAAGATTTATGATTACATTAAAATTCCTGAAACGAGCAAATTCACCGTCGGAAGTTCCGGTTTATTGGGCGATCGCTTCGTAAATGTAGTGATGCCGCCCGGGCAACCGAAGGCTTTTCTCTCTCCAAATGCCCACATCAGCGGCGCTCGAGAAACCGGCATTGACGACATCACGCGCGAGGGTGGTGCTCTCCTGGGCGACCTTCGAGGGACAGTGCAAAAGTTGAATCAGGAAACTCTTTCCTCCGAGAACATGCAAAACCTGAAGGCGAGCATGGAGCATTTAAATCAGGCGAGCAGTGCGCTGGCACAATCCTCGAAGAAGCTGGACGGAGTCATCGATCAGGCGGGTTCCACAATGACGTCCGCAAAAGAAGCAGCTGACAATTTACAGAATGCGATCGATGACACGCGCAAGGTCCTTCGCACCGCGACACAAGGCAAAGGCTTGGTGGCGACTCTTCTGAACAATCAAGAGTTGGCCAACGACCTGCACGCGCTGATCAGCAATTTGAGAGCGCATGGCGTTTTGTTTTACCGCGACAGCGCTGCAAATACCCAACCGAAACCCCAACAGCAAACCAAACCAGCCCGCCAAACTCGGGGGCGCTGAGGAAATGGAGGGGCGAGCTCCGCGAGTCCATGTTAAGTCGCGCTTGGACTCCTGCGTTGGGCCGGCGCGGAGCTTCGCCCTCCATGCTTTTCAGATTGTCGCGAGCAGTTGCTTTCGCACTTCTTCTTCGCTCAGACCATCGATGCGAAGCACCTTGTCACGCGATCTCTCACCGCGCTCCAGGACGATCGCGCGCTGAGGAATGCTCAATTTTTCCGCCAAAAGCTTGCGCAACGCGGCGTTCGCTTTTCCTTCTATCGCTGGCGCCTGTAGCTTGATCTTGATCGCGTCGCCATGTTCTCCCACGATCTTAGCGACCTTCGCGTTTGGAATGACATGAACCCGAATAGTCGGCACAGCTCAATTGGTACCCTCGTGGTCATTTCCCAATTGACAAGGGAGGCTCAATCCCGGCACAGAAATGGTAACCCTTATGGACACGACCAAACTAACAACTGTCATATCATTGCTTGTCGCTCTGAGTATCGCCTCGGAACGGCTCGTCGATATTATCAAGGGACTCGTTCCCTGGCTCAATCAACAACGACGAAAACCGGCCGAAGAAGGATGGAGGAAGGCGGCTCTTCAAGTAATTGCCGTTTTCGCTGGAATAACCACTGCGTGGCTGGCTGGCCCCGCCGTTCCAGCCTTTTTGCCCCATGATTTCACTGGAAAACTGGCGCTTGGTCTTTTGGCTAGCGGCGGCTCAGGATTCTGGAATTCAATCCTCACGTACGTGACGAAGGCCAAAGATGTAAAAGCAGCCGAGGCCGAAAGCAGACAGATCGAAGCGCGAGCAAAGAAAGGGACTCTGCCCAAGCATGGCCACTAGCGCAAACCCACCGCCTCGCGAACGCGTTTCATGACTTGCTCCGCGATTTCGTTCGCGCGGGACGCGCCTTTTTTGAGAACGCTGTCGATATACGATTTATCAGCCAGAATTTCCTCGCGGCGCTTGCGCATCGGCGCAAAATATTCCCAAAGTTTGTCGAAAAGCTGTTTCTTGAAATCGCCGTAGCCGGTTCCGCCTTTCAGGAATTGTTCGCGCATCGCCGCGTTTTCATTCTTGGACGCGACGAGTGAGTAAAGTTTAAAGATGGTGGATTTCGCCGGATCCTTCGGCGCTTCAACCGGCGTGGAATCGGTGACGATGCTCATTACGCGCCTACGCATTTCCTTTTCGTCGCCGAAGATATCGATATTGTTGCCGTAGCTTTTGCTCATTTTCTGGCCGTCGATGCCGGGCACGGTTTCCGTTGCAGGCTGGATTCGCGCTTCCGGCAACTTGAAGATCTGCCCGTCCCCCTTGGACTGTCCAAAGATTTCGTTCATTTTCACAGCGAGATCGCGCGTCATTTCGATGTGTTGTTTTTGGTCTTTTCCCACAGGCACGACGTCGCTGTCGTAAATCAAAATGTCCGCAGCCATGAGCACCGGGTAACTGAATAAGCCGACAGTCGCGGACAACCCGCGAGCGAGTTTATCTTTGTACGAGTGGGCGCGTTCTAGCAAACCCATGGGCGCAACCGTTGATAGGATCCACGCTAGCTCCGTGACCTGCGGAACGTCCGAGTGCCGAAAAAGGGTGGCGCGCTCGGGATCGAGGCCACAAGCCAGAAAATCGACCGCGACGCGCCGGCAATTCTCACGCAAGGCATCCGGATCGCGCACACTGGTCAGCGCGTGATAATCGGCAATGAAATAGAGTGCTTCGCCTTCGGCCTGAAGCGCGACAGCCGGCTTCATCATGCCGAAATAATTGCCGATGTGCAGAACACCGCTGGGCTGAATTCCGGATAAGATTCGCATGAGCTACCACGTTTAACGCTCGACGTTTAAGTTTCAACGTCCAACTGAGAATCTGTTCGCGGGATACTGTTACCAGACGATTTCATCATTTGCCACGACTTCAGGCTGGCAAACTTGATCGGCCGACATTAGATAAATCGCGCAATGGCTGCAAAGAACACTGTTTCCGTCGTCACCGGAGCCGCCGGTTTTCTGGGATCGCATTTGAGCGAGCGCCTGCTGGCGGAAGGTCATCGGGTTATCGCCATCGACAATTTAATCACCGGCAACACAGCGAACATCGGTCACCTGGCCGGAAACGAAAATTTCCAATTCATCAAACATAATGTTTCGAATTTCATTTTTCTTCCGGAAGAGAAAATCGATTACGTTTTTCACTTCGCTTCCCCAGCCAGTCCGATCGATTATCTTGAACTCCCGATTCCCACGTTGAAAGTAGGGGCGCTGGGCACGCACAACACGCTGGGCCTGGCCAAGGATAAAAAGGCCACATTCATTCTTGCATCTACATCAGAGGTGTACGGCGATCCTCTGGAACATCCGCAAAAGGAGGATTACTGGGGCAATGTGAACCCAATCGGGCCACGCGGCGTGTACGATGAAGCCAAACGTTACGCCGAGGCAATGACGATGGCCTATCATCGTTATCATCGAGTTGACACCAGGATCGTTCGCATATTCAACACATACGGACCGCGAATGCGATTGCGTGATGGGCGGGTGGTCCCGGCGTTTATCGGCCAGGCATTGAATGGCCAGCCACTAACTGTTTTTGGCGATGGCTCACAAACGCGCTCGTTCTGTTATGTGTCCGATTTGATCGACGGCATTTTTAAACTGGCTCTGAGCGATTTCCACGAGCCGGTTAACCTGGGTAATCCACGCGAAATGACGATCAAGCAGTTTGCGAACGAAATCATTCGCATCACCGGAGCAAAATCGGCAATTGAATATAAACCGTTGCCCGTCGATGACCCGAGAGTGCGGCAACCGAATATCGCCCGCGCAAAAGAAGTCCTCGGGTGGGAACCGCGCGTGCATTTCGAGGAAGGAATCAAGACGACGATCGAATATTTTAAAGAGTCATTAAAACCGTGAAGCGCCTCTATCTGTCATGTTGAGCGAAGCGAAACATCTCTGGCTATTACGTTGCCGCAAATCCCGAAATGACCAGAGATTCTTCGCTTCGCTCAGAATGACAACGAGGCTTTAACCACGGTAACGCACGCCGGCTTGCCGAAAATTTTACTGGCGCTCCTGGATATTTAGATGTGAATTGTGTCATGGTTCAGCGCGCGCTTTGCGTCGCCCTCGGTTTGTTCGTCGCGTTATTGCCGGCTGTTGCGCAACAGCCGCATCGTTCGATTAGTCGCGAGCAAACGCGGTCTAACAGCGTATCAAATTCCCCTTTGTCGCTGAGCCTTTATCGACCGAAAAACTCGGTTGCGACCGATAGTTCGCTTCTGCTTCGTAATGGCTCGGTGCCGCTTTGGATGGACGGAGCGCAAGTGAATAACGGGGGCATCTATCCGGGTTATAGCTTCGTGAGTCAATGGGTTCAGATGGGATTCTCGGATCTCTTTCCGGCTGCGTTATTGAGCGCTGCCCCGCAGTCGGCACAAAGACCGAGTAATGGCCGGGTCCATGGTTCCGATGGCAAGGATCTTGGAGCAGATGGAAAAGATTCGCCCGGCGAGATGCTGAACTCATCGCTGAATCCGGTCTATTGCGGCGGGGAAGTGGGGGTGTTATATGGCCGATGGAGCGGTAAAGGCGGCGGCGATATGTGGCAGACGTATATCGAGGGCACGGTCGGTAACGACAAATTTCAGATCACGGCCGGCGCGTCATACGACGAATGGAGTGGAAACGGCCGTGGCGTGCGGTTCCGCTCATTCGGCGCTCCAAGATAAGCGCACGCGCCGTCTGCCATCCGGAAGCGAAAGTACCTGGGCATGGCGATGCTAACTTCGTCAATATTTTTGCCCTCGGACTGCACAGCGCCGGCGTTAGCCGATTTTGAAAAGCTTATCATTGAAGGCGGCGCAGTGAATCCACAAGGCCTGGCGGAACGGATCCGTAAAGCCTCTCGCCTTTTGTTTCTTCGGGCGTCAGATGATCAACTCGTGGGAGTAGGCGCGTTGAAACATCCTCGCGCGGATTACCGAAACAGGGTGTTTGCCGATGCGCGAGCAACTGTATCAGCAGACGATTACCCCGTTGAATTGGGTTGGGTCGTTGTCACTAAATCGCACCAAGGGCGGCGACTCTCTACTCGCATTGTCGGCCAGTTACTTCCTTTCGCGAAGAACGAGAACATTTTCGCGACAACCCGGGCAGACGAGCGCGTCCTGAGTTTCGCGTTCGACTATGGATTTAAAATCAACGGGAAACCTTTCCCGAGCGGCCACGGCTACGATCTTGTTCTCTATCTTCGTAACGCGCATGATTACCTGCAGTGATCTTTTGGATTGAAATCGCCAATCGGTCCTTTCTACTATGGGCGCGCCAGCAGGGCGGGAAGTTCCTGATTGAGCCCGGTGGCCAAGTCGCTTCAACGGACTAATACCAATGTCGGCTCGAAAATTCGCCGCGGATAAATTGCTGTGGGAAACGCTGGGACGCTGGAAACGTTCAAGCCCTGAATTGGATCGCATTCAATTCCTGAAGACGGTGCCATTCTTCGACCGACTCTCGAATCGCCAGCTCAAAACTGTCTCGGATATCATGTTCGAGCGTAACTATGACATTGACGAATCAATTTTTGAGGAAGGACAACCGGGAGCCGCGCTCTTCCTAATTTTAGATGGCAAAATTGCGATAGAAATTTTCCGCGAGACCAGCACGCGTCTGGCTGTTTTGGAAAGAGGTGCCTTTTTTGGTGAGATGGCGCTGCTGGATGACACGCCGCGTTCCGCCAACGCGCGAGCTTTGGAACCGACTCGGACGCTGGCGCTTTATCGGAACGACCTTAACGGATTGATGGATCGGCATGCGCGAACCGCCTGCCAAATCTATCGTTCCCTTGCGTCGATGATCGGCGATCGCCTTCGTTCGACCAATGAATTGGTGCAGATGAAAATTTCTGCCGACACGGCCCGTTTGGAATGAGCAACGGTCAGAACTTGGAAGAGAAAGAGCGAGAACGGAAGGTTCGGCGCAAAATCTTTTATCTCATATTTGGAACACTGGCGTTGATTTCCTGCGGCTTCCTGATCTGGAAATTAAGCATTCTCATTCTACCGATCATCGTCGGCGCGTTAATGGCCTTTTTATTCCGGCCCGTAAAAGAGCGCTTCGAGGTCCGGTGGTTGCCTCACGAGATTCAAGTCCTTTGTTCCTTCGCAGCCATTGGTCTTGTCCTGTTTTTCGCTTTCAATACTTTTCGCAAACACATTCCCGACGAAAAGCAGAAGCTGGAATTCAAGGTCCGCTTGAAATACAAACTGAATGACAGATACCGGCAGCTGGTGGCGAAATCGCCGGAGGGAAAATCAAACGCGGTGACGGCGCTACTTGAAAAGGAACTTGGCCCGCTCATGGACAAGATGAATCAGGTGCTCGCACTTAACGCGGGGGAACGCAATCTGTTCCTGAAATACGCTGCCGGATACAATGGCAAACCTCCCATTCAAAGTAAGTTCGTTGATTACTTTCGAGCGAATCAAACAACCGGGAAATATGTAATTCCCGAAGAGACTCCTACGGGTGCAGCTTCGCCCGCGGCTCCGGCTGCGCCTGCTACGACTCAACCTCCGGCTGCAGAGGAAGGCACGAGCCTGGAAAGCAAATTTTCCGCCTGGATTTTGGCGCCGTTAATTTTTCTCTTTCTCGGTTTCGATAACGGACAGATACGTCGCTTCTTTATTAGCCTGGTCCCGAATCGCTACTTCGAGTTGTCGCTCACAGTCCTCGACAGACTCGATGATGCTATCGGCAGATATTTGCGCGGGACATTGATAGAATGTTTTCTGGTGGGCCTGACTCTTGTACTCGGATTGATCCTCCTTGGGATTCCGCTGGGGATCGCTGTGGCCATTGGTGTAGTTTCGGGACTTCTCAACGCCATTCCGTTTCTGGGCGCGTTGATCGCTCTGGTGATTGGTGTTAGTTATGCGCTGATCGCGGAGGACGTGAGACCGCTAATTCCCGGCCTGAATCCGAATGACCTGGCGCTGTACGTAGTGGTCCTGGTCGTAATCGCGCACGTGCTGGACGATGTGGTCTTTCAGCCGTTTGTCCTGGGTGGCGCGGTGAACGTTCATCCACTGGTGGTTGTCATTGCGATCATCGCCGGTTCTCTCATTATGGGTTTATGGGGCATGTTGTTCGCTATTCCAACGGTGGTCGTCGTCAAAACTGCGGTCGAGACCTTCTTCAAAGAACTCAAAGATTATCGCATTATTTGATACGAGCTTTCCGACCTCGACAACGCACGTCAAGCGCTACCGAGGTTCATCTGGTTTTTTCGTGTTTGAGATTTCGAGCTTGAAATTTGTCTGGGATTTGGGTTTTGAGATTTGGACATGGCCATCTCACCGCGCCTGATCAGCCTCAATTTCGGGTCCCAGACCGTTGGTCTGGCAGAGTTCCGCGTCCAGGCTCACGGTGGCCTGGTCTTGCTGGATTATCGTTTGCGGGAAGCGCCGCTCGATCCTGCGACTGGCCAACGTCGCGAGGCCCACACTGCATTGCACGAGACGGCTGTCGCGTTGCGTGAAATGATGGGCGAGCTGCATATCAAACACGGCTCGGTGAATTGCGCGTTGCCCGCGCAATCGGTTTTTGCGCGTTTTGTTAAACTGCCATCGCTTGAACACGAAAAGCTGGAGAAGGTCATCGCCTTCGAGGCGCAACAAAATGTTCCGTTCCCGATCGACGACGTGGTTTGGGATTATCAGGTGGTCGGAGCCGGGTTGGACGAGCAAGTTCAAGTAGTCCTGGTCGCGATTAAGCACGATCTACTCGATGGAATTAACGGCGCTGTGGAAGAAACTGGGCTGCTTACTTCCACTATCGATGTGGCGCCGATGGCACTCTACAATGCATTTCGCTATAGCTACCCGAACGTTAACGACTGCGCGTTGCTCGTGGATATCGGGGCGCGCACAACCAATGTTCTCTTTATCGAGCCTCGAAGAATTTTCTCGCGCAGTCTTCCCATTGGCGGCAGTTCGATTACCGGAGCAATTGCCAAGGAATTTGGCGAATCCTTCGAGGCGGCAGAAACTCGCAAGAAGCGAGACGGCTTTGTAAGTCTGGGAGGCGCTTACGCTGATCCCTCAGACCACGATATTGCCCGCGTCTCGAAGCTGGCGCGCAGCACCATGACCCGACTGCACGCGGAGTTGATGCGCTCGATCAGTCATTATCGGGCACAACAAGGGGGAAGTCGGCCGGACTGCATCTTTCTTTGCGGCGGAGCCGCGGGTATGCCCTACATGCGCGAGTTTTTTCACGAGAAATTCAAGTTGCCGATCGAGTTTTTTAATCCGCTTCGAAACGTAGCTGTATCGGAAGCAGCCTCGGCATCAGGTGTCGCACACTCCGCGCATCTGCTTGGCGAATTAGTTGGCCTGGCGCTGCGCAGCGTGACGACCTGTCCGATGGAATTAAGCCTGCTTCCGGCGAGCGTTGTTCGAAGGCAGGAATTGGAACGGCGTCGGCCGTTCTTCATTGCGGCAGCCGCATGCGTGGTTCTCGCCATGCTGGGCTGGTCGTTTTATTACACGCGAGCAGCGCAGGTAACGCGCGAGACCGCCGAGTTGATCCAGCAAAAGAATGGCTCCATGCGAGTAGCAGAAGCGCAGCTTGATAAACTCAAAAAGCAGATCACCTCACTCGACAGCGTTGCCACTCCGCTTATTAGCGCAGTCAATGATCGCGACTTCTGGCCGCAAATTCTTGACGATCTAAACTCGCGCCTTCCTGAGGCTGACATCTGGATCACCGAGCTCGGAGCGACTTCTGGTGGAAAACTTCTGGGCGCAGGTGAAAAACGCGCCGGAGAAACTGCACCTGTGTCTCCTCTGCCACCTTCTGGAGCGGCAGTGAAACCTGTGGCCGCCGGCGCGAAGTCAATCGATGGCATCCTCGTGCGGGGTCTTTACCTTTATAATCCGAAACAACAGGAGATCGTCGTCGATTATTTGCGCAATCTGGCGAGCTCGCCGTTCTTCGTTGTTGATCCAAAAACTCCTGAGCGGGTGATCAAGTCGAACTCCGTGCCAAACGACACGGAATGGGCGTTCCCTTACGAGCTCCAGCTCACACTGCGCAAGCCGGTGAAATTGCCATGAGAGTCAACCACGGGTTGCTAACCACGAATAGACACGAATTGGGGGAGCAAAGGAGAGAACCACGGATGACCCGGATGACACGGATGTTTGCAATGACGAACGAGGAATGACGAAACAAACCCCAACACCAGATTGCAGGGCGTCTGGGTTAGACGCCGTGGCGTTTCACAGAAACGCCCTACAATTATTCGTGTTCATTGGTGTTCATTCGTGGTTAAAACTTTTGGTTGTGGCTTCACCGCGCCGTGTCATTCGCCTGCCACGCCGTAGCCTTGGCGAAGGCGGGTGGTTAATTCGATGAAGTTGTGGTTTCAACAAAATAGGGCGCTCGGGACACTTCTGATTGTGTTTGGAATCGGCGCGTTATTTGCCGGGGTCCTTCTTTATTGGAGATGGGCGACGTGGAGCGATGCCAGGCAAACTTTTGATCAGGCGGCAGCAGAGAGGAATCGTCTCGAGCAGCTCGATCCTCTTCCCAATGACGTGAATTATCGGAAACTACAGGGTTACCTGGATCGATACAGCACTGCGCTGAACAAATTCAAAGACGAGCTAAAAAACGGCGTCGTCCCGGCGCCACCACTCGCGCCTAACGAATTTCAATCGCGTCTGCGTCTGGCGACAGTTGCCACGGTTAACAGAGCACAGACTAACAATGTAAAACTTCCGGATAAATTTGAGCTCGGCTTTGATGAGTTCGCCACGGGGTTGCCCGACACGGCTGTGGCGCCGCTCCTTGGGCAGGAGCTTTCTCAAGTCCAGATGCTCATGAACATTCTACTGGACGCCAAGGTGGACAGCGTGATTTCCCTTCATCGCGCGCCGTTGCCTGAAGAACGGAAGTCTTTGTCGACTCCGACGCCATCTCCAGCCGCCCGACGAACGGCGGCCAAAACAAGCACGCCGCCGCCGACCGCACTGCAGCGGAATGTTGTCGATGTGACCTTTAAAGCCACGCCTGCTGCAGCACGCAAAGTCTTGAACGAAATCGCAAATTCGAGCGGACAATTCTTTATTATTCGCACTCTGTACGTACATAACGAAAAGGACAAAGGCCCTCCGCGGCAAAGAACCGAGCCAACTCCGCCTCAAGTACCGCAGACGGCTTCGCCTCAGCCGGGCGCAGCCGCGCCGCTAAATTTCATCGTGGGCAACGAGCACATCGAAGTCTCGGCCACGATCGAGATGCTGAGATTTGGATCTTAACCACGAATCAACACGAATGAACACAAATGAAGCAGAGAAACCAGGTTCGCCCGCGAATGACGCGAAGTAACGCGAATGATTTTCTTTTCCGGGATTTTTCTTTCGCGTCTATTCGTGTGATTCGCGGGCTTCTCTCTTCGTCATTCTTTCGTCATTCGACATTCGTGCTTCGTCATTAATAAATTCGTGTTCATTCGTGTCCATTCGTGGTTAAATGCTCGCCGTGGTGATTAACCATGGTGAAGACCGACTGGCTTAAGGCGCATTACGATCGGGTCGCGCTTATTGCCGCTGGGATAATCCTTTTCCTGTCAGCCATCTCTATTTGGTGGAACGCCATTCAGTTTGGGAATCGTCTGGTGGCGCAGCCCGGGCCGCCGCCAAAAAACGCGTCGCCTCCGCCTGTGGCTACAGAATTGGATCGCGCAGCGGAGCGTCTTCAGCATCCTTCACAATGGAAATCCAGTACTCGCTCCGGACTTTTTGTTCCGGAAAAACATTTCATCGGCGCTAATGGATTTCCCGCGACACTGCAGAACACGCAGGTCCATGCGCCCGTCCCCAATGATTGGATAGAAAAATTTGGTTTACCGATCCAGGACGCCGACGTGCTCGAGCAGGATCCCGACATCGACGGATTCACCAACCTTGACGAATGGCAGGGAGGCACCGACCCAACGAATAAGGATTCGCATCCGGATTATCTAACAAAATTACATCTGGTGTCCGCCAAGGAGGAGCCGTTCCCATTCATTTTTTCATCCTGGGTCGGCGGAACCTTTGCGCTGAACACGATTGATCAAAGCGAACCGACGCAGTTTTTAAAGGTAGGCGACGTCATCCGTGGCACTGACTTTAAGATCGTTAAGTTCACCGGAAAACACGAACGCGATCAGTACGGTACTAAGGTTGATGTTTCAGAATTGCTCCTCGAACACAAAGCCACCCATGTACAGGTCACGCTGGTGAAGGAAAAGGTTGCTACCTCGCCGCAATCCGTGGCCACTTTCGTTTATACCTGGGGTGGGCGCCGGGAATTCGAAGTGAGAAAAGACCAAGAATTTTCCTTGAAACCCGTAGAAGAGATCAATTACAAGCTGGTAGATGTGCAACCAAACAAGGCCGTAATCGTGAATACGCAAAAACCAAATGCGCGGATCGAGATCGGTTTTGCACCGCCTTAACTCCTATGAAAATCGCTCTCCATAACTCCTCCTATGAAAATCAAATCGCAAAGTCTCCGTTGTAGGCGCAGCCGCGCTGGCTGCAATCCATCAAGTAATCAACAGAAGGTAACAAAGTTAAAGAAGGGTTCGGTTTTCAGAACCTCTCTCATTCGCGTTAATTCGTGTGATTCGTGGGCACTAAGATTCTTCGGCGGCGCGCCCTCGCCACGGCGAGCAAGCTGTGGTCGCGCCCTACCAATACTCATTTTTCTTTCGTTATCGCTTTTTTGCACCATTAGCTTTGCGCAAACCCCGGACAGCGTTGCCGAACGCGAAGTGCACCGGCGTCAGACCGGCATATCGCAAGGCGAAGCGGCCCTGGCGCGGGGGCAGGCTGCGATGAAAGCAAAAGATTACGCTGCCGCGCACGAAGAATTCAGAACCGCAGTCGTGTATCTGCCCGACGCAGTCGTGTCCGGAAAAGCGCACGACGAAGCTGTCGAAGGTTTTTGCAAAAGTGGCGTTGTTTTGGCAGAAGCGCGAATTGCTGAAGGAAGATACGCAGATGCCGAGGCAATCCTGAGCGAAGTTTTAAGTGACCGCTACGATCCCAAGTGCCATGCGGCACAGGAACTCTACGCGCACCTTCGGCAGCCCGGTTATTTCAACAAAACGATGAGCCCGACCTTCATCGAAAAAGTCGAGCAAGTGAAACAACTGCTCACCGAGGCCGACGGTTTTTACCAGTCTGGCCGTTACGACCTGGCGATGAAACGATACGATCAGGTGCTCGCTCTCGATCCGTACAACAGCGCGGCGCGCAAAGGCCAGGAAAAAATCAATAACACCAAGTACAAGTACGGCGAAGAAGCGTATAACGAAACACGATCGCGCCAGTTGTGGCAGGTGGAAAAAGGATGGGAACAACCCGTCCGCCGCTATGGTGCGACGGGCGAGCCGGCCAAGCTCGGCATTCAGAAAAACTTGACCGACACAGCCAGACTAAACAACAAGCTAAACACAATAATCATTCCGCGTGTTGAATTTCGCGACGCTACTCTTCGCGAGGCAGTCAATTTTCTCCGGGAACAAGCAGTGGAGAACGATCCCGCCACTGAAGGGGAGAGAGGCATCAATATTGTATTACCTCCTTCGGTTCTGATTCAACGCCCGCCTCCGGCGCCCGCCGGCGCTTCTCCAGCAACTGCAGGAGCTGCTGCTGCGCCTGGCACAGCACCGACTGGCAAGCCTCCCGTTGGCGCTGGTCAGGCAGTCGCTCAACCTCCGGCGCCTCCAGCGGAGAGGGGGAGCATAACGATTGAGCTAAATCATATTCCGCTCGGTGAAGCGCTGCGCTACATCGCAAATCAGGCTGGGTTGAAAGTAAAAGTCGAGCCCTATGCCGTTTCCCTCGTCCCCAGAACTGAACAGAGCGGTGATCTTCTCGTGAAGAGGTATCGCGTCCCGCCGGAGTTCTTCGGTGGTCCACTTGACGTGGGCTATTATATCGAAGGCACCTTGGGAGCACAAGGGGGCGGGGGTGGGTCGGCACAGCCTGCACCGGTTGCTGAGAACATCATACAGAAGGAGGCGGTGAGTTATCAGACCGCCTCCGGCGTGGGCACCGGTGCGGGAGCTACGAGCCAGTCAAATCTCGTGCAGGGAACCAGCACTACAAGGCAACACTTATTGAACGACCGTCAACTCGTTGGTCGGGCCGACGCCAAAACGATGTTGCAGAGCATGGGCGTTCAATTCCCCACCATTGCTCTGCCAGATGGCCGCGCCGACGCCGCCAGCGCGACATTCTGGCCGCACAGCGGTGTTCTGATCGTTCGCAACACGCAAGACAATTTGGACATGGTCGATGCCCTGGTTGACCAGGCGAACGCGTCACAGCCAAAGCAGGTCGAGATCGAGTCGAAGTTTGTCGAGATCAACCAGAACAATCTTAAAGAACTTGGCTTCGATTGGCTGCTGGGCCCGTTCAGTATAAACGGGAAAGTCTTCGGATCCGGCGGAACCGCGGGAAACGGAACAGCTGTGAATCCCGCGAATTTTCCTTTCGTTGCTAACGGAGTTCCGATTGGACAAAATCCGGTTACGTCGGGGAATCGCAGCGGGAACGTGGCCATCAGCGCAAACGCCCTCGATGCGCTGCTTGCCGGCACCACGGGCGGGGGGAGTGCCGTGGCACCCGGGATATTTGGACTAGCCGGGGTCTTCACCAATCCGCAATTTCAGGTTGTGATTCGTGCGCTGAACCAGAAAAAAGGTATCGATTTGCTTTCCGCACCCAGCGTGACCACCAAGAGCGGCCAGCGCGCCATTGTCGAAGTCATTAGAGAATTTCGTTATCCAAGGACATACACGCCGCCGCAGGTTCCGTCGATTGGAACCACGACAACGACTGGTTCGCAGGTTGTCCCCGTAGTAGTGACACCGACGACGCCCCAAGATTGGGAGACGCGCAACACAGGGGTCACCTTGGAAGTCGAACCGGTAGTGGGAGAGGACGCGACAACGATAGATCTGAACCTGGTTCCGCAGGTGGTGGAGTTTGAAGGTTTCATCAACTACGGCAGCCCGATTAGTGCAGTAGGTGTCAACACCATTGGCGGCGCCATTTCAACATCTGTCCCCGTCATACTCACCCAGAACGTGATCAACCAGCCCGTGTTCAGCACGCGCAAAGTTACGACGAGCGTCAGCGTTTATGATGGGCAGACGGTGGTGCTCGGCGGATTAATGCGCGAAGACGTGCAAAAAGTGGAAGATAAAACTCCCATCATTGGCGACATTCCGCTCATCGGTAGAGCGTTTCGCACCAATGTGGAGCAACACAACAAAATGAACCTGGTTATTTTCGTGACCGCGCGCGTGGTCACCCCGGCCGGCCTCGCATTCAACCCTGAGGAAGAAGAGGAGGGTTTGCTACCGCCCGCTTTGCCTGAGGTGCCGGCGTATAAGAAGTAGGGC
>Ga0209805_1000179_pt1 | contig 37782 bp, 42 predicted proteins | sample GraSoiAngelo_148_FD_185905 | JGI IMG/M metagenome (GOLD analysis project Ga0209805, IMG submission 185905) | Grasslands soil microbial communities from the Angelo Coastal Reserve, California, USA - 14_1009_09_20cm (SPAdes) (version 2) | ecosystem: Environmental > Terrestrial > Soil > Grasslands ...
AAGCCGAGCAACATGGGCATGCCCGACTACACCGATTTCCCCGGATTGCCGCTTAAGACGGTCATATCCGTCGGCGACAACAAGGTCGTGACCACGATGATGTCGATTAAAAAAGATTCCGTCAGCGCCGCCGATTTCGACATTCCAAAGGATTTTCAGGAATTGAAGCGACCGATCGAGGCCGCGCCACCGCCGGTCGAGAGTCCGGCAAATTCTCCGTCAGCGACGCCGTAATCGCGTCGCGTTCCGGCCTGTGCGTCCAAGGCTGTTGCTTGCTTCCAATTCGCCGCGCCGGCGCGAGTTACTTCTGGAAGCGGGATTCGAGTTCGAGATATTCGCGACCAAAGTCGACGAACGATTCCATGTCGATCTGACATTGCGCGAGCTGACCGCGTTGAACGCGATCCGCAAGGCAATGGCAACGGCCCGTCTGTGTCCGAAGAACATTGTGCTCGCTGCCGACACCCTCGTCGCAATTGACGATCGCGTTATTGGAAAACCAAAAGACAAAGACCATGCCGTCGCGATGCTGCGGCGGCTAAGCGGGCGCGCCCATGAAGTTTGCACTTCTGTCTTCATTTGCGACCTGGCCAGCGCGAAGTCGGCCAGCTTCCATGAAATCTCGCGCGTTCACTTTCACCGGCTCAGCCGAGACAAGATCGGCAATTACCTTGCCCGCGTGGATCCGCTCGATAAAGCGGGCGCGTACGCTGCGCAAGGTTTAGGGAGCGAGATCATCGAGAAGATCGATGGCTCTTACACCAACGTCGTTGGACTTCCGATGGAGAAGACAATCACCGCGCTTGCGGAATTCGGCGTGACGCCTAAAACAGGGCCAGTCCGGCCCGGACCCTAACGGGTTTCGATCAATTCTCTCTCTGGCGCAGGCTGCTTTTCCGCTTTGTCGCGCCTGAGCACGAGATAGAGGAACCAGACGATGAAGCAATTCGCCAACAGCAACAGCGCCGGAGCGAGAATCGGACGGTGGAAAATCAACCTGTGCCAGACATGTCTAATTTCTAAAGGTATCAACGCGCCGGTAGCGAAGATCATCAAAAACTCTGCCCAGCGTTTTTGCATGTAGACGCCGATCCCCTCGGTAAAAAGCACGCCGCAATAAAAAAGCGCCAGAATTCCAGTTGCCCGGAGGGTGCCACCACCGGCCAGGATGTCTTGCAATTTGTTCAGCAGGAAAGTGACGTATTTGCTGTGATGCAAAAGCAGTTGATCGTCCGCCCAATCCGAAATTTGATCGAGCCAAACCGGCCGGCTGTTTAAGAACAGAAGCGAGAAGCCGAGCAGAAATAGCAGGATGCCTTTGAAAATCTTGAAGAGCGCGATGACTTTGAGATAGCGGTGACGGCGCGGTTCCCGCAAAATCGCAGGGACATGCGCCGGATCGCTCATCCGACCACTCTTCGCCGAACTCTTTCACTCCGCAATGACTGGATTTTCCCGACAGCAGATTTCCAGTTTGTTGCCATCCGGGTCTTCGAAGAAGAATCCGTAGTATCCCGGACTATAATCGGCGCATACTTCTGGGCCTTCCAGATTTTTTCCCCCGATCTCGCGGACGACTTTTGCGATTCGGTCTACTCCGTCGCGCGTGTCCGCCCAAAATGAAATTCGCGTTCCGTTCGGTTGATGATGTCGATCTTCGGTAAAACCAAAAAACTCCGAGGGCTTGTCCGGACCGACACTATAGAATGTTCCCCAGGTTTCGTCGGACCGATCGCAGGTGAAGCCAAGAGCGGGCAGGAGTTTGCCGTAAAACTTCATTGCTCGCTGAAGATCTTTCACCCGCAAATCAATGTGATCGAGAATTCGTGTTTTCATTTGAGTCGGATCTCCCTCACCTCAATCCTCTACCTCCGAGAGGGAGAGGAAGACGCGGAGCGACAGGTGAGGGTCATCTAGATTTTCGCTTTTCGCGGCGAATCATCAACTTTAATCCCGACCAGGTCTTGTCGACCGCGCAGACTTTTATGTCTACCAATCCGAGCGGCAAGGCGATTTCTCGAACGACGTCTTCGGTAATGTCGGTCGGAACTTTGGCGGATTTCTTCGGCCATGAGACCCAGATCGTTCCGTTATCGGCGATTTTCTCGCGTAAGATCGACAACCTGCTTTCGAACTCGCTTCGACGCTTCGTGAACAGATGGACAAAATCTGAATTGGTGCTGATTCGGTTGGAAAATGTGACGCGATCAAGTTTCCCAAGCAGCTTGAGGTAATTCGGCGGCTCGTTGATCACTATGACGGTGGTTCCCGGTTTGATTCCAAGCTTCTGCGGCAACGGAGTTCCTGAATAACCGGCCATCGTGAAGTGCTTTACCGAATCGTCAGCCGACTGCATGTTGGCTGCTTCGATGCCACTAGCGAGAAAATTGTTCCTGCGAAATCAGATTGCCGGCGCGCTTTGTGCGCTCCTGGCGCTTGGATCATCCATTTTTATTTCGTCGTGCGGAAATCGAAAGAATGCTGTCTCAGGCACGATCGAAGTGGACGAGGCGCACGTCGGACCGCGTTCGAGCGGCCGGGTCGAGAAAATCTTCGCGCAGGAAGGCGATCGTCTTCACGAAGGGCAAATGATTGCCCAACTGGAAGCGCCGGAGCTTCGGGCCCGGCGCGAGCTGGCGGCGGCACAAATCGCCACCGCCATTCGCGATGCCGACGCGCAATCGGCGCAATTGCAATTCCTCCGCTCCGACGCGAAACGACAACAGGACCTATTGAAACGAAAAGTAGTTTCACCGAACGACGCCGAGCGGGCGGACAGCGCCGCCAAAACGCAGGAAAAAAGTCTGGAAGCTGCGCAGATGAAGATTAATCAGGCGCGCGCTCAGCTCGCCGACATCGACGCGCAATTGAAGGAAATGCAAGTCGTGGCGCCGGCCGAATCGATTCTCGAAGTGCTCAATGTCAAGGTGGGCGACATTCTGGTACCGCCGTTTAACCAGGAAGTCGCGACCTTGCTCCTGCCGCAACATCTTTGGGTCCGGGTGTATGTTCCAGAACCGTGGCTTGGCAAAATTAAACTCGGCGATCAAGCGCGTGTGCGCGTCGATTCGTTTCGGGGCAAAGATTTTCCGGGCGTGGTCGAGCAGGTCAATCGTCAGGCCGAATTCACACCGCGCAACGTCCAGACCGTGGAAGATCGAATTCGGCAAGTGTTCGGGGTGAAGATTCGTTTGCCAAACAACGACGATCGGTTGCGCGCGGGCATGGCCGCCGATGTTTATTTTCCAAATGTGACGCGTTGATGAACCACGAAGGTCACGAAGGCCACGAAGGCGAAATGAATTGGGAACAGATTCCTGTTCTGCATTCCTTCGTGTTCTTCGCGTCCTTCGTGGTGACTTGAAATATGGCGACAGACCAGGAGGCGATGATTGAGTGCGAAGGTCTAACGAAACGCTTCGGCACTTTTACCGCGGTCGATCATGTTTCTTTTAATGTCGGCAAAGGATCGATCTTTGGATTTCTCGGCCCGAACGGTTCCGGAAAATCCACGGTCATTCGAATGCTCTGCGGGATTCTTGAGCCGAGCGATGGCACGGCGCGCATTGGGGGGCATGACATCATTCAGAAAGGCGAGGAGATCAAGGAAATGATCGGCTACATGTCGCAAAAGTTTTCGCTCTACGACGAACTGACGGTGAACGAAAATCTTATTTTCGCCGGAAAACTTTATGGGTTGAACGGACGCGATTTGGAAAAGCGACGGGACGAAATGATCGCGATCACGCATTTGGAGCCCTACATCAATCGGCGCGCCGCGTTGCTTTCCGGCGGTTGGCGCCAGCGCCTTGCCATGGCGTGCTCGCTCATGCACAAGCCGACGGTGTTGTTTCTCGACGAACCGACCGCTGGCATCGATCCGGTCGCGCGGCGCGAACTGTGGGATTTGCTTTTTGAGTTTACCGCCGGCGGCATGACCCTTTTCGTCACGACTCACTACATGGACGAAGCCGAACGCTGCGATCACGTCGGCTATATTTATATGTCGAAGCTGATCGTCTGCGGCGAGCCGGATGAGTTGAAGAAAATGTCGGAGGTCAACCCGCCGGACACGCGGCGACTCGATGTCACGTGCGACCACGTCACCACCGCGCTCCAGGCCATGCGGCAAATGCAAGGCGTGCGCAGCGCGACCGTGTTCGGGCAATCGATGCACCTGCTCGTGGATGAAAAAGTGCGCCGCGCCGAGATCGATGAAAAGTTGCACGGCGTCGGAATCGAACACGCCGAGATCCACGAAATTGGTCCGTCGCTCGAAGACGTTTTTGTCACTCTGAGCGCGAAATACACCGCCGAGGAGCAGAAAGAAAAAGCGGCATGATGAAACAAAAACCATTTCGCGGACTCGGCGCCATTTTGTTCAAGGAATTCATCGTCGTTTGGCGCGATCCGATGACGTTGTTCTTCATGTTTTTCCCGCCGCTGGTGGAAATGATCGCGTTCGGCTACGCGCTCGACACCGACGTGAAGCACATGGCGCTCGTGATTTTGAATGAAGATCGCACCGTCGAGAGCCGGCAGTTGATCGATCGATTCGTGAACACGGAAACTTTCCGTGTGGTTGGCGAAGTGCAAAGCATCGAGGAGATGTCGAGCCAGATTCGTAAGGGTCGCGCGTATGCCGGACTACAAATTCCGCCGAAGTTTACTCAGAACGTGCGCGCCGGTTATCCGGCCCAGGTGCAGCTTTTAGTCGATGGTTCAAACTCCACCACCGCGCTGCAAGCGCTCAACACCGCCCTCTCAGTTGCGCTTACCCAATCAATCGAATCGCTCTTGCGCGAAACCGGGCGCCATAACGTGCCGATCGATATTCGCCCGCAAATGCTTTACAACCCAACGATGCGGAGTCCGAATTTTTACATTCCCGGTGTCATCGGGATCGTATTGCAAATCGGAACGGTTTTCGCCACCGCCATGGCCGTGGTGCGCGAGCGCGAGAAAGGCACACTCGAAACGTTGCTCGTTAGTCCGCTCAGCCGCTGGGGACTCATGCTCGGCAAACTTGTCCCATATCTTTGTATCGGCATGACCATGGCCGTGATTCTTTTTCTGATCATGCGTTTCCTGTTCGGCGTGCCGATCAACGGCAGCGTCCTGGCGATCATGTTCTCGACCCTCGTCTACGTTTTTGCGCTCCTCAGCCTGGGCTTGCTGGTTGCGACCAAAGCCGAGAACCAGATGCAGGCGTTGCAAATGGCAATGACCTTCATGCTACCGAGCGTGTTTTTCTCCGGTTTCGTTTTTCCGCGCGAAACCATGCCGTGGATCTTCTATGCGCTGGGTGCGATCCTGCCCACGACCTATTTCATTTCACTCGCGCGGGCCATCATTCTCCGCGGCGCGCATTTTTTCGAATACTGGCCGCATCTACTCGTCCTCATCATCATGTCGATCTTGCTCTTCGCGTTCTGCGCGCTCGCGTTCCGCAAAAAGATCGGCTGAGATGTGGCCACGCATTTTGTTCAGTTCCCTGCGAATTGTCAGCGCAGTAGCAGCCATCATTGCGTTATTGTGGTGGTTCGGAGTGCGAATGCCTGGAAAGAATGTCTCCGTTGCAGCGCCGTTGTCGCCGGATGAAATGGCGCTTCGAGAAGAATTGCGCCGGGATGTACAAACACTCGCGGGCGACATCGGCGAACGAAACATGATTCGTTATTCGCAACTCAACGCTGCTGCCGAATTCATTGAGAATTCCTTTTCGCGGGTCGGCTTGCAGCCGCGGCGAGACACGTATGAACTAAATGGCCGTGCCTGCCATAATATCGAAGGCGAAATTCACGGAGTGCGTCCAGAAATCGTTCTCGTCGGCGCGCATTACGACTCGGTTTTCGGCGGGCCTGGCGCCAACGACAACGGCAGTGGCGTCGCCGCATTGTTGGCTCTTGCGCGATCCTTTTCAGGAAAGATCGGCCAACAAACGTTGCGTTTCGTCGCGTTTGTTAATGAAGAGCCGCCATTTTTCCAAACAACGCAGATGGGCAGCTTCGTTTACGCCAGCCGCTGCAAACAACGTGGCGATAAGATCGCAGCGATGATCAGCTTGGAAACGACCGGCTATTTTTCGGATGCGCCGCATTCGCAAAAGTATCCAGCTCCCGGTCTTGGCATTTTTTATCCCACGACCGCGAACTTCATCGGATTCATCGGAAATTTCCATTCTCGCGCGCTCGTTCGTCGCGCGATCTCGATCTTTCGCGCACAGCAAAAAATCCCGTCGGAAGGCGCCGCGCTGCCCAGTTTCATTCCGGGTGTGAGTTGGTCGGACCAATGGTCGTTTTGGCAACATGGTTATCCGGCAATCATGGTCACGGACACGGCGCTGTTTCGTTACCGGCATTATCACGAACCGACCGATACTCCTGACAAATTGGATTACGATCGCTTTGCGTTAGTGGTGAGCGGACTCGAAAACGTGATTGTCGATCTTGCTGATCTCCCGCGCTGAACCGTCAATGCTGTTGTTCTCTTGGTAACAACCAGTCGAGCGCTTTATGCAAATCCGCCACCACCGTGCCTTCGATCGGATCGTTGTGATGCGCGCCGCGTAAATGAATGATCCGTTTCTCTCCAGCGTAAGCGTTGACGACGAGCTGTTGAAAACGCGGAGCGACAATTTCATCCTGCTCTGCGAGCAGGAAAACCGCCGGCGCATGTACACTTTTTGCGTTGCTTACACTGTCCAGCTCGCGCGGGATTTGCGCGGCAACCGGTCCGGCGAGCAGCCAAAGATTCCACCAGCCGTGCTGGTACAGAATTATCTGCCGCAACGCGGGTGGATTGTGCAGCACTAAACCCCCGACTGGTCGTTGGGTCGCAATGTACAGTGCAGGCGTTGTGCCAATGCTCGCAGCGAAAATCACAATTGGCGACTCGGCTGCTTCGCTTCGGAGCGCATCGAACGCAGCCAGCGCTGCAGGCGCAATTCGCTTAAGACGCGCGGGACCGGTGCTGCCACCAAATCCTGGATAATTCATGCCCCAAATCTCAATCGCGCGCTCGTTCCACATTTCCGCTTCGAGCGCAACCCATCGGTCGGCGCGATCAGCGTTGCCGTAGAAGCGCAGAACGTAAACTTCCGGGCGACCATTTTTCTCTGCGAGTCGTGATTTCGCCGTCCATAATTCCAGTTGCCCGTTCTCAAAGGGAATAGTTTTGCGAACTGCGCCCTTCGGATCGATTGGGTTCGAACTTGGAAAAAGAATGAAATGATCCGGTAAATGGCCGAAAAGAATGATTGCGATGTACGCGATGCCGATTACGAACAGGCGTCGGCCTGGCGGAAAAATCTTCAGCGTTAGTCGGTCTCGTCTTTGAGCATCGACTTGAGCTGCTCGCGCAATTCTTTTGGGTCGTTGTGACCGTGGGCCGAGACGGCGTGCTGCACTGCGGCGTCGAGCACTTCCTGTTCGGTGCCCGAAATTTTCAGAGTGCAGCCCTTTTCGCTCGGATAATCCCGGCAATCGATCGATTTACGTTGTGCCATAATGATCTCCTCAGCTTTTCTTTAATTCCGCCAAATCCTTCAGTACCTCGTCGCTGTGCTCGGCCGGCTTTACACCGGTGTAAACCTTGGCGATTTTTCCTTCCGGGTTAATCAGGAAAGTGTTTCGCGCCGCCATCGTCGTCCCCTGATATTGCATGGTCGATCCGTATTGCGCCGAAACTTTTCCGCCCGGGTCAGCCAACAATTTGAATGTCAGCCCTTCTTTTGAGCAAAATTCTTTGTGCGAATCCGGACTGTCGACGCTCACGCCTAAAATGACTGCGCCGGTCTTTGTGTAATGATCAAGATCCCGTTGGAAATTTTTCGCCTCCATCGTGCAACCGCTGGTCATGTCTTTTGGATAAAAATAGAGGACAACCCATTTGCCCTTGAAATCCTTCAGGCTGACCTGCGATCCGTCACTGGTCGGCAGGCTAAAATCCGGCGCCGCCGTTCCGGCCGCGGGTCGAGTTTGTGTGTCCGCGCCTTGCACGAGCGCAACGATAGCTAAGCCGACGATTGCTGACAGCAGTGATTTTTTCATTTTCGTTTCTTAATTGGGACTGAAACGTAACTGGGAACTTCATGAAAGCAAAAGAGCCAAAAATGAGTTCGCGCATTTGGACGATTGGACATTCGACGCGCAGGATCGACATCTTCCTTTCGCTCCTGGAGGAGAATGGGATCAAACTCGTCGCGGATGTGCGGATGTTTCCGGGGTCGAAGCGTTATCCGCAGTTTGGCCGCGGGGCGCTGGCGGAGTCGTTAGGCGAGCATGGCATCCGCTATGAACATTTTCCGGAGCTTGGCGGGCGGCGAAAGGCGAAACCAGATTCAAAAAACACGGCTTGGCGCAATGAAGCCTTCCGCGGTTACGCCGATTACATGGAAACCGAAGATTTTCGCAACGGCATCGCGCGACTTGTCGGTCTTGCAAGTGAAGCAGGGCCGACCGCGATCATGTGCGCGGAAGCAGTCTGGTGGCGCTGCCATCGCTCATTAATTTCAGATTATCTCAAAGCCGGCGGCGTTGAAGTGATTCACATCCTCGACGAAAAGAAAACCGAGCCGCATCCGTTTACGTCTGCCGCGCAAATCGTGAATGGTGACTTGCGTTATCGTCCGCGCAGCCACCGTTGATACGACTTCGAACCGGGCGCGTGCGCAATGTAGGCAGGCACCGGAGGCCCAGTGGACTCACGCTCCATCATTCGTTCGGCGAGCCACTGAAACCACTCCGACCACGTATCGCGCTGGTGCTGCTGCCGGATATCAATGGTATAAGGCAGTAATTTTTTCCACGAAATCAGGATTGGTCCGCTAAAAAAATCGTCGATGATGTCGATGGTCAGTTCGCCATGAAAGAGAAGCACGCCAATCGTCTCCCATGTGGCCGTGACATGAACCATGAGGTCCTCACCTTCTGGTCCCAATATCTCTCGAATTTTTTCTGCGCTCGCATCATCCGGCAGTTCAATCACTCGACGCAAACCCTTTGCAAATGCTGGGCTTTGAAATGAGCGAACCAGCGCCAGCATCGAATCGCGTTTTCGTTGCCGTCGATAGTCCCGAATTTGCGTCGCCGCAAAAATCACGCCCGCTGTCACTGCGACGGCGTTTATCAGATTGGCGAGGGTGGAGATGTCCATGTTGCTCTAACGCGGGTCGGTCACGCGGCCGATAAACAAACAGGCGGCGCTCGGAATATCCTGGATCGCGTAAAGAAACGGACGATCGACTTTCACTTCGATCGGTTGCTTTGGTTTCTCCAATCTTGCCGACAATTCCATCATCACGACTGCGGTTGCGGCGGCTGCTTCCGTGCCTTTTTCGTCCACGGCAATGAATGTCTTATGAAAAACGTTGGAGATCGCCAGATACTTGTCCGGCTTGCGCGGCGACATCTTGTCGAAATTGGCGCTGCCTTGCGGCACATCGAACGCCGTTTTCATTCCGAGCGCCTGAAGCGTTTCACCGAGCGGAATCGTCGGCGGCTCGATCTTAAATTTTGGCAACTCAAGATCGACATCCTGTGGTTCGAGCTTTGCGCATTGCGTCAGCAGGTCGGCACTGAGTTTTGATTCGAGCTTGGCGAGACCGTTGGCTTGGTCCGGCAGCAAGATGACAAATTGCAATTCGCCGCCGGAATAAGGCAGCGCCACGACCACAAAATCATCGCGCTTGGCGTAACCAAATTGTTTGCGTTGAGCCATCGTGGAAACATTGACTGGCGCGGCACCGTGCACATGAAACGGTTTCGGCTTCGTGACCGCGTCGTTAAATTCCGATTGCCACGGCGCCTTGAGATAAATCGCATTCGCCAGCACGAGCCGGGTCAATTCCTTGATTCCTCCGTGTGGAATCAAATCGCGAATCCGATCGCGCGTCTGATCGGCAACCCATTTGTTAATGTGCTGTCGCGATCCATCCGGATCTTTTTTGAACTCGAGTGTTTCAAATGGCGCGGCATAAAACCTTTTCACCAACTCGCGAAACGGATCGCGAAAATCATAGCCGCTTTGAGCGAACAGCCGGTTTGCAATCGCGAGGGTGATCGGTTCGCTCGGTCCGCCCCCTTTCTTCGATTGCTGGGCAATCGTCGCGGTCTTCTTCGACATTTCTTCCAGCGAGCCCTGCAGCGCGGCGAACGACGCATGGATCGCATCGCCGTCGCTTGGAAAATGCAACACCCGCGCCATTTCCACGCGCGTGTCGCCCTCCGCGCCGCCGAACGTCATCGCGAGCGCGCTTTGAATCGAATAAGGCGACAAACAAAGGTTCTCTTCACCGCGAGCAAGCTGCCGATGCAGATCGACACCGAGCTGGTTGGTGGCGATTGCGGCAAGGTCGAAATCGGCAGCGCGCAGTGATGCGGTGAGCGTGCAAAGCACAGTCGCAAGTAATTTCATGATCGCCGCCGCAATGTTTATCATGGTCACATTCGCCGGTGAAATGAAAACGGCAGGTGGAGCGCCTGCCCTACAATTCTTGCGGCGTCCTTTGAGCTGGAGTACAAAAGCTCCTCGCTGCGGGTCGGTAGCTCAATCGGTAGAGCAGCGCCCTTTTAAGGCGTTGGTTCCGGGTTCGAGTCCCGGCCGACCCATTTATAAGATCGACAACAAATCGCGGAGCGAATTTTTCTTTCGGTCTAATTGAAAGATCGACAATCCAGCGGCAGTGCCCGCTTTCCAGTCGCGCTGGGGATCGTCGCCGACGTGCAGGACTTCGTTCGGCTGGAGGCGAAGCACGTTCAACGCGCGCCGAAAGATTTCCGGATCCGGCTTGTCCGCGCCGAGCTCGCTCGAAAGAAACACTTGTTTGAAAAACTTTGAGACGCCGAGCTGTTCAAGAATCATTCGCAAGCGCCCGTCAAAGTTTGAAACGACCGAGAGTTGAAATCGCGGAGATAATTTTTCCAGGACCTCGAGAACTTCGGGATACAGCTCCCAGACGCCGGCCTCGGTGAAATGTTCGTAGGCGATCTCGAAAAAATTGTCGCGATCAAGCTCGCCCAGCGTCGGCGAGGTTTCATCGAGGACAAGATTGACAAGTTGACGCCACCAATCTTTGTCATCGTCTTGGCGTGGTTCGTCGATTGGTGGCCGCGCCGGGATTGAATTCCAAGCGGCGGTGAAGGCCCGATCGAGCTGCCTGGAATTTAGTTGTAAGCCGATTTCGTGTCCAACGAGCGCGTAGTGGTATCCGACTCCGCGCGGCAGATGAAAGAGTGTCCCGGCCGCATCGAAAAAGATCGCTTTTAGCGGCGTCTCTTTGTTGTTTGTAACCATGAACGGACTCAGTCGATGGAAGATCGCTTTCCTTGTCCTTGCAACTTTTGTTGTGGGCGCGGTGACGGGCGCATTTTTCGTGATGGGCTCGGCCAAGGATGAAATGCGACGGAACCGGGATCCGCGGCGCTGGTTTTCGAATACGCCCGATCGCTGGCGGTCGGAAATGAAACTGACGCCCGATCAGGAACAGAAAATCCGGCCGATTCTGCAGCAGATCGATGATGAGCTGACCAATTTGCGCGCGCTCGACTTACGCGAAACGGAAGGAATTCTCTCGCGTGGGGAAGATCGAATCGACGCGATCCTGACCCCAGAGCAGCGGCCACAACTCCATCAAACGTTCGAGCTGCGCCGGCAACGCGTGCGCGATTGGCTGGGTGTGAACGAGCCATCGGGTTGAACGGCGGGGAGTCGTTTTTTGCTTTGCAAAGTCGATCAGGCTGTTTTCCATCATCCGCGTGATGAAGCGGATCGATGACTTGTGCGCTTTGACGTCGCGGCCGCAATCCGCGGGCGAAGAATTGGCCAATACCATCAGCCACGGCATTGGATTGGTAGCCGCCCTGATTTCCGCGCCGATTTTGCTCTTGGCGGTGTCGGACCGCGGCAGCACGGGCTTTTTTATTGGCACGATCGTGTTCGCAATTACGATGTCGATCTTATATCTCAGCTCGACCTTCTACCATGCCTGGCCGAGCGCGCGTGGAAAATCTCTTTGGCGTGTAATTGATCATTCCGCGATCTTTTTGTTAATCGCCGGCACATACACACCTTTCGGGCTGGGTCCGATGCGCGGCTCGGGAGGCTTGATCTTGCTCGCAGCCGTCTGGATGCTGGCCGTTTTCGGCGTGGTGATGAAGGCAACCCGCGGCACCGAGAGTCATTCCACACTGTCGATGTCCCTTTATCTCGGAACGGGTTGGCTGGGGCTGGTCGTGATTCGGCCGCTCGCCTTGGCAATTCCGCTATCGGCCCTGCTTTGGTTGCTTGCCGGTGGCATCGCTTACACGACCGGGGTGTTATTTTTTTTGAACCAGCGCCTTCGCTATTCGCATTTTATCTGGCACCTGTTCGTTCTCGGCGGCACGACTTGTCACTTTGCCGCCGTCATATCCTGCATGGCCTGACACGAAATCGGCTATTTAGGGTGTAGCTTTTTTCGCCGCGCGTTGGACAATCTAGCTTGAGCGTCGGATTAATTCGCATGCTGCCGGTCGAGCATAACGATCCGATCAACGCCAAGATCCTCGCCGTTTCGGAGGACAAGATCGAAGGCTTCGTGCGCGAGCCGTTCGAGGAAATCGCGCGCGGCTCCGGCGTCGACGTCGATGTTGTGACGGCGCGGATCGCCGCCATGCTGCGCGCGGGAACGATTCGGCGAGTCCGGCAAACGCTGCTTGCGACCAATCTCGCCGATGGCGCGCTTGTCGCGTGGAAAGTTCCGGAAGATAAAATCGACAGCGCGTTTGATTGGATGTTTCAACGCGATCCGTTTTCGGGTCACGTGGTCGTTCGTTCTACCGACACCGAGAGCGCCGGCTCGGAATACAAACTGTGGACGACGCTGAAAGTGCCGCACGGCTTTTCGTTGCAGAAACATTGCGAATTACTCACCCAAAAAGTCGGTGCCGAAAAATTCCGGATCATGCCGGCGAAAGGAATCTTCACGCTTGGCGTCGGGCACGTCCGGCGAAAAACGATCGAACCGGGAGAGAAAGGGGACTCGCCGGCGAAGATGATTCGGGTGGAGGTTGTCGATCTTGGCGAGCATGAGTGGGACATTTTGCTCGCATTGAAACGCGAACTCGCGCCGGAAGAAATTCGTCCGAATCCGTGGGTGTCGCGCGCGAAAGAAGCTGGAGTCAGCGTGGAGGAATTTTACCGCGTCGCCGAAGATTTGAGCGCGCGCAAAATCATCGGGCGTTTTTCAACATTCCTCGAACACGTCAAACCTTCGCAGACCGGCGTTCGGGTCACGCGTTTCAACGCATTGTTTCATTGGGCGGTGCCATCCGGGCGCGAGATCGAGACCGGCAGCGAAGTTGGCCGGCATCATATTCTCACTCATTGCTACTGGCGCGAAGCCGGTCCGGAATTTAAGAACGTGAACATCATGGCGGTCGCGCACGGCACCGACAAACAACGGCTCCTCGATCACAAGGCCGCAATCGATCGACATCTACAGTCGTGCGGCATTCCCGTTTCCTACACCAATGTTTTCTGGGGCGGGCGGAGCGAGATCAAACCATCTGAAATTTCGCCGAAAGTTTACCGGGAATGGATACGCCAAATCGATCCCCAGACGGCGTAATCTGGGCACCGGGGCTTGCTTTGAACACGCTGACCGAAAAGCTGCGCAACGAACTCGATCTCAATAGCGCCGAGATCGGTGACGCGGTCACGCTGCTGCTTACGTCCGAAGTCGACGACCAGGTGAAAGCGGAGTTCCTGACCGCGTTGCATAAAAAAGGGGAAACGGCCGAAGAAATTGCGGCTTTCGTTCGCGCGTTGATGAAGCGCGCTGTCGATCCGATGATCGCACCCGCCGATATGCCCGGGCCGATGGTGGACGTTTGTGGCACCGGGGGCGACGGCCTCGATTTGTTTAATGTCTCGACCACGGTGGCATTCGTGGTGGCAGCCGGCGGAGCGGTGGTGGTGAAGCACGGCAATCGCCGGGTTACATCCAGCTGCGGCAGCGCCGATGTTCTCGAACAACTCGGCGTGCCGATCGATCTTCCGCCTGAACAATTGCGCGAATCTCTCAAGCGACACGGACTCGGTTTTCTATTTGCGCGGCAATATCATCCAGCATTTCGCGCGCTGGCGGAGATGCGTCAACGCCTGGCGCAGCAAAATGTGCGCACGATTTTTAATGCGCTTGGACCGCTGTTGAATCCAGCGCGCCCGTCGCGGCAGTTGATCGGTGTTTTTGATCCGCGGCTGACCGGAATCTTTGCCGAAGTTCTGCGAGAGCTTCGCCATGAGCGCGCCTGGATCGTGCATGGCCTCGGTGATAATGAGGCCGGTATCGACGACATTTCCGTGAGCGGCGCAACGACTGTCGCGGATCTCGCTGACGACAAAATTACGTCTGCGATCCTGGATGTGAGCTGGCTTGGCATTCCGCGCGCCCCGGTCGTCGAACTGCAAGGCGGAGACGCGCGCGAGAATGCTGCCACGATCGACGGTATTCTTTCAGGGAAAATTTCCGGCGCGAAACGCGACATGACCATTGTGAACGCAGCCGGAGGATTTGTGGTTGCGGGACTGGCGCGCGATCTGAAAGAGGGAATTCAGTTAGCGCGCGAAGAAATCGACAGCGGTCGCGCGTTGGAGAAATTGCGGGCTTTGCAAAATCATCGCGCGAAAGCGTCGCCGTAAGTCCGATCCAGATTTCGCAGCAGCGCGACTGCGAATTGATGACGATCGATTTCTCGATCCAGCGCCATCGCTAAAGAAATCGCGCGTGGGCGGAGCTCTTCCGAAAAATCTTCTGGTTGGTGGATAATATTCACTCCGATCCCGATGATGGCGATGTGCGGCGCGTTTTTTTGCGCGCGCATTTCGACGAGAGCACCGGCAATTTTTTTGCCGGCGACAATAACATCGTTAGGCAATTTGACCGTGGCTAATAGCGCAAATCCTTTCGAAATCGTGTCAGCAACTGTGCGCGCGGCCCACTCAGCTAATTGTGCCGACGCCCTGATGTCGATCTTCGGCCGAAGCAAAAACGAGAACCAAAGTCCTTTTCCAGCGGCCGATTCCCAGGAATTACTGCGTTGACCGCGTCCGGCTGTCTGGCGTTCCGCAAATACGACCAAACCTTCTGGGGTCGATGGCGAAGTGCGTTCCAAAACGGAATCGTTCGTGGAAGTTGTCGTCTCCAAAACGAAAATCTCCCGTCCGATCGTGCATCCGATCAGCGCGTCGCGGATTTCACCTTCTGATAACCGGGTCATCGCGTCGTTGGTTTGAATGTAGGCCTAAGGCTGCGACCCTGACCCCAGAGCCTGCTCATCCTGCGAGCGGCGTTAGCTCGAGAGAGAAATCGATGGCGCGGAGCGAATGCGTAAGCGCGCCGATGGAAATGTAATCAACCCCGGTGGCGGCAATTTGCCGGACGTTTTTTAGAGTGACCCCACCGCTCGCTTCAAATTTCACTTTATTTTTGCCAAGAGCGATTGCTTCACGAATCTGTGCCGGCTTCATGTTGTCGAGCAGAATCAGATCGATGCCGTCGATTTCCAAAAACGTGCGAACTTGCTCGAGGGTATCGGCCTCCACTTCGATTTGAACATTCGGTCGCGCCTCGCGGACCTTACGCACTGCTTTTGCAAAAGCGTCGAATCCCGTGGTCGCGGCGAGATGGTTGTCTTTCAAAAGCACCATGTCGAAGAGACCGAAGCGATGATTGGCCCCGCCGCCGGCGACCACAGCCGCTTTCTCGAGCGCGCGAAGGCCGGGCGTCGTTTTACGGGTGTCGAGAATTTTCACGCGATCGTTTGCGGCAGCATCGACAAACTTTCGTGTCAAGGTTGCGATCCCGGACAGTCGCTGCAAAAAATTCAGCGCGACACGCTCTGCTTTCAAAATTGGGCGCGCTGATCCTCGAAGCTCGATCACATTTTCAACAGGGTTGACCTCGCTGCCATCATTTCGAAGGACCGCGACGTCCAATGTCGAATCAACGCGCCGAAAAACTTCCGCGGCCGTTTCAGTTCCGGCGAGAATGGCTCGCTCGTGCGCAACGATTCGCGCCATCGCCTGCTGATTCTTCGAGACAAAAAAATCCGTCGTGACGTCGCCATCTCCGAGGTCTTCGCGCAAGGCGATTTCGATTGGATCGACCATTGCCGGTTTCATGTGGCGGCCAGTCCTGGCGCTTGATAAATGCATTTGCCGCGGACGTAAGTTTCGAGATTAGCCTGCGGTCCGCCGCGATAAATGCAAAGCGCGACCACATCCTCGACGGCAAGCTCCACCAGAGCCTGTTGATTTTGCGGGTACGGCAGGAGCGCGGCAAGATCGACAACGATGAGATCGGCTTCTTTGCCAGCGTCGAGTGTGCCGATGATACTGACTTTCCCGAGTGCACACGCGCCGCCATGGGTGGCGAGATAAAATGCTTCGCTCGGACGAAGTGGTCGCAAATTTGGTTCGTAGGCGCTGCGCGCCTTTTGCACTTCGATCGCCGCGCGCATCACCTGCCACATATTTAGCTCCGGTCCGCCGGCGACATCGGAACCGAGTCCGACATTGATTCCGGCTTTCAAAAGTTGGTCCAACTTCATCAAGCCACTGCCAAGAAAGAGATTTGAGCTCGGACAATGGGCCACGCTGGATTGCCCAGCCGCGATGGCCGCGATTTCTCGTGGATTAAGATGAATGCAATGACCAAGCATTGTGTGCGCCGTGAGCATTCCACATTTTTCATACACATGCGTGTAGTCGCGTGCGCTCATGTAAAGATGATGCACCTTTTCCAGTTCCTCGCGATTTTCGGCCAGATGTGTTTGCAGATATGCTTCGAGTCGTGCCGCGAGCTCGGCGGCGCCACGCATCATTTTTTCCGAACAAGTGACAGCGAAACGCGGGCTGAAAGCGTACTCGAGCCGGCCTTCTTCGGCCCGATGCCACTTACGGCAAAGGCGTTCGCTCTCCAGGAGTGAAATTGAGAGCACCTTTTTCGGCTGAAGCTGCCCGTAGGAACCGAGGTCCATCATCATTTTCCCGAGAATTGCGCGGATGCCGGTTTGTTTGGCGGCCTCGAACCCGACCTCGCAACTGTCTTCATAAATTGCCGCGTAGGCCATCACGGTGGTCGTGCCATTGCGCACCAGTTCGTGAAAAAACCGTGGCGCTTCCGCTCGCGCTTTCGGTCCAGTAAACTCGCGCTCGACCGGGAAGATATGTTGCCGCAGCCACGGAAGCAGTTCGCTTTCCCCGCGCGCGACGACCGAGTACTGCGGCAAATGCGTGTGGCAATCGATCAGTCCCGGAAAAATTGCCATTCCTCTTCGGTCGAGCCAACGAATTGAGTTCGGTCGGCGCCGGCGCAGATCATCGTAGTCGCCGCTTTCCGAAATCCGCCCGTTGTCGATGATCACTGCGCCGTTGGGGCGGCCGCGCAAAGTGCCGAATTCTGGCGCGTCGATCAGGAAGCCGCGGAGGCCGAACGGGCTAGTGTCGCTCTGCATAAACCGCGGCCGCTATCAAAGCATTTTGGCTGTGAGCCCCGCAACACCGCAATTCAGAGCACTTTCTGCGCAAAAAAAAGATTCGGGCAGCGCACGCCAAGGAGAAACAGCAAATACAAAAACGTGCAACCGCCCGAATCGCCTTAACCTGTTAAATTGGACAGCGCCCGGCGGCTGACGTTCGAATTATTTACGATTTTTTCGGACTGAGCAGGTTCAACTGCGCCAGGCACTTACAACTTCATCTCCTGTTGAGTCGAACCCCCGACCCGCGCCGCCTCGTCCTTCACCTCTTGCAAAAGCGATTTGAACTCGCACTTCTCAAGCTGTGCGATCAGCGGCGCGTAATCTGGCCGTATTCGGAGGTCGTCGATGCCGATCGGCAATTCCGTGTGGCAATCGAGCTCCACCATTTTTCGGTTCTGCAAAATTTGTTCGCGGGCGGCGGCGAGTTTTTCCCGGTTACGCATGCTTTTCACCTTGTCGATGTTCGCAAGCAGCTTTTCCAAGCCGCCGAATTCGCGGATTAATCCGGCCGCAGTTTTTCGTCCGATGCCAGCGCCAGGAATATTATCGACGGAATCTCCTGAAATCGCCAGCACATCACCGATCAATTTCGGCGACACTTCCCATTTCGCAGTCGCTTGTTCTTCGCCGAGCAACGCGAATGCGTCTTTTGGCGAAGCGAGATCGGCCTTGGCCGTGGTGTAAACTTTCACGCTCGGACCGATCAGTTGATACAAATCTTTGTCGTTGGTCGCGAGAACGACTTCCATTCCCTTCCGCTTGCCGGCCGCCATCGCGTAGCAGCCCATTAAATCGTCGGCCTCGGTGTTTGGAAGCGAAATGTTTTTGAATCCAAGGAGTGGCGTCAATTTTTGAATGAAATCCAATTGCGGCACCATTGGTAGCGGCATTTCTTTACGCGTCTCTTTGTAGGCTGGTTGCAATTGCACCCGCCGCTCCGGGATGCCTTCATCCCAAAACACCGCGCCCAGCTCCGGCTGCAAATGTTTGATCATCAACCGCAGCGTTTTTGTGAAACCGAAAATCGCGTTGGTGGGTTCGCCACGCGAGTTGGACAGGTTCGGAATCGCGAAGAACGACCGGTAAACGTAATAATGCCCATCTATCAAGAGCAGCTTCACTGAAAGACAGGATTAACTGGATTTTGAGGATTTCAAAATCCAACCTGCAAATTCGCTTAAGCAAATCGCTCTGTTAATCCTGCAAATCCTGTCCAATTATGAGGCATGGCCGAGCAGTGGATCATTCGAGTTGGGGGAAAGGAATACGGTCCAGCCGATCTCGCGACTTTGCGCGAATGGAAAACCGATGGTCGTGTCCTGCCAACGAATCCGGCGCGTGGGGTAGATGTCGACTCGGCCGCGGTAGCCATTTCGGCGAAGGAGGCTCCTTGGAAAACCGCCGGCGACATTCCCGGTCTGTTTCAGGTCGAACCGCCACCGGTGCAGGCAAGGATAGAGGCAAACGCCAGTCCGGCTCGGACCGTGTCGCGCGCGGGAGCCTCTGGCAGAATCGTGGCCGACACGGCCGCCACTACAACGTCAAAACCGCCAAGTCGAAACATTTTGGTCGAAACATTTCGAATTTATTTTCGAGGTTTCTTTCAATTCTTTTGCCTCGCGTTGCTGAGCATCGTCCCGATTCTTTGCGCGGAGTTGACCAGTCGTTTCATCGACACCGCGCCGGGCCTGAACGTCGACCTGCGAACTCTCGTCGCCATGGCTTTTGGATTGTGCATGCTCGTGCTGCGAATTGTTTTGATCCCGGTTTACATCGCCGGCATCCAAATTCTCACCGCCGAACTTGCGACCGGACATCGCATCGGCTTTCTCAGCGTCCTCAACGGAGCCGTTAAATATTGGCCGCGTGTGGCCGGTCTCGGTCTGTTTGTCTATGGCGTTTTCTTTTTGCTGATCCTGTTCGCTCTCGGCATCGCGATCATGGTCGTCACTTCCGCGACGCTCTTCTCGATCGTGCTCGCGCTCGGTCTGCTCGCCTTTCAAGTTTGGTTATTCGGGCGGTTCTTCATCAACGTTCTTTTCTGGCAACAATTCACGGTGCTCGAAAATTCGACCGCGGCCGATGCTTTACGCGAGAGCAGAGAGCTCGCCCGGAGCGGTCGCGATCTTCCCTGGTATCAACGGCCGCTTTGGCGCGGGGCATTCATCGTCTCGACTTGGTTCGCTTTTGTCATAGCGATCACAGTTGTTCCGGAGTGGCCGATGTTGCGCGACTATTTCGTCGAATTGATGCGCACCCAGGATCCGCAAGCACTCATGCAAAAAATGAACACCAGTCTACAAACTCACGGATTCAATTATCCGGCATTGGCTTTGAACATTCTGCAGCGGATTCTTCAACCGCTTCTCGGCGTCGCCTTCGTCGTCCTTTATCTCGACAGCATAGGCGACAATGAATCGTAAATTCTCGCGCTTGCTTATCTGTCCGGCATGTTTTTGCCCGACACGTTCTCGCACCGCTTTCAGAACCGTTTCGCAACCTTTTGGGCGAGCGGGCGCCCGCGGCATGGTCAGACTTTCCCGCGACGTCGCCACACCAACAAGATGATCATGACGCAGGCGATCGTTGTAGCAATAGGGATGATTATTTTCTGGATAAAGGAGCCGGCAAGAGCGGGTTTTTCAACACGCGGGGTGGGGGCAGGCCAATGCCCTCTGATGCTGACCGGCGTGCCGACATCGATCCAGTCGTAGAACCACTTGGCCGGATTGGCGCCTGCCAGCGGCAGGCGAATGCAACCGTGCGAGGCGGGATTTCGCGGGACCTTCTGAAATCCGTGAATGAAAACGTTCTCGTGCACCTGCACGCTCCATGGCATCGGTGCGTTATGATAAAGCCGTGAGCGATGCATCGGCGACTTGACCGGCCCAGCCTTGAATTCTCCCGACGGCGTCTTCTTTCCTTCCCGGCCCGAGCTGATATGACTGTCGAGCACGAGCCGCGCTCCTTGATACGCGCGCAAGCGCTGATTCGCGAGATCCACCTCGACGTGTTTATTCGCGAACTGAACCGCGACTTTTTTATGATCCCTCGCGACCAGTGCCTGCATTCCGTCATCACTCCAGGTAATGGTCGCGCCCGCGTGTTGCAATTCATCGAGCGGCACCAACGAGCTTCCATTTGTGAGCTTTCCAAGCTGCGCGGTATCGAGTGGATGGCCGTTTAGAGAGATTTGCCCGGACTCTTGATCCAACTGCATTTCCCAGCCGAGAGCTGACGCGATTTCCTCAACTGGAACAAAGAGCATGTGCGGGTCCCCGGCGAAACTGATGCCGTCAATCGCTTCGGACGCGGCTGCCACTGGACCCGGCGCAGAGATCGTCAGCGCCAACAACACTGGTCCGAATCTCGCGAGCCAACGCATCTAATGAGAAAAGTTCAGCCGCGACTGGCGGGAGCGCAACATTACTTGGAGCAAGTTTTGCAGGGGTGGCGACCACTATTACGTCGCAATCCGATTCCTACCCTAAAGCCGCCAGCCAAAGCAATGCAGACGTTCCTCCTGTTCCTCGCCATGACAGAACCATCCCCGCGCGCGCTCATAATTACGGGCGCGATCAGTCTGGGCTTGCTGGCGATTTTTCTCCGTCACAAACTCGGCTGAGCGCGCGGAGAATCGCGGATTGCGCGTTGCGTTGGCGTGAGAGATAAGAACGTCGCGCTTTATGACAACGGTGAAGACCTGGCCAGGAAAACCATATCCGCTTGGCGCAACCTGGCTCGGCAACGGCGTTAACTTTGCGATTTTTTCCGAACACGCGACTGGGATCGAACTTTGCCTGTTCGACAACATCGACGTGCCGCATGAGAACGCTCGCGTTCCATTACGCGAGCAAACCGGGCAAGTCTGGCACGTGTTCTTACCCGAGGTGCGGCCGGGGCAACTTTACGGATATCGTGTTGCCGGCCCGTACCAGCCGAATCGCGGCCTGCGTTTCAATGATTCGAAATTGTTGCTCGATCCTTACGCAAAATCGATCGCCGGCCAAATTAATTGGTCGGACGAAATGTTCGGTTACGTGGTCGGTGACAAAGAGGAGGACCTCGCCCGCGATTTTCGCGACAATGCCTGGGCGATGCCGAAGTCGGTCGTGATCGACGCGGCGTTTAGTTGGGGCGAGGACAAACGGCCGGAGACGCCGCTTTCGGAAACGGTGATTTATGAAGTGCACGTCAAAGGATTCACGAAATTGTGGCAAGACGTGCCGGAACAATTGCGCGGCACTTACGCCGGGGTCGCAAACGAGCAGGCGGTTCGTTATCTAAAAAATCTCGGCGTGACTGCGGTCGAGCTATTACCGGTGCACACGCATCTGGATGACAAAGCGCTGGTTGATCGTGGCCTGACGAATTACTGGGGCTACAACACGATCGGATTTTTCGCGCTGCACGCGAGTTACTCGAGCAATCGGCAGCCCGGGGCCGAAGTGGTCGAATTCAAAGGAATGGTGCGCAATCTTCACGCCGCCGGCATCGAAGTGATTCTCGATGTGGTTTATAATCATACCGGGGAAGGAAGTCATCTCGGACCGACGGTGTGCTTTCGCGGCGTCGACAATCCGGCGTATTACCGGCTGCTCGCGGACAAACCGCGTTTTTATTTAGATTACACCGGCACCGGTAACACGATCGACACGCTTTGCCCGGGCACGTTGCAAATGGTGATGGACAGTTTGCGTTATTGGGTGACAGAAATGCGCGTCGATGGTTTCCGGTTCGATCTCGCGCCGGCGCTTGCGCGCGACGGCTCCGGCTTCAATAAATTCCACGCCTTCTTCAAAGCCATTCAGCAGGACCCGGTGCTTTCGCAGGTGAAATTAATCGTCGAGCCATGGGACGTTGGCGACGGCGGTTATCAAGTCGGCAATTTTCCGGCGCCCTTTTCGGAATGGAACGGAAAATTTCGCGACGCGATGCGCAGTTTTTGGCGCGGCGACGAAGGTTTTATCGGCGAAGTGGCGTATCGATTGACCGGCAGCCCCGATCTTTACCAGCACGATGGGCGCCGGCCGTACGCGAGCGTCAACTTCATTACGTCGCACGACGGATATACGCTCAACGACCTTGTTAGTTACAACGACAAGCACAACGAAGCCAACGGCGACGAGAACCACGATGGCGACAGCCACAATCGCTCCTGGAATTGCGGGATTGAAGGACCCACTGACGATCCTAACATCGACAGTTTGCGGCGGCGGCAGCAGCGGAATTTTTTGACGATGCTTTTTTTGTCGCAAGGCGTGCCAATGCTTTTGGGTGGCGACGAATTCGGCCGGACACAAAAAGGAAATAACAACGCCTATTGTCAGGACAACGAGATCAGCTGGCTGAACTGGCAGCGGAACGAAAAACAGAACCGGCTGTTCGAGTTCACCAAGAAATTGATTGAGTTCAGACGCGACCATGCAGTTTTTCGACGGCCAAAATTTTTCCAGGGCCGGCGTGTTCGCGGCGGCGAGATCAAGGACGTGATGTGGTTCAATCCGGGTGGCAACGAAATGAGCGATGAGGAATGGAATTCGCCGTTCGTGCGCTGTCTTGGAATGCTGATCAGCGGCGACGCCGTTGATCTGGTGGATGCGCAAGGCGAACCCATGCGCGACGATACTTTTCTGCTCCTGATCAACGCGCACCAGGAACCAATTCCATTCGTGCTTCCGGGCGAGGAACATCTCGAGTGGGAACAAATTCTCGAAACAACCAACGAGGATGGTTTTCTCAAGGAACCGAAGAAATTTTCGTCCGGTGACGATGTCGATCTTAAGGGACGGGCGACGTATTTGTTCAAGCTCAGCCGCGGCGAACAGCCGCGCGCGCGACAGGAATCCTGGAAAAAGCGCGCAGTTGTGCCTCCCAAAGCTGTCAGTGCGGAGCAAGAACGCGGCGTGGGCAAAACGTAGCACGCGAATTTTTGATCAACGCAAGATTGCAACGCGGCGCGATTCTATTATAGAGAATTGGATGAGCGCTTGTTCGACGCTCGGGGACTGCCGTCTCTAGTTTCGTTATGATACCGGCTTCACTCGTCATCGTAGCAGATCGCGGCAGCTTGAAAGCGTATCAGGTCAACGAAACGCCAACTCGCGGGCCAAGTTTAAAATTGGTCCAGGCCTTCGATATCACCGACGCGCACGGCAAACTCATCGACAAGGTAACCGATTTGGCCGGACGTTTTCCTGTCACCGAAAGCGCGGGCGCGCATCGCGGAGCGGCATCCATCGCCGAGAGTAAACTCGAAACCGAGACCGATCGTCGCATTAACAAACAGCTGGCCGATCAAATCTCCAAAATTGTCAACGGCAGTGGGAAGGAAGGCTGGGCATTCGCCGCGGCAGCCAAGATCCATTCGGCGATTGTCGATCTTTTACCGGACCGCGTCCGCAATCGAATCGTCGAGCACGTGAAATCCGATCTGGTCAAAGTCGAGCCGGCGAAATTGCCGACACATTTTCGTTCCCTTCGCCCGATTTAAGCTCGATAGTTAGTTATGCAATTGCCTGTCAACATCACCTACCGCGGCCTGGATAAATCAGACAAGATCGACGAGCTCGTGATGACTTACGCCGCGCGGCTCGATAAATTTTGCGACCACATCAACCGCTGCGACGTTGCCATCGAGCAGCCGAACCACACCCATCACAAAGGTAATCCCTACCGATGCCGCATCGACGTGACGGTAAGACCGCGGCACGAGCTCGTCAGCGACGAGAAACAAATGGACAACGGCACGCACGAACCGCTTAACAAAGTGATCCACGACGCGTTCAAAACGATGGAGCGCCAGTTGCGCCACCTCGTCGAGAAACAACGCCGCGAGTAGCGTTAACTTTTCAGCATTCCGACTGCGGCGCCCACGATCATGAGCACGGCACTCGTCAGCCAGAGCCAATAACCCGCCGCGTAGCCGGTGACCTTCGCATACGTCGGCGCTTCGCTGGCCATGATCGTGTGACGGAAAAGAAACGCGGCCATTAATGCTGAAGCCGCAATTCCGAGAAGCAGCGCGATTTTATTTTTTCCCAGGAAAGAAAATATCCACGCGGCGAGTAACACCGGATTTGCCAGCCACTCGTAGATTCCGTACAAGACACCGATCGGTCCGATCAACAGCAAATAGAACCCTGGAGACGACGCGTTCGGATCGTGCGCCTCGATGGAGTAACAACTCCGGGTCAGCGCCGCCCCAAAAACGATTACGCTGACGAGGGCGATGATTTTCGGAAGTCGCATCACAAATTTTTCTACTTTCTACTTTCTACTTCCTACTTTCTTTAGCCGCGTAATGCTCGGCGCCGAGAAAGTGCAGCGACACATACGGCTCATCGCCGATGACCCAGCTGTCGTGTGGAATTGGCGGAATGTGAAAAAGTTCGCCCGCGTGTAGTTCGACAACGCGGCCATCATCGAAGGCGGCGGTTGCCGCGCCGGAAAGCACTAGTCCAACGTGTTCAACATGGCAACGTGTCGCGCCGACGGTTGGACCGACATGCTCGCTCCATTTCCAACCCGGCTCGTAATTCGCGCGCCCAATCGTCATTCCGCCGATGTGCACCAATTCAAATTTCCCTTTTTGCATTACCCGCACTTCATCCGGCGACTCGAACCGTTTTAATATTACGCCGAGTTGTTTGCTGCTCATAGGCTCTGCAGAGTTTGGTTTACGTGAGCGGCTTACGCAGCCGCTGAAATATCTCCTGCCGCTCGCGAGGCGAGACGAACCGGATGCCGGAAGTGTCTATTAACCAATCTCCGCTCTTCAGTCTCGATCTTACACGCACAGACCGGATCTGTTTTTTACTAAAGTGGCGCACTTCGCGGGATGGCAATCTCACCTTAACGTGGAGCAGCTCGCCGTCGAATCCAGCGCTCTGGGAAGGATCAAGTGGCATGTCCCGCCACTCGTTGCCGCGCGTAGTATCAATGTCTACCCAAATGCGATCATAAGTAGCGTTCAAGAAAGAATACTTTCCTTCTTCGACTGCTTGCGTGCGCAACGAGCCAAATATGAGAAACGCGCTCGAAACGAAAATTGCGGCTGCGCGCATTAATTCTGAGGGGAATTAGACGAAAAAGTTTCGTCTAACACTGCGAACCTACGCCGGTGCACCGCCGAGAGCGCCGGGGAGGGGCGGGGCCTCGGGACCGATGACGACCTGACGTGGCGGTTTTTCGGGCGGCATTTTTTCACCGGAAGTCGGTGTCACCGTCGGCGGCGGATTTCGCAATTCGCCGTACTCGATCAATTCCTTAATCTGCGAGCCGTCGAGCGTTTCGTATTCGAGCAACGTTTTGGCGATCGCGTCGAGGTGATCGCGATTGGCGATGAGCGCTTGTTTGGCGGTCTGGTACGCGTCATCGAGCAAGCGGCGCACTTCGCGATCGATCTCTTCGGCGGTGGCTTCGCTATAATCGCGATTGCGGGTCAGTTCGCGGCCGAGGAAAACGTAATCTTCATGCTCGCCGTACTCGACCATGCCGAGCTTTTCGCTCATGCCCCATTCGCAAACCATCTTGCGGGCCATGGCGGTCGCCATCTTGATGTCACCGGCGGCGCCGGTGGTGACGTCGCCGAAAACAATTTCCTCCGCGACGCGGCCGCCCATTTTCACAGCCAGACTGGCGAGCAATTCGTTTTTGCGATTGGTGTATTTGTCTTCCTCCGGCAACCACATGGTCGATCCAAGCGACGGACCGCGCGGAATAATCGTAACTTTATGGAGCGGCTCAGTGTGCGGCAGCAGTTCGAGCAACAATGCATGACCGGCTTCGTGATAAGCGGTGTTTTGTTTTTCTTTTTCGCTGAGCGCGAGACTGCGGCGTTCCTTGCCCCAACGGACTTTGTCACGCGCCTCTTCCAGCTCCGCGAGTGTGATTCCTTTTAATCCGCGACGCGCAGCGAGCAATGCTGCTTCGTTGATGACGTTGGCCAGCTCGGCGCCGGAGTAACCGGGCGTGCCGCGCGCGACTACCGCAAGATCGACACCTTCCGCGAGTTTCACTTTCTTCGAGTGCACCCGCAAAATTTCTTCGCGGCCTTTCACGTCGGGAAGATTGACCGTGATTTGTCGATCGAAACGTCCCGGACGCAGCAACGCCGGATCGAGAACATCGGGGCGGTTGGTCGCGGCGATGATGATGACACCTTCCTGCGTGTCGAAGCCGTCCATCTCGACCAGCAATGCATTCAGCGTTTGCTCGCGCTCGTCGTGTCCGCCGCCAACACCGTGACCGCGATGACGGCCGACCGCGTCGATTTCGTCGATGAAAATGATGCAGGGCGCTGATTTCTTGCCCTGCTCGAACATATCGCGGACGCGGCTCGCGCCGACGCCGACAAACATTTCCACGAAATCGGAGCCGCTGATGGAGAAGAACGGAACGTCGGCTTCGCCGGCGATCGCGCGGGCGAGCAAAGTTTTGCCGGTGCCCGGAGGGCCGACTAGCAGTACGCCTTTCGGAATTCGGCCGCCGAGTTTCTGAAATTTTTTCGGGTCGCGCAGAAACTCAACCAGCTCCTGGACTTCATCCTTGGCTTCCTCGACGCCGGCGACGTCCTTGAACGTGATTTTGTTTTTGTCACGCGCCAGCATGCGCGCTTTCGATTTGCCGAAGTTGAGCGCGCCTTTGCCAGCCATGCGGATTTGCTGGCGGAAAAGAAAATAGAGAAGTGCAAGCAGAAACAGCACTGGGCCGAAGCTCAAGAGTGCCTGGCCGAACGGATGCGATTCGGAACGGATGGCCGGTTGAATTCCGGCAGCGGCGAGCTTGTCCTGCAAATTGCTGGTGAAATTGAGATAAACGACGGTGCGAAACGGCAACTCCATGTTTTGCGCGCCGCCGGTGCCCTGCTTGATGTATTTGCCGCGCAGCTGTTGGGTGGGCTGACCTTCCTCGACGTACAAAGTGAGCGGCGCATTTTTGTCGTTCACGATTTGCTTGTTCTCGAGCAGCTCGAGGAAGCGATTGTAGGGAACGTCTTCGAGCTGCGGATAATTCCCGCGCCAGAAGAGCATCGCCAGGGCGAAAAAGCCGAAAGCGACCGCGATCAGGATGACGCCGCGCCAGTTGAAGCTCGGCTCGTTGCCGCGGGGCTTGTTCTCGCGTTGGGAGTTACGATCGGATTGTGGCATAAGGGGTGCGATTACTATCGAAAAGAGAGGCTACCATGAACGTCTGGCATTGCAAAAAAAGCAGGGTGCGGGCCGCACTGGCACTATCGAGCTGGACTGCCATTTTTTAGAAAAAGTGACCAGTGACATGTGACAAGTGACGAGATAAGCAAGGATCAGGCGAGCCGATGCATTGCTTAGTTTCTTAATCGCGGTAAAATTCCCGCTTGCCACGCCGTAGCTTTAAGCAAAGGCGGGTTCCAAATCCCTGCATGACTCAGCTCGTTTCAACGGTCGCGGAAAAACTGGATCGCGCGGTGCAAAAGGTAACGCCGTTCGCGTATCGCGTCCGGCGGCAGGGCCGGCGCTTGATGCGGCGCGCGTTGCGCAAGCCGCGCAGCGTTTCGGAAGGTCCGAACTTGTTGCCGGTGCTGATCCAGGTGTTGGCGAGTTTTTCCAAAGCCGACGGCGTCCTGCTGGAAGAAGAAATTGACTCGAGTCTCGGATTTTTGCGGTACGATTATCCCGAAGCCGTTTATTCAGAGCTCCGCCAACTTTTCCGGCAAGCGCTTTACGAGCAGCAAGATCTGTCGGCGATGGCGCAAAAGCTGGGCATGCAGTTGACGACCGAGCGCAAAATCATGCTCGGCGTCCAACTTTACGATCTCATTTCGCAGGCCGGGCTGAAACAGGAACAGGTGGTCGCGTTTTATTCGTTTATGTCGCAACTCGGCATGGCGGCGCAGGCGATCGACATCGTTTACCAATTGAACGCGTCCGAAGATGCCGACCCGTCGATTTATCAGCGCGGCGCGTCGCCTTTGGAATCGCTCTCGTTTGCGAGCAACGGAAAAGCGGACGTGCGAATGAAAAATCTGGCGGAGAGCGATCGGTTGATGGCGTTTCGCTATCGCGACCTGATCCTGCTCAAGAATTACAGCAGCCAAAATGTTTCCGTGCGCGGCCGGCCGCTGGTGCGCGGCGGATTCTGCCGAATTTATCAGGGGCAGCGAATCTTAGTGGGCGACAACGTGTTGACCTATCAGGAGCTGGCCCAGTATTTCAACGCCAAGAAAAACGTTTCCGTTCCGCAAATTTTCATTCGGGTCAATAAAGACGCGGACGAAGTCGGTCTCGAGCGCGCGCGGACTCGCGAAAGCGCGCTTGAGATCGCGTTCGGATTGAAAGTGCGGGTAAAAGCATTGCGCGACGTCGATGCGGTGCTCAATGGCGTGAAACTCAAATCCGGCGCGCAGGTGGAAGCGGCGCTCGACGACAAAATTCTTTTCCACAACGACAGCGAAATGGATTTGAGCGATCTGCGCCGGCGGGCACGCGCGTTCGGTGGCCGGTTTCAACTCAAGGCCTCGAAATCGGAATATTTGGTTTCGAACGATCCGAGCCGATTGCAGCCCGACGACATTTTGCTGTCGCCCGGAACGAGCGGCGACGTCTTGCTGAAAATTTTCTGCGATTATGACCAACGCGTCGGCCAATTGGAAGTGATCGAAGCGGACCGTCCGATCATGGTCGGCGATGTGGCGGTAAGATCCACATATCCCCTGAAGGATTGCGACACGATCCGGATCGACGTCGGACAATTCCTGCGCTGCAATTTTTCCGAGCGCATCATCGAGGAAGAGCGCAACATCATTCGCACGCTCGAGGTGAGCGAGGTGACGCATCGTTTCAGCAGCGGCGACACCGGTCTGGAAGGAAATTCATTTGCACTGACGCGTGGGGAGCTGGTGTGCGTGATGGGTGCGAGCGGTTCGGGCAAAAGCACGTTGCTCAGAGTGCTCGCCGGACAACTTCAGCCGACGAGCGGGCAGATTTTTCTGAATGGGCGTTCGCTTTATCCGAACGTGGACGATCTCAAAAAATACATCAGCTACATTCCGCAAGAGGACGCGTTCGACGAGCATTTGACGATCGGTGAGAATTTGCAATTCGCAGCCGCGATTCGTTCGCCCCATCTTTCGCGGCGCGATCGAATGCGCCGACTGGAAGCGAAACTGGTCGAGCTTGGGTTGGGCGAACGCCGCGACGCGGTCGTCGGGGCCGCGATCAAAAAGACGTTGAGCGGCGGCGAGCGCAAACGACTCAACATCGGCCTCGATATGATCGGAATGTCGGACGTTTATCTTTTCGACGAGCCGACGTCGGGTCTTTCATCTAAAGATTCCGAACACGTCCTCGAGATCATTCGATCGATGGCGCACAACAAAATCATCATCGTCACCATCCACCAGCCGAGCTCGAAGCTGTTCCAATTATTTCACAAGGCGCTCCTGCTCGACAAAGGCGGCCGGCTGGTCTTTTTCGGGACGCCGACGGAAATGCTTCGCTATTTTGCCGAAGCCGAACACCAGCATCAGTTCGGCGCGGATCTCGGTGCCTGTCCGTCGTGCGGGACGACGCGACCGGAATTTATCTTTGACGTACTGGAAACGCCGCTGCGCGATTTGAGCGGCGACATTATTTACGAGGAGAACAGCCGCGGCCAGTTGGTGGCGGCGCGCCGTTATTCGCCGGAGTTCTGGCGCGACAAGTACGAAGCGTTTCGCCTGATCCAAGACGTCAAACAAGTTTCGTTGCGCCGCGAACAAGCGCCGCTGCTGCCATCGGCACCGATGCAAAAACGAAAACGCGGGCCGATTCGGTGGCACGACGAGTGGACGCAGTTCCGCGCGCTGATGCGACGCTCGTTCATCAGTAAGTTGCGTAACCGCGCGAATATTTGGATCACCACCTGCGCCGCGCCGGTGCTGGCGCTTTTGATCGGCTCGCTCCTGCGTTATTCGGAAAGCGGGAAATACGATTTCGCGTCGGCCTTCCACATTCCGACATATCTTTTTCTTGGATTGTTGGTGGCGATGTTTCTTTCGCTGACCAACAGCGCCGACGACATCATCCGCGATCGGCCAACGCTCCAGCGCGAGCGCAATCTCGACGTCCGATTGCCGTATTACATCTTTGCCAAGATGTCTTCATTGTCGGTTTTCGCACTGATCCAATGCGTGCTGTTCGTCTTGATCGGCAATTACGTCCTCGAGGTTCGGGGCATGTTTTGGGTGCATCTGGCGTTGATGTTCATGACCGCAGTCGGCAGTCTTGCGCTCGGCCTTCTCGTTTCGTCGCTCGTTTCTGACGCCAAAACCGCGGCCAACATCGTGCCGCTGGTTTTGATTCCGCAGATTCTAATGAGCGGCGCTCTAATTAAATACGAAGACATGAACCGCAACCTGAGCCTGGTTTATTCGCTGACGCGCTGGTTTCAGGAACATCCGACCAAAGACCGCAGCAAAAAAATGGACAGCAAATTGCAGGTGCCGTTCGTCTGTCAGTTTATTCCGATGCGCTGGTCGTACGAAGAGTTGATCGTGGCGCAATCGAAACTTAATCCACTGACTTCCCGACAGGAGCGCTCGCAGCGCGAAATCGATTCCATCGTCGCGAAACATCGACAGGACCTGGCCGAAGGGAAGCGGCTCGATGAGCTGAAAGAAGTTCTGGCGTTTTTGTCCGGGCTCGAAGCGAAGTCGCCCGACGAGCTCGATCATTATCTCAAGCAGGTTGATCAAGTGCTCGATCGAAAACGGTCGTTTGATTCGGCCGCCTTTAAGAACGCGAAGGGAACGATCACCGCCGAGCAGGTTTACGTGAACCAAAAAGTTTCCGATCTGATTTCAAATGCGGAGATGGAGCAAAGTGATTATCGCCGCGGCAGCCGGCCAAATGTTTTCTTCGGCGCGGAAAAACGTTACCTCGGAGTCAAGGTCAGTGTCTTTGTTTTCAACACGATTGTGCTGATTGGATCCACATTTGGCCTGCTCGGTTTGCTCTATTGGATCCTGCGCCGGCAGCTCGAAGTGCGACGAACCTAGATTCTGTCATTTCGAGCGGAGCGAGAAATCTCTCACAGACTCGTTGATTACGCTCACTAGCTTGTGTGATCCAGGCTCCGACTGGGAGATCCCTCGCTTGCGCTCGGGATGACACGTCCGTGGTAACGATTCGCTGTTTTAGTTGGCAAGCGGTGCGCTTGCCCTACAATTGCACAGCAGTATGGCGAAAACGAATAACGAAACGCGACTCATTGTCGCGCCAAGCGACATCGATGCGGACATGCTTTACGCGACGAAATTCTTGGCGGGCGATCCGTTCATTTTTCTCGAGCAAAATGGAAAGCGCACAATCGTTTTGAGCGATCTCGAGATGGATCGCGGTCGAAGGACGGCCAAGGTCGACGAGTTTGTTTCGTTCAACCAACTCGAGCGAGAAGTGCAGGGCAAAGCAAGACAAGCGCCGCCTTATGAAAAAGTGCTGGCGCATTTTCTCCGTAAGCGCGGCGTAAAAAGCGCCGTGGTTCCGGCAAATTTTCCGCTCGGCTACGCCCGCGCGCTCGCGAAGGACGATGTCGATCTTGCGACGACCAACGGCCTGTTCTGGCCAGAGCGCGAAGCGAAAACGGATGATGAGCTGAAGTTAATCGGCCGCGCGTTACGCATCACTGGAGCTGGACTTGCGCGCGCGATGGAAGTTTTGAAAGCGTCGAAACCGTCTGGAAAAAAATTGCGCTGGTCAGGCAAGACGCTCACCTCCGAAATGCTGCGCGCGGAAATCGATTCCGCAATGCTACGTGCCGGTGGAACGCCGACGAACACCATCGTGGCCGGCGGCGATCAAGCTTGCGATCCGCACGAGCGCGGGTTCGGTCCGCTCTACTCTAATTCTTTGATCATCCTCGATATTTTCCCGCGCGACGCGAAGACCGGTTACTGGGGCGATTTGACGCGCACCGTCGTGCGCGGACGCGCTAGTGAAGCGCAACGCAAGCTCTGGGAGACCGTGAAGGAAGGGCAGGAGCTCGCGCTCCGGGAAATCAAAGCCGGGATCGACGGAATGAAAATTCACAAGGCGATCCAGCAGCTTTTCAAGAAGCGCGGCTATCCCACCGAAGTTCGCAAAGGGAAACACGTTGGATTTTTCCACGGCACCGGCCACGGGCTCGGCCTGGAGATCCATGAATATCCGCGGCTGCAAAAGGTGACCCTGAAAGATCGACAAGTGCTGACGGTCGAGCCGGGACTTTATTATCCCGGGCTCGGCGGAGTCCGGCACGAAGACGTGGTTGTAGTGACGAAGACCGGCTGCAAGATTCTCTCGCGTTTTCCGAAGCAGTTGGAAATCTGAACCCGCGCTTTTCCGCGTGTCGTCATTCCGAGCGAGCGCGAGGAATCTCCCAAGCGGAGGATGTGGTATTCTTGTTCGCGAATGAGCATCATCGGCGATCGGCGTGACGCGCGTATTTCTGTGCGATGCCTCACTCCGTTCGGAATGACAACGCATCTGCCGAAAGCCCTGGGGAATGAACGAAGCTCACAGTTGAGCGTCTAAATTAACCAATTAGATTACCATAGGCATGTTCTACCCAATTGGCTTCGGCGGTCAGCACTGGTTTCTCTACCTGATTGTTCCGGCAATTCTGGGAATCTGGGCGCAGATTCGGGTGACCGGGGCGTTCAATCGCTGGGGAAAAGTCCGGGCCAGCTCGAACATTACAGGGGCCGAATGCGCGCGCGAGATTTTGCAGGCCGCGCAAATCCACGATGTCGATGTTGTCGAAACAAACGATTTCCTCGGCGACCACTACGATCCGACAAAGAAGAAGCTTTGTCTTTCGACCAACGTTTACAACACACCATCGGTTGCTGCTCTCGGGATCGCGGCGCACGAGACCGGGCATGCGATTCAGCACTCGAAAGCGTACGCACCGCTGAAAGCGCGAATGGCGATTGTGCCGGTGACAATGGTTGCTTCACAGATGCTGCCATTCATTATCATCGGCGGCTTTTGGTTCCGCATTGCGGGCCTGATCACGCTCGGAATTTATTGTTATCTCATCCTCGCCATCTTCCAATTGATCACGTTGCCGGTGGAATTTGACGCTTCGCGGCGCGCGAAAATTATTCTGCAACAAATGCACATCGTGCAGCCCGGCGAAGAAGTCGCCGGGGTGAACAACGTGCTCAACGCCGCCGCGCTGACCTACGTCGCCGCCTTCATCGCCGCGCTGGGCAACTTGCTTTGGTTGATGTCGATGCGCGACCGGCGCGATTGATCGCGCGGCTTGAAGAAGATGAATCCTGCGATCGCGTTACCGCCAGCTCGACGCCTGACCGATTTGTTGTCGTCCGGGTCGGATGCCGGTGTTAAGTCTAAAAGAAACGCGATGGACCAGCCTCGGACCGACGAAGACCAGCAATTGGTGGCGCGCACGCAAGAAGGCGACGCGAGCGCCTTCGATCAGCTGGTGGTGAAATACACGCCGCGTCTTTACGGCTTGGTCTACAACATGACCTCGAACCACGAGGACACCAACGACCTGTTGCAGGACATTTTCGCCAAGGCTTACAAGGCGATCCGTGGTTTTCGCGGAAAGTCTTCCTTTTACACCTGGATCCATTCGATCGCGGTGAACATGACGCTGAATTTCCTCAAAAAGCGCGGCCGTCGTTTTCAGCTCAGCCTGGACGATGTCGATACCAGCATTCAAAACGACAAGGAATTTCTCGAGGCCACCGCCTCCACCAGTCCGGTGCGGGAAGCCGACCTCTCCGAGCTGCAAAAAAGGTTGAACGAGGCGATGATGAAATTGTCTGATGAACACAGAGCAGTGGTCACCATGTTCCATATTCAGGGGATGCCCCACGCAGAAATCAGTAAAATCTTGCGTGTTTCAGAAGGCACAGTACGATCCAGGCTATTCTACGCCAACCGGCAACTGCAAAATTATCTAGACGAGTTTCGAAAAAATCCGGTCACCTGATCAACGCCAATGGACGAATTCAACGACAACCAAATAACGAAGCTGCTTCGGTTGAAACGCTACGAACAACCGCCGCCCGGTTACTTCGACAATTTCCTGCACGAATTTCATCGCCGGCAACGCGATGAACTTTTGCGGCAGCCGCTCTGGCGTATTTGTGTCGATCGGGCCCGCGATTTCGCGTTTTCCTTCAACCTCTCAACCCTTACTTCTTATCCAGTTGCGGTTACAGCTGTGCTCGTTTGTGCGGCAGTCATTTCACTCAAGATTTATCAGACGCCACAGCCGGCGACGGTTGCCGTCAAAGATCAACAGGTGTTGGTCGTGCCTGCCAGCGCTGAACCAGAGTGGACTCTGGCATCGCCCGCGGCGACACGGGTCTTTAACACGCGGTCGCTTCGCAATATGACGGAAAGCGCCCAAACTCACCGGAGCGGCACACCTCGCTACGTGCTCGACAGCGTGCCTGTGAGTTATGAGACGACTTTCAAGTTCTAGTTCGGTCGAAGGGTTTCGTTTGCTGGCAAAACTTGCGTTTTTCGCCGCGGCGGCTTCGCTTTCTGCGCAGCCAGGACCGGACTCGGCGACCACCATTAGTCGCGAAGTCAAAGACGTTTTCGAACACTGCGCCAAGGCTGTCGTCAAAATCGAGGCGACCGATCAACACGGCGAACTTTCCGGCACTGGGTTCTTTGTCGATCCGACCGGCACGCTTTACACCGCCTATTCGGTCGGCGGCGAAGCGGAGAACGTGACGGTTGAGTTCAAAGGAAAAAAATATCCAGCCCGGCAACTCCTGGCTGATCTCCGTAGCGGCATCGCCATGTTAAAAGTGGATTTGGCCAGCCCGGCGCTGCCGATCGGCAGTGCGGAACAACTTGAGATTGCCACGCCCGTCGTTGCGATTGGTTATCCGCTCGATCTCGCTGAGACGCCGAGCTTTGGCATGATCGGGGGATTCGATCGCAAATGCTTCGGCGGATATTTTTCAACCAAGCATTTGCGAGTAAATCTGCCGCCGCAACGCGGCGAAGGCGGCGCTCCCCTTTTGAATTTAAAGGGCGAAGTCGTCGGAATTCTCCTCTACAGTTTCGAAAATAATTCCTCCTGTTACGCGTTGCCGATCGAGGCAGCGGAAAAAATCCGCAACGATTTTGTGCGCTTCGGCGAAGCGCGGCACGGTTGGATCGGCGCCAACGTGACAGAAGCGGCTGAGCCAGTGGAAGGCTCGCGGGCGGTCACCAAAGATGTCGTGAAAGACACGCCGGCGGCTGAATCGGGAATGAAACCGGGCGACGTTGTTCTTCAAATCGGACGGACGAAAGTGCACGAACCCGAAGATATCCTCGACGCCTCATTCTTTCTTACCGCCGGCGAAGTGGTGCCGATCACGGTGATGCGCGGCAATGAGAGACTGACATTCAACGTGCACGCCGATGTTCATCCTGCCATTAGGGGCATGCCGCACCTACCAGGCTTGCCGGCTCTCCCATCATTGATAGCTGCGCCTCCTTCTCAGACGAACCGCGCCATGCCGCTGAATCTGCAATCAGCGCCGGAACGAACGCCGTAGTCCGAGCCGGACGAGCATTTGTAGCGCCGTCTCTGCCCTCCCATTACGTATGCTGGAGATGCTCCAGCGCGATTGGAAGAAAAGCGAAACTCGTCGCATCAAACATTCCGTGCGCGATTACCGCTGGCCAAATGGACTGGTGCACGACCATGATGATGCCTAGAAGGAATCCAAGAACAGCCGCCATTGCTGCGGCTAGCAGCCCAAGTCTAAGGTGAGGAAATTCGAACACGATCGCAATGAGTGCTAAGCCTGCAATCTGACCATCCTGTCCTTCAAATAGATTCGGCCAAAGCGCGCGCAATGCCGCGAGAGTTCCGGAACGCCACAACTCTTCGCGAAGTCCAGCGACCACAAAACTCGCGATCGTAACTGTTAGCCAAAAATAAGTTCGGTTGTGCTGCATCGCCGAGATATCGACAATTCTTTCAGCGGCCGTTCGGCTGTCAGCGGCAAATGCTGGGACGGATTCTCGGGCAAGCAGCCCTGTTCCTATCAAAATCGCGACGATTACGAACAGGACGAGTGCTACTATTAATCGAATTGCGATCGAATAACTAATTCCTAATGGAATAACCCACCATTTTGGCCGCCACTTCAAAAGTAGTTCCTCAGCTGATGCTCTGGAAGCGAGCCAACCGAGCCCGAACACGATAGAAAAGAGCGCGATTTGGATGGCGCATACAATTAACAAGCCTCGTGGGCTGCTGAGCAATGCCGGTCGACGGGGAGTTTGCGATAGCGCGAAAGGAATTGCGGCAGCGAAATATCCGCCGATCAGAATTAAATGGATCCACCAGCGACGGCGACTGATCTGTTTTGCGGGGGCAGTGTCTTCCAGGTTCACAACATTTTGCGAAACTCCTTTTCGTCGATGACCCGGACGCCGAGTTCTTTCGCGTTATCCAGTTTGCTGCCGGCTTCTGCGCCGGCCAGGACGTAATCCGTTTTCTTACTCACGCTGCCGCTAACGTGACCGCCGAGCGCTTCAATTTTTTCGGTTGCTTCTTCGCGCGTCATCGACGGCAATGTGCCGGTAAGGACAAATGTCGTTCCTGCGAGCGGCAACTCCGCCATTTTTTTGGCGGACACTTTTTCGGTTCTTGGATGAATCCGTAATTGCTTCATCCGCTGAAGGATTTTCTTTCCCTTGGCTGACCCGAAAAAATCGAGAACGCTTTTCGCCACTACCGGTCCGACTTCGGTTACGATGCCGCCGTGCTTGTCGATCTTGCTCTTTGATGGCTCGGCAAAACCGGATTTGATCAATCGCTCAGCAATTTCTTTCGCCGCCTGCTTGTCGCCTTTGCTTTCGTGGTAAGCGAGCACGTCGTGGAGAAGCTTCGAGTTCGCCACGTCTTCGATTGTTTCGTGAAAACGCGCCAGGTCGGTTGCGGTTGTTTTGCCCACGTCGGGAATCGCCAGCGCAAAAAGCCAGCGCGAAAGCGGGAAACTTCGCGCGCGTTCGATCGATTGGATCGCTTTGGTGGCATTTTTCTCCCCGAAGACGCGCGGATTTTCTTCAGTGCCGAGATTCAACTTGGCAAGTTGCGCTGCTTTCAGTTCGAACAGATCGAGCGGCTCGCGCACGAGGCCGCGCTCAACCAGTTTGTCGGCGACGATCCCGCCGACACTTTCAATATCGAGTGCACTGCGCGCGGCGAAAAATTCCAATCGGCGGGTGGCTTGGGCAGGACAACGAATGTTCTCGCACCGCCAGGC
>Ga0209805_1000180_pt1 | contig 37718 bp, 37 predicted proteins | sample GraSoiAngelo_148_FD_185905 | JGI IMG/M metagenome (GOLD analysis project Ga0209805, IMG submission 185905) | Grasslands soil microbial communities from the Angelo Coastal Reserve, California, USA - 14_1009_09_20cm (SPAdes) (version 2) | ecosystem: Environmental > Terrestrial > Soil > Grasslands ...
GTTCGCCGCGTTGCTCGTGATCTGGCAGCTGGCGCCGCCGCTCTTGAGGATCCGCGAGTATCTGCTGCCCGGTCCCGTCAGCGTCGTCCGCGCGGCGCTGAACTTCTCGATTCCGTGGCACACGCATCTGGCGGTGACGACGCTCGAGATCCTGGGCGGCTTCGCCCTGGCCGGCGCCGCCGGCGTGGCGCTCGGCGTCGCGATCGCGTGGTCGCCGACGATCGCGCGCGCGCTGGTGCCGTTCCTCGTGTTCGTGAACACGCTGCCCAAGGTCGCGGTCGCGCCGCTGTTCCTCTTGTGGCTCGGCTATGGCATCGTGCCGAACGTCCTCATCGCCGCCCTGATCGGCTTCTTTCCGGTCGTCATCAATACCGCGGTCGGGCTCACCCAGGTGGACGACGAGCTGCTCGACCTCGGCCGCGCGTTCGGCGCGCCCACCTGGAAGGTGTTCTTGAAAATCCGCCTGCCCAACGCGCTCCCGTACGTCCTCTCGGCGCTGAAGATCACCGCGACCGCGGCCGTGGTCGGCGCGATCGTCGGCGAGTTCGTCGCCTCACAGGCGGGGCTCGGCATGGTCATCGTCAACGCGCAGACGAATCTCAACACGCCCGTCGCCTTCGCGGCGCTGCTGTGGATCTCGATCATCGGTCTGGCGCTCTATGGCGTCGTGTGCCTGGCCGCGCGCCGGTGGGCTCCCTGGGCCGACACGACGTGAGCGGCCGGCCCGTCTCCAGGAGGACACGATGCAGGTGAATCGGAGCACGTTCCTGATCGTCCTCACGCTCGTGCTGGTCGTCACGGCAGGGCTCGGGGCGCTCGACGCCCAGCCCGCGCAGAAGGTCGTGTTCGCGCTGAACTGGTTCGCGGTCGGCGACCACGCCGCGTACTGGGTGGCGCTCGACCGCGGCTACTACCGGGCCAAGGGGCTCGACGTCGATCTGCAGAACTCGAAGGGCTCGGGCGACTCGATCGCCAAGGTGGACACGAACCGCGCCGATCTCGGTCTGGCCGACGCGGTCGTCGTGATCCCCCGCATCGCACAGGGGGCGAAGATCAGGGTCGTGGGCGCGGTGTTCGACAACACGCCGCTGAACATCTGGACGCGCAAGGACACGGGCATCGCGAAGCCGAAGGATCTCGAGGGCAAGACCCTGGCGGCGCCGCCCGGGGACGCGCAGCGCCAGCTCTTCCCCGCCTTCGCCAAGCTCAACGGGGTCGACGAGACGAAGGTGAAGTGGGTCAACATCGAGCCCGCGGCGAAGTTCGTCGCGCTCGCGGAGAAGCGCGCCGATGCCGTCCCCGACTACACGACGGGGCAGCCGTTCTGGGAAAAGGCCGTCGGCGCCGAGAACCTCGTGCGCATGCCGTGGAGCCAGTTCGGCTTCGAGACGTACTCGATGGCCATCTTCGCCAGCGAGAAGACCATCACCGAGCGTCCAAAGGTCTTGCGCGACTTCGTCGCCGCGTCCTACCAGGGCTGGCGCGACGTGATGGAGAACCCGAAGGCGGCGCTCGAGATCTTCAAGAAGCGCGTGCCCGATATCGACCTGGCCCTCATCGAGCCGAACATGATGCTCGGGCTCGAGCTCATGAAGACCGACCGCTACGCGAAGAACGGGATCGGCTGGATCGAGCGCGCCAAGATGTGCCGCACGGTCGAGCTGATCAACACGTACATGCCGGACATGCCCCGCAAGGTCGGCTGCGACGAGACGTTCACGATCGAGTTCCTGACGAAGATCGACCCACCCAAGCGGTGATCGTCCTCGACGGAGTCGGGATGACGTACCGGGCCGACTCCGGCCCCGTCGAGGCGCTCAGGGACATTTCGTTCGCGGTCGACCGGGGCGAGCTCGTCGCCCTGGTAGGACCCTCGGGCTGCGGGAAGTCCACGCTCCTCCGGATCATCGCGGGTCTGCGTCCACCCAGTGCCGGCCGGATCGCCGTGGACGGTCGCGCGGTCACTCGGCCCATCGCCGCAGTCGGGATGGTCTTCCAGGCTCCGGTGCTGCTCAAGTGGCGCCGGATCGTGGACAACGTCCTGCTCCCGGCCGAGCTGGCCGGCCTGAGCCCCGACGCCTACCGCGCGCGGGCCACCGACCTGCTGAGGCTCGTGGGGCTCGAGGACTTCGGCGACAAGCTCCCGCGGGAGCTGTCGGGCGGCATGCAGCAGCGCGCCGCGCTCTGCCGCGCCCTGCTCCTCGATCCGCCGCTGCTCTTGATGGACGAGCCCTTCGGGGCGCTCGACGCGATGACCCGCGACGAGCTCAATCTGGAGCTCTTACGGGTATGGGGCGAGGGGAGCCGCCAGCGGAAGACGATCCTGTTCGTCACGCACTCGATTCCAGAGGCGGTGTTTCTGGCCGACCGGGTCGTCGTGATGACGCCGCGTCCGGGAAGGGTGGCCAGGGTCGTTCAGGTTCGGCTGCCGAGGCCGCGCACGACGGCCACACGAGCCAGCGCACACTTTGGCGCCCTCACCCTCGAGCTCCACGACGTCCTGACGCGCCCGGGCTGAGGTCGGGCGCGTCAGGCCACGGCGGCGGTACGGATCTGGCGGAAGCGCGCGGCGAACAGCGGATCGAAGAGGGCGGCGGTCGCGACGAGCACCGCGTCGGCGCCCTCGCGCAGGACGTCACGGGCACGCTCGACCGTCGAGATCCCGCCCACCGCGAGAACGGCGCGGTCCCACGCCCCGGCCTTCCGCCACGCGAGCATCTCGGCCACCTGACGCGAGGCGACCGTGAAGGTCTGGGCCCCCACGACGTCGGCGCGCTCGCGGCCGGTGCCCTCGAAGGCGGGCGAGCCCTTGTCGTCGAAGACTCGCCGGTTGATTCCGTGGACCAGCACGTAGCCGTGAGCCCAGGACGCCAGCCGGGTCGCCGTCTCGTGAAGGAGGCGCGGCGTCTTGAATGGTCCGAGCTTCGCCAGCACCGGGATGGAGACCGTCGTGCGCGTGCGGTAGAGGATCCGGGCGGCCAGGGACACGTTCTCGTAGATCATCTGAGGCTGCTCGACGAACGGGTCCGGCGTCGCCAGGTGGACCTCGACTGCGTCGGCTCCGCTCTCAGCGGCCCACCCTGCGCACTGGGCGTAGTCCTCGATGAGCGTCTCCGGGTCGCCGCCGGGCTGAGGGGTACCGATGACGCTGACGATCAGGACCTGTCCATGTCCGATGCGCTCTTTTGCTCGGCGAATGTCCTTGCGCCAGACATCCGGCTCCATCGACGGCTCCCCGAGTGACACCGCGATCGTGGTGCCGCCGCTGTTGGCCGCGCGTGCGACGACCGCCGCCTGCTCGCGGTTGTCCACATGACGGATATTGGGCAGACCGTGGGCAGCCCGGAAGGTCGATCGGACGGTCGCGTAGGTCAGGACGTCGAATCCCAGTCGCGCGTACGCTTCGACCCACTTCGAGTTGAGCAGGGGACCGGCTGCGATGCCGAGGCTCGAGTTGACAGGACGGCCGAGAAGAATCCCGCCGGGGCCGGGCGGCAGACGACGCAAGCGTGGAAGCCCGGGAGCATGAGAATAGTTCCACTGGTAGGACCGATCGACACGATAGGCGCCTTGGGAAATGGCCAATCACTCCCTTTCCCTAGAATGATCCTGGTAAGCGCCTAGTTTATCACATAGTTACGACTCGTGCCTACTTAAATGCGGGCGCCACCTCCCTCGCGATCAGCTCGAGCTCCCTCATGATGTGCGCGTGCGGCATGCCCGGGAAGAAGGTCCGACAGATCAGATGGGTCATTCCATACTCTTCGGTGAAGCGACGGATCTGTGCGATGCACTGCTCGGGACCACCGATGATGAAGCGGTCGGCCATGAGCCGCTCCAGGTCGGTCGCGATCGACGCGTCGATGAAGGGGTGGCGCCACCCGCCGGCGTACTCTCTGCGGTACGCGATCATGATGTGCTCTTCGGCGAGCTCCCGAGCCTTTCGGTCGGTCTCGGCGATGATCAAATCCCGCGTCAGCGGCCACTCCGTGACCGCCTGGCTCCGGCCCGCCGCCTGCCGGTTGTCCAGGAAGCGCTTCTTGCCCGCGAGCAGGCGCTTGAGGTCGGCGGTGGGCCCGGGGATCCAGTTGTCGGCCAGGGTCGCCGCGCGCCTGAGCGTGATGTCACCCCAGCCGCCGATCCAGAGCGGCGGATGCGGCCGGGTCACGGGCTTGGGCTCGAGTCGGCCCTCGACTGTGTAGTAGGCGCCCTTGAAGCTCACCCGTTCCTGGGTCCAGAGCCCCTTGATGATCGCCAGCTGCTCCTCGAACCGGGCGCCGCGCTTCTCGAGATCGACACCGTAGAGCGCGAACTCGTCGGGCTTGTAGCCGATCGCGATGCCGAGCGTGGCGCGGCCGCCGGACATGACGTCGAGCATCGCGACGTCCTCGGCGAGCCGAACGGGGTGATGGAAGGCGGCGACGATGATGTCGGTGCCGAGCATCATGCGTGAGGTGCGCGTCGCGAAGCCGGCGAGCACGGTCAGCGGCGAGGGCCAGTAATGGTTCGTCACCGAGTGGTGCTCTTCCATCCACACCGAATCGAAGCCGAGCTCTTCGGCCCGCGTGACCTCTTCGAGCGCTTCCTTGTAGTACGAGCCGCCCTCGATGGGGATGAAGCCAATCTTGAGTCGCGCCATGAGGCGAGAGCCTAGCATGGGTCCCGGAGACGAGTCACTTGACAGACCCGGCCGCCGCGATTACACGGTGGTGCACCATACCGAAGGAGAGTCTCCATGCCCAGCATGAAGGGCTTTCATGCCCTCAAGAATCTTCCCGAGGAGAAGGTCACTGACAAGATCTCACGCCGCATCCTCGTGGGCGACCAGGAGATGATCGTCTGGTGGTCGATGAAGGCGGGCGCTCATGCGACGGCCCACCAGCATCCGCACGAGCAGATCTTCTGGGTGCTCAAAGGGAGGATGGAGTTCCGTCTCGGCAGCGACAAGCGGATCTGCGGTCCGGGCGACCTCGGCCTGATCCCCGGCGGCGTCGAGCACGAAGCGTGGTTTCCCGAGGACACGGACGTGATCGACGTTTTCGCCCCGCCCCGACAGGACTTCCTCACGTCGGAGGTCCCGGCGTACATGCGGAAGGGCTGAGCGCCCGTCTACTTGAGGGCGGCCGCGATGGCGCTGACGAGGTGATCGAGATGCGCGATGTAGTCCTCGGTCCCCTTCAGCGCTCCGGGTGACTGCGCGACCACGACCATCTTCGCGCCGGTCTCTTTCGCGACCCGGCTCGTCACGTCCGAGGGATACCAGCTCTCGTGAAGAATGACCTTGACCTTCTGCTCGCGCATCGAGCGGATCAGGTTCGCCAGGTGCTGCGGCGAGGGCGGGATACCCGGCCGATCCTCGATGACGCCAGCTTCCACGAGGCCGAACGCCCGATAGAAGTACGGCCAGCTGTCGTGGTAGCTCACGATCCCGGCGCCCCGGAAGGGCGCGAGCGCGGATTTCCATCGCCGGTCGGCCTCGGCGACCTTCTCGAGGAACCCCTGGCGATTGGCCTCGAGTACGCGGGCCTGCTCGGGAGCCGCGCGGGTCAACCCGGCCACGATGTTCGCGGTGACGAGCGCCACGTTGTCTGGATCGAGCGTGTAGTGCGGGCTCCCGAGCGGGTGCACGTCTCCTATCGATCGATCCACTCGGCCGGTCAGCACCTTCAGCACCTCGATGCCCTGAGATGCCTCGACGACGCTGGGCGAGCCGCGGAGCATTCTCGGGTTCGCGGCCCCGTGCACCATCACGTCGATCCAGGCGTCTTCCTCGAGACCGTTGCGCACGAGGACGTCGGCCCGGCGGACCATCAAGATCTGGCTCGGCCGGACTTCCATGTCGTGGGGGTTCTGGCCGAAACGCGCGATGAGGTCGACCGTCGCCAGGTCACCCGCGACGGCACGTGTCAAGATGAAGAGATCCGGCAGGGTCGCGACGACTCGGAGCTTGGGATCGGCGGCCTGCAGCATCGACGCCGTGCCGGTCACGCTCAGCGCGAGGGCGCCGAGCAGCGCCAGGGCCAGACGCCGGGACGTCGCGGGCCGAGCTAGCCGCCGTAGCCCCAGTTCCAGCACGGACGTCGCTCGAGCCAGAACCAGTCGTCGCAGAGCTCTTCGGCGCAGCGATGCCGGCACTGGTCCTCCGTCTGATCCGACACGCAGTGGAGCTCGCCGGCGGCCCTGCAGTAGCAGGAGCCCGTGAGCTCCCATCGAGTCCGTTGCGCTGAGGTGCCGTTCTCGCTCGTCAGCCCGAGCGCCAGGAGCGTGCCGAGCGCGATCGGCGCGACCCGACGCGCCCGGCGGCCGCCCATCATTGCCCCGGCTCCATCGCGCCGCTATAGTCTCACGACATGCTCCGCGCATGCCTCGCCGTCGCCCTCGCCGCGGTGCTGTTGGTCTCCGAGTCTCGGGGCGCTGATCCCTCGGCCGTTCGCCGCATCGCCGCGACCGGACAGACCGTGCCGGGCGGCGGCGCCTTCGATCGGTTCAGCGTCGAGTCGCTGCCGATCGTCGCGCCGATCAACAGCAAGGGCCAGGTCGCCTTCTTCGCGACCGTTGTTCGCGGTCGAGCCAACGAGGGGTTTTTCGTCGCCTCGGGAGCTCGCATCAGCAAGGTTGCCGCGGATGGTGACCCGGTTCCCGGCGGCGGCGTCTTCTCGGGATTCGGCCGGCATCCGGTTCCGGCGCTCAACGACGCAGGGGAGCTCGCGTTCTCGGCCGCGATCGCCGGCGCCAGGGCGGTCGAGGGGATCTTCGTCGCTTCGCCGAGTCGCGTGAGGGCGATCGTGCTCGCCGGCGGCCCGGCACCCGACATTCCGTCGGGCACATTCGCGAACGTCGACACCCCGGCGATCAACGCCCGAGGCGACGTCGCGTTCCTCGCGACGGTCCGGCGCGGCCGAGAGAGCCTCGAGGTCATCTATCTGCATTCCGGCGGAAAGACGCGAAAGGTGATCGCTCAGGGCGACCCGGCGCCGGCCGGCGGCACGTTCGCGGGCTTCGGTCCGCCGTCGCTGAACGGGAAGGGGCTGGTGGTCTTCGGCGCCGTCGTGGAGGGGCGTGCCGTTCCCGGCGGCCTCTTCGTCTGGAAAGGCGGGGCGATCCGGATGCTCGTCGGCGCCGGCGAGGAGACGCCGGATGGAGGGATCTTCGCGAAGCTCTCCGAGCGCGTCGCCGTGAACGACGCGGGAACCGTCGCGTTCAACGCGATCCTCAAGGGCGCTCCGATGCCCGGGGCGATCTACGTCGTCGACGACCGTGTACGGCGGATCGCCGGGCTCGGCGACGCGGCTCCGGGAGGCGGCGTCTTCTCGCATTTCGGCCTCTGGCCGTCGCTCAGCGCGTCGGGCGCCGTGGTCTTCGCCGCCTCGATCGACGGGGGGACCGCGCCCGTCGCGGTGTTCATGGTAGGTCGCGGCGGCGCCATCGCGAAGGTCGCCGCGGTGGGTGACGCGCTTCCGGGCGGCGGTACGCTCGTATCCTTCGGTCTCTATCCGTTCGCGGCGACGAGCAACCCGGGGGCGATCACGTTCGCCACCGCGCCCGACGCGGTGGGGGCCGGGGCCGAAGGGATATTCGCGATCGATCCCGCCTCCGGACGCTAGCCCGTCGTTCAGTTCATGTCGTAGGGCGGGTACTCGATGAAGACATTCGCGGCGGTGATGAGGCGATGGGCCGTCACCGTGCGCGGCGCGACCGTCTCGCCGCGGAGCATCCGCATCGCGATCGGCAGGATCTCGTAGCCGTATCGGTCCAGGTAGAACGCGACCGAGCCGACGACGATGCTTCCGCGGTTGCTCGGGTCGATCTCCTTCCGGTCGTTCATCCCGCCGTGCACCGAGCGATCCACACCCTGTCCGACGATGGCGCCGTCGGGGAGCCGCCCCGCCGACTCGAGCGCGCTCTTGGCCGCGAGCGCGGAGGCGTCGTCCATCGCCGCGACGAGGATCTTCGTCGACGGGTGGCTCGCGAGCACCTTGGCGAGCAGCGGTCCGACCTGGGCCGGATTGCCATGAGTCTCCACGGGAATGATCTTGATGGTCGGCAGATGGCGCTTCAGGCCTTCGCTCGCCCCCTGAGCGCGCTCGGGAACGCGATACTCGGAGGATCGAAGATTGCCCAGCACGACACCGATCGTCGGAAGGCCTCGCCAGTTTCGCGCGCCGTATTCGGACAGCGCCTCGCCGGCGATTCGGCCGGCCACGCGGTTGTCGATCGTGTAGAGCGGCGCGTCCGGCACGGGCGTGTTGATCGCAAGGACGCTGACGCCAGCCCCGCGGAGACGCTGGCCGACCTTGACGTTCGTGGCCGCGTCGTCGAGATACTGGATGTAGAGATCGACCTTGCGGCCGACGGCGTCCTCGACGTTCGCGAGCGCCTTCCTGGGATCGCGCTGGTTGTCGTAGAAGACGAGATCGATCGGATAGCGGCGCACGGCGAGGACGAAGCTCTCGCGAACCTCCCGGCCGGTGAACCCGGTTCCTTCGAGCGTGGTTCCCGGCTCTTCGGTCAGGTTCGCGAATGCCACCGTGTAGCGGCGCTCCTGCGCGACGGCGACGAGCGCGGCGCCGGCTAGCCACGGCAACAGGACAAACCACACGAGGTTGATCCACAGAAAGAAGCGCCGGCGCCCCTCACGGAGCGCCGGCGCTTGTGATGCCCTACCCACCTCGAGAAGCTCCTAGCGGATGCCCTCGATCCCGACGAAGTTGCCGGTCAGCCCGACCGCCTTGGGCACCGTCATGCTGAAGAAGAACGTCGACCGCTTGGTCTGCTCGGCCTCGGCGGCCATGAGGTCGGTCCGCACGTTCTCGATGATGTGGATCCCGGCGTCGGTGATCAGGATGTTGTGGACGATGAAAGCTTCCTTCGGATCCTCACCGGGGATCACCTCGACGCCCCAGGTGTCCGAGCCGACCGCGACGATCTTCTGCGACACGAGCCACTTGCCGGCTTCCTTGCCGATGCCGGGCTCGCCCGAGTTGTAGACGGCGTTCTGCGCCGGGTACTGCTCGAAGAGGTTGCCCCAGCCCGTGTGGATGATGACGATGTCACCCTCACGCAGGGTCACGTTGTACATCTTCAGGCCCGCTTCGATGTCGGCCTTCGTGATGACGGTGCCCTTCTCGAGACACGGCTTCTTGCACACCGCGTTGCCCTTGAACTTCCCGGCCTGCTGATACACCTTGACCATGTCGACGAGCACGCCGCGCGTTGCGAACGACTTCAGGTGCTCGAGACCGAGCTTGGTCATGTTGTTCTGGGTGATGAACTTTCCCATCGCGATCTGATTGAAGTAGCAGTCCTTGCGGCCGATGTGACCCATGCCGTCGAGGTGCGTGCCCACGTGACTCTGGCTGAGCCAGGTGTCCTCCATGTACGTCAGCTGGTTCTCGCCAAGCGCGGCGCCTGGGGCCAGTGTGGTCGCAGTCAGGATCGTCTTCGAAAACCGGGTGCCGAAGAGAGGGATCCCATCGGTCAGCGGGTACGACATGACGATGACCTTGCCGTCCTTGATCTCCGCGGCGGCGGCCTTGGTGACGGCCGGCGTGACCCGGTTGGTCGCGCCAGTCTCATCGTTCGGGCCCCACGGTGAGGGCGGGACGATCGTCTTGCAGTCGGTCTGGGCCAGCGCGGCCGGTACCGATGCGAGGAGCGCGGCGAACAGCACGATGACCACGAGCAGGGACTTGCACCTCATGCGACGTACTCCTTTCGACGGTGAAGGGCACGGCACATCCGGGGCCGTAACGCCGGGATGGTAGTCCCGATCCGAGGGACATTCAAGACGCTTCGCGGCGTCGGCCTCGGCCGGTGCTAAGATCGCCCGGGATGGCGGAAGATTTCACCCGCGAGGAGCAGGCCGCCCTCGCTCCCTATTTCACCAACCTCGATGGTCCCGTGTTCGCGCTGGTCAACCTGCCCGAGGTCGTGAAGGGCGCTCTCTTCGCCCGCTACTCGCGCTCGCCCAAGTCGCTTCGCCGACTTTTCCTCGACGAGTTCCTGGGGCCGGGCGGTCTCGGCGCCGCCGCCGGCCACGGTGGATCTCACGGCGACGCCGGGGCCCGACGAGCCGAGGAGCTCTTCGAGCGCGTGTTCGTCGAGTACGGCGACGATTCCGTCGCCCAGCTCGGCGGGGTGCACCTGGCGTGCGAGGGCGCGTCGAACATCCTGACCAAGGTGCTCGAGTGGGGTCGCCTCATGGCCTACCTCGAGCAATCGACGCGGTACATCCCCTACGACGACCGGCCCGGCGGGCGATACCGCTATCACGTCCCCGCCGAGCTGACCGGCGCGCTCCGCGAGCGTTACGTCACAACGCTCGACCGATGCTTCGACCTCTACGGCGCGTGGCTCCCGAAACTCCGTGCGTTCTACGAGGCGAAGTTCCCGCGGGCCCCCGCTGAATCGGAGACCGTGTACCGCATGACGATCCGCGCCAAGGCGCTCGACACCTTGCGCGGGATGCTCCCGGCCGCCACGACCTCGAACGTCGGCATCTACGGCACCGGCCAGGCGTACGAGCAGCTCCTACTCAGGCTCCGCGCCCATCCGCTGCGCGAGGTGCGCGACTACGCGGACCTGATGCTGGTCGAGCTGCGCAAGGTGATCCCCGCGTTTCTCAAGCGCGTCGACGTGCCCGAGCGCGGTGGGGCGTGGTCGACGTACTTCGAGGACACGCGCCGGGAGACGCGAGACGTGGCGCGGCGGCTGCTCGAGCGGGATCCCGCGCGCGCGGCCAGCCCGCCGATGAGAGGACTCATCGTGCAGGACGAAGTCACGCTCACCGACTACGATCCCGACGGTGAGGCGAAGATCGTCGCGGCGGCGCTCTATGCCGTCTCGAGCCGCCCGGACGCCGAGCTGCTCGAGCTCGCCCGGCGCATGACGGCGGAGGAGCGCAGCGCCGTGCTCGCGGCCTACGTCGGCAAGCGGCTGAACCGGCGCCATCGACCGGGGCGCGCGTTCGAGCGCACGTCCTATCGCTTCGACGTGCTGGGCGACTACGGCGCGTTCCGTGACTTGCAACGGCATCGTTTGCTCACCCTGGAGTGGCAGCGGCTCACGCCGCGGCACGGGTCCGTCATGCCCGAGGCCGTCGCCGAGGCGGGGGCGGCGGACGACTGGCGGCGCGTGCTGGCCGAGTCGGCCGAGCTGCACGACGCGATCGAGGCGGCCGGTCCGTCCGAGGTGGCGTCCTACGCCGTGTCCATGGCCTATCGCGTCCGCTTCTACATGGAGATGAACGCCCGCGAAGCGATGCACGTGATCGAGCTCCGGACGACCCCGCAGGGCCACCCGTCGTACCGGCGCATCTGCCAGGCGATGCACCGGCTCATCGGCGAGCGCCATCCGGCGATCGCCGCCGCGATGACGTTCGCCGACCACTCGACGGTCGAGCTCGAGCGGCTGGAAGCCGAGCGCGCGGCCGAACGCCGCCGCGCCGGTTCCCCGTAGCGCCTCCGCCTCTCGCCGCCTCGCGGACGCCCCCGCGCGCTTGACGCCGTCGGCTCGATTGAAGATAATTGGTCGGCCAATCAAAAAAGGAGAGGCGTGAGCCCCAAGCGCGGCGTGGCCCCGCTCCGGCGCGCCGAGATCGTGCGCGCCACGATCCGTTGCCTGGCGCGCGACGGCTATTCCGGGCTGACGATGAAGAGGGTCGCGCGCGAGGCGGGGGTGAGCCAGGGGATCCTGCACTACTACTTCACCGACAAGCGGGCGATCCTGGTCGCCGCGCTCGAGACAGTCACCACCGATCTCGATCGCCGGGTCGCGGCGGCGCAGTCGCGCGGGGCGCGGGACCCGCGGGCCCGGCTCCTGGCGCTGGTCGGCGCGTGTCTGCGGCTGGCGGTCGAGGAGCGCGCCTTCTGGATCGTGTTCGTCGAGTTCTGGGGCGAGATGATGCACGACCGCCGCCTTCGCGAGATCAACGCCGCGCTCTACGAGCGGATGCGGCGGCTCATCGGCGCCGTCGTCGCCCAGGGCGTCCGGGCGGGGACCTTTCGCCGCGTCGACGTCCTGCGGGCCGCCGCGGTGATCCTCGGGCTCGTCGACGGCGTCTCGCTCCAGCTCACGTTCGACCCGACCGCGTTCCGCGTCGCGGAGGCGACGCGGTTCTGCGGCGAGGCCGTGACGCGCTATCTCGCGCGGGAGGCTCCATGAACGCTGACGTGGTCGCGCAGGCGAAGGCGAAGGCGCGGGAGTATTTCGAGACGAAGGGCACGCGGCTCTCCGCACCGACGGTCCACCAGCGGATCGCCGAGGCGTTCGGCGCGCTCGACGCGTTCCTGGAGCCGATTCCGGCGGCGGCGGCGCGGGCCGCGATACGCGGCGAATGGTCCGTTCAGGAGGTCGTCGATCACCTGGTCGAGACTCACCGGCCGGGTCTGGACGAGCTCCGGTGCCTGCTCGCAGGCCACCGGCCGCCGGGCGACGCGATTCCGGCGGGCCTGCAGTCGAAGGCGCCTCTCCTTCGCCCGTGGCCCTGGCTCCGCGAGGAGCTCGCACGCGTTCACGGCGACATCCTGTTAACGCTCGCCGCGACGCCGCCCGATTTCGTGACCGACGCGCGCGCGCCGATCGTGATGGTGGTGAACGTGACGGACGAGCGCGGCCAGGCGGTGCCGCTGCACTGGGTCGAGGAGCTCGACTGGAAGGCGTACGCGATCGTCTGGCGGCTGCACGTGATCGATCATCTGAAGCAGGCGAAGAAGATTCACGCCGCGCTCGAGCGCTGAGGGATGGCGCTCGCCGCGACCGAGGCCGAGCTGCGAGGCCTCCTCGAGGAGGTCGCATTCACGCGGGCCTACGGCTTTCGGCTGCAGGCGATCGACGAGGGGCAGTGCACCCTCGAGGTCCCGTTCCACGCCGCGTTCGAGCGCCCGGGAGGAATCGTGAGCGGCCAGGTGTTCATGGCCGCGGCCGACGTCGCGATGTGGCTCGCGATCATGACGCGTCTGGGCTCGCGAGACGGCTCGGTGACGGCCGGGATGACGAGCGCGTTCTTGGGCGCCGCGCGGCGCGAGCCGTTTCGATGCACCGCGCGCGTCGTGAAGCTCGGTCGCCGGCTCGTGTACGGCGTCGCCGAAAGCGTCAGCGGCGGCGGCCGGCTCCTGGCGCACCATTCCCTGACGTACGCCCGCGCACGTCGAGACGACGGGTCCGCCTAGCGGCTGCGCCGCTGGTGCATTTGGACCACGTGCCAGCCCGCGCGCTCGTCATCGGTCGTCTCCGGCGCGCCGCCCCGCGCGGCGAGCCAGTACGCGAGGTCCCAGAGCTCGTCGTCCTCGAGCACCTGGTAGTAGGAGGGCATCGGCGTGCCGTCGAGCCCGGTCAGCAGCGTGCGCACGATGTCCCGCGCCGTCGACCCGCTCTTGAGCGGGCGCCGCGTCAGGTCGGACGGCTTGATCGACAGATCCTTGGCCGAGGGGCCGTCGCCCCGCGCCTCCTTGCCGTGGCACTCCACGCACTGGCCCTTCACGTAGACGGAAGCCCCGCGGGCGACGGCCTCCGCCGTCGGGGGCGGCGCCGCCGGGATCGCCACGAGCTTGGGCGGCGGCCCGGCCGCGAATCGCGGCGACAGGCTCTTGACGAAGGCGATCACCGCCTGCAGCTCGGCCTCGCTCAGGTGATTCTGCGGGACCATGCCGGTCGAGGGGATGCCCTGGACGATCGTTCGGGCCAGGTCGGCGTCGGTCGGGATCTGGCCCGACGCCGTCGAGCGGAACTTGAAGCGTCCCTTGGTCAGATCCCGCGGCTGATACTTGAAGTGATGCGCGGCCATGCCCTGGCCGTCGCCGGCGGCGCCGTGGCAGACCGCGCAGTTGTCACGAAAGACGCGCTCGCCCACCGCGAGGTCGGGCGACTGTCCCGCGGCGCCCGCCGCCAGTCCGAGGACCGCGGCGACCAGGGCGAGCGCCCCGGGGCGAACCGACAACGGAGCTACTCGAGGACGACGAGCTGACCGACCACGTGCGCCGGGTGCAGATGGCACTTGATCGGGTAGATTCCCGCCTTGTCGGCGGTGAACTTCACGTTCGAGGTCTTCTCGCCCGCGACGACTTCCTTGACGTTGAAGGCCGCGATCTCGAAGCCGTGCTCGTCGGTGTGGCGGTTGACGAGCTGCAGCATCACGGTGTCGCCCTTCTTCGCGGCGATCGAGGTGGGCTCCCAGATCTTCACGTCTTGCGGCGTCACGATGTTCACGATGCGCAGCGAGATCTCACCAGCCTGAGTCGCGGCGAGGCCGAGCACCACCATGCCCAGCGTGATCGCCAGCACTCTCATCGCTTGAAGTCCTCCTTGGCCGCCTCGAGTTTGTCGGGCGCGGCGAGCAAGTCGAGCGCCGTGAGCGCCAGCGCCTTGGCTCCCGCCACCATGCCCGCGCGCGCGATCGGCGAGCGCGCCCACTCGGCGAACTCGCGCGAGTGTCCCGGCACGCCGTCGGGAGAGATCCGGATGTACGGATGGATCGTCGGGAGTGCCTGGCTCACGTTGCCGCAGTCTGTCGAGCCGTAGCCCGCCTCGCCGTCGTCGGGGTCGATCGGGAAGCCGATCACGCCGAGGTTGCCCTCGAAGAGCTCGGCCATCGTCCGATTCGGCTTCAGCGGGTCGTGGATGATCGGCTCGGCGGTCACCTCGGCCCGGCAGCCGGTCGCCGCGGCGGCGCCGTCGGCGCAGGCGGTGAACCGCCGGAGCAGCTCCTGGCAGTAGTCCTTGGTGAGCGCGCGCAGATAGAAGTCGGCCCGCGTGTACTCGGGGATGATGTTCGGCTGGTCGCCCCCCTTGACGATGATTCCGTGCACGCGCGCGTCGGTCCGGAGCTGCTGGCGCATCTGGTCCACGCCGACGAAGAGCTGGATGACCGCATTCAGCGCGTTCACGCCGCGCCAGGGCCAGGAGGAGGCGTGCGTCGCCTTGCCGTGGAACTCGGCCTTGACCTTGATGATGCCGAGCGACGGCCGCCACACCTGCGTCCCGCAGCGCCCGTGGATCATCATCGCGGCGTCCACGTCGCGGAACACGCCCGCTTCCATCAAGCGTACCTTGCCGGCCCCGCCTTCCTCCGCGGGCGTGCCGATCACCTGGACCCGCCCCGCGAACGGCAAGGTACCGAGCGCCGCGGCCAGCGCGGCGCCGGCTCCGGCGCCCGCGGTCGCGATCACGTTGTGACCGCACGCGTGACCGATCGAGGGCAGCGCGTCGTACTCCGCCATGATCGCGATGGTCGGCCCCGGGCCGGAGCCCGCGATCGTGGCCCGGAACGCCGTTGGCAGGCCGCCGACGCCGCGCTCGACCTGGGCACCGTGCTTCTCGAGGAACTCGGTGAGCCAGCCGTGCGCCTTGTCCTCCTTGAAGCAGAGCTCCGGGTTGTCGTGGATCTTGTGCGACAGCGCCTCGAGGTCGTCGGCGAGCCGGTCCACCGCGGCCGCGACTCTCTGCTTCGCGGCGCTCGCCGCGCTCACTTCATTCTCCTGAACTCGTCCTGGGCTCGCTTGACGAGCGCCGGCTCGGCCAGGAGATCGAGCGTCGTCATCGCCATCGCCTTCGCGGCGGTGAGCGTGCCGGCGCGCGCGAGCGGGCTCACCGCGGCCGCCTCGAACGCGCGCGAGTGGATGGGCGTGTTGTCCGGCGCGATCTTCATGAGCGGCTGGATCGTCGGGATGATCTGACTCACATTGCCGACGTCGGAGGATCCGAGCCGGTCGACGAGCGGGGGCGCCTCGACGATGCCCAGCGACGTGAGGTTGGCGCGATACGCGCCGAGCAGCGTCTCGTTGCGCCGCATGGGCTCGTACACGGTGTCGTTGTGGGCGATCACCTTGACCGTAGCGCCCGTCGCCTTCGCCGCGCCCTCGGCGCAGGCGATCACGCGCTTCTGAAGCTCCCACATATAGTCGAGGTTGATCGAGCGGACATAGAACAGCGCCGCCGCGGACTCGGGGATGATATTGGGCGCCGCGCCGCCGTGCGTGATGATCCCGTGGATGCGCGAGTCCGGGCGCACCTGCTGGCGGAGCATGCTGACGTTGTTGTAGGTCTGCACGGCCGCGTCGAGGGCGTTGACGCCTTCCCACGGATCGGCCGAGGCGTGCGCGGCCTTGCCGGTGAACTCGAAGCCGACTCGCACGATCCCGAGCAAGTCCATGTGCCCGACCCACTGATCGAAGCCGTGCACCATCATCGCCGCGTCCACGTCCTTGAAGACCCCGCCCTGGATCAGCTTCACCTTGCCGCCGCCGCCCTCTTCCGCCGGCGTGCCCACGACGTGGATGCGGCCCTTCGGCAGCTTGTCGCGGACCGCGGCCAGCCCCGCGCCCGCCCCGGCGCCGGCCGTCGCGATCGCGTTGTGACCGCAGGCGTGGCCGATCGACGGCAGCGCGTCGTACTCGCACATGATCGCGATCGTCGGACCGTCACCGGTCTCGATGGTCGCGCGAAATGCGGTGTCGACGCCGGCCAGGCCCCGCTCGACCTTGAATCCCTGTCCGGCAAGGAAGTCGCAGAGCCAGGCCGCCGCCTTGACCTCTTGAAAGCAAAGCTCGGGGTTGTCGTGGATGCGGCGCGAGAGCTTCTCGAGGTCGTCGCCGAGGCGGTCGATCGCCGCGGCGATCGCGTCTTTGAGGGCGGTCATTTCAACTCTCCTGGAGTGTGGAATCGGCCTGTTCGACAGCGGTCAACTATACCATCCGGCAGCGATACCCTCCGGCGGCGTGTGCTAGGATTCGCCCGTGGCCACCGGCGTCCGGCTCGGCGTCGCGATTCCGCAGACGAGTCTCTCGGGCGCGTTCGACGTGCGCGGGATCCGCGGATTCCTGGCTCGCGCCGAGGCGCTCGGCTTCGAGAGCGTGTGGGTCGTCGAGCAGATCCTGGGGTCGATCCGGAGCCTCGAGCCGCTCACGTTGCTGACCTATGCCGCCGCCTGCACCGAGCGAATCCGGCTCGGTTCCGCCGTGCTCCTGACCGCGCTGCGGAGCCCGATCCACCTCGCGAAAAGCGTCGCGACCCTCGATCAGCTGAGCGGCGGGCGGATCGACCTCGGTGTCGGCCTCGGCGGCAATCCGAGAATCTACCCGGCCTTCGGATTGCCCGCGGCGCGTCGCGCCGCCCGCTTCGACGAGGGGCTCCGGGTGATGAGACGGCTCTGGACCGAGGAGCGGGTCACCCTGGACGGCGAGTTCTTCAAGCTCCAGAACGCCTCGATGGAGCCCAAGCCCGTTCAGAAACCGCATCCCCCGCTCTGGTTCGGCGGCCATCACCCGAACGCGCTCCGGCGGTCCGTCGAGCTCGGGGACGGGTTCATCGGCGCGGGCTCGGTCTCGACCAAGGTCTTTCTCGACGAGGCAAAGGTTCTCCGCGCGTTGATCAAGGACAGCGGCCGCGATCCGGCTCGCTTCCCGTTGGGCAAGCGGGTGTACATCGCGGTCGACCGCGACCGCGCCCGCGCCGGGCGCCGGCTCGACGACTGGTTCAAGGCGTTCTACGGCCGGCCCGAGCTCGCCTCGGAGGTGTCGGTCTGGGGCGAGCCTCAGGAGTGTGTGGAACGCCTGTCCGAGATCGTGGCGGCGGGGGTCCGCTTCCTCATGCTGAATCCGGTGTTCGACGAGCTCGAGCAGCTCGAGCTGTTCTCGTCGGCACTGGCCCCAAAGCTGTAAGAAGAATCTTACAGCCCTCGGAATCCGGTCTTTTCTCAGGTCTTCTCGAGCCCGGCGACCGGCACGGGGCGCATGGTTTCCAGCCCGATCCGGCGGCCCGTGACGTGCCGAACCTCTCCGGCCACCGTGAACGAGCCGAGCTCGTCACTCAGGACGTCGACCCAGCAGATCTTGCCGAGTCGCAGCGCCGTCGTGGGTGCGACCGTCACCCAGAGCCCGTGCTGACTCGCGTCTTCCGCGCGCCCAAGCAGGGGCTCGTCGTCGACCCACAGCCGGATCGGCCAGGAGACGGGAAATCGGGGATGGCGGCGGCGCTCCGGTGTCGAGCTCATTGTCGGAATCGTCTCACGGGAGCGTCCGGCAGGTCGTCGAAGGCCATGGTGAACGAGCGATCAGGCACAGTGCCCAAGCGAGCCGTACACGTTCCGTGCCATCGTCGGCGGGCTTGCCGCACGAGGAGTTCGGGCGCGCCGGACGGGGCGTGCTCCGTGAATCGTAAACTTCACCGACGGTGTCATATACTGGGTTGAGTGACCAAGCGAGTCCTGATCGTCGACGACGAGCCGCCGGTAGTCGAGGTCCTCAAGGATTTCTTCCGGCAATTCCGCCACGAGAACTCGTACGACACCGAGTCGGCGAAGGACGGCGCGGAGGCGCTGATCGTGCTCCTGCGGGGTAAGTTCGATCTGATTCTCCTCGACATGCACATGCCGCGCATGGGCGGCCTCGAGCTCCTCAAGCAGATCCGCGGCCTCGGCGTGAACGTCCCGGTCATCATGATCACGGCCAACGCGGACACGCGCGCCGCCGCCGAGGCGCTGGGCGGCGGAGTCTTCGCGTACATCCCGAAGCCCTTCGACATCCGGCATCTCGACCACCTCGTCGCGCTCGCCATCTCGACCGGATCCTCCGTCTGAGGTGACGGGCTCTCCGCGCCGCCGTGAGGCGCCGGGCGAGCGCTACGTGGTCATCGGCGCGACCGGTCAGCTCGGCTCCGATCTCGTCAGGACCTTCGACCAGCCTGGCGAGCTCGTGGCGCTCAGCACGCGCGACGTCGACATCCTCGATTCCGCGCGCACGCGATCGATGCTGGAAACGCTGCGGCCGACCTGCGTCATCAATACCGCGGCCTACAACCTCGTCGATCGGGCGGAGGACGATGAGCGCAGCGCGTTCGCGCTGAACGCCGAGGCGGTGGGCACGCTCGCTGCCATCTGTCAGGCAGCCGGCGCCCGTCTCGTCCACTTCTCGACCGACTACGTCTTCGACGGCGCCAAGCGGACGCCCTACCTTGAGACCGACTCGCCGCAGCCGGTGAGCGTCTACGGCGAATCGAAGCTGGCGGGCGAGCGCCTGGCGCTCGAGCGTTGCGAGCGCAGCGTGATCTTCCGCGTGTGCGGGCTCTTCGGCCTCGCCGGCAGCCTCGGCAAGGGCAAGGGGAACTTCGTCGAGACCATGCTGCGGCTGGCGCGCGAAGGTCGACCGCTTCGCGTCGTCTCAGATCAGGTGCTGTGCCCGAGCTACACGCTCGATCTCGCGCGCAAGGTCTGGAAGGTGCTGCCGAAGGTCGCGCACCCGGTCTACCATCTCACCAACGCCGGGCAGGTGAGCTGGTACGAGTTCGCGCGGCGCGCGCTCGAGCTCGTCGGCGTGACGGCCGATCTCACGCCCGTGACCGCCGCGGAGTACGGCGCCCGGGCGCGGCGGCCGGCCTACTCCGTGCTTGCCCACGCGCACCTCGCCGCGCTCGGCGAGGACGATCTGCGGCCCTGGGACGCGGCCCTGCCGGCCTACGTCGCCGAGCGCTCGTCGTCCCGGTAGCGCTCCGCCAGCGCGAGCTGCGCGGTCACGCCGATCAGGTCGTTGAACTCGCCGAACGGCATGTACAGATCCGCGAGCGAGCGTACGTCGTCGCGCGCCTTCACCTGGGCGAGGAAGGCACGCATCGCCTGGACCGCGACGAGCAACGTATCGACCGGGAGCAGGATGATGGCGAACCCGAGCTCGCGCAGCCGGGCGAACGGCAGGAGCGGCGAGCGGCCGCCGGGCGCGTAGTTGTAGAGGAGCGGCGTGTCGAAGGCGTGCGCGACACGCTCCACGTGCGCCTCCGTGCGCGGAGCCTCGATGAAGAGCACGTCCGCGCCGGCCTCGGCCGCCGCCTCGCCGCGGCGCAGCGCCTCGTCGAGGTCGACCGCGGAGATCGCGTCGGTGCGCGCGATGATCATCATCGTGGGATCGGTTCGCGCCTCGACCGCGGCGCGGATCTTACCCACGAACTCGCCCCGCGGAACGACCTGGTGCCCCGCGAGATGGCCGCAGCGCTTGGGCGTGATCTGGTCCTCGATGTGGAGCGCCGCCACGCCGGCCGCCTCGTACGTCTGCACGGTCCGCCGCACGTTCAGCGCATTTCCGTATCCGGTGTCAGCGTCGGCGATGAGCGGCACGTCGAGAATGGACGCGAGGTTTCGCGCGTGATCGGCCATCTCGCCGAGTCCCGCGAACCCGAGGTCGGGCAGGCCGAGCCGCGAGGCGGCGGTGCCGTAGCCGGTCATGTAGACCGCCGGAAATCCCGCGTCCTGAACGAGGCGCGCCGAGATGCCGTCGTAGGCGCCGGGGACGACGAGGCCCTGCTTCTTGGCCACGAGCGCGCGAAGCGCGGCACGGCGGCCGTTCATGCGAGACCTCCCCGGTTGGCGGCCGCGGCCGCGCGCGCGATCCGGCGCTCGAGCGCCGGATGCGAGTAGAGAACGATCTCCTTGAGCCGGCTCGGCCGGCGCTCGGCGAGATTCAGACCGGCCAGCCGCTCCATCGCACCGACGAACGCGGAGGCGTTGCCGGTGGTCGCCAGCGCGAAGTCGTCGGCCTGGCGCTCGATCCAGCGCGAGAAGCCGTTCGCGAGCGGCATCTGCACCAGGCCGAGCACGAGCGCCACCAGCGCGAGCCACGGAAGCCCGGCCGGATCGGCGGGCCCGGCGAGGCCCAGGATCCCGACGCCTCCATCGAGCGCGAGGGCGGCGAGCCAGGCGGTGACCAGGGTCAGCGCGCCGTTGACGAGGAGCCCGCGCCGCATGTCGCCGTGAGCGTGGTGGCCGAGCTCGTGGGCGAGGACCGATTCGATCTCCTCGGGAGAAAACTCCGCGAGCAGGGTGTCGAAGAGGATGATCCGGCGCGTCCGGCCGAGCCCGACGACCGCGGCGTTGGCGGTGCGGCTCTTCCGCGACTGGTCGGCGACGAAGACGCCGATCGCCGTGACGCCGGCGCGGCGCGCGAGCGTCAACAGGCGATCGCGGAGGCCGACGTCGACGAGCGGGGTCAGTCGGTAGAACAGCGGGACGATCCAGATCGGTAGCACAGCCGTCATCGCGATCTGCGCCGCGAAGAACACCGCGGCGGCGACGAGCCACCAGTGCGGCGTCAGCGCGAGCAGGGCGTAGACGACCTCGACCGCGGCGAGCCCGAGTGCCCCACCGATCAGCGCGGCCTTCAGCTGATCGCCGAGCCAGCCGGTGAGGGGCTGGTGGAGAAGTCCGAAGCGCCGCGGCAGCCAGTAGCCGCGGATCAGTCTCAGCGGAAGCCCGAGGACGCCTTGCCCGACGCCGAGGGCGAGCGCGACCAGCGCGACCTGTCCCCATCGCGCGGGCGTGATGCCGGCCGCCGCGCGCGCGAGCACCTGGCCTCCGTCCGTCACGATGAGCGCGAGCAGGTACGCGAGCGAGAGGCCGAGGCCGGCGAGCGTCAGCAGGAGCTGCAGGCGATGGTAGCGGGCGGCGTCGGCCATGTGGCATTGTACACGTCCGGTCGGCGGCCTCAGGGTCGCGAAATGCCTGCTACAATGGCCGAAACTCAGGAGCAAGGGAGCCATCATGTTCGAGTCCGTCGAGGAAGTCCAGCAGCGGTTCAGGGACGCCCGGTACATCGCGAGCCGCCGTGTGTCCACCGTCGTGTTCCTGGCCGCGCGGATGGGTCGGCCCGTGCTCATCGAGGGGCCGGCCGGGGTCGGGAAGACCGAGCTGGCGAAGACGCTCTCGGAGATCACGGCGCGACCGCTCATTCGTCTGCAGTGCTACGAGGGACTCGACGAGGGCAAGGCGCTCTACGAGTGGAAGTACGCCAAGCAGCTCCTCTACACCCAGCTCCTGCGCGACCGCATCGGCGAGCTGATCGCCGACGCGCCCTCGCTCCCCGACGCCGTCGCGAAGATCGCCGGCCAGGAGGACGCGTTCTTCTCGTACCGCTTCCTCTCGCCGCGTCCGCTCCTCGCGGCGATCCAGGCCGAGCAGCCGGTCGTTCTTCTCGTCGACGAGATCGACAAGGCCGAGCCCGAGTTCGGCACCGTGCGGGCCAAGCACATCCCGCTCGTCGTCCTCACCTCGAACAACGCGCGCGAGCTTTCGGACGGGCTCAAGCGCCGGTGCCTGCACCTCTTCATCGACTTCCCGGCGCCGGCGGACGAGCTGCAGATCATCCGGCTCAAGGTGCCGGAAGTCCCGGAACAGCTCGCGCGGGCCGTCGTCTCCGCCGTCCAGAAGATCCGCGCGATGGATCTCCGCAAGCTGCCGTCGGTCTCGGAATCGCTCGACTGGGCGCGCTCGCTCGTGATCCTGAACGCGCGGGAGCTCGATCCCGGCATCGTCGAGTCGACCCTGACGATGCTGGTCAAGCACGAGAAGGACCTCGAGCGCGTCAAGGGCTCGCTGGACAAAGTGCTCGCGGAATGAGGGGCCGAACGTCGGGCGCAAAGGCGCCCCGACGGCAAATCTAATGGACCAGCGAATCCTCGAATTCATCGGCGACCTGCGCCGGGCCGAGATCCGCATCTCGCCCTCGGAGGCGCTCGACGCGCTCGCCGCGAGCGCCGAGGTCGGCCTGGGCGACCGGGAGACGTTCAAGGCCACGCTCGCCGCGACCCTGATCAAGGAGTTCCGCGATCAGCCGACCTTCGATCGCCTCTTCAACCTCTACTTCCTCGACCTCGAGGCGCTGGGCGAAGGCCTCAAGAAGGCGCTCGGCCCGGAAGATCCGCGCGTTCAGGATCTCCTCGACGACCTGATGGCGGACGAGAACATGGAGCTCGACGAGCTCACCGAGCTGCTCATGCGGGGCCAGGGAAGCGAGATGGAGATGGCCATCCGCTCCGGCGGCCAGAACGCCGGCCTCGAGCGGCTCATGTACTTCCTCCAGGTCGGCTTCTTCTCGCGCCGGATCTCGGACAAGTTCGACTGGTCGGCCATCGAGGGCGATCTCGAGCGGATCATGAAGGCGCTCGAGCAGCGCGGGCTCGATCCCGGCCAGCTGGCCCGGATCCGCAACTACCTCGAGCTCCGGCTCGAGGCCTTCAAGCGCATGATTCGCCAGCACGTCGAGCGAGAGCTGGAGCGCCGCGCGTACCGCCAGGGCGAGAAGCTCACGCGCGAGGTGCTGGCGGACAAGCCGCTCTTCGCGCTGACGCCGGACGAGATCTCTCAGATGAAGAGCGTGGTCGCACGGCTGGCGCGCAAGATCAAGGACGCGCTCGCGCTGCGCCAGCGGCAGGAGCACAAGGGGCGCCTCGACTCGCGGCGGACCACGCGCAAGAGCCTGCAGTACGGCGGCGTGCCGATGGAGATCTTCCTCAAGCGCCGGCACCGCGAGAAGCCGAAGCTGATCACGATCTGCGACGTGTCGGACTCGGTCCGCAACGCCTCGCGCTTCATGCTGCAGCTGGTCTGGAGCCTGCAGGAGTGTTTCAGCCGGGTTCGGTCCTACGTGTTCGTGTCCGAGATCGCCGAGGTGACCCAGGCCTTCAACACCTACCCGGTCGAGCGCGCGATCGAGTGGGCGCTCAAGGGCGCGCCGGTCGACTATCACTGTCGATCGGACTTCGGCTTCGCGTTCAGCCAGTTCACGAAGACCGAGCTCGACTCGCTCGACCGCAAGACGACGATCCTCATGCTGGGCGATGCGCGCAACAACTACAACGATCCGCAGGCGTGGGCGCTCCGGCTCATCCGCGAGCGCGTGAAAGGCATCATCTGGCTGAATCCGGAAGGTCAGTGGGGCTGGGGCATCGGCGACAGCGTCATGCCGCTCTACGCGCCGTCGTGCGACTTCGTCCGCGAATGTCGGACGATCGGCCAGCTCGGCGAGGTCGTCGACAACCTCGTGCATCACTGGTGGCGCCGCGGACGCTAATTTAGCTCGCGCCCAGCCGACGCGAGGTCATTCGTCGCCACTGGCGAGGGTTTTCCGGTTTTTCGGCTGACGAATTTCGCCAGTCGCTGCCGTTCAGTCACGCCGATCTGACCCACGCGCGCGGCCAAGTCCGCGTGTATGCCCCGAAACAGATTCGACTCTCGCGTCTGGCATCGCCACTGCACTATCGGGACGGCATGAAGACTAAATGCCCGCTCCCCAAGCGATTTTCCGGAACGAGAGGCGTTTCCGGAATTCTCATCGCCCTGTTGACGCTAGTCCTGAGCACCGCGTCGGTAGCGGGCGCCGCGCCGTTCGCATACGTGTCGAATTTCATGTCGAACACGCTGTCGGTGGTCGACCCGACTGCGGCGCGCCCTATCGCGACGGTGACGGTGGGCCAACTCCCGTTGGGCGTGGCGGTGAACCCGAGCAGCACGCGCGTGTACGTCGCTAACTCTTGGGACGGCACGGTCTCGGTGATCGACACGGCGTCCAACACCGTCGTCGCGACCGTGCCCGTTGGGACGAACCCGACCGGCGTGGCAGTGAACGCCACCGGCACGCGGGTGTATGTCGCCAACCAGGGGACGGTTTCGGTCATCAACACCGCCACCAACGCTGTCGTCGCGACGATCTCGATTCCCGGCTTGAGGCAGGTCTTTGGGATTGCGATCAATCCGGCGGGAAGCCGCGTCTACCTCTCGGACACGGCAGCCAACGTCGTGGGCGTGATCGACGCCACCAGCAATACCTTCATGGGAGTGCTGGCGGTCGGCCTTGCTCCAATGGGTCTCGCGGTTGACCCATCGGGTACTCGCGTCTACGTCGCCAACCACGACGACTCGTCGCTCTCGGTGATCGACGCCACCACCAACGCCGTGCTCTCGACGATGCAGGTCGGTACCTTCCCGATAGGGGTCGCGGTGAGCCCTTCGGGAAGCTTCGTCTACGTCGCGAACAATCTCGACGGCACTGTCTTTGTCTATGACGTCGCCGCGGGCGCGATCGTGCGAAGTATCGACGTCGGACTGAGTCCTTACGGCGTGGCGACTGATCCCACGGGCGCGTTCATCTTCGTCGCCCAAGACAGGGCGCTCGGCACCGTGTCGGTCATCAGGGCGGCGACGAACACCGTGGTGGCCACGGTGAGGGTCGGCGAGAATCCGGAGGTCTACGGTTCGTTCGTGGCCGGCGTGCCCGGCGGGACGGCGTCGTGTGACGACCAGATCGCGCCGCTGCAGCGACAGATCGCGGATCTCCAGCAGCAACTGATGGCCGCCAACCAGACGATCGCCTCGCTGGGGCGGCAGAACTCCGATCTCCAGGGTCAGGTCAACACGCTCACGAATCAGGTCAACAACCTCCAGACCCAGGTCAACAATCTCAAGACCCAGAACGCGACGCTGACGACGCAGAACACCGCGCTGACATCGCAGAACGCGACGCTGACATCGCAGAACGCCACGCTGACGTCGCAGAACGCCACGCTGACTTCACAGAACACGACGCTCGCGAGCCAGGTGACGAGCCTGAAGAACCAGATCACCGGGCTGCAGAGTCAAATGGCCGATCTCCAGAAGCAACTCGGGACCTTGCCGGCCGAGAACGCCAAGCTGAAGGGCGACCTCGACACGGCGAACCGGATGATCGCGTCGTTCGTGAAGCGCATCGTCGACGGCAAGACGGACATCAACGTCGCGACGGCAGTACGCGACGCAGCCTCCAAGATGCTCATAGAAGCGATCGCCAAAGCCGGTACCCGCGACCTACGGGTGCGCCGCGCCCAGGCCGAGTACAATGAAGGCCTGGCTGCTCTCCGCGCGGGCCGCTACTTCCACGCGGTGCGCGAGTTTCGGGAAGCCTACGACACCGCGGAGCACGTGCTGCGACGCTAGCGACGCGGCTGCGCGCCCCTTCATGGGGTCGGCGTGTGTTAGCCTCAAGGCATGACACGCGCCGACCGCTGGTCGCTCGCGCTGATTCTCTCGACGTTCCTGCTCCTGACCGTGGCTGGTCCCCTGGCCGCCCAGTCCGACTGCCGCACGATCGAGGACTTCTCCACGGCCAAGGTGGGTGAGCTGCCCGGCGACTGGAAGCTCCGAAAGGACTCCGGCAAAGAGGTGTACCGAACCGCGGAGGAATCGGGCCTGCGGTTCTTGCGCGCCACCGCCAAGGGACTCGGCGTCCAGGTCGCGAAGGAGTACGAGTGGGACCTGGGCGCCTATCCGATGCTCGTGTGGTCCTGGAGACCTCTCGAGTTCCCGAAGGGCGGCGACGAGCGTGAGTCCAAGACCAACGACAGCGCCCTGGCCGTCTACATGCTCGTGCCCTATTCGCGCATCAGGGGACCGAAGGCGGTCAAGTACATCTGGAGCGAGAAAGTACCGGTCGGCACGCGGCTCGATTCGAACATGGGCCTCACGCAGGTCCGGGTGCTGCGGAGCGGTGCGCCCGAGAAGAAGGGCGAGTGGGTCGAGGAGCGCGTGAATGTCCTCGAAGACTACAAGAAATACTTCGACGTGAAAGAGACACCCAAGCCCGCCGGCCTCGCCGTGCTGACCGACTCCGACGACACGAATTCCACGGCGCAAGGGGACTACGCGAACTTCAGGGTCTGTCGCCAGTAGGCGATGGCCCGCGAGGTTCTCGTGGTCGAGGATGAGCCGGACATCCGCCGGCTCGTCGTCCTGCACCTCGAGCGGGACGGCTTCCGCTGCCGGACCGCCACCAGCGGGTCGGACGCGCTTCGCGAAGTGAAGACGGCGATTCCCGATCTGGTGGTCCTCGATCTCATGCTTCCCGAGCTCGACGGTCTCGAGGTGTGCCGCCGGCTCCGCCGCGATACCAGCACCGCGTCCCTGCCGATCATCATGCTCACCGCGAAGTCCGACGAAGTCGACCGGGTCGTCGGCCTCGAGGTCGGCGCCGACGACTACGTGGGCAAGCCGTTTTCGCCAAAGGAGCTCGTGGCGCGGGTGCGGGCGGTGCTGCGCCGCGCGCACCCGGACCCCGCGAGCCCCGTCCTCTCGGTGGGGCCGGTGACGCTCGACCCGGCGCGCCACGCGGTGAGCCTGGACGGGCGGGCCGTGGTGCTCACGCCCAAGGAGTTCGATCTGCTGCAGGCGCTCCTCGAATCGGCCGGGCGCGTCCTTTCGCGGGAGTATCTCCTGAACCGCGTGTGGGGCTACGCACGCGCAGATGTGATCGAGTCACGGACCGTCGACGTGCACGTCAGACGCCTGCGGGCGAAGCTCGGCGACGCCGGAAGCCGCATCGCGACGGTCAAGTCGGTGGGATATCGATTCGAGGCTGACCGGTCATGACCCGCGCGTTCGTCCACTTTCTCCGCCGCAGCATCGCGCGCAAGCTCACGCTGACGCTCGTCGGCTTCGTCGCCATCACGACGATCGCCGCGGGTCTCTACCTCAACCGGGCCCTCGAGGCGTTCGCGGTGGACACGCTCGAGGTACGCCTGGCCAGCATCGGCCGGCTCCTGCACGACGAGGCGCGTGACCTCGTGCTGCGGGAGGCCTCGCCGGCCGACTTCCGGGCTTTCACGCTGCGGGGCTCGCGGCCCACGGCCTCGCGGGTCACCGTGATCGCGACGGACGGGCGCGTGCTGGGCGACTCGGAGGTGGCCGTCGACGAACTGCCGCGCGTCGAGAATCATGGCGCGCGCCCGGAAGTGCGCGCGGCCCTCGCCGGCCGCGTCGGGCGCGACCGGCGAACGAGCGCGACGATCGGCACCTCGCTCCTCTACGAGGCGCTCCCGATCTCCGACGGTGGGCGCGTGATCGGCGTCCTCCGCGTGGCCCTGCCGGTGGCGGCGGTGACCTCGTCGTACGCGGCGATCCATCGCGTGATGCTGGCCGGCGGCCTGGTCGCGCTCGCCGTCGCGTTCGGAATCGGCCTCTTCGTGGCCCGCCGCGTGACCAAGCCCGTCGTGCAGATGCAGACGATCGCGCATCAGATGAGCGAGGGCGACTTCGCGGTGCGGGCGCCGATTCGCTCGCCGGACGAGATCGGCGCGCTCGGCCGCGCGCTCAACGGGCTGGCGGCGAGGCTCCGGGAGAAGGTGCACGACCTCGGCCACGAGCAGGCGAAGGCCACCGCGATCCTCGACGGCATGATCGAGGGCGTCATCGCCGTCGACGGCCGCGACATCATCCTGTTGATGAACGAGCGGGCGCGGTCCATGTTCGGCCTGGACGCGACGCGTGGGGAGGGCAAGCCGTTCCTGGAGGTGATCCGCAACACGGAGCTGCACGAGGCGTTCCGCGAGGGCCGCGGGGTCGACCGGGGCAACGTCTCGCATCGCGAGCTCAGGCTCGCGAGCCCGGTCGAGCGGCGACTGCAGGTGAATGCGGTGCCGCTCCGTCTGGGGGCGAACGAGGTCGGTGTCGTCATGGTACTGCACGACGTCACCGAGCTGCGCCGGCTCGAGCAGGTGCGCACAGAGTTCGTGGCCAACGTCTCGCACGAGCTGCGCACGCCACTCACCGCGATCCAGGGCTATCTCGAGACGCTGCTGGCCGGCGCCCTCGAAGAGCAGGAACACGCCCGGCGGTTCCTCGAGATCGTTTTTCGACACACCGAGCGGCTCGGGCGGCTGCTCAACGACCTGATGGACCTGTCGAACATCGAGCTCGGGCGCGTCGCGCTCAAGCTCGCACCGACGCCGCTCGACGAAGCCGTCGACGCGGTGCTGGCGATCATCGGCCCGAAGGCCAAGAGCGGGAAGGTCGGGCTGCGGAGCCAGCTCCCGCGCGATCTACCGCCGGTGCCGGCGGACCGCGATCGGCTCGTGCAGATCCTCATCAACCTGGTCGACAACGCCGTCAAGTACACGCCCGAAGGCGGCCGCGTGACGGTGCGGGTCCAGGAGCCGGCGGACGGCTGGATCGAGGTCGACGTGGTCGACACCGGCATCGGGATCCCGCCGTCCGACCTGCCGAGGATCACCGAGCGGTTCTACCGCGTCGACAAGGCGCGATCGCGCGAGCTCGGCGGCACGGGCCTCGGGCTCGCGATCGTCAAGCACCTCGTGTTCGCCCACGGCGGCCAGCTCAAGATCGAGAGCGAGCCGGGCCGGGGTACGACCGTACGCGTGTGGCTGAATGTCGGTGGGCTCGACGCCGCTCCCCCGGATCCCCCCCGGATTCCCATGGCGGCCCAGGAGAAAGACTGAATCACCCGCCGGGTGGCGTGACCCAGCCGAAGAACTCCCGCGCCCAGACGAACGTTCCGACGCCCGCCGCGGCCGCCGCGTCACGATCCTTCTCGGAGTCACCGACGTGAGTGGATGCGCTCAGGCTCACGCCGTGGAGACGGGCCAGCTCGAGGAACATCCCGGGTCGTGGCTTGCGGCAGTCGCAGCCGTCCGCGTCCGCGTGGGGGCAGAGGCGGTAGTCGGTGAACGGTCTCCCGAGCCGCTCGTTGGCCCAGGCGAACCGCCGCAGAACCTCGGCCGCCGAGATCTCCCCCTTCGAGACGCGCGCCTGGTTGGAGACGATGAAGCACGCGTCGAAGCGCGGGCGCTCGCGGGCGAGCGTCGCGCCCACGTTGGGCATGAGCACGGGGTGGCCCGTGGTGTCGACGACCGTCCGATTGTTCTTGGTGAGGGCGAGAGTGCCGCCCCAGTCCAGGAAGAGGGCACGCTTCGAGGGGGGCATCGCGCGACCGTATCACGCTCCCGTTCACCGTCGCCAGAGTTTCGCCGAGATTTCACGGTATCGACACACGATCCCGTCCTAGGCTGATCTCGTCCAGCGCAGGCCCGCGCGTCGCGTAAGCAGCCGCCATGGCGGGCGCGCCGCCCGTCACCGAAACTTCACGCGGAGCGTGATAGATCGTTCACACTCCGCGGCCAAACTCGTTCGCGATGAGGACGAGTACGTACGGTCGCGGTGACCTGCACGTGCACACCCTCTTGAGCGATGGCGCCCAGCGCCCCGAGGCCATTCTCGAGGCGGCTTCCGGGCGCGTCGACGTCGTGGCCATCACCGACCACGACGAGATCCGCGGCGCGCTCCGGGCGCGCGAGTGGGCACGGGAGCACCCCGAGCTCGGCGTCGACGTCGTGGTCGGCGAGGAGATCAGTACGCTCAACGGCCACCTCCTGGGCCTCTTTCTCGAGGAGTGCGTGCCGCCCGGTCTCAGCGCGCTCGAGACCATCGGCGAGATCCACGCGCAGGGCGGCCTCGCCGTCGCGGCGCATCCGTTCCACCCGCTGCGCGGCGTCAGCCGCGGTCACGCCTCGATCGCGCGGCTGATCCGTGATCTGCCGCTCGACGCGATCGAGGCGGTCAACAACGCGGGCGTGTTCTCGGCGCCCTACAACGAGTGGGCGGCGCTCCGCAACCTGGAGCTGATGCTCCCGGTGACCGCCGGGAGCGATGCGCACGACGTCTGGTACGTCGGCAGCGCAGTCATGCGGTTCGAGGGCCGGAACGCCGACTCGCTGCGCCGGGCGCTCCTGGCCGGCCGTACGCGCGCACACGTCGACTGGTCCTGGACCGTCGGCAAGCTGCCCTTTCATCTCGCGCTCCAGGCGCGGGCCGCCTACAAATTTCTTCGACGCGATCGGCAACGCGTCTCCGTGGGAACTCTGCCGTGACCGATTCGGTACCGATGTCCGCGCTGCAGGCCGTCGCGGGGCTGGGGCCCCGCCGGCCGAGGCGCGGCTCTAATTCGAGAGGCGCGCTGCAGGCCGTCGCGGGGCTGGGGCCCCGCCGGCCGAGGCGCGGCTCTCATTCGAGGAGGCCAATGTGATTGCGCCAACCCACACGCGGTTTCGCTGGCTGGAGCGTGGTGACGGCGAGCCGGTGCTGCTCCTGCACGGGCTCATGGGTGAGATGGACCACTGGGAATCCACGCTCGACGCCCTCGGCCCGTATCGCCGGCCGATGGCCCTCGAGCTGCCGATCCTCGATCCCGATCTGAGCGACGTGTCGCTGCCGGCGCTGGCCGACTACGTGCGTCGCTTCATGGAAGCGATCGAGCTGCCGCCGGCGGTCGTCTGCGGCAATTCGCTCGGGGGCCACGTGGCGCTCGAGCTGGCGTTGACCTCCCCGGGATGGGTCGAGGGCCTGATCCTCACCGGGTCTTCCGGCCTCTTCGAGCGAAGCTTCACCAATCGCGTGCCGCATCAGCCGACCGGCGCCTACGTGCGCGAGCGGATGGAAGAGATCTTCTACGATCCCTCCCTGGTCACGCCGGAGTGGGTCGAGTCGATCCGGCGCATCGTCACCACGCGCCGCACTGCGCTGCGCGTGCTGCAGGTCGCGCGAGCCGCCAAGCGCCACAACGTCGAGGACCGCCTGAGCCAGATCCAAGTGCCGACCCTCCTGGTGTGGGGCAAGGACGACCGCATCACGCCGACCGATGTCGCCGAGCGGTTCCACGCGCGCATCCGCGGCTCACAGCTCGTGTACCTGCCCAACTGCGGCCACGCGCCGATGCTCGAGCGTCCGGAGGCGTTCAACGCGGCGGTCGCCGAGTGGCTCGTCGAGACCCGCGCCCGGCGTGGCGTGGGAGGCCGCTCATGATCGAGCGCGTCGGGGGTGCGGCGCTCCGCGTGTACGCCGCGCACCGCAGGCGGACGCTCGAGGGCGTGGCGCGTGACGCTGCTCGCGTCCAGGAGGCCGCGCTGCTCGATCTCGTGAATGCGGCGCGCGGGACCGCGTTCGGCCGCTCTCATCGGTTCGAGCAAATTCGCTCGGTCGCCGACTATCAAGCCCGCACGCCCGTGGGCGACTATCTACGATTCCAGCCGCTCTGGAACCGCGCCATCAACGGTGAACGGGACCTCACGTGGCCGGGGCGGCCCCGTTACTGGGTGAAGACATCGGGGACCACCGCCGGCGACAAGATGATCCCCGTGACCTCCGAGGCATTCCGCGCTCATCGGAAGGGTGGCTGGGACGCCCTCTTGATCGCCGCCGAGCGGGCCGGTTTCGAGGGGGTCGCCGGCGGGCCGCTGCTGTTCCTCGGTGGCTGCACGACCTTGAAGCCCGTCGGTCAGGGTTTCTGGGTCGGCGATCTCTCGGGCCTCATGGTCCAGGATCTGCCGCCCGGCTTCCGCTCGCGCTACTCGCCGGGCCGCGCGATCGCCTCGATCCCGGAGTGGGACCAGCGAATCGATGCCGTGGCCGAGCTGGTCGCGCGTCAAGATCTTCGCCTGATCTCGGGGATGCCCTCGTGGCTCCTGATCCTCTTCGAGCGCGTGGCGCGCGCTCGGCGCGCGTCGGGCCGGCCCGTCTCGAGCCTCGGTGAGTGCTGGGAGAACCTGGGCGCGATCATCCACGGCGGCGTCTCGTTCGCGCCCTACCGCGCCACCGTCGAGGAATGGATGGGGCGGTCGGTCGAGTACGTCGAGGTGTACCCGGCCTCGGAAGGGTTCGTCGGGCTCCAGACCGAGCGCCCCGCGTCCACTCGGGCTCCTAGGAGACGGCTCCGGGGGACGCGGCACTCCCGACCCGTCCTCCGGACCGCTCTCGTCGCCGTGGCCTATCCGGACGTGGTACGTTCGCGCCGAAGCCGAGGAGGGCGCCCATGAATCGTCGGAGATTCCTCAGACAGTCCGCTCTTGCCGTCGGAGGCGTCGCGACCACCTCGCTCGTCCGGCGCCCGTTGTGGGCACAGACCACGGCCCCGGCGGTGGTCACCTCCGACAAGCTGCGTCCGGGCGTTCCGTACGGTGTCCAGAGCGGCGACGTCATGAGCGACCGGGCGATCGTGTGGAGCCGCACCGACCGGCCGGCCCGACTGCTCGTCGAATGGGCGACGACCGACTCGTTCCGGGATGCATCGCGCGTCGTCGGTCCGGCGGCGCTCGCCGAAAGCGACTTCACGGCGCGGGTCGACCTCACGGGACTGCCGGCGGGACAGCAGATCTTCTATCGCATCCTGTTCGAGGATCTCGCGAGCCCCAAGGTCTTGAGCGAGCCGGCGACGGGTCGGTTCCGGACGCCGTCGCAGGGCCGCCGCACCGTCAGCTTCGCCTTCTCGGGCGACGAAGCGGGGCAAGGCTGGGGCATCAACACCGCCTGGGGCGGCATGAAGATGTACGAGACGATGCGGCGCACCAATCCGGACTTCTTCATCCATTCCGGCGACCAGATCTACGCCGACGGGCCAATCAAGGCCGAGGTGGCGCTGGAGGACGGTACGACCTGGCGCAACGTGACGAGCACGGCCAAGTCCAAGGTCGCCGAATCGCTCGAGGAGTTTCGCGGTAACTTCGCCTACAACCTCCTCGACGACAACAAGCGCCGCTTCTGCGCCGAGGTGCCGATGCTCGTTCAGTGGGACGATCACGAGGTGCGCAACAACTGGTATCCGGGGCAGACCCTGGGCGACGAGCGCTATCGCGTGCGCAGCGCGTCCTTGCTGGCGGCCTTCGCCAAGCGCGCCATGCTCGAGTACAACCCGTTCCGCTTCGATCCGATCGATCCCGAGCGCATCTACCGGTCATTCGTTCATGGTCCGTCGCTCGAGGTCTTCATGATCGACGAGCGGAGCTATCGCGGACCGAACACGCCCAATCGCCAGACGATCCTCGACGAGGAGTCCGCGTTCCTGGGACCGGCGCAGCTTCGCTGGCTCAAGGCGGCGCTCTTGGCCTCCCGCGCGACCTGGAAGGTCATCGCGAGCGACATGCCGATCAGCATCGTCGTCCCCGACTTGAATCCTGACGTGCCCAAGGGCACCTACGAGGCGTGGGCCAACGGCGATCACGGGGCGCCGCTCGGGCGCGAGCTCGAGGTCGCCAGCCTGCTGGGCTTCATCAAGCAGAATCTCATCAAGAACGTCGTGTGGGTCACCGCCGACGTCCACTACGCGTCGGCGACCTACTACGATCCGGGGCGCGCGCAGTTCACAGACTTCACCCCGTTCTGGGAGTTCGTCGCCGGCCCGATCAATGCCGGCACGTTCGGCCCGGGCGAGATCGACCGCACGTTCGGGCCCGACGTCAAGTACTCCTCGGTGCCGGCCGGGATGAAGCAGAACCGTCCGCCGACCGACGGTATGCAGTACTTCGGACTCGCAAAGATCGACGGGGCCACCCAGGTTCTGACCATCTCGCTGAACGATCTGACGGGCAAGACGCTCTATAGCGTCGACCTCAAGCCGGCATAGGGGCGGTCCAGCGCCCACCACGTGCTCAAGGGCCGAGGACGGTTCCAGAAGCGGCGCGTCGTCGACGCCGACCTCGAGATCTCCTCGGGCTCGACCGACGACACGCGCCTGCGTCGGTGGATCCACGAGTCGCACACGGTGCTGCCCCGGTTGCGGGCCATCGTGAGAAACGGAGCTCGGGCCCCGGACCCGCTCTATCTCGTCGTCGAGGATCTGAGGCGGCGGGTCGAGGAGCTCGAGGAAGAGCTTGCTCGGCTGCGCGGCGATCACGCTAACCCCCGATGCTGAGTGGCGCGCGGAGTGTGTCAGAATCACCGACGACGGGAGGTGCGTGACTTGTCCTCGGACTACGACTACGACCTCGTGGCGATCGGCAGCGGCCCGGCCGGGCAGCGTGCCGCCGTGCAGGCCGCGAAGCTCGCTCATCGCGCCGCGGTGGTCGAGAGGCGTCGTTGCGTCGGCGGCGTCTGCATCGACACGGGCACGATCCCGAGCAAGACCATCCGCGAAGCGGTCCTCGCGTACGCCGGCGTCAGCACTCGCGGTGACCGGCTGCCCTGGGCGCGGCCGGCCAGTCGCCCCTCCGCGGATCAACTCCTCGCCGGAGTCGAAGCCGTCATCGGCCGCGAGATCGAGGTGATCGAGCAGCAGCTGCGCCGCAACGACGTCGCGCTGCTCCAGGGCGAAGCGTCATTTGTCGATCCGCACACTCTGGCGATCCGCAGCGACAGCGGCGTGAGCCGGATCACGGCGCGGCACGTGGTCATCGCGGTCGGTACGCGACCGGCGCCGACGCCGGGTGTCGAGCCGGACGGCGAGATCGTGCTGAACTCGGATCAGCTCGTGACCCTCAAGAAGCTGCCGCGATCGCTGGCGGTGGTGGGCGCCGGTGTGATCGGCGTCGAGTACGCGTCGATGTTCGCCGCGGTCGGCGTGCAGGTGACCCTGGTCGAGCGCCGCGAGCGGCCGCTCGAGCTCCTCGATCGCGAGATCGTCGACGAGCTGATGCACCAGCTCCGCCAGCGCAACGTCACCTTCCGGCTCGGTGAAAGCGTGGAGTCGCTCGCCGTGACCGAGAGCGCGCCCCTGCGCGCGGTCCTCAACCTCGAGTCCGGCAAGCGACTGGTGGCCGATGCCGTCCTCTTCTCGGCCGGTCGGCTGGCGGCGACCGAGAGCCTCAATCTCGCGGCGGCGGGCCTGTCGGCGGACGACCGCGGTCGGCTCAAGGTCGACGACGCCTTCCGGACGACGGTGCCGCACATCTTCGCGGCCGGCGACGTCATCGGATATCCGAGTCTCGCGTCCACGTCCTCGGAGCAGGGCCGGCTGGCCGCGTGCCAGGCCTTCGGAATCGAAGCGCGACCGATGGCCCGCCACTTTCCCATCGGCATCTACGCGATCCCCGAGATTTCGATGGTGGGTCCGCCGGAGCACGAGCTGACCGCCGCGCGCGTACCGTACGAGACCGGCGTCGCGCGGTATCGCGAGATCGCCCGCGGCCAGATCCTCGGCGACGGGAGCGGCTTCTTCAAGATGCTCTTTCATCGCAAGGATCGGCGGCTGCTCGCCGTGCACTGCCTGGGGACCGGCGCCACGGAGCTGGTTCACGTCGGCCAGGCCGTCCTCGCCCTGGGCGGCGGGCTCGACTATTTTCTCGAGACGGTCTTCAACTATCCGACCCTCGCCGAGTGCTACAAGGTCGCGGCCCTCGACGCCTCCAACAAGCTGCGCGGCTGAGGTCGCGTAACGATCCCGTAATTTGACTGACCCCTGACCGCTCTCGATACTCCGGGCATGTCCGTGCGGCTCGCGGTGCTCGACTCGACTCGAACGCGGTCCGGCTCATTCTCGCCACGGTCACTCCGGGTGTCGATTTCCGCGTCCTGCGTCAGGAGCGCGTCCAGACCAGGCTCGCCGGCCACCGTCGCGGCCTGCTCCCGCGCGCGGCGGTCGAGCAGACCCTGAAAGCCGTCCGCCGTTTTCTGGCCGAGGTGCGACAGGGCAGCTCTCCACGTGTCCTCGCGGTGGCGACCGCGGCGATCCGAGACGCGCCGAACGCCGATCGACTGCTCGCCGCGCTGCGACGCGAGGAAGGCGTGAAGGTCAGGATACTGAGCGGCCTGGAAGAAGCGCGGTTGGGCGCCGCGGCGGTTCTGTGGCAGCGGCCGCTGGACCGCGGCGCGATCGTCGACCTGGGCGGCGGCAGCCTTCAAGTCACGCGCGTGCGCGCCGGGCGAATCGCGCGGGTCGCCAGCGTGCCGCTCGGCGCCGTGCGCACGCCCCTGCGATTCCTGAGACATGACCCACCCCGAACCCGTGAGATCCAGGCGCTTCGCCGCGAGACGCGCGATCGACTGCTCGGCGTGCTCCCCCGAGCTCACGCGGGCGACGTGCTGATCGGCCTCGGCGGCAGCTTGCGCGCCCTCGGCCGCGTCTTCCTGAAAAGCGTCGACCGGAACGGCGCCTCGCCGCACTGGCTACGCCTGCGGCGCGAGGAGATCGCCGGGCTGTGCGCGCGGCTGGAGCCGCTCACCGTGCGCCAACGTCGTCGCGTTCGCGGGCTCAAGGCCGAGCGCGCGGACGTGATCGTGGCGGGGGCCGTCGTGATCGTGGAGCTGATGACGCTCGGCGGCTACGAGATCCTCACGGTCTGCGACGAGGGCGTCCGGCACGGGCTCTTGCTCCAGGAGACGTTCCGCGGGGCGTCGAGCGCCTGAACAAGAGCGCCTCTGGGAGCTGACCCAGCCGCTCCGCGCCTAGCCGCGCCGCCGGTCGTCGAATTTCACGGTTCCGTCACCATTTCGTAACGATCCACGTAGACCATGCCGGCCATGGTCGAGCTCCTCGGAGTCGGCGCTTCTCGGGAAGACGGCGGCTGGACCCTCCACCGCATCTGCGCGAGCTTTCGGCGTGGCGAAGTGACCCTGGTCGTGTCGCGGATGCCGGAGGAGAGAGACGCGCTGCTCGACGCGGTGGCCGCCCGCCTTCTTCCCGAGGAAGGGCGCGTATGGGTCGCTCATATCCCGGTGTCCCGTGACACGGTTCGCCGGATCCGCTCGGTGGTCGCGGAAGTCGACGTGCACGCACGCCCGGTCGAGCACCGCTCGCTCCTCTGGAACGTCCTCGTGGCCGGCAAATCGGTCCACCGGGCGCTTCACGGCCTCTTGCGCCTGCCGCGCAAGTCGGAGCGTCTCGCGGCCCGGCGCGCGCTCGAGCGTGTCGGTCTTGGCGGCCGCGAGGTGGAGACCGCCTCCGGCCTGGGCCCGGTCGACCGGGCACGCCTCGCGCTGGCCAGCGCACTCGTGAGGACCCACGAAGTTCTGGTCGCGCGGGAGATCGATCGGGGATTCGACGGCGCCGAGGCTGCGACCGTGCGCGCCCTGCTGCAGTCGCTCGCCCGTCGCGAGCGGCTGACGGTTCTGGCCAGCGCCAGCACGCCGGGCGGAGCGTCCGGCTTCGCCAATCGGCTCGTCGCGATTGCCGACGGCCTGCTCGTGTTCGACGGCCTGCCGACCGACTTCAGCGGTCAGCGGGTGGCCTGGCGCTTCGGCACCGCGTAGTCCCTCCCGGCCCCGTCGAGGAATTTTTACTTATCCACACTGTCCACAGGGCAACCCCCGTCTGTCCCCAGCAACACACTATTTGCGGTCCTGTAATACGCAAGCAACAATATATTGGGTACGCTGGGCCGGTGCTCGCAAGCACGGCCGCTTCGCTTCGGGTTGGTGGTGGTTTTGCACTGTGGATGGC
>Ga0209805_1000182_pt1 | contig 37599 bp, 38 predicted proteins | sample GraSoiAngelo_148_FD_185905 | JGI IMG/M metagenome (GOLD analysis project Ga0209805, IMG submission 185905) | Grasslands soil microbial communities from the Angelo Coastal Reserve, California, USA - 14_1009_09_20cm (SPAdes) (version 2) | ecosystem: Environmental > Terrestrial > Soil > Grasslands ...
GCCTTGATTGGAAATCGGGGCAGGCGATTTGAGATCGCGACTTTTTCGCGTTGACCTCTACGCTTAATCCGCGATCTCGAAAACGTCGGATCTACGCATTCTACGCCCTGAAGTGTGAGACTCGCCCGGAACAGCTTCAACTGGCGGGACCCCTCTCCAAAAATCTCAAAAACGTTAGTCCTCGCGACACAAACCTCGACTCTGGGAGGGAATTAACAAAGAGTAATCTCTTCTCCGTCCGGGGCTCTGCAGAGAAGGAAATCCGCAGACTGTACCGTTTGAAACTGGACAATCACAGAATGAACCAGGATCGGAAATGTGGGATAGGCGTTTTCAGATCCCGAGGTTTTCACGAAGAGCCATGGGCTCGATTTCCACTCTGGAAAAAAGGCCGACCGTTCTATTGTGCGCGTCAAAAAGCGAGACTCGCCCGGATCGGTTTCAACTGGCGAGAGCCCTCTAGAAAAAAGGGGGGTAGGAATTTTGTTCCCCCGACACGAGAGTGTTCAGGAGAACAGATCATCCCTTGATGATGTGTTTTGAGATTATCAATCTCATTATTTCAGAGGTTCCTTCGCCGACCGTGTTGAGCCTAGAATCTCGCCAGTGACGGTGCACATCGAACTCGTCCGCGTATCCATAGCCTCCGTGTATCTGAATCGCCTCGTCGCAGACTCTCAGCCCGTGCTCGCTCGCAAAGACTTTCGCTTGGGCCGCTTCAGATTCGAACGGTTTTCCTTGGTCCTTCAAGTATGCGGCCCGGTAGACCATCATTCTCGACGCGTTGATATCCGTCAGCATGTCGGCGAGCTTGGACTGTATCATCTCAAACTCTGAGAGGGGCTTGCCGAAGGCGATCCGATCTTTGCTGTACTTGACAGCCTTGTCAAAAGCAGCCCGAGCAATCCCGGTAGAAATGGCCCCAACAGTGACTCGTCCCCCAAACAGCATCTTCTTCGCATACTCGAAACCCTCTCCCTCTATGCCGACGAGGCTCTCCTTGGGAACATGAGCATTCTCGAAGACAACTTCTGCGGTAACCGAGCCTCTGTAGCCCAGCTTGTCAATATGCTTACTAGACTTCGCAGACTTTGCATCAACGAGGAAAGCTGAGGGCCCTTTCGGGGTCTTGGCGAAGAGGAAGTAGAGATCGCAGTAGCCTCCGTTTGTCGTGAACATCTTCGTACCATTCACCACCCACTGTCCACCTTCGAGACGAGCAGTGGTCTGCAGATTACGCGCGTCAGATCCAGCGCCGGGTTCGGTTAGTGAGAAGCCCGCGAACTTCTTACCGCTTATCAACTGAGGAAGATACTCCTTCTTCTGACTGGGATTACTGAACTGGCGAACTCCCTCACAACAAGTCCCGTGAATAGCTAGGGAGAGAGCTGTGCTAGCACACGCTTTCCCGCACATCTCCATCGCTGCGACGTAGATAGGCCATGGAAGCTCCAATCCTCCAAAGTCTTTTGGAAAGCCCATACTCGTGAATCCTTGTTCGAAGAGTTTCCGAATGTTCTCTCGAGGAAACTCTGCCTTGAGGTCGATCTGACGGGCTGTCGGCTCTATCTCCTTCTCGAAGAAATCTCCCAACGACTCAAGGAGGAGCAGATAGTCTTCAGATGCTGACCCGTACATCATCTGAACGAGTTCTTTCTGTTCCGGACCAAAGAAACCGACCATTGAGGCTCTCTCATCGTCGGCCCTTTCCTTGGTCCGTTTAATCTTTAGTACAACACGTTTTTCAGCACCGCACCGGCTTCCTCCTCTTGATCTTGACCAGCTGGCGATACTCGAGCGCGAGGACCTGGAGCATTATCGTTCTCGCTGTCTTCGGTATCATCTACTTCGGAGGAGCAAGCTCGAATCATAATTCAGCTTCTGATAGATCCGTTTCTGGACAGCCTCTTCTGATACCTCAGGGCCCCATGGGGGTTACAAGCGCTACGAGCAGCGACCCCTACTGGTTCCAGGAAGGCGCGATAGGCGACTCCAGCATTTACAACAGTGTCGGCGCGAGCGTTATGATAAGGACCGTATATGACAAGGTCAACAACGACGCCCATTCCTACTGGGTCGGCAGTATACTCGCCAACGGGGCCTTCGTCCAGGTCGGATACTATAACGGCCTAACAACGACGAACCAGTACTACTGCTGCGCATGGTTCTACGAATTCTTCCCAGCCGGAAACACAAACTCTCCGCCGATAATCGGTCCCGCTGGATCAGCCGGCCCAATCGGATCATGGCACACCTACACCATGAACTATACGGGAAGCGGTGTCTGGTCATTCTACATGGATAACCAGTTCTTAGGGTCCAGCCCAACGCAAGGACAACAGTACTACCTAGGAGCCGGCGACACCGACTCAGGGAGTCACGCGGCCGCGGTTCTTGCAGAGGTCGCACAGACTACGTCCAACACGGACGTTATTGGCCCTGCAGAATTCAAGAGTTTCATGTACGAAACGAACCCAGGAGCTTGGCAGTTGGTCCAGGTCGGAAAGGTCCACATTGGATACGGCGCAACTAGCTCCATGACTCTTCCCAATCCCTACACCGCCACTGAAGTGTTTGGGCTGCAAAACGACTTTTTGACGGGTAGTGATATTTCATATCCTACAGATCAGTGCGGGAGCGGCGTCTCTAACGGCTCAAACTTGTGGTCGACAATAGCGTTGTCGTGCGTTGGAAACAACTGGAATCTTCCGCCGCTTTCCTTCGTCGATACGGATGGGAACAGTATCACTCCAACCTGGGTCTCCCTATCTGACTCAACATCTGGAAGAGAGATATTCCTAACAACCTACAACAACCAACAGATTCCCAGTCCGTCAGGGCAGTGGACGCTCAACCAGGTCTCGTGGCGCGCCACTAACGTGGCAACCGGAGAGGTGGTCAACTCAACCGCGAGCAGCCAGATTGTCCCGACAAATGTCTTTTCGGTCACGATGCACGTGGTCGGATACTTCTACTCACTTCCAGTCAAGAACACGACGGTCATAATGTATCTACCAGACTCAACCAACGAGACAGTGAGGACTGACGATAATGGCCGGGCAGTCTTCACACAGCTGCCAGCTGCCAATTACACCTTTCATATCAATGTACCATACGGAATATCTTCAACGACGACGCAGAGCATAAGCAATCCCGGGTCTCTCATAGCCAAAGTTTTCAGTCTTCCAGAACTGATCACACTAATCATACCGCCTATACTAATCGCCATTGTGGTAGCAGTCGCTGTCGCGAGAAAGGAGAGGCAGAGGCAAGCGATGATTCAAGCACAACCGATCCCAACACCGGCTTTCGGTTCGAGCTTCTGCCGGTCATGCGGGCAGCCGCTCTCGCCCACCGCTAATTTCTGCACTAGTTGCGGTACACCACGAATAATGACGCAGTGACCATTTTTTTCTCGCGGAAGTCTTATAGTAAACAGTTCATCGCCGATTTTCCTGATGGATTCTTGCCCTTCCAGATAGGAATCGTTGGGGTAGGCTACGCAGGCTTCGACTCAATGACCCCCGGACTCTCAACCCGAGAGCTGATGTTTGAAGCTGCAACTCGCGCATATGAGGATGCGGGAATAGACCCTCGAAAGGATGTTCAGAGCTTCGTCTGCTGTACCGAGGATTTCTGGGAAGGAATCAGCATCACCGACGAGTACATGCCCGACCAGTTGGGCGCGGTTCTACGACCATTATGCACCATCTCCTCAGATGGAATAATCGGACTAGCTACAGCCTGTATGCACATCATGTCCGGCATCGCTGATGTCGCGGTCGTAGAATCTCACAGCAAGATCTCCGATGTCGTGAACCCGAATGAAATAGCCAGTTTCGCCTACGACCCAGTCTATACTCATCACCACTTCGACGCGGATCCCAGATTCCTCGCAGGAATGGAGATGGCTCGATATCTCAAGGAGACCGGCACCAAGAGAGAGTCCTGCGCCCAGGTCGCGGTCAAGAACAAGAAGAATGCTCTATCAAACCCTCGAGGGGTTCACGGAGCTAACATTGACAAAGGAATAGTGATGAACTCACAGGTCGCCGCCTCCCCCTTGACCGAACTGGAGTCAAGTAAGGGAATCGACGCCAGCATCGTTTTCGTACTGGCATCCGCCCAGAAGGCCAGGAAACTCGGAGACCATACAGTCTGGATAAGGGGGATTGGATGGAGTTCCGACACGCCTGTTGTTGAAGACCGGAATTTTGCAAGGGCGGAGTATGTCGAACAGGCAGCGGGCAGAGCCTACAAGATGGCTAACGTCAAAAGTCCTGCTAGTTATTTCGACCTGGCCGAGGTTGATGATACCTACAGCTACAAGGAGCTGCAGAGTCTGGAAGCCTTGAAGCTGGCAGCCAAAGGGAAGGCAGGTAAGCTAGTTGACACGGGGGCCTTCGACACTGATGGAAGATTGCCAGTCAACGCATCAGGCGGCTCTCTGGGAGTGGGACACTTGCTGGAGGCGACTGGACTCCATCGGACGCTAGAGGCAGTTATGCAACTGCGAGGACAAGCAGGCCGAGTGCAGGTTCCAAGAGCAAAGAGAGCCCTGGTCCAGAGCTGGAGGGGCATACCCACTGCCACGGGGGCAGTAGCGGTGCTAGGAAACTAGGAGGAGTCTGTGATGAAGAGACGAGTTGCGATTGTAGGCGCTGGAATCACCCTGTTCCGACGTCGGATGCTGGAAAGCCCGAAGGAACTCTCCTTCGAAGCATCGAAGATGGCCCTAGACTCAGCGGGTCTGACGCTCAAAGACATACAGTCCGTGGTCTCAGGCTCCGCGCCAGACGCCTTCGATGGAGTGCACATGAAAGGAGAATACTATCTTGACGGAATGGGAGCTATCGGAAAGCCCCACGAACGCGTCTACGTTGGGGGTGGAACAGGAGTCTTCACACCGATCGGCGGCTGGTGGAATGTAGCGTCCGGAATGTACGACACGGTCCTCTGTGTCGCGGAGGAGAAGATGTCGCCTCTACACCCTCATCCACAGTATGCTTTCTGGAGTATCTTTGACCAGATCCTTGAACGTCCGCTCGGTACCACACTGCTCTGGATCTTCTCGCTAGAGATGCGGCGGTACATGCACAAGTATGGAATAAAGGAGGAAGAGATCGCGGAGGTAGCTGTGAAGAACAAGGGAAACGCTGTTGATCATCCTTCGGCCCAGCTCGGAGCTAAGATCACAGTAGACGATGTGATGCGATCTGAACCCATCTGTGAGCCGGTCAAGAGACTGGACGTCAGCCCCCCCAGTGATGGGGCGGCCGCGGTCGTTCTCGCCTCCGAGAAGGTTGCAAAGAAGTTGACCGATCAGCCCGTCTGGCTAGACGGAGTCGGCTGGACCCTTGACTCAACACACTGGACCAACAGGGATCTGGCATATCCGGAATATGTTGAGAAGGCGGCCAAGATGGCCTACAAGATGGCGGGCATCAAGAACCCTCGGAAGGAGATTGACATTGCCGAGCCCTACGATCCCTTTGACTACAAAGAACTCCACCATCTAGAGGGGCTACAGCTCGCTGGCAAGGGAGAGGCTCCGAAGATGACTGTTGATGGAGTAACCCAGCGGGACGGCGACCTCCCCGTCTGTCCCTCCGGCGGACTATTGGGAGTTGGGAATCCAATCGCGGCCGCTGGCATGATGAAGATCTGTGAACTGTTCTGGCAACTGAGAGGAGAAGCTGGAAAACGACAGGTCAAGAAGGACGCCCGGACAGGCGTGGCGCAGGCGTGGGGAGACCTGATGCAAGTAGGCACTGTAGCAGTGATGAGATCATAGGGTGAACAAGAAATGTCCCAGAAAATAACAAGCTATCCGGGCCACGAAATCACGCCGGATGAGGTGAAGGAGGGAGAGTATCTCAATGTCCAGTACAAGTTCGTGCCCCGATATAGCTGGGCCGCAGGGGTCGCAATAAGCAGATTCTTGGACGAGTTGAAGGAGGGAAGGATAGTTGCTCGAAAGTGTAACCAGTGCGAGCGAATCCTTGTTCCTCCAAGAATGTACTGCGAGCAATGCTACAGACCCACGGACGAATGGGTCCAGGTCAGAGACACTGGGACAGTCAACACTTTCTCCATCTCCCACGTTGGCACCGATGCGAGACGGCTCAAGACCCCAATTCTAGTCGCGGTCGTCGACATAGACGGCGCTAGTCCCGGTATGGGAATACTCCACAACCTAGGAGAAGTTGAACCGTCAAGGATAGGGGTCGGCATGAAGGTCCAAGCAGTCTGGAAACAGCCCAGCGAGAGACAGGGAGCAATCACAGACATCCGATACTTCAAACCGATGGAGGTCTAGGAGACGCCAATTCTAGAGAAGATCTCCCAGTCGTCCCAGGCACGCCACTGGACTGACAGCATCCCTCTAGAATTTCACTACACAGCCGGCGTGGCCGGGGAAGAGTTTCGTCGAGAACTGAAGAGGAACGGGCGGTTCTTGGCCTCGGAGTGTTCCAAGTGCAAGAACAGCTACGTTCCCGCCCGAATGTTCTGTCCATCCTGCTTCATCGAGATGAAAGAGACGAGAACCCTCGAAGAGCCAGGATATGTCTACAGCTACACGACCGTTAACAGGAATAGAACAGGAGAACCTAACGGACCAGTGACCCTTGCACTGATAAGATTTGAAGGAGTGAAGGGAGGAATCGTTCACAAACTGAACGTCAGCGAACCCAGCAGCGTGACCTTCGGAATGAAAGTCGTCCCAATCCTGAAAGAAGCATCAGCACGGACCGGTGCTCTGACCGATATTCTAGCTTTCAAGCCGGCATAGCTTCAGTCTCCAGAAAAAGGCAGACTCTTCACCCTGGCCAAGGTTCCGCACGGCCAGTTTAGCACTCTCGTGTCGCGGGAATGAATTATTTTTGGGATTTCTTGATTGGTAACGGATCTGGTAACCGTAAGTGGTAACAGTTGTGCTGAGGTCTGCGGTTTGCTTCACCATCAGCCTAGTTAGAGAGCAAGATTCGGAGTCAAACTACTTATCCCGTTCTGAAACTCTCCCCACATGGTCCCAGGCCGGCAGAGCAAGACCGATCTGCAACGCCTGCCCACAGAGGCCACGACGATTGGAGTCGAGAGCCGGAACTGGATCGTCTATTCTCAGCTTCTACTCACCATGTTCCTCTGGGGACTGGCGTGGCCCGTCGGCAGGCTCTTGGCGACAAACCTGCCTCCAGTGTCTATTGCAGTGCTGAGATACGCGATAGTTGTTCCCGTATTGTTCGGGATTCTAAGGGTTAAACGACAAGCACTCGGGCTTGAACGAAAATGGATCTTGAATCTTGTCGTCATGGGGCTGTTTTCTACGACCTTGTATCAGATCTTCTTCCTCTACGGTGTCAGATATGCGGCCGCTAGCGATGATTCACTGGTCATCGGTATAGGACCCGTGTTAATAGCAATCATGGCATCGTTCGTCCTTAACGAACGCTTGACTAAGACTAAGGGTCTGGGCTTCATCTCAGGACTCGCCGGCATCGGGGTCATCTCTCTACTCTCTCCCAACACTGATGTTCTGAACAGGCCTCTAGGAATAAGTCTCGTCTTTGGAGGAGCAATTGCATATGCTATCTACACGGTTACTTTGAGAAGATTTGTGGGAGCAGCAAGAGCAGACAACGCCGTTTCGGCACCTTCCTCCCTCGCAATCCTCGCATGGATCTCATTGTTCGGCTGGCTCTTCCTAATTCCCCTCTCACTATTGGAGGCTCCCTGGACTTTCAGCTGGAGCCCGCTATCATGGCTTGGAATCCTATACCTCGCCCTCCTCTCAACCGTAGTAGGCTACTTCTTCTACGTAGTGGGCGTCTCGAAGATCGGAGCCGGAAGAGCAGCAATCTTCGGCAACCTGGTCCCAGTGTTTGGCGTCATAACCTCCGTCCTCCTACTCAAAGAAAATCTCAGCCCATGGCACGGAGTAAGCTTCGCGTTGATTCTGACAGGTGTGGTCCTCGTCAACAGACAGCGGAAGAAGACCTCGGAGACGAGATAGGCGATAATGGTGACCTTGCTCGACTATCCTTGTCAACTAGCTTAAACGGTCAGGATCTAGGAAAGGAGCGAGAGAGTTGCGTCTAACTCCCCTCGATCAAGACGTTAATGCGGGGCGTAAATATCTAAACGAACGAAGCCTCCAGATCGGGCATGTCCTTCCTCTCAACGCGGAAATTTTCAACGAATACTTTCCTGAAAGAAGCAGCTTTCTTCTCTACTCGGTAAGAGCCGTCGACGCACTCTTCTCTTTTCGTTCGGGGCGAGAGAAATGGACGCCCCGAGCAGATTTTGTCATCGTGACAGACTCCCTCGCTGGTCTGAAGGAAGCGGTTGGAAGGGTCGAGGACATGGCCGTCGCTCAGGAGAAACTCGTGCTTCGAACCCGCATCTTCGGCTATGATCGCAAACGCCTACAAGCGCTCAGGGCTCTCGACTACAAAATTGGCGCATCGGTCCGAGGCGCGGTGTCTCTTGACGGAAAGAGGTTTGACCTACACTACATATACAAAGAGCTTGACGGTCGCTACCGCTTCAGTATCCGTCGAAGCTATGCCAAGCCTGGACTCTACCCGATTCTGGAGGTCGACAAAGCAAAGAATCAGAGGCTAAAGCTCAGAGGATACCGCAAGGAAGATCGCCCCTTCCTCAACAAGGCTGCCAGTCATCTCAACGTTATACGAGGAATAGCCAGCGGCGTCCTTGAAGGATCGGTCCCTTGGAGCCCCGGCACCTACGAGGAATGGTTCGACAAGCACAGAGTGTTTCCGATAGTTTGTGAGGACGAGTCCACCGGAGAACCTGTCGGAATGCTAGACCTCTCCAGAGTCGATCCCGATGTCATGCAGCACGTAATGATTCTCGGCATGTACGTAAGAGCGGAATATCAGGGTCTCGGTGTAGGCACCTTATTGATGGATGCAATGAAAACTCTCGCGAAAAGGCTCAACCTTTCTGGGGTTATGCTCACCGTCTTCGAAGGCAACGTTCCAGCTGAGAAACTCTACGCGAAGGCAGGGTTTGTCGAATGTGGCAAGCTTCCGGGAATGCTGCAGGAAGGATATATCAACGAGACGTATATGATTCTCCAGCTTGATTAGTGACTCACTTCGAGAAGAAATCGCTCAAGTAGCCATGGAGCTCGTTGAGGGATTCCTGATGAGTGCCCATATCAACCGGGCCGCTCCGAAAGCGATCATTCCTCCCCCAATGACTTCCCATACGAGGATCGACCCCCCTTGAGTGACAGAGGCACGCACAATGATTACCACTATGCCGGACACTATCCAGACACCACTATTCACGACTCTCCGTAGGATTATAGCCCTCATTTCAATGAGGATTGGACTGGTTCAGAATATTAAGAATAGTCGGGGCAAACTTTTGAGTAAGGATATCCATCAGTTAGAATTGGACTGGTAGCGCTTGACCCAGGCTCGTAAGAAGAAAGTGCTGGATGAGGTCAGAAGGCAGCGCCAGCGAAGAGCTATCATCTCAGTCGTAATTGTCGCTGTTTTGATTGGGACAATTGGGTACGGCGTATATGCCCTCACCCAGAGCAAGGGAGGCGGGGACTGGCCATTTCCTTGCGGCGCCGAGGGTAACGTTGTGCATGTTCACCCTTGGCTTCAGATATTCATAAACACCGGCACGAGTAACGTAAGTGTGAGTGTTCCACAGTATGTTGGATTCGTTTCGCAGACTTGTCTTGAGCCAATGCACACTCACGACGCATCCGGTATAATTCACATCGAGGCTACTTCGATATCGAGTCAATATACTCTAGGTGCCTTCTTCACAATCTGGAGGCTTACTTTTCCCAATGGGGCTAGCGTCAACGGAGTCAATCGTCCCATAATTTTCAATTCAACCGACATTCTGGGCTTCAAGATCGGCCAAGGGCATACGCTTTCACTACTCATCGACAGGGGACAATCCAACCCCCAAAACTCCACAGAATATGGGTCCCTGGATCTAACTCACTACGACTATTGCAGCGCTCAAACCACTGGTCCTCCTTGTTCCCCAACCGCTCCTGGGGCAACCCCTCAATATCCTAATGGATATCCTTACGGAACGGGACACACGATCGAGATAGTCTATAGTTGAACTCTGACGACCATCCAGCAGATTCCTGGGATTTTGCAACAGCTTCTGGTCCAAAGTCAAGCTAGTTCTATTATCAGCTCTTCGACCGGGGAGAAAACCTGGAATTTGGCTTATGAGCTATCATAGGGCGGGCCATTACAGCGAGGAGAGATCGAGAGGTTGAGCGAAGGAACTGCTTCAGGACTGGTCATTGTCAAGGCTTTGCCGATGCTGGTGCCTGAAAGTGTTGTCCAGCATGATGCCGAGAAGAAACGGGTGAAAAGAGGAATTCTCGGCGGGTCAGAGGAGCGATTCGTCTTCGGGAAAACTCTCTATTTGCCCTATCTGGAGTTTAGCTACCAGTATTCAACCGCGAAAGGCTTCCTATCAAAACAGAGCGTTCTCGCCCAAGGAAGGTCCGTGGTCATGGCACTCCGAGAGGTAAACCTCGGGTTCTACCCTGAACTAATCTCCCTCTTGCCCCAACTGGCCGACGTGGAATCTGACTCGGGTTCAGTGGTGCAAGGAGTCGATTCGACGATTCTTGTCAGCGAGAGACTGGATGAGCTAAAGACAATGCTGTCCGACTACGACAAACAATTGCTAGAGCTGTCGAAGCAGCATGATTCTCTTACAAAGACAGACCGAGCAAAACGAGAGGTCGAGGAGAATATTGATCATTTGAAAAAGACCCGTGAAATGCGATGGAAGATGTTCGCAGACGGGCTGAAACTACCCTCCAATATAGATCCGGAAAAATTCGAGCTTCTCAAGGGAAACCTGTTCTACATGCCCTACTTCTTCGCAAAATTCTCTCGTGGAGGCGAATCCAGATTCTCAGTCTGGGACCGGAAAGGGAAAGAGAACGACACGATCGCGGAAGAACTGACGAAGAATGGCAAATTCCGGGACCTAGTCCAGTTGCATATCACGAAATAGAAAGGTCTACGTAAACTCTCTTCTCTCGAACAGAAAGAGACCGAGTACAGCAGTGACCACAAAGTAGGCTAAGAGTATGGCTATTCCTTCAGGAATTGTCGCCGCGTATGAAGTGAAAGCGTCGCGCCCAAAACCTTGAGTCATGGTTGTGGGATATGGATCTATGAGTACGTTGGTGATGATTTGAGCACCATAGGTTATCATGAACCAAGCTTCAATCTTCACCAGGCGCTCTACCAGCGTCTGAATGAGATTGAATGCAAAGAGGAACAGAATAGCCGTAACCAGTATTGACATCGAGGTGCTCTTGAACAAGGAGCTGAAGAAGAACGTGAAGCCAAGAACTGCAATCAGATACAGCACTGCGAAGAGTAGCGATTCCCACAGCTGATTGGGAATGTTAAGGCCGAAGTAGTAGATGCCGTTGCCTATTGTTATGGCCGCGAAGACTCCTAGCATTATTATTGATGCTATGAGTGCGCCCAGCCATTTTCCAATGTATATTGAAGAGCGGCGAAGTGGATTCGCTACGAGGAAGTAGCCTGTCTTGTTCTGGAACTCTCCTGAGATGGCGTCTCCTCCGTAAAAGATGCCGGACAGGACTATTACGAAAGTGATCGAGCCCATCGGGCCCGCCCACCAGCTTGAGTAGAAGCTCAGAGGTGAAGCCAGGAAGCTTGATGGTCTGTAGTATCCGACCAGTGCTGTTAGGAGCCCGCTGATTATCAGTCCTATGATTAGGAGGACGAAGAATCGTCGGGAACGGAAATAATTGACCAGTTCATACTTTGTAATCGTTCCTACTTGAGAAACACCGCTTGGAAGAACACGTTCCTTCATGTCTGCAAGATTTGGAGAAGCTGGTTGGGTCATGAGTGTGTCACAAGGTATCTTTGATGAGGTTCAGGTAAGTGTCTTCGAGGGCGGACGCGGCGGGACGGAAGCTTATCATGCCAATCTTCATAGTGGCCAGGTCTAGCAGGAGTCGTTCCTGGTTCTGAATACCACCGGAGAAGTGTATCCGAACCTTCCTCGCGTCGATCCTGTCAACCGAACTTACGTTCGTCAGAGAAGCGATGTTCCTGTTGGCGCTTTGTTCATCGATGTCCCTTGAAAATTCTATATCCACTGTATTTGAGCCGCCGCTTGAAAATCTCGTAGTAACATTAGATAGAGTATCATAGACAATCAGTTTGCCATGATCAATCATCGCGACCTCATCGCATATTTCCTGAACCTCGTTCAACAGGTGCGAGCTCATGAAGACGAGTCTGTTCTTTTTCTTTAGGTCCTTGACAATGTCCCGGACCTCGGACTGTCCCCTCGGATCAAGTCCTGTCGTAGGCTCGTCAAGCATGATGACCTCTGGGTCGGAGAGAAGCGCGGCAGCGATGTTGATCCTCTGTTTCATCCCTTTGGAAAACTTTCCAACCTTCTTGTCTAGCCACTCATTCATCTTTACCTCAGCAACAGTCTCTTCGATCTTCTTCTTTGCCTCTGCACGGGGCAGTCCTCTCAGGTCCGCGACCATCGACAAGGCTTCTCTTGGCGTAAGGGCGGGATAGACCTCGGGGCTCTCGATCAGTGCACCAACCGAACCCAAAGCTTTTTTCTTGTTGAGGTGAACATCTACCCCGTTGATTAGAGCCCTTCCTTCAGAAGCTCTAATCATATCCGTGAAAATCTTTAGTGTAGTCGTCTTTCCGGCACCGTTGGGCCCGAGAAAGCCAACACATTTTGAGCCTTCGATTTTCAAGTTGAGGTTGGATAACGCCGTAAAGGAACCATACCGTTTTGTCAGGTTCTCGGCCACAATGGATGGGGCACTCATCGGTTCACACCTAGTCGAGCGGTTCCAACTATCTGGCAATCTTTATCGATTATGCGCATTCGAGAATCAGCTGACTACCTTTCTGAACAGGTACAGAGTCGCTCCTAGTGTCACTAAGCCGATGGCGGCGATTACCCCGTAGGCCTGGAGGATCGTGTTCCAATCAAATCCAATGTTACATATTCTCTGAGCAACATTGCACCCGGTGATCGGGTTTCGAATCGCGTTTACGGCAATACTGACAGGATTGTAAGTTGAAACGTCTTGCATCCAAGGAGGCATGAAATCTGCTGTGACCAGTGCAGTGCTCATGAACAAGAGTGGGAAGGTTACGGCTCCGGCGATTCCGAAGACTGTCTCGGCACTCTTTGTCTTCAGTCCTAGGGCGAGAGATATTCCCGACCAAGCCAGGCCGAAGAAGGCGACTGTGAAGATGACGAGTAGGTAGCCTATGGCTCCGGTAGCTGGGTATACGCCGAGAGCATATGCTAGTACTAGAATGATTACTGTTTGAACTACGACTCTGAAGACATCGCTGAGTAATCTTCCAAAGAGAATTGCGGATCTGTTCACTGGAGTCGCAAGCATTTTGGAAAGGAAGCCGGATTTTATGTCATCAACTACGGCGGTTCCTGACTGGAAGGCGCTGGAGAAGGCGTTCTGCAAGACGATTCCTGCGGTTGCGAAGGCTGTGTAGCTGAGGATCCCTGCCCCGAGGAAGCGGCCAAGACCGCTGAACAACTGAGTGAAAAGTAGGAGGAAGATTATGGGCTGAAAGAGGGAGAAGAAGACCAATATTGGATTCCGTACTAGCTTCTTCATTGACCGTACGAATAGGTGGGTAGCGTCTGAGAAGAACGACATGGTTAGCGTCTCCTTCGGCCGAACATGCCTCGCATGTTTGCGCTACTGACTTCTTCGACCCGGATTCTCTTCCCTGTGTGCTTGAGGAACACGTCATCAAGGGTTGGGGAGGACACTCCAATCGTTGAGAGTCTAATCTGGGCTTCATCGAAAGCTCTCACGAGTTCCGGGACCATGTAGCTACCATTCTTCGCATAGATTGTCAAACCTATGTCTGAGTCCACGATGTTGGACACTCCGTCGAACTTCTTCTCGAGGACCTGTCGAGCTTTAGTTCGTACGTCGCCCCCGTTCAAGCTCGAATTCTCGAATCCCAAAGAGATCGAGTCCGCTCCTATTTCCTGTTTCAGATCACTAGGAGTTCCTTGGGCAACGATCTCTCCAAGGTCAACAATGGCGAGTCGCCGACACAGTCTATCCACTTCCTCTAAGTATTGTGTTGTGATGAATATCGTGATTCCCTGTTCGTTCAACCGCTTCAGATAGGCCCATATCGCCGCTCTCGACTGAGGGTCCAGTCCGGTGGTGGGCTCGTCTAGAAAAAGAATTTTCGGATTGTGGACGAGCGTTGTTGCCAGATCAAGTCGCTTCTTCATACCTCCCGAATAGAAGCCGGCGCGCTTGTCTGCAGCGTCTACAAGATCGACAATCTTGAGAAGGTCATCGACTCTCTCTTTGATTGCGGGTCCATGCATCTGCTGCAACTGTCCTTGAAGCACAAGATTCTCACGGCCTGTAAGATCCTCGTCAACTACTGTGTCCTGATTCTGCACTCCGATAATCTTTCTAATCTTCGCCGCATCAGAGTCCACGTTGAGTCCGGCGACCGAGGCAGAACCAGACGTCTTCTGAAGGATGGTTGTGAGTATCTTGATGGTCGTGCTCTTTCCAGCGCCGTTCGGACCCAGGAAACCGAAGAACTCTCCTTCGTTAACACTGAACGTGATTCCCTTCACGGCCTTGGTCCCGTCGCCATAGGTCTTGACGAGCTGTGACACGTCGATTATTCCGGGCATTTTGACCAGCTTTTGAGAGGTGATTGCTTGGATGGATATAAACTATATCGTATCAGATACAGAATCCGATAGTACCCTATTCTTGCTCTTCGGATCAAGAGGTCAATGAAGGATTGTAACTGAAAACAAGCCGCTGAAGAGAACACGGAACCTATCTTCTCGCACGGTCAGGAATGACTTCATCAGAGGCAGACACCGAGTCATTGGCGCTCTATCAAGCTCTGGAGATTGATCGTTGAAGATACCAGTTGGCATTGACGACATAGCAGTCTATGTTCCCCGATTGTATCTGGAATTAGCCAGCGAAGAGCAACCGGAAAAGCATACTGAGTTTTCGCGCGCGAGAGAGTCTGACCCTGCAAAGTATCTGCATGGGATCGGGATTGCGAAGATGTCGATTCCAGACACGTACCAGGACAGTTCGGTCTTGGCTGCAAACGCGATCTTCGAACTAATCGAGCGGAACAATCTTTCCCCCGCGAACATTGCTAGAATCGATATCGCTACTGAGACAGGGGTTGACGAGTCAAAACCTGTCGCCGCCTATGTTCATGGAATGCTGGAACAGAAGTATGGCAAGGGTGCCCTCAAGAAAACGTCAGGGGTCGAATACAAGTTCGCGTGTGTTAGTACGGCTGATGCCCTAGAGAGCTCGCTGGACTGGGCATGGGCAGGTCGCGCCAACGGAAGATCCAGCATCGTCTGTTCGACTGATATTGCCAAGTATCCTCTGAATACGCCTGGAGAGTCTACCCAGGGAGCAGGAGCCGTCGCACTTTTGGTCAGTGAGGAACCAAGATTGCTAAGCTTCGACAACGTCATCGGCACTTACATGGAGGATGAAGACGATTTCTGGAGACCATTATTCTCCACAACCGCAGTAGTTCATGGTAAGCATTCGGAGAAATGCTATCTGAAAGCCATGGAGGGCGCGGTTGATGACTGGGCAGAACAGGCAGAGGCCGCCAAGTTGATCAAGGCTGGACCCGGAGAGTCATTAGTGGACCATGTTGGACCGATGTCGTTTCACGTACCTTATCCGAAGATGGCTGAGAAAGGGTTCGCGTACCTTCTGAGACACTTCTGGCGGGGACTACCCCGCTGGACGGAAGTCACTCAAAAGATTGGACCCGAGCCCAAAGCTACGAGTTTCAGGAAGAGGGAGGAGTTTGAGAAAGCCGAATCGGATTACATGCACCACTTCATGGAGACGCCGCAGTTTCAGAGGGAGTACTTGGACAAAGTTGCGGATGGTCTCATCCATGCGAAGGAAAGCGGGAACAGTTACTCAGCTTCTGAGAAGAGCTGTCTCTCGATGCTTCTTGAAACAAAGGCGAAGAGAGGCGTTGATCTCGCAGGGAGAAGGGGAGGTTCCGGGAACTATGGTAGCGGCTCTAAAGCAAAAGTTTCTAGCTGGGTCTTCCAGGAAGGATGGAGTGAGGTCGCGAGGAAATTTGGTCATTCAGAGAAGCTGCAACACCGCAGACCGGTGTCCTTGGTTGAATATGAGGCGCTTCATGAAGCAGGACCCCTGCCGGATGGGAGGAAGTTTGTGGCAGAACCTGAAAACGAGTTCGTTCTGATCGATGTGACTCCCCAAGGCTACCGGCATTACAAGTTCACGGACTAGTCGCAAAGGACGTTCTGAAGTAGGGTCAGACAAATCCGCGCTGGGTGAGACGATAGGCTATTCCTCTCCAGACGCTTTTGCTTAGCATCATAAGCAGTGAGAGGGTCCCGAGGACTCCAGCAATGACGATGGAGGCTGTCAATGATATCTCAGAGACTACTATGAGAATGATTACAATGTATGTGGGGATGATGGCGAGAAGTTGTTTCAGGTCAAATTGTCCAGGCATCATTCCTTCTTCTTTGACTTGCTGAACAGCGCCCAGCCTCGCCACCAGGTAAGTTGCGAGGATCGATGCTGAAGAAACTGTAACGAGAAGCACAATGGAGGAGTTTACAGCGGCTGGGACGCCCCGAAAAGCGAGGACTATATTCGCAATGGCGAAGGGCCCTGTTATCGCTAAGGTCGAGACCGCTCTTGAAAGAAGAAGATGCCGCAGGTATACCGCCGGGTCCATGGCAGTAAAGGCAAGCCAACCTCTCTCGTTAGAGAACGTACCCTGAGACATCAAGACTAGGGTAATGATTCCCATGAGAATTGGCAAGACGATGACGACGGGCCTAGACGGAAGATCGGCAAATGGCGATAGCCCGGCCAAAAAAAGATAGACTGCGCCTAGAGCACTGGAGATAATGAGTACAGTAGAGGTTCTTACACGCGCTGCCCTGTAACTGGTGGAGCCCGCAAGATTGACTCTCCCCACCAGTTCCAAGAATGACAAGTGGTAAGAGTAGATCGCTCTCACGGGACTCTTACCAGCGAAGCTCATTGTCTTCTTGTACTCAGAACTGGTAGCCCTCAAAAGACTCCTCATCGATCCCAGCTCTAGATAGGCCAACTCTCTCAGAGCAACGGGCACAGTTACGGCTGCGAAACCGAACAGCACTATGCTGCCGTACAGAAGGTCTCCCGTGAAAGGAGAAACGGGGGTAAACGCGTTCCCGAAGATCGAAGAGAGGCACCAGATTCCGAGAATTGCTGCGAGCCCCACCCTAACTCGGGTCGAGAGAATGTTCGAGATGACGCCAAGCGCAGTGACTACAGCCGCCAGGATCGCTAGGTCTGCCCCTAGCAATATCGTGGTCTGGAGAGTTCCGGCGCCCGCAAGATAGAATCCGAAGAGGAAGAGTATGGTGATGCCGGAACCGACGAATTGAGCCGTAAATAGCGAGAGGCTGAGCTCCCTTCGTTTCAGCGGGAGAGTCAGCAAGTAGTCCCTGTCCGACTTTAGGATGAACAGACCTCCGAAAAGGAGGCTTATCGTGATGAAGAAGATCGAAGCGCCTACAGCGTAATAGGAGAATCCTCCAGAGAATTCTGGAGAGCCTCCAGTCGTAACCGCTCTTATTACCACATCGTAGATCAGAAAGAAAGTTACGAGGCCAAGGAGCGGCTTGGAGAACCTGGTTAGGAGTACGAACTTTACGAGTTTAGCCAGCATTTGTCATTAGCCTAGCAACGACGCTTTCTATCGGCTCTTCGCCCTGTTCCAGACTCTTTAGCGTGTCAATGGTCCCGTTCCAGACAATCCTCCCCCTTGAGATCATGATGACCTTCTCTGTGAGTCGTGTGGCGATTGACATGATGTGAGTGGAAACTATCTGAGTCGAGTCGAGAGACTTTAGCATCTTGAAAACTCTCTCTTGAGTTGGGATGTCAAGATAGTTTAGCGGTTCATCAAGGAGGACTATTCTCGGCTTGTGGATGAGTGCTAAGGCAATGGCTAGTTTTTGCATGTTCCCGCGCGAGAGCTTGCCGACCTTGGCCCGTTCGTACTCTCGGAGGCTCAAATCATCCAAGAATCTCTCAGTCGCTTCACGGACATCCTTCACTCCTCGAAGGGCGGCGATGTATTCTAGGTTCTCCCTGACAGACAATGTCCTGTAGGGCGTCGCATCTTCCGGAAGATATCCGAGAATCGACTTGGCGTCCGAGCTGAACGGTTCGTATCCGCTGATCCTAATCGTCCCAGTGTCGGATTTCAAAAGGCCGACGAGAAGCTTCAGGGTAGTTGACTTCCCAGCCCCGTTAGGACCGAGAAGAGCATACCTTTCGCCGCATGGGATGCTGAAGGAGACATCATCGAGCGCGACGGTCTTGCCGTAGGATTTCGTGACGAACTTTGCTTCTATGCACGCCTGAACGGATGATGACATTAGAATGTTCTACCTCTCGTATCCTACGAACCGCCCGACTGTTTGAATTAGGCACGAACTGTTCCGATTAATAATCACATCATCCTCTGTCGGCCAGAAGCGGGTCAGACTCAAATGGGGGAGACCAGAAAACTGGGCAAGAAAGCTCTTCTCGTCCTGGTCTGTAGGCTGCTAGCTCTCAACTTCAGCACCTTTCTCCCTGCCTATCCACAAATACCTAACATTGATTCGGGCTGCTGCTCGAACCAGCCTCTCGCCAAGGATTTCTCCGGAGTCTACATTGGAGCATGGAGACTATTCAATGATCCCGCACAAGTCTACACTCACGGCTACGTAGCCGACGGAGAGGTTCACATTTACCCTCAGCCTGAACAGTACAAGTATCTGCCCATCTTTCCTTCTTCTAGTCTCTCCAGTTCTCCTGGTCAAATATCAAGATGCGATAGTTCTCTATGACATCGTCCAGTTTTCGCTCCTTCCTCTAGAAGGGATCCTAGTCTACAGTCTTACAAGAGAGAAGGGATGGGCCATCACGATCATAGCCGAAGTTATCGTCCTGCTAGTGCCCGCTCCAGCCCCGGGCTGGGGATTCTCAATCGCTTATTTCTGGCAGTGGAAAGAAGGCCAATCAAAAGTGTTCGAGACTCTTATACTGTCCTTAGCCTTCTACCTTGGTAAGACGGGAAGGGCTTCATGGTCCGGGATGGCTCTAGGACTTGCTTTCTTCGATCCTAGATTTGCGGTCGTCGCCCTCCCACTATTTCTAACCTACAATAAAATTAGGATCATGCCAGCCATCAGAGCGCTTCTCGGCACCCTGGCACTATCAAATCTTCCCCTACTATACCCAGAGATTGGATCGTCCTTCCTCAAAATGGTCTTCAGCACGGGCATAACCACGGCTTTCTATCTATACGCGGTCATACCTCTAGCCGAAGTCGTGTTTCTCAGCTTCATCAACTATCACCAGATCAGAATCGAAGCGAGCCGAATCTTCAGAAGGATGAGGTCGGAAACGATTCAATGTGAGGACTGCTGCCCTTTCACCGGTAGGGCCTCGCCGTTTATGTGGAGCAAGGTTCCGTTCTTGGGGCCAATACCCTAGAGGGATGCACGCGGGTTTCAATCGGTTATTCAATGAATCTCGATAGGGAGCCATGGACATGAGCTTGCTTGGGAAGGGTAGGTCAGACGTAACGGACGATGTAGTGCTGGTTTTCAGGCCGCCCGAGAACCCCGCGGCTCAGATTGCAGGGATTACACCCTTCAAGAGTCTCAGGCTGAAACTGGATGAGCTTTTGGACTGGTTCAAGGGTCTGAACGTCGACTCGATAGAACTTTGGATCGAGGGCGCTTATCGATCTGGGAATCGGACTGAGCTCTTCCTTTCGCTAGAAGGGAAGACGGGAGCAAAGCTCACCTTGCGGCCCTTTTCAAATCGCGGTCAAGCCGTCCTTTCACCTGGGAAGGTCGAGAACCCGGTCTCAGACAATCCGGAGCCGGTCTCGAAAGAAGCTCAGAGCATCACTACCCAGGAGAGAGTGGGGCGTGAACTGTCAACCCCTCGCGTTAATGCTCTGTTCTCCCCGGCGGGAGGAATAGAACGACAAGCGGTCGCTCTAATCGATAGCGCTGTGGGGAGCATCGAGATGGCGGCCTACGAATTCACGAATATGTACGTCGAGAAGGCGATTCTAGAGGCGATCAAAAGGGGAGTCAAGGTCGCGCTTGTCCTAGACCGCCTGGAGACACGGGGTCGACAGGCAGAGCTCCACGACACACTGGAAAGAGCTGGGTGCGATGTACGGCTGATTTCACCGAATGGAGGAATAATGCACGACAAGTACATTGTTGTGGATGGGAAGACTGTAGAGTGGGGGAGCTATAACTATACAGAGAGAGCGGAGAACAAGAATTTTGAGAACGCCACATTTGCAACTGACAATGCACTTGCGCAGCAGTACCACGCTGACTTCGTATCGATTTTCAACCAAGCCAAGTCGGAAGCTCACGGAGTAAGACGCACGATACAACGATTCCTTAGACATCTATCGAGCGGGTCAGGCACAGAATAGGGCACTAGACTGGGCGAGGACGAAATCTGGATATCAGGCGCAGAGCAATCTATGAACTGGTTTTTTTTTGCAGTTGGAGATATTCGCCTTCAATCCTACCACCTGACCTCAAGCGGAGGATCTTGAGGAAAGCGCTGTCACCTCCTGGTCGAAATTTCTAATTCTTAGACCGACAATTTCTGGGATTTACGCACCCACGTTCCCGTCGGATCGCGCAAGGCAATAAAAGGGCTAGTAAACTGGAAATGGTCGCGGGGCCCGTAGTCGAGCCAGGACCAAGACGTGGGCCTTCGGAGCCCAAAATCGTGGGTTCGAATCCCACCGGGCCCGCCACTCACTTTGCCTGCAAAATTAGCTTGAATGCGTTTAGAAATTGAAGCCTTCTGAAAATACGAGCGCGTAGCATCTCTTTAATTACGGAGGGTTCACTGACCAAGTTCTGTTATTCATGCCACGCGCAAGACTTTCTGAGAAAGCAATCAAGTTGATCGATGGCAAGAATTTTGGCAATCTTGCCTTTGTGATGTCTGATGGTTCGCCACATGTGAGTCCCGTCTGGGTCGATCGTGAAGGAGACCTGATTCTTGTGAACACTGCTGAGGGCCGGGCAAAGGCTAGGTACCTGAAGACCAATCACAGGATTGCCTTGAGCATCTTCAATCAGCAGAATCCCTACGAGAAGGTCGTAATCAGGGGGCGCGTAATGGAGATGACGTCGAAGGGAGCTGAAGAACACAGCAACAAGCTGTCCGTGAAGTATCTTGGAACCGGCAAAAATCCGCATCACCAACCGGGTGTTGGTAGAATCCTCGTCAAGATAGAGCCAGAAGGGGTAGTCAACGAGTAGTCCGTCCTGTCTACATGTCGACGGGTCGTTCGACCTGTCCGGGTCTATGAAATGGCGTCGAACCAGGTTTCACGTTAGAAAAAATAGAAGGAAGCTGATACGCTTCCTTGGCCAGGGGTTTCTATGGTTGTTTGGTGGGGGTCCAGGTGATGAGCGTCTCGCTGGCGGTTACTCCGTTGATTCTGCTGATCTTCTCAACGGAATTCTCCATGAGCTCATCCTGGCTGAAGCCGTTGAACGAGGCGACCACATCGAACTCTCCTGGAATCAGGTGAGCCTCGACGAGGTTCGGGAAGGTCTTTAGCTTCTGGAGTACGGTTCGGAACTTGCCTTTGACCTTGACCAGCGCATAGGCGAGCGGGGGCTCAGAGGACTCTTCCCTGTTCTTGGCATTGGAAACGTTCTCGATGGAAAACGCTGTCTGGGTTGATGTGATGCCGGTAATGCTTCTGATCTTCTCGACGGTGTTGAATGCTTTGATGGGCTCGTTGGTCTTCAGTCGGATCACTAGGTCGAATCGTCCGGTGACTGGAGTGACGGATTCTATGTTGCCGACTCGTTTGAGCTGGCTGACGATGTGGCCGAGTTCTCCTTTAGCGTTTGCGAAGACAAAGCTAGTTGATGCAGATTTGGACATTGTTTCTCTGAAATAGAAAGGGCAAGCTGGGCCGATATTTGTTAGCATCTGAACCCAGCACCACGCTCGCAAGTAACAATCCTATCTAGAGAAGTTTTAGAACCGGAGCCCGATGATAGCCGCTTATCATGGATAGATGCGACTCCTGCAGGAATATTTTCAGGTGCCCCATTTGCGGTACCTCCTCTGACAGCTTCCATCACATTGGCGTGAGAGGGACGAAGAGTCGGCTTAGGATTCCTGTCGTCGATTACAATCTCACATACGACAAGCAGCCCTCTGGAATATGGCACTATTCTCAACCCTGCAAGCACCGAGTCCATCCGGCAGCAACATCATCGATTGTGAAATACAACGGTGGACCCCTCTGGCAGGACGGTTATACTTGGCAGAACGTTTACTGGAGTAGCTACTACACTAAGCCATCCTCATCACAATGGATGAAGAGGCTAGAGCTAGTTGTGGCGCACCTAGAATCCGATACTAGCTACTCAGGCGGACTAAGCACGTACAATGTAGGAACTGGCAAACTGATCGGACCAGTCATGATTCCACAAGACCCTTCCTCCCAAATCTCCAACGATCAGATCGCCAAGACCCTCATCGGCTGGATTAGCTCCGGAACAGTAGCGGACCTCAGCGCTAACGGTGCCTACAACATCTTCCTGCCACCAGGAACCACCGCCTCACTTTCAGGCGACGTCTCATGCAACAATTTTTGTGATTATCACGACACTGCCAACGGTCCCAATGGGCCATTCTATACATTCGAACCCTATCCCTGCGCTCAAGGATGCAACCAGTGCACCCAGGATCCCTTCGACACTCTGACACAGGGATTATCGGAGGAGATTGTCGAACTAAAGACAGACATGGACCCCGGGACCGGCTGGGTCATCGGTAACGAAGAAATCTGTGATTACTGCGACGCAAATTTTGTCTGCAATAGAATATCGACTGGTGAATATGTCAACTCTTGGTATGACAAGAGCAAGAACGCATGCTGGATAGGAAGAAAATGAGACCGAGCCGTCGTGTTTGAGGAATCGGTTAGTTGTTCTAACCTCGATTAAGCGTGTGAATTTATCCAATCGTCTAAAATCTGAACTATTTCCCTCAGAGTCTTCGCCCTCAGATGTTCGAACTCGCTGGTTGTCCAGCGGTTTCAGACACGATTGCAGGTCATCTACATTCGCTGTCCGATTCAACTCTTTGATTCTTTGCAGATCAGGCCCACTTGCTGACAGATTAGAATAGTTCGAAAATTGGAAACGTGGAGAAGTTGGATCGGTCTCGTGTTACCATTTCGCAGGAGCTTCAGGCTTCTCCATGCTCTTCCAGAGGTAGAAGGTCGAGATTGAAGAGTAAGGATGCCACTTCTCCGCTAGCTGTTCAAACCTATCTCTCTTCGGAAGCGTTCGAAGCCTGTAAGCTTTCCGAGCCGCCTTGCGCAGACCCAGATCATCAACCGGCAAGACGTCCGTTCTGCCCAGTTTGAAGATCAGAAACATCTCGGCGGTCCATCTCCCGATTCCCCTGACATTGTCTAGTTCGTTGAGGGCCTCCTCATCAGGGAGAGTCTCCAGCCTCTTCAGGTCCAGAGTCCCGTTCTCGAGTCGTTCAGCGAGATCCTTGATGTAGGAGATTTTCTGCGGGGACAACCCGCTTCCACGCAACTTTTCAACATCAGTTGACAAGTATTCCCTCGGAGTAGGAATTCTTCCCCCGTAGAGTTGTTTGAACCTGTTCAGAATCGCTCGAGCAGCTGAACCGGCTAGCTGCTGAAAGATGATGGAGCCCACAACTGCTTCATAGTGATTATCATCCAATTCGAATTTGACGGGACCCACTCTATCGATTATCCGGGCGAGGATCGAGTCACTCCTCTTCAAATATCGAACCCCCTTCTGCCAGACTCTACGGTCGGCCAAAGAGCCTACAGATTTGCTGCGATAAGGTGCTGGACGAGAAGAGATCGTTTTCTTGACGGCAGGTCTTTCGTTACGCTCCGATGTCTTCGCTGTCTTTGGAAGCCTTTTTGAAACCGTTGTCATCGCGTCCAACAGGAATGGCCCTCTCCGACAGCGAGATCACTGGTGCGATAAAAACCGGCCAGTTTCACATCGTTCCACGAAACCCGAAGCTGAATCCTGCCGGTATAGACCTGCGAGCCGATAGAAGTCTGGTACTAAGACCTGGCCAGCAGAGACTAGTGGCTACTATTGAACGGGTGGAACTTTCGGAGAGGTTTCTCGGAATACTCCACATTCGGTCATCTTTGGCAAGGGAGGGGATAGTTGCGAGTCTCGCTCTAGTCGACCCCGGCTTCCGCGGACAACTCACAGTCAGTCTCCATAATGCCGGAGATAGATTGGTTAGTCTCAGGAAGGGCGAGAGGTTCATCCAGCTCTCTCTGTTAAGACTCGGGATGCCTGCGACACATGCATACGTTGGCAAATACCAGAACAGTCGGGGAGTTGTCAAGAGTCGCCGGAAAAAATGATCACGTTGCGCGATACGGAAAACGTTATACAGGGTACAAAGGGCTAAAGCGCGAATACAAGCAATGAAGGACACCTCGCGCATTCTAGATCTCAAGTACAAACTCCAAACGATCGAACTCTTGAACCTGGCAAAAGAACAATACACCTACAGGGAACTCTCCGGCATTCTACATTTGCCAGAGACCGTATTGAGTCGCTATGTCAAAGGCCACGTGCTACCAACCGCCGAGCGCGCAGAAGAAATCAACAGGACTCTCCAGAAATACATGAGCCTAGAAAAAGAACTGCACGAGAGAATCAAATTCGACGACCTAGGCTACTTTGACAACACAGGAATAATCAACGACACAATGCTACTAGAAAGAGCAGTACAACAAGCTGTCGGAAAGTTTGCAGGCAAAAGAGTGAACAAGGTCATGACGGCTGCTGTCGACGGCGTCCCACTCGCAACGCTCCTAGCTCACCGGCTAGGCACGAGACTAATCGTCGCTAAACAATCCAGAGAGGTCGGCGTCCGAGAATTCATCGAAGAATTCTACGTTCCCCCCAAGACCGCGATAATGAAGAGTCTGTACGTCTCCAAGGACGCGTTCAAGAAAGGAGAGGGTGTGCTCATCGCCGACGACATCATCGACAGCGGAGAGACCCAGAGGGCAATGATGAAGGTCATTCTCAAGGCGAGAGCGGAAGTCATAGGCATCTATGCACTCGTAGCTATCGGAAATGAGTGGAAGTCTCGAATAGAGTCAGTAGGCAATGTTCCCGTCGAGATCGGCCTATCGCTCGTCAAGATGGTGGCGTAAGACTACCTTTCAGCGTAGACAAAGTAGAAACATCAGCAAAGAACCATCAAACTCACCCGGACAAAGAGCGTAGGCTCTCCACAAACGGCGGACCAGCCATCCCCCTATCCGTAACAATGCCCGTCACTAACTCGGGCGGAGTAACGTCAAACGCCGGATTCAGCGCCTCGACACTCCGCGGTGCAACCCTCCTCCCAGCAACATAGAGAACCTCTCGCTGGTTTCGCTCTTCGATAACAACCCTCGAAGGGTCCGTAACCATGTCGATAGTTGAGACTGGAGCAGCCACGTAGAACGGGACGCCATAAAACTTCGCGGACAATGCAATAGGCAGAGTGCCAATCTTGTTTGTCACGTGACCGGTCTTCAATATTCGATCTGCGCCAACGAGAATCTTGTCCACTGCACCCCGCGCCATCATCTGGGCCGCTGCACTGTCAACGATGATTTTCACTGGAATCTTGTCATGCGCTAGTTCGAACGCTGTCAGCCTCGATCCCTGTAGTAACGGACGAGTCTCTGTTGATATCACGCTGATCCGCTTTCCCTGCTCCACGGCGGCTCTGACTACGGCGAGGGATGTTCCGTAGCCAACAGTCGCGAGGGCGCCAGCATTACAATGAGTAAGAACCGTGTCACCATCCTCCAAGAGTGCGGACCCATATTTCCCGATCCTTCGAGCAGCCTCTAACTCACCATTGAAAATTGCATCTGCTTCCTTCAGGAGTACCTCTTTCAATGACGAAACGTCTCCCGCTTTGGTAGAGGCATTGAAGACTCGTTCTACTGCCCATCGAAGATTCACACCTGTTGGCCGAGTCTGGATCAGAATATCGGCCCATTTCCGGAGCTGAGTTCGAGCCTCGGCTAGATCGCGTGTCTTGACTTTCTTCACCGAAAGGACGAGGCCGTAGGCACCCACAACCCCGATCAAAGGTGCCCCACGAACCTTCATCGTTTTGATCGCGGCACAGACCTGTCCGACATTTGCCAAACGGACGTAGGCTAGCTTGGCTGGTAGGAGAGTCTGGTCTATGACTTCCAATACGCCGTTGCGCCATCTCAAGGGCTCCAGATTCTTGCCGGTCATTTGATTTCTAGTCGCCGCGTCTTTCTATTTGAATGGCTTTATAGCCGCCCGTCCGCGTGCTCGACTTTCTGGAACCCTTTGGAAACCAAGAGCGAGCAAGTACCGGTTATCGTTGAGGCAATCGAGGCCTATCTTTCCAGGGGAGGAGTCTTTCTCCGAGAGCCTGAGAAGCTGATGGACCTCCGCGAGAAAGCGTTTGGAACTCTAGTCGACGACAGAATCACACTCAATCCCTACGAAACCTTCTACCTCGTTGAGAAGAAGAGGATCAAGGTCTTGGACGAGAAGACCAAACAGTCCAAGTCGCTTCAGCAGCTGGTAACGAAGCTATCGGTAGGGAAGCCCGCCATATGGACAAAGTATCTTGTCTACAGAGACCTTCGTGACAGGGGATATCTGGTCCGGGATGGAGAAGCGGGCTACGATTTCGAAACGTTCGGTAAGGGAGCTGTCAGAAGGCTTGTCACCATTGTTTTCGAAGGAGGAGAGTCTACTCTCGAAAAACTCGCAACTTTGTCAGCGAAAGCAAACAAGGATGGCAAGGACTTGGTGTTGGCCGTCATTGATCGGCGTACAGACATCGTGTATTACACGTTGAATCCTGAGACCTTCCAATCCCAATAACTCGAACCTTGAAGGTCCTTCGTCTTGTCTGAGACTCAATTCACGCTCCCTCGCGGAATGAAGGACATAGAACCGGAAGAGATGATCAAGAGAATCTGGCTCGCCGACCAGATCCGCCAAGTACTCTGGAGCTACGGCTTCCAACTGCTAGAGCCCAGCCCAGTGGAAAATCTTGAGACCCTTGAAGCAAAATCGGGCCCCGGAATCCGAGAAGAAATCTACTGGTTCAAAGACAAAGCAGGCCGAAACTTGGGTCTCCGATTCGACTTAACAGTCGGCATGACACGAATGATCGCCAACCGATTCGACCTTCCCGAACCCATAAAGATCGGATGCATCGGAGGAGTCTGGCGATACGACGAGCCACAATACGCCAGATACAGATACCACACACAATGGGACGCGGAAATCTATGGAGTAGCTGAACCCACTGCTGATGCGGAGATCATCAGCCTAGGTTCCGACATTCTAGACAAAGTCGGATTGAAAAATCACGAAGTCCGAGTCAGCAACAGGAAACTCGCAGAAGGGTTCCTGCAGACCATAGGCGTCCGCTCACAAGAAGAACTCGAGAGATTGCTGCGAATCATCGACGGAATGGGCAAAAAGGGTCCCGAACAGATCGAAGGAGAACTAGGCAGAGCGGGGCTCTCCCAAGACAAAGTGAAACGCGTCATGGGGTTCGCTGACATCGGCGGAGACGCCGACAAAGTCCTACCCGATCTAGAGAAGAAACTCCCAAAGAATGACCTGATTAACAAAGGACTACAGGAACTCACAGGAACCATTGACAACGTTGACTCCCTAGGAAAAAGGTCCAAGGTCCAAGTGGACCTAAGAATTGTGAGAGGGATAAGCTACTACGACGGAACAGTCTTCGAAGCGTACGATCAAGCTGGCGAGGATGTCGGTGCTGTATTTGGCGGTGGCCGCTTCGACAAGCTCAGTCGAATATACGGAAAACGAGACATGCCCGCAACCGGCGTCGCAGGGGGCTTCGAGAGGCTCATGATCTCCCTTGAAAAGAATGGACTCTTCCCAGATCTGGAACAGAACCCACAAGTCTATGTCGCAATGGCAGGCGAAGACGTGCGAGACGAGACGATCAAGATATTGCGAGCGTTGCGAGAAAGTGGACTGCGCGCGGACAGAGATCTCAAAGAGCGTCCATTGAAAAAACAGATGGATTATGCCGCCTCGGCCAAGGTTCGAATCGTTGTGATTGTCGGCCCTAGAGAGCTCAAGGAGGGCAATGTGCGGTTGAGAGACATGAAGACTGGCGAGGAAAGAAACGTTCCCAAGAATCGAGTGGTGGATGAAATGGCAAAGATACTAGCTTAGGATAAGAGTTCGACCTGATTCATCTTGTTTGCCTAGTTATTCAGGAAAACTTATCAGAAGGACCCACAAAACAGGCAGTCTTAGAGAACAGCGGGAGAAATGCTGGATGGCTGAAAGGTCGCCCAATCGTGACGAGACTATAGATCTTCGCTCAAGATCCAAGGCACTGAAGCGAAGACGGACAAAGAGAGAATTTCGTACACGCCTCATTCATGTTTCAGCGGCAGCAGGCTGAAAAAATCACTAAAGACCCCGGGTACGTCTCGCTACTAACGGCATCCGCTTGCTCTACGCTCAGAAATTCAATCTCGAGGGCTTAGGTCGTAGTAATGAGGCGGGTTCTTAGAGGGTTTGTAGTGGATGAATCCGTATCCATATTTTTCATGGAGCTTATTGGCTTCATCCACCGCGTTCTTGTAGCAATGTTCGAATGTTTGCCAGTCTTTGGCCTTGATGCTCTCACCTAGCGGTTGCAGTTGTGATTGTATGAAACTGGTGATGTCTTGATGGTATTTTGGCCTCAAGGTCGCGCCTGCTTTGAGGATGCTGATCGTTACCTTCTGTTCGTGTTCGGCCAGTTTCCAGTTTCCACCCTTAGCAGCATAGTATAGTATGTGAAATCGATCGCCGATCTCCTTCATTAACCGGGCTAGGCCAGGTTGTACTTCGGCGAGTTGCTCTAGCGTAAGCTCTCCATGCTTCGTCTTGACTACGATCTTCTCGTCCAAGTTTCCCATGCACGCCGTCGATCTGTTTTCATATAGATTTCACTCTCATATTGAACCAGACCGCTGAGGTGACAAGATTCCGTCTGGAATGGTCCCGGAGGGTGGATTTTTCTTGTTAGGTCAACAGTTTAAAGGCAGCTAGAGCGATTGGACAGGTGCAGAGAGTCAGGCCTTTGTGGGTGGAGTTCAAGTGTCCACTATGCGGCAAGGATCTTGACGACGACAAGACCATGGCTAACTTCCTAGTTTGTGGAGATTCGTCGCATGGGTTGCTCCGATTTTTCACCGGCGATGGCTGCTATTTTACGACCAACGAGCAGGTCGCGGAGGAGTTGATGAAAAAGGGAAAGAGGGTTCACATTGTCGATCCTAAGGAGTTCTTTGGGAATCAGGCAATTAATCTCGAATAGCTAGCTCGTCATCCGTCAGGAATCATTAACTATCCTTTCGCTCCGGGTCTGTTCTGGGCCCGTAGCTCAGCCTGGATAGAGCGGCAGCCCCCTAAGTGGGGTTTCACCATCGGAGTCAGCTGTAGGAGATTCGAAAAAATCTCCGGCTAGAGGTCCGGGGTTCAAATCCCCGCGGGCCCGCCACAGATCTCCGAAGAATCTCGGCAGATGCGATTTAGCTTGTCGAACCGGGGTCTTGTTTGGGGAGGGGCCGACGACCTGATTTCGCACGCGTCAGATAGAACGCGAGAGCAATCAACAGTATCATCGTGAAGCCGATCAGACCAAGCCCGACAAAGTGGGTCGTGTTGTACGATGAAATCTTGAGACCCGAAGCCACGTAGGTAGCGTCGGGCTCGCTCACGTAGAAGATTCCAATGCCATAGATGAGTCCTATCAACACAGTTAAACGCGTTCCGAGCCCAGCAAGAGCGGCGGTGTAAAGTGCAATCACGAAACCTAGCGCGCTTATCGTGTCCGCATAGGGGACTAGCCATAGCTGTGTCAGACCGTTGCCGATCTCGTTCAAGACAAGGCCGAAGGCGTAAAGGACTATTCCGATCATAGCATAGCTGCGAATCGTGCTGCTCGGGGGGGCTGGCTTCGCCGCCTCGGCCAGGCTCATGATGGCTCAGGATTGTTCGAGTGCTCTTTAAGCGAATAGTAACTTGCCGACCGAATAGTGTAGGGTACTATGAATGAGGCTCAGTAGTCTGCTTCGTTTCTTCATTCACTCGAACCGAGCGTAGAGTTGGCGCCGATAAAGGGGGAAGAGATGGATTAGACACCTGCGGGAAGAGGCGTGCCATTGTCATTGCCGCCTTACTCGAACGAATCTTTGCTATGATTCCAGGCTCTAGCCTGCGATAGAAGAGAGTCGGTGCCAAAATGCAGGATGGTAGAAGGGAGATCATTAACGTAAATCCGAGCGAAATGGCTCTATCAAGATTGCCGCCCATTGCTACAGCAAAGGAAACGAACGCGCCGATGCCTCCCAGAGAGGACAGCCATCTCGATGTCCAAGCGGCTGGAACGGTAACTGTGAGTCTCGATGTGTTGTGACACCGTAGTCCAGAATCTTCGAGGACCCAGAGAAGGACATGTATCGAGGATGGTATTGCGAGCAGGAAAATGGCTACGTAGATGAACGCGTTGCTGACAATGACGAGATTCTGTGGGTTGACCTGTGTCACTTGGGGGACGATTAGTGCGGACAGAAAGAACACAAACACTAGGACGCGGATGTCTCGCAAAAGTCTACGTGAAACCCCTGGCCTTCCCACCTGCCTTTCGAAATAGTACTGATGTCCCGAGGACTCACGGACTCTGCAAATTATCCTCAAAACTAGAGATGCAAGACGATCCACCAGTAGACTCCAGATGAGAAGTGGAATGCCAACGTACACTACAATGATAGTGACGAGCCAGCCTGTGCCCTTCGCGACGCCCGTAGCGAGAAGAGGCAGGAGGGCTAGGAAGCCCAGAGTGTATTCTGTCCTGTAGGTCAAGGCTCCAGTTGAGAAGACATCTCGTCCCAACTATGAGTCTTCTAGAACTAACAGACTCAAACTCTAGGCATCGCTGGAGGATTGTGGATTGCTTTTCTTGTCGAATCGTACCCTTCTCAGCCGATTGGGACCCCACCATGCTCTAGGGCCGAGAAGTGACATGATTGCTGGGACGAGATATGTCCGCACGACCATTGCGTCAAGGACGACAGCTAATGCGATCGCGAAGCCGAAACCTTCGAGAAGACGATTGGATGAGAGCAGTAGCGAGCCCAGTGCTCCCGCGAGGATAAGCGCTAGAGCCGTTATGATTCCCCCGGTCCTGTCGACAGCGTCTACAACTGCTTGTCGGGTCTCCTTACCCTTCTGTGCTTCTTCCCTGATCCGGGTTAGAATGAAGATGTTGTAGTCCATACCGATTCCATAAAGGAGCAGAAATAGTACGAGGGGGATGATGAAGAGGACGCCGGATTGGAGTATGTTGTTGAAGAAGAGAAGGGTGGCGGCGTAAGCCCAGATTATGCTCAGGCCTATGGATAGTATCCCGGTTATTGCTAGCGGATAGGAGCCGAGAACTACCAGCAAGACGACGAATATGGCTGCGACTGTCAATATTCTGATTGTATTGAACTGGTTGACCGTCTCATTGGCGAAATCCAGTGTGGATGCGGATGCGCCTCCTACCAGTATGGTGTCCTGAGCCAGCGACGCGTCGGAGTTCTGAAGACTTGTTAAGAGGTTCCGTATCTCAGTGACTGTGTTGAGAGAGTTTTGGGTGAATGGCTCGTCAGCAAATAGGACAGTCAGCATGGCGGTCCGATTGTCGCGTCCTATGTCTGCTAGATTGGTCCCCGTTATCGCGATTCCATTGGGCCGAGTAGGTCCCGTGACTTCCTTGACATTGGTCAAGTTGGCGATGGCCTGGCTCAGCTTTTCTAGGCTTGCACGTGCGCCCGCGGTGAGATTTCCGTTTGCGAGAATGGGTGTTGGGAATTGCACGAGTACTTGCGTAGGGCCTATTTGACCAGCGCCGAAGCTCTGTTCTAGAGCAGTGATACCCTTGACGCTTTCGGCCGCTGGAAGACCCGCTGCAAAGTCGTACGAGGTCGACCCTGTTAGTGATACGTAGATCGCTGGGATGGATATGATCAGAGCCAATCCTAAGACTAGGACGGGTCTTTTGACGCTGAAGCTTGCAGCTCGCCGGAAATATCCGGGCCTTTCAGTTCTCCTCTTCCGAGCACGAGCCGCATAACCCTCGAATCTCTTCCCGGAAGTAGGCCAAAATATCCGGTCTCCCGCGATCAGAATGAGCGATGGGATTAGTGTCAGGCTTACTAGAAGTGCAATCAAGACGCCGAAGCCCAGGCCGACACCGATGGATCTGAGGAGGGTGAAGCTGGTTAACGTCATTGCCCCGAACGCGATTATGACAGTGGTCGCGCTAGTGGCGATGCTCTCTCCTGACCAGGTTATGGAAGTCTGGATAGCTTGGGCCTTGTCGCGGCCTTCTACGCGTTCTTCACGGTAACGGACCATTAGAAAGATGGCGTAGTCTGTACCGACTCCGAGCATTATCGTGAACAGGAATGTGGTGGTAGTGTCTTGGATGGGGATGATGTATTTCCCGATGAGGTAGAGTCCCCCCTCTGCCATAAGCAGCGCCATTCCGACGGTGGCAAGTGGGATGAAGGGAGTGACGATTGCGAGGAAGAACAGTCCGGCTAGAACGAGGATGGCGCCGACGGTGACGGGTTCGATGCGGCCGAGGTCGGCCATACTTCCCAGAGAAGAGTCAGCTGTGGTGGCTAGGTCACCTGTAACGTATGTCTGTAAGGGTTCGGGATCGCTTGCTTTGAGTTGGGAGATGATGTTCCGCATAGTTACTACGTTCTTCAGTATCGGGTCGGTGTCTGCTGAGCCGAACGAGCCGGGAGCCTGGGAGAAGGTTACCAGAATGATCATTGCGTTCTTGTTCGGACTGATGAAGTTCTGGATGATCGCCGGTGGGATCAGTTTGGGATATTGAGACATGATCTCAGAAAGGGTATCCGCCCAAAGGGTCTGGTTGGCAGTTGATTGCGCCGCAGTAAAGTTGTAGCCCTTTTGCAAATAGGCTCCAATGAGGGCTATCCTGGCGATAGTGTAGATTGTCGTGACATTCTCGAGACTGTTGAGGATTCTTGGTGCCTCAAGGCGTTGCTCTAGGTGAAGAGTGAAGATTTTTGTCGCGTTGTCGGTAACATTGTTTCCTTGGAGGAGAATTATGGCGCTTGCATTAGACTGGGGATGAGGAAATTCTTGAGCCATAAGATTCTGGGCTAGCGCAGACTGAGAGGAACTGGATTGTCCGCCGCTAGTGCTTGAAGTAGTGACTTGAGAGAGTTGTTGAGATAACGGAAAACTCGCCGCAAATAGCAGAATCCAAAAGACGATTATCAGCTTGTATCTTCTTCCTACGAAAGAGCCGATTCTCGCGAACGTTGGGACACGGGGTCCCGGTGACTTCGGGATTCCAAGCCTCTTGGAGACTACGTATCCTCCGCCCCCTGCGACGATAAGGAGGCCGATCGCGGCTAAGATTATTGTGCCAAGATTGTCTGAGACGTATTGGCGGAGATACGGGTTGTTCTGGTAATCAAGGAGCAGAGCAGCGAACTCGGCGAGAGATAATATGAGGACAAGTACGAAGATTCCAACCAATCGGGCCTGGGAAGAACTGGTCCTGCTCGTCATGGGCCCACGAGACTATACTCAAAAAGAGTGCAACGTGAATGGGAAGTCAAGAGAGGATAGCAGGGTCTGATTTGCTAGACTATTTACGCGTGATTTCGCTGAACAAAGTTCCATCGAGCGCAGTTCAGGTTATCATCGCTCGCGGATGTTCAGCCTTTGTGTTTTGTCTCCGCCTAATGTTAGTAAGATTTCCGAGAGTATCAGAGAACTGGGACTAGTTGTAGTCCAACGAGTTTCTTGGATTTCCTACGTGCCTGGTCGCTAGTCGGAGAAGTGCTGGCAGTTGCAGACTCCACGGGAATCATGCCGTTGATGATCTTCAACGTTCGGTTTGCCGTGATCATCTAATCTCTCGTGTTCCCCTTGTCCATGATGCGCTTGCGCATGGGGCGCAAAGAATTCCATCATTGGTGTCGCGTTTCTATCGTTACTGGTAAGTGGGGGTAGGTTCCAGCCAGTCTCTAGTGTCTTCAAGAATGAATAGTGGTTGTACTGATTGGTGGATTGGAAGTTGGTCTTGACAACCGCCCCGGCCCAGACCGTGTACACGCAATCCAGTGAGCTCCCATTGATGGGACAGTAGCCGTTGCCCTCGTCAAACGTGACGAAGAGAGCCGCTTTTTGATGGGTGAACAAATTGCTGCTCAGAATCTGAGGGATTACCGCGGAAAGGTAGCTATCGCCGTCTTTCAGACAAGTTGCATTTCCGTCTGAGATGCAGCCGTTTGTACATGTCGCAGATGAGTGCATATCATTGCAAAGGTTGGGGGTTAACCAGATGAAGTTCGATGCAGTAGATGGAGAGGCTAAATCGGAGAGGAAGAGGTTGTCCGGTCCGCCATTGCCTCCCGAGTTGGCGGGGACGATTCTTGAGCACCGGGCTGTGCTGTTGACTATGTCGTCGAAATAGACGAAGGGATCATGTCGAGCTGCGTACTGCCCGGTTCCAGTATCGCCTAGGAAGCAGTTTCCAGGAGAGCAATGGGACCCGCAGTTGGAGGGATAGTCTTCCATGTACGCCTTCCATGAGAGTCCTCGGTTCTCCAAGCTGTCAACAAGGTTCGAGGCGTTTCCAGCGCTACATCCGGGACTTGGGCTACAATCGGCCTTGCTCCACGATGCAAAATCCTGCCCGGAGACAAGTGACAGGTAGTTTGGCAGGCTAGGATGGTTGACTGCAGTATAGTTAGTGGCGAGCGCGTACGAGGAAGCCAGTTGGTTCAAGAAAGGAGCGGAAGGATTGTTGATGATATCCCCGAGTCCCTGGTTCTCCATGGTAATCACCACCACATAGTTGAAAGGATGATTCGCTTGATGGTGCAATCCCGTTGTTGTGGGACCGAGAGAATTCGAGAAGGCTAGGGCCAAGACTATAACTGTTAGAAACTCCATGGGCTTGTCTCAGCAACCCATGCCAGGATTGGCTCATGAACGTTTCGGAGTCCGAGCATGTATAAGTTTGACGCGGATTGCCCGGACTATAGATGTATAGCCTTTTATAGCCTCGATAAGCTGGCGGAAAGAAGCCAGTTGGCTTACGATAAATCTGTCACTGGGTTTAGAGTCGCGGTATGCGACTCCGATAATGCCACGTTTGTTTTTGGGGAATTATCTGTGCATTACACCGTGACAGCGAGTTTTTTCGTTCTAGACGTTGCCGCGATTATCTCCTTTCCTGTTTGTATTGTACATGTTATGGATTGCTGATAATCCATATCAGCGTTCACATGATTCTCGCTGAACTGAGCAAGTCCTATAATGAGCAGTCCAGTCGGTCTATTCAGAAACTCTTTTGGAAAGACGTACGCGCAGGACCTTCACCATCGACCCCGACGTCAGCGAGAAAATAGACAAGATGGTAGGCGGTCATAATCTAGAGGTCAACGTGCTCGTTAACAAAGCAATACGACGATACATAGAATGGGGAAGACACGTTGACAGCTTCAAACTGGTCACAAGCGATCCTCGACTAATGAAAACGCTCTGGTCGCATGTCACCGTTGGAGAGGCGAGAGAGATGGGCACCAAGAATGGGAAAGATACTGTCGTAGAGTTTATCCTCTATTACTTCCGCAAGTTCGACCTAGACTCGGTTCTCAAAACCTTCGAGGTGATAGGTGCAGAATACGCAAACGCCTATGTCTATTCAGAGTTCGGCGATAAGGACAGCCGCACTATAATCCTAAGGCACAGCATGGGACTTAGCGCATCAGCCTACTACGGTGCCTCTTTCAAAGCACTCTGTGACCGTCTCGGAGTGAAATGCGAATTGGAGGAGAGCGAAGATCAAATGACCTGTAAAATCAGTAGCGCTAGCACGCTGAAGACGGTAGCTCCAAAGACCCTCAAAGAGCAACTGGCCAAGCAGTCATAGAGCCCGGTCGAATGATAGGATTGAAAGGCAGCCTTTGTCTCTCTCCCCTGAAGGCCGCATGCTTTCCGACGTACTCAAATAATAGAACATGTCTGCGGACGTAAACCTTGCCAAGAAAACCGAACAACGGCCCCCACGAGGTAAAGTTGTCCGCGAAAGAAATTGATTTCCTGAAGAGCAATGAGCTGTGCAGATTTGCGACAGCATCACGAAAGGGCGAGCCTCATGTTGTTCCAGTCTCATATGTCTGGGACCAGGACTACGCGTTTATTGTTACTGACTATGGGACCCGTAAACTGAAGAATCTCAGGGAGAATCCCCACGCGGCGGTTCTCGTTGATTCTGGCGGAACTCAGAAGCTCCTATTGATCAGTGGACCAGTGGAGATTATAGAGAAGGGAGAGGAGTATCGGCGTCTCTACAGACTGTTCTATTCGAAGCTGGGCTGGGTCAAGCGAGATCCCTGGAAGGAAGGTGAGGCACCTTTCATCAAGGTCATTCCTTCTTTCAAAGCGGGGTGGGGTCTCAAGAGCTAGATATGAATAGCTTCTCCCGTTCAGAATAGTGTTGGGATCAAGCGTCGCTTGGGTAGGATTCACGCATCGTTAAAGTGTTCGCTCTTGCTCTGTTTCCGTTCCGGATCCATCCGGAATCACTACTGCTCCGAGAAATGCTTTGAGGCTTATGTTTCGGCTTTTCGCATCCTTGTCGAGTTCTCTGAAAACCTTCTCGTCGAACGCCACCATGGACTTACGCAATAGTCAACTCCTGGAATTTCGACGATAAAATTCGTTGGACAATAATAGGCCAACGTCCACATTGTGTTAGACCTGAACACATTTGAGGAGAGTCCGATGATCGGCTATCTCCGGCATGCTAATGCTATTTAGTGTAAACGTTGGGGTTATATCGAATCCGCGCGTGTCTATGTCTGGAACGAAATGGAAGCAATAGATAATGCGGGATATCCGCCCGAGACAAGCAATCAGGCCGTCCCGCCAGACACTCTGACGGACGACCAATTGAAGAATCTCCTTGCAGAGCTGATATCCTCATCAGCAAACCTGAACGTGAGGGTCTGGCTCGACGGAGTCTACACGGACATAGGGAATGCGGGCTCGCACGGTGAGTGGATGAAGGGCCGAGAAGTCTACTTCAAGGTCGAAGGAAAGGTGGACGGCCAGAACAGTCTCGAAGAGGCAGCATCCAGGAGCGTTTAAACCATGGAGACTCGTAAGTGGAAGGCGTTTCTCAGAATGAACGGTGAGACTCCGATGGATACAGGTCAAGATATTCTGACTGAGTTCAAAGCCATGGTCGAATATCTCAAGTGGATTGGCGTCGAC
>Ga0209805_1000187_pt1 | contig 36903 bp, 30 predicted proteins | sample GraSoiAngelo_148_FD_185905 | JGI IMG/M metagenome (GOLD analysis project Ga0209805, IMG submission 185905) | Grasslands soil microbial communities from the Angelo Coastal Reserve, California, USA - 14_1009_09_20cm (SPAdes) (version 2) | ecosystem: Environmental > Terrestrial > Soil > Grasslands ...
GCGTCGGCGCGGAAACAGCGTTTACCTCCCGGACCGCGTGATCCCCATGTTGCCGGAGCGATTGAGCAACGGCGTCTGCAGTCTCAATCCTGGCGTCGATCGCCTGACACATTCTGTATTTATTCATTTCGACAAACACGGGAATGCAAAAAGCGCGCGCTTTGCACGCAGCCTAGTCCGAAGCGCACGCCGCCTTACGTACAAACAGGCTTACGCGATTTTGACCGCGGCACCCGGCGATCAGTTGGGCGAACGGCTGCACCTTGCCTGGGAACTCGCTGCACTATTGCGGCAGAGGCGATTCGAGCATGGCGCCCTGGACCTCGATTTCCCCGAGGTAAAAGTCTGGGTCGATAAAGACGGGCACCCAGTAAAGTTGGAACGTGTCGAGAATGATAAATCGCACCAGCTTATCGAAGAATTCATGCTGGCCGCAAACGAATCTGTCGCGCGCGAGCTGAAAAAGCGCGCGGTTCCGACCATCTATCGGATCCACGAAAATCCAGACCCAGAAAAATTGGCAGAGTTTCGCGAATTCGTGCTCGGTTTTAATTACACGGTTGGCGATGTGACTCATCGCGCGGAGCTGCAGCGATTGCTGGCGGCAACCCGTGGAAAACCGGAAGAGCAAGCGCTCAAGGTCGGTTTGCTTAAAAGTTTGAAACGCGCCCGTTACTCTCCGCAGCCGCTCGGCCATTATGGGTTGGCCAAGGCAAATTACTTGCATTTCACCAGTCCCATTCGGCGCTACGCCGATTTGGTTGTGCATCGTGCTCTTGGTAGGGATACCGCCGGCACGAGAGGCCGTTCGGCGCGCTCGGCGGGCGCGCACCGCCATCCTGATATGGCCGAGATCGCTTCGATTGCGGAGCACATTTCAGTTACCGAACGAACCGCTGCGGACGCGGAGGTTGACGCCGTCCAAATGAAGAAACTCGAGTTTTTTCAACGACAGCTCGATGCACACAATCCCCAGATTTTCCGAGCTTCGATTGTCGATGTCCGCAACTACGGGTTGATGGTGGAATTGCCTGATGCGCTAATCACTGGCCTTATCCATGTGTCGTCTCTGACGGACGACTTTTATCTCTTTGAGCCTGCTCGACGGCAGCTCATTGGCAGACGGTCACGCAAACGATTTAGTGTCGGCGGCGAGCTATCAGTTTTTGTGGCACGCGTTGACCTCTTTAAACGCCAGGTAGATTTCGCGATTGTCACTGCTTCTCAAGCCTTGACTAGAAAGCGTTACTCGAAGGAACGAAAATCGTAAGAAGCTCAGTTTCCTTTGGTGTAAGTGATCTGCGCCAGCGCGATTTTTCGCGGACGAACTAATTTCCATAGTGGAGTAACAAATCGCTTTGCTTCGGTTAAGGAATTCGCCAGATTGCGACTCAAAAAATACCTATGAGAATCAGAATCGCGTTTATTCTAATTTCGGTAGCAATCTGCCTCGGCATGTTTACTGCCGCGCCGGCAACACTTCACACCTTCACTGTACCTGGATCGAACCGCTCTAAAAAGGTTACGATTGAGGATCCTATCCCCGCCGTCGGCAACACGCTGTCGCCAATCCGCCACCTAATCGTTGTAGTCGGGGAGAATCGGAGCTTCGACAATGTATTCGGCACATACGTGCCATCTAGTCCAACGCAGACAGTGTGGAACCTGCTGTCCCAGGACATCGTCCAGATCAACGGTAATATTGGAACGAACTTTGACGCGGCGGCGCAGCAGGAGGCGACCGATACAATGACGTATGAGCTCAGTCCCACGCAAACGGGTCATTTTCAATACTTGCCGCAGCCGAGCACTACTCTCAATGCGCTGCCAACCGGGCTGTGCAACCTGGGGATCTTCTGCAGTGACATAGGGCTGGATCCAACATCGCAGGGGCTTCTGTCCACTCGAGGCACGGGCCAGCCCTTCTATGATCCTCCCGGGGCAACTCCCGTGCCCGATTGCCGCTATCCATCGGATCTACCCAATGGGCCTTACTTGCTTCTAGCCGATTCAGAATTGAACAACTGCGGTCAGCCATTCCTAGCCGAGACCATCGCGAACACGACTTACACGAGCAACACAGGTGACCCCGTACATCGCTTCTATCAGATGTGGCAACAGTCCGACTGCTCTGTTGCCAACATTACGCCGGAAAACCCGAGCGGCTGCAAGCGCGACCTTTTCACGTGGGTCGCGGTAACCGTGGGATGGGGGTTCACCAACCCACCGATGACGAACCAGGATACCTTTCAAGGAGGTGTCGCAATGGGCTATTACAGCATGGCTGCGGGTGATTTCCCCTACTTTCTCGATCTGGCGGAGAACTACGCAATAAGCGATAACTACCATCAGCCGGTGATGGGCGGCACTGGACCCAATTCGCAATTCCTGTTTACCGGGGACGTCTATTACTTCACGGACGCGAACGGAAATCCAGCCACGCCTGCCAGTAATCTCGTCGAGGATCCTAACCCTAGATCTGGGACTAACAATTTCTACAACAACGACCACTTTAACCTTGCGGCGGACCCGGGCAGCACAGGTGTTGCTTTCACTAACTGTTCCGATGACACGCAGCCGGGGGTTCAGCCAATCATGAGTTACCTTCAGGCCCTACCGTACCCGCCGTTCCACAACGGCAACTGCGATTCAAACCATTGGTACCAGCTTAATAACGATTATCCCAATTATACCACGATGGGCACCATAATCAGCAACCAAGATGTGAACGAATTCCCCGCGGGACCTGCGTTTTCGATTGGACCGCAGACGATCCCGACCGTAGGCGATGCTCTTTCAGCTCACAATATCTCATGGAGATATTACGGAGGAGGTTTCAGTGTGGCGAGTAATAACCCACCATCCAACAGCCTTTACTGCGCAATTTGCAATGGATTCCAGTATGCAACCTCAATCATGACGACATCTTTGCGGCAAAACCTGGTCGATTTGGAAGAGTTCTACACCGATGTCGCGACTAACCAGTTGCCAGCGGTTTCCTTCCTCAAGCCCGACGTGCTGCTCGACGGTCATCCCGGCACCTCGACGCCTGCATTGTTCGAGGCATTCGTGCGCAAAATAGTAAATAGCGTAAGAGCGAACAATCAGCTGTGGAGCGACACAGCCATCCTAATCACATTTGATGAAAGCGGTGGCCTGTACGATTCGGGGTACATTCAGCCCATCGATTTCTTCGGTGATGGGCCGCGCACGGTTTTGATCGCGGTGTCGCCTTTTGCCAAGCACGGTCACGTCGATCACACTTATGCCGATCACGCATCGATTCTGAAGTTCATGGAATGGAATTGGACTTTGCCACCATTGTCCTCACGCAGCCGTGATAATTTGCCCAACCCGGTTTCCGCGCAGAATGCTCCGTATTTTCCGCTTAACAGCCCGGCGATTGGTGATCTCCGAACGATGTTCACGTTTCCGCGCCCAACTCCGACGCCTCGCCCTACTCCCACGCCCCGTTGATCCGGAGCGAAAAAACGCTGTGCGATTGTTCGATTTCCCCTGGGGAGCGCCGAACCCGTCGTTTACAATCGCGATGCGACGGGTGTTCATTTCGCTAAACATCCAGAGACACGCGAGGAAATCGCTGCTGCACAGCCGGCCATGGAAGTTTGTCCCTATGCTCGCTATTGGAAACGACGGGTGAAATTTGCGACCCTGGCGAATCACCGCTACAAGAGTTGCCATGACCGAAGCTATAGCCACCGCTGCCGTTGCTCCCCCACGCTACACGCGGGCAAACCCCTTCCCTGCTCGTCTTGTTGTTAATCGTCGTCTCAGCGGTCCGGAATCTGAGAAGGACACGCGGCATTTCGAGCTCGATCTGACGGAATGGGGGTTGAGCTTCGAAGTTGGCGATTCACTGGCGGTTTATCCAACCAACGACCCACAGTTGGTCGATGAAATCATCCATGCGCTCGGCGCGACCGGCGATGAACAAGTCCCGCGGCCCAGGGGGGAACCAACCACATTGCGCGAAGCGTTGCTGCGCGATTACAGCATCACGCAGCCTACGCCGAAGTTTTTGAGGGCCATTGCCGAGCGAGCTTCCGCTGCGCCTACCCTGGGGTACCTTCTCGCGCCAGACCGCAAACACGACCTTGAGACTTACCTTTGGGGGATGGAAATAATCGATTTCCTCCTGGATCATCCTTCTGCCCGTTTCGCGCCGGAAGACTTTGTGGGCTTACTGACGAAATTACAGCCGAGACTTTATTCAGTGGCCTCGAGCTTAAGGGCCTACCCCGACCAGGTGCACTTCATCGTGGATGTTGTCCGTTATGAAAGCAATGGCCGGGTCCGCAAAGGGGTTGCCTCATCCTTTCTTGCGGAACGCGCTGATGACGTGCCGGTGCCCGTTTTTCCGAGTGTGGCAAAACACTTCCACTTGCCGGAGGACGCTGCTACTCCAATCATCATGGTTGGCCCCGGAACTGGAGTGGCGCCGTTCCGCGCGTATTTGCAGCAGCGCAGAGCGACCGGAGCAACAGGAAAGAACTGGCTCTTTTTTGGGTCGCAGCATCAAAGGTGCGATTTTGCCTACGGCGAGGAATTCGAGGCGTTCAAGAAAGAAGGGCTTCTCACACGCCTCGATTGCGCATGGTCGCGCGATCAAGCCAAGAAGATTTATGTCCAACATCAGATGAACGACAATGCTGCAGAAATTTGGAAATGGCTCGAGGGCGAGGGCGCCCACTTTTTCGTGTGCGGCGACGCGAAGCGAATGGCGAAGGATGTCGATGCGACGCTGCGAAAAATCGTGCAGGAGCAGGGCGGTAAAACCGTTGATCAAGCCAATGAGTACGTTGAGAAGCTCAAAAGCGACAAGCGTTACAAGCGCGATGTTTACTGAGAATGACGAAGCACGAATGTCGAATGACGAAGGAATGACTAAATGGAAAAAGTAAACGGTTCCATGTGCATTCGGATTTCGTCATTTTCTTCATTTGTGGCATAGTAAGAGGGAGGGCTTAAAGCGATGTACGAGAACACTGAATTCACATTGAGCCGCGATTGCGAAGCGATCCAGATTCCCAGCGGGCAAAAGACAACGATCCCGGCTGGGAGTCAGGGAGTGATCACCCAGAGCCTGGGTGGCAGCTACACGATCGCAACGTACCAAGGTCTGGCGCGAATCGCGGAGAAGGATCTTGATGCTCTGGGGCTTGAAAAACCTCAGGCGCAACAAACTCAAAAGCCCCTCCGGACAACAAACGGCGAAGTTTCGGAGGAAGATGTCTGGAATCAGCTTCGGCAGTGTTACGACCCGGAAATTCCGGTCAACATTGTCGATCTTGGTCTGGTTTACGATTGCCGCCTAATCAAAAAGGATGATGGCGGCGCCCGCGTAGAAGTGAAAATGACGCTCACGGCGCCTGGTTGCGGCATGGGACCAGCCATTGCGCACGACGCTCAGAGCAAGATTTTGTCGATCGACGGCGTGGATGAAGCAGATGTCCAGCTGGTCTGGGATCCGCCCTGGAATCAAAACATGATCAGCGAAGCGGGCCGGATGAAGCTCGGAATGATTTGAATTCCTTCTAATTTTCCAATCGCACGGGTCAGTTAGCCGGTTGCGTCGCACGCTAGTGGAGTTAGCGCATCTCTCGCGTATTAGGCTTGTTTATTTTCCTCCCATTAGATAAAAACGTCGCATGCCTGCGACGATTGGCACCGAAACCACGCGCGAAGGTCTGTTCGCCTCCACTCGCTGGACGATGGTCATCGATGCTGGTGAATCGCAAACACCGCCTGCCCAAGCGCTAAGCGCGCTCTCGGAACTGTGCCGGATTTATTGGCGACCAATCTTTCTGTTCCTGCGACGCCAAGGCTCAAACCCAGACGATGCGCAAGATCTGACGCAAGGCTTTTTCGCGCATTTGATCGAGTCACGGGCTTACGCCCGGGCCGATCCCGAGAAGGGACGTTTCCGTTCCTTTCTAGTCGGCGCACTCAAACATTTCTTGGCCCACGCGCGCGCTCACGACCGAAGGCAGAAGCGCGGCGGAGGCATGATTTTAGGGCAGCTCGACACGGCCGCGATCGCCGAGGCGGATGCACGAGCCGTGAGCTTGCAGACCTGGAGTGCTGAACGCGTTTATGAGCGCGAATGGGCAGAGACGCTGCTCCGGCGGGCACTGGACCGGCTTGCGGAGGAATGCGCGCTCGCGGGAAAGGATGAGCTGTTCAAGCAGTTGAACTCACACCTTTCGGTCTCCAGCGAAGCGACAGTTCCATACGAAGAAATGTCTCTAAGGCTGGGCCGGCCGGTCACAACACTGCGCAGCGATGTGGCTCGGCTGCGCTCGAGGTATCGCGCGATTTTGCGGGAGGAAGTGGGTGGCACCGTGGCGGAAGCGTCCGAGGTTGACTCGGAGCTGCGACATCTTTGCAAAGTTCTGGCGGCGGCCGATTAATGCGGGCACAGGCGACTAGCGCGGCGGTCTGTCCTGATTGCGGGACACGGCTGGAGGGAGGATTCTCCCGCAATCTCGGGCGCTGCATGATTTGCCTGCTGCGCGTCGGATTCGACGACGCGGAAGAACCTGATGAAACATTGTCCGCTCCCGTAAAGGATCGACTCGGGATCTACAGGATCGAGCGACGCGACGACGGGACGCATTGGGAACTCGGCCACGGCGCCATGGGAGTGACGTATCGCGCGGTTGACACCTCGCTCAAACGACCGGTTGCGCTGAAGCTCATCGATTCGGAATGGGCGAAACGCGGAGCGGAAGCACGTGAACGGTTCATGCGCGAAGCACGAACGGCCGCATCTTTGCGGCATCCAAATGTTGCGACCGTCTACCATTTCGGTATCCGCGAAGAGAACGGGCAGTGTTTCTGCGCGATGGAACTGGTGGAAGGTGAAACGCTGGAGATGCTTGTTCGCCGCACCGGTCCGCTCGACGCGCTCACAACCATCGACATCGCCTTGCAGGTCAGCAGCGCACTGGCCGCAGCGGAAAAGCAAGGCCTGGTGCACCGGGATTTGAAGCCGGCGAATTTGATGTTGGTCGCCGCCGCGCCGGATGCGAACGATTCGAGTCCCGGCAAATCCGAAAAAGCTGAGACCGTCGTAAAGGTGATCGATTTCGGCGTGGCGAAAGCACTTGTGGAAAAGCCGGATGCGATGGGCTTGACGCACGGAGGATTTGTCGGCACGCCGGCTTTCGCGAGTCCGGAGCAATTTACTGATGCGCAGGTCGAGGTTCGCTCGGACATCTATTCGTTAGGCGCAACTCTATGGTATGTGCTCACCGGCCACAGGCCTTTCGAAGGCGCGACCATCGAACAGATTCGCGCGAGCCAGCACTCGCAAGCTCTGTCGATCGAACAGCTGAAGGCGGCACATGTTCCAAGCCGCCTTATTTCGCTGCTCGTGTCGATGCTTGCCCCCGAACCAGGCGCGCGCCCGGGTGTCCGTGCACTCACGTTGCAATTGCAAGATTGCCGCGCACAGATCCTCGATCGCTGGAAAGCGGCGCGCCGATTGGCTCTAGCGGCCGGTCTGATCGGAATGGCGGCTGCGGCCTTCGCGCTGTTCGCTCGGTGGCACAACCGAGCCATGTCCCAGAACACGGCGCCTGCAAATATCTCGGAGAAAAGCATCGCGGTGCTTCCGTTCGACAACCTGAGCGACGATCAAGCGAATGCTTATTTTGCGGTGGGCATCCAGGACGAGATTCTCACCAGCCTCGCAAGAGTTGCGGATCTGAAAGTGATCAGCCGCACTTCGGTCATGCAATACACGACCGGAGCCGGGCGGAACCTGCGCGAGATCGGGAAACAGCTCGGCGTGGCGCATCTTCTCGAAGGCAGCGTCCAGCGCGCTGCGAAACGTGTCCGCGTCAACGCCCAGTTGATTGACGCCCGCACCGACGCCCATCTCTGGGCGCAAACTTACGATCGCGATCTGGCGGACGTGTTCGCCATTCAGAGCGAAATCGCCAAAACTATCGCCGAGCAGCTTCAGGCCAAACTCTCCCTCACAGAAAAAGCGGCGATCGAGCAGCGACCCACCGCCGATCTCGCGGCCTTCGATCTTTACACTCGCGCCAAGATGTTACGGCAGACCAACTCCCGTGTCTTAGGCACCAACAATCGCCTGCAAGCCGTCGGTCTCCTCAACCAGGCGGTGGCACTCGATCCGACATTTCTCCTCGCCTGGTGCGAGTTGGCCATTACGCACGATCTGCTTTATTTTTTGGACCACGACCACACGGCAACCCGCCTCGCTTTGGCGAAAGCTGCCGTCCAGACAGCGCTCCGTTTGCGCCCAAACCAGGGCGAAGCGCATCTCGCTTTGGCACACCACCTCTACCAGGGCTACCTCGACTATGATCGCGCGCGGGCTGAGCTTGCGATCGCGCAACGCACGCTTCCCAATGACCCGTTTATCTTCGTCGTGGCCGGCATTATGGACCGGCGCCAGGGGCGCTGGGCAGAATCCACCCGCAATCTCGAGCGCGTGATCGAACTGGATCCCCGCAATTCTTACGCTTTTCAGAATCTCTCGTTTAACTATCAGGATCTGCGCCGCTATGCGGACATGGCCGCCGTTCTGGACCACGCTCTCGCAATCGCGCCAAAGGACGTGCATATGAGAGTTGAACGCGCCTTGATTGACCTCGATTGGCGCGCTGATTCGCGGCCTTTGCATACAACCATCGAAGCGATTCTCGTTGAGGACCCCGGCGCCGCAGCTACACTCGCCAACCACTGGCTGGTACTTGCGCTTTGCGAACGCGACCCCATCGCCGCAGCTCAAGCGCTGGTGGCGCTTTCCGACAATACCTTCGGGCCAGAAGTCATTCCGCTATACCGCCCCTTCGGTGAAGGCGTGGTGGCTCGCGTTCGTGGGGATGCGGCTGCGGCGCGCGCTGCCTTTACCGTTGCTCGCGTTCAACAGGAAGAGGCGACCCGTGCGCAACCCGATTACGCTCCGGCGCTTTGCGCGCTCGGCCTGATCGACGCCGGACTTGGGCGTAAGGAAGAGGCGTTGCGCGAAGGACGACGGGCCGTTGAGCTTCTCCCCGTCGCGCGAGACTCGCTCGGCGGTGCGGACATGATCCAAGGCTTTGCGATCATTTGCGCATGGATCGACGAAAAGGATCTTGCTTTGCAGCAACTGGCGATCTCGGCACAAATTCCGGGTGGGGTAACCTACGGCCAACTGAAACTGCACCCGTTCTGGGATCCGCTCCGCGGCGATCCGCGCTTCGAAAAAATCGTCGCCTCGCTCGCACCGAAATAGTCCCCCAGCTGTAGCCGCCCCGCTCAGTTGGGGCGCTGCATCGCACTTGCGACACGCAGAGCGCTGTGGCTCCCGTCACTTTCTTTGCAACGGGACGCAAACTTTCGGGAAGGAATGGGAAACGGTCTGCGTCTCCGGATTAACCGGAACGACGGCTACAAACCAAAACAACAAAAATCATATTATGAAAAACAGAAAAAATATCCTGACTTACATCGTCGCCGCACTCTCCATCCTTGTGACCTCAGCGACTTCGTCTGCGGCCGGGCACGCACAGACGTACCATGGCACGCTTACGGGTGGCACTTTCTTCTGCGACGGCAATCCCGTTCCCGTCTTCACGGTCACCGGCAACTGGAACGTGAACATCGATCCCGCGACGCCGGCCCAGGTCACGCTCAACGTCTTCTACGATGGCAGCCATCACTTGGCGTTCGGGTACAACGCGTTGATGCTGGTCTCGTCGTCCGGCGGCGTCTACGTGTTCGCGGGGTTCGGAGACGCAGCGACGGCGACGCTCAATACAAGTGTGACTCCGGCGACGTTCTCCTGGCACGTCGAACTCGGCGGCGGCTGCCCGCCCGAGCATCCATACGACTCGCTAACCTACTTCGGACTAGCTAACAACTAGGACCTGACGCGAGGACGGTCTCCGCATCGCACCTGGCATCGTACAGGTGCGATGCGTGACGCCGACGAGACCTGCCACTTCTCGATTCGGCAAATGGCGTCGCATCGCCGGAATAGAACCCAAGGCGGTGCCATTGGTCTTGATTCGTTCGCGACTGATTAACCCGAACACATAGCGACGCCCTCCGCGATACGCAGCATCGGTTCCAAACTTTCGTTGCAACGCGGCGCAAAGTTTCGGGAAGGAACGGGAAACGGTCTGCGTTTCCGGATTACCAGGAACGACGGCCACAACCCAAAACAAGAAAAGGAAATCAAATGATGAAAAATCGAAACATTCAGTTCAAACCAACAGCAGTGGTCCTGATCCCGCTGTTCCTCGCCTGCTTTGCGGCAGTGTTTATCTCGGCACCCACTCCGGCAGCAGCCCGCGACATGGTGCCCTTCAATGGCACTGTCTCGGGGTACGTTGAGTCTCAGTCCGGCACGGAGTGCGAGCCTTCCGCACACGTTATCAACTTCGGACACGCGAACCAATTGGGAGCCTTCACCGGGACGGCGGACTTCGTCACGCGCCCTTGCGACCCCGATCCGGATCTTTGTGAAAATAATATTCCCTACACTGGCACCTTTGACTGGTTTGCGGCCAACGGCGACGAAATCTCCGGCACTTTCGAGGGGTACCTGTGCCCGACAGAAACGCCGGGAGTGTACGACAACCATGAAACCGCGGAGGTGACAGGCGGCACGGGTCGCTTCGCCAACGCCACCGGCCATTTTGAGTTGGTCGGGCAACTGGACTTCACCACGAACCCGCCGTCCTTTGTTCTCCCATGGCAAGGGGTGATCTCAAGCGTCGGCTCGAAGCGCCACTAGAGATTTGTGCGCCTGATCCGAGCATCGCAGCTAGCGTTCGTCTAGTTGCGATGCGCTAGATCGACCAAGAGACCTGCGCTTTTTTTCAGTTGGGCGAGAGGGGCCGCTACCAAAACGGTCTGGAAGCAATTGCGGCAATGTTTTGACCCGAAATTCCTGTGAAGATGATTGATCGTCTCTTCTTTGCATGTCGTCACAGGCCGAGGATTTGGTATTTCCTTTACGGCGTTGCAAATTTTTTTGTGAAATTTTTTATTCTCGCATTGACAATGCCCGCTTGAATTTTAGACTCGACACCCCCGGACGCGCTTCAGGTTGAAAAATTCCAAGCGCGTTTTAGAAATCGATATGCCTTTGACCAAACTTATCTTGACGGAAAACATTCCCGGTTTGGGCGCTGAAGCGGACGTCGTCAAAGTGCGCCGTGGTTATGCGCGCAATTATCTCCTGCCGCACGGAAAAGCACATGAAGTCACTCCGGGCGCATTGCGTCAAATCGACGCGCTGAAGCAGAAGCGCGCTGAGCGCGAAGCCCGCGAACTGAACGAGGCGGAAGAATTGGGGCGCCGAATTGGTAAGGCACGGTTCGTCTTTACGCTGGAGACCGGCGAGACCGGCAAGGCCTTTGGATCGGTTACCGCGCAGGATATTATGAACCGCATCAAAAACGAACTCGGTGCGGAGATTGACCGGCATAAGATTGTTCTTGAACGTCCGATCAAAGATACCGGCGAACACGAGATCACGATCAAGTTGCATCACGATGTGACTGCGCAACTTGTTTTTCAGGTGAAATCCGCAGAGGAACTGCGCGACCGCTGGGCCGAGACCGAGAGCGCTGCGACCGGCGAAGCTGAAAAGAGAAAGAAACCCGGGTTTTTCCGCAGGAAAAAAGAAGAGAAAAAAGAAACCGAATAAATGGCGCCTCAATCGTCCGCATGGACAGGAGAGAAGCCTCGTAAAGCGGGAAATGGCGCTGGCCGAGGTTCGGCGGCGCGAAGCGGCGAAAAAGTTGTTCCCATTTCGCCCACAGGTTCTGCGCAGGATATTCACCGTACCCCGCCGCATAGCATCGAGGCAGAACAGGGCGTCCTGGGGTCAATGCTGCTCTCGCCGCGGCAAGCCATTGCCGAATGCGTCGAGAAAATTGATGAGCAATATTTTTACGTCCCTGCTCATCAGACGATCTACACTGTGCTCGTCGATCTTTGGAATGCCGGGCAGGCGATCGATCTGATCACGTTTACACAGGTCTTACGCGACCGGAACCTCCTCGACAGTGTGGGGGGCGCTGCATTTGTCACAAGTTTATTTACGTTCGTTCCGACGGCGGCGAATCTTGAGTACTACCTGGAGATCGTTCGTGACAAATACATCCTGCGCCAAATCATTTCCGCTGCGACCGAGAGCGTCCGGCGCGCCTACGAGGAGCAGGACGAGGTAAATAATCTTCTCGACGAAGTAGAACAGCGCATTTTCGCCGTGGGCGACGACCGCTTCAAAGGCCAGATGCTTTCCATGAAAGATCAGGTGATGGAAGCAATCGAGGCGATCGAGAAGCTCTATGAGCGTAAAGGTGGTATCACTGGTATCTCCAGCGGCTTCATCGAATTCGATCGAATGACCAGCGGTTTGCACCCTTCGGAAATGATCGTGATCGCGGCCCGCCCAAGCATGGGAAAGACAGCGCTCGCCATGAACATCGCCGAGCACGTCGCGATCAATGAGAAACTCCCGGTCGGCGTTTTCAGCCTGGAGATGAGCAGCCAACAGCTGGTGCAACGGCTGCTTTGTTCGCGAGCGCGTGTGAATCTCCAGAAAGTCCGTGATGGCTTTCTTGGCGAACGCGATTTCCCGAGCTTGACCGCGGCCGCTTCAAAACTGGCGGAAGCAAAAATTTTCATCGACGACAGCGCGAGCCTGAGCATTCTCGAATTGCGCGCGAAAGCGCGCCGGCTCAAAGCGCAACAGGACGTGCGGCTCATCATTGTCGATTATTTGCAACTACTGAGATCGACCTCGCGCCGCGCTCAGGACAATCGGCAGTTGGAAATCTCCGAAATTTCCGCAGGACTAAAAGGTTTGGCCAAGGAATTGAAGATTCCGATCGTTGTTGTCGCCCAGTTGAATCGACAACCGGAGCAACGCACGGGCGGTAAACCGCGCCTGAGCGATCTGCGCGAATCCGGCTCCATCGAACAGGATGCTGACCTGGTCGGATTACTTGTCAGGCCGGAGATTTACGAGGAAGACGAAGAAGCGCGCGCGGAAAAAGCCGGCGAAGCGGAGTTGATCATCGCCAAGCAACGCAACGGGCCGGTCGGTGAGATTCCGCTCACGTTCCTGAAAGAATTTACCCGCTTTGAAACCCGGGCCCGTAATGTGAGCGAGCCGGAAGAGGGGTTTTAGAAATCGTTACACCGTTGAGTCGGTTCCCCAACCTGTCATGTTGAGCGGAGCGAAACATCTCTGACTATCGGTTACGGCAAACGAGCGCCAGAAGTAACCAGAGATTCTTCGCTTCGCTCAGAATGACAAAGAGCGCTCCAACGAATCAACGCTGCAACAGCGCTTTCGCCGCATCAATCACATGCTGCGCGTCGATCCCGCGCTCTTTCATTACTTCCGGGCCGGGCGCGCTCAAGCCGAATTGATGCAGACCGATGACTTTCCCGTCGAGCCCGACGTATTGATACCAAATCTCAGTGACCCCGGCTTCGATCGCGACGCGTTTGCGACATTCGTTAGGCAGGACTTCTTCACGGTATTTTTGAGGCTGGCGATTAAAACGTTCGAAGCACGGCAGCGAAATCACCCGTACGCCATCGCCCAGCTGTCCCGCCGCCGCGAGCGCGTGCTGCAATTCGCTCCCGCACGACATGATAATCAGGTCGAGTTTCCCTTTTTCCTTCTTCGCAATGTAACCGCCACGGAGGACTCCTTCGCGACGCAGATTTACGTCGACATCGTTTAACATCGGCACGGCCTGGCGCGTGAGCGCAAGAAAGGTAGGCCCGTCCGTCCGCTGCATGGCTCCTACAAATGCGCCTGCGGTCTCTTCCGGATCGGCGGGTCGAATCACGTCAATGTTCGGCATCAATCGCACAGAGCTCACCGTCTCCACTGGTTCATGAGTGGGGCCGTCTTCACCGACGCCGATCGAGTCGTGAGTGAAAATATAGGTATTGGGAAGCTTCGCCAGCGCGGCCAGCCGAATGGAAGCGCGGCAATAATCGGTAAAAACCATGAACGTCGCGCCCGATGCGCGAAAGAGCCCGTGATACGAGATGCCGTTGAGAATTGCGCACATTCCATGTTCGCGAATGCCGAATCGGATGTTGCGTCCGCCGGGATCATCGCGATTAAAATCACCTCCGCCATCGATGTAGTTCATTGTCGATCCGTACAGATCGGCGCTGCCGCTCATCAGTAATGGCATTGCCTGGGCAATCGGCTGCAATACTTCGCCACCGGCTTTTCGCGTTGCCAGCTTCGCATCCTTGGGAAAGTCAGGAATCTTCGATAAAAGATCCGATGGAACTTTTCGCTCCAACCCGTCATCGAGCATCTTCGCCTTGTCAGGATTTTTCGTGCGCCACGCGTTGTAGGTTTCTTCCCACTTCTCGTAGTCGGCGAGCAGCTTCTTTTTATGTTCGACAAAATAGTCGTACACCTCCTGTGAGACGAAATAGTGTTCAGCAGGCAGGCCGAGGGCCTTGCGTGCCGCATCAACGTACTTCGCACCGGCCTCTCCATGCGCTTTGAATGTGCCTTCTACTTCCGGGACTCCTTTGCCGATCAGCGTGTGCGCGATGATGAATTGCGGTTTCCCGTTGTCGCGCCTCTTTGCCACATTGAACGCATCCAGAAACTGTTGCATGTCGTGACCGTCGATCTCCTGCACGTCGAAGCCGTATGCCTCCATACGTTTGCCAGTATCTTCGCTCTGCGTTTCCTTCGCTGGGGCGTCGAGCGTGACGGCATTTGAATCGTAGATGAAAATCAAATTATCGAGGCCCCAATGGCCGGCCAGCGCGCATGCCTCGGAAGCCACGCCTTCCTGCATGTCGCCGTCGCTGCACAAACAGATCACATGCTGATCGAAAATCTTGTGCTCATCCGTATTGAAACGTGCCGCCGCCATCTTTGTCGCCACGGAAATCCCAACCGAGTTGCCGACTCCCTGACCGAGTGGCCCCGTTGTGCATTCCACCCCCGGCGTCTCACCAAATTCAGGGTGCCCCGGCGTTTTGGAATGCAGTTGGCGGAAACGCTTGATCTCCGACATCGGCAAGTCGTAACCGCTCATGTGCAGCCAGGCGTACAGGAACATGCTGCCGTGCCCGCCGGAGAGGACGAAGATATCTCGATTGATCCAGCGCGGCTTGTCTGGATTGTAATTTAGCGCATACCCATAAAGCACGGCGCCCATCTCGGCGCAGCCGAGCGGAAGTCCAAGGTGACCAGATTTCGAAGCTTGCACAGCGTCCATGCACAAACCGCGTGCCTGGTTCGCTGCCTCAGAGAGAATTTTAATATTTAGACTCATGGAAAAGGAAGGAAGATTCGTAATTTCAGGTTTAATGATTGAAAACGCGAATCTCTATATGGCCGAACATTTGCGTTCGACAATGTATTTTCCGCTGCTGAGCTATTGGAGGCTGTAAATCTGAAGATCGTAGGACTACTTCACCCGTGAATACGCCATCACTACTTCAAATTGTCGAGCGGCTCGAACGTCTGGCAGGCAGGTTGCCTTCCAAAATCCGAAAGGCTGTTCTTAATGAGCTCACGCCACTGAAGCAATTATTCCTCCAGCAACGCCCACCGCGTTTTCTTTTTGCAGGCTCAGCGAAGGTACCTGCGAGGAAAATCATCTCGGCCCTCTTTGGTTCGGCGGAGTTCGTCGCGCCAAATACCGCTGCGCCGCTTTGCCGCTGGTTCGATGTCGACTTTCCTGAGAGGGGAAAGATATCGATCATCGACGCCCGCGGGGTCGACGATTCTGCGGCCATCCATGTCCGGGACGAACTCAAATATCGCGCTGCAGATATCATTTTTTTCATCCGGGACGAGCGAATCGCCCAGGAAATGGAGAAACGCGAACTGGGCGAGTTAAACAGCTATCTTAGCTGGAATGAGACATTGGAAACGGATCGCAAGATAATCGAAATTATCGTTCCCCCATATGAGAAGCACGACCTCGGTGCGACACGCGACGAACACGCACTCGAATCAAGTCTCGTGAAACCCGGCGTTTTTTTGGAAACGTTGAGGTTAATCCCTGTGGATAATAATCAGGGATTTGAACTGCCCCCTGCGGAAGCGCGGCGTCTCATGTCGATCCTTGCGCGCGAATTGCCGAATGAAGCCCGGATGGAAATGATTCGGATATCTCGAGATCAGGAGGCCCAGCGTGAAGTAGCGCAGCTCTTGGTAAAATCTACGACCGCCGTCTCCGCTGCCATCGGCGCACAACCGATCCCCCTCGCCGATCTACCGATCCTAACCAGCCTGCAACTGACGATGATTTCCGGAATCATGTATGTCAGCGGGCGCGAACGCAGCTTGCGTGCTGCCGCAGAATTCGCCGGCGCACTCGGTGCGAACGTTGGCGCAGCGATGCTCCTTCGTGAAGGGGCCCGCGCGATCCTGAAATTCTTTCCGGGTTGGGGAAACGTTGTATGCGGTCTGGTAGCAGGCTCGGGAACGTACGCGATTGGTCGCGCGGCAACCGCGTTCTTCATTGAAGGCGTGTCACTGAAGGATGCGCGTCGCACCTATTTGGCGAACCGGAAAAGACGCCGGCGCCGAGAATCGTAAGAACTCAATGAACGAATAAAGGTATCTGTCGACACACTGATCATATCAGGCAAATACCTAGTAATTCGCCTGTGAATAACTTGTGAACAAAATTCCTAATTATTGCATATTTCGCTCACACGATTTTGCGAACAAAGAGACTAGTTTCGCTGCGCTTATCGCGCCCTCGCCGGCCTTCCAATGAAGCTCTCCGACATTCGGGCGACGCTTCAAGAAATACACGTCTCGCCGGTCAAAACCCTTGGTCAAAATTTTCTGCACGATCAAAACCTTGCCCGCTGGATTGTCGATCAGGCGCAGATCACTTCGGACGATTACGTGCTTGAAATCGGGCCCGGCTTGGGAGCGTTAACAGAACTCCTTCTTGAAAAAGGCGCGCGCGTTCTGGCGATCGAGAAAGATACCCGTCTTGCCAATTTTTTACACGAACGTTTCGCTCATGAGCGACTGGAAATACTAAACATCGACGCGCTTAAATTCGACGCGCGCAACTTATTTACGCATCGACGCGTGAAATTAGTTGGCAATCTTCCGTATAACATCTCAAGCCAGCTACTTCTAAAGTTCCTCGCGCCCCAAAGTCCTATCTCACTATGGTTGTTTGTATTACAAAAAGAAATGGCAGCGCGTCTTTCCGCAAAGCCGTCTACGCATGATTATGGTTCTCTGACATTGCGCATCCAGTTGCGCCATCACGTAAAATATCTGCGTACTGTTTCTGCAACTGTTTTCTTGCCGCGACCTGAGGTCGATTCCGCAGTGGTGCGAATCTTGCCGCGAGACCCGCGGGAATTGCCGCCGCACGACAAAGAGTTGCTTCTGGAATTGATTCGCCTCGGTTTTTCTCAGAGAAGAAAGCAACTAAGAAAGTTGCTTCGGGAGCGAGTCGATGACTGGGATACTCTCGCGCGTCACCTCAACATCGATCCCAAAGCTCGAGCTGAAGAGCTCTCGTTACTTCAATGGATCGGGGTGGTGAATTTCATCGCCCCGCTACTGTGTCCCGATATTGGACTGACGAACAATGAGCGTTTCCCCATCGTCGATAAAAACGATAGAATTCTGCGCGATGCCAGCCGCTCCCAGGTGCATGGGAATAACTTGCGCCATCGCGCCGTTCACATCTTGATTTTTAACCCGGTCGGCGAGGTTTACTTGCAGCAGCGCTCGCGCTGGAAAGACCGGCATCCCTTGAAATGGGACTCGAGCGCTGCTGGTCATGTAATCGCCACGGAAAGCTATGACGACACAGCTCAACGCGAGTTGAAAGAAGAATTAGGCATAAGCGTTGCTCTTAAGAAGATTGTGAAGCTTTCTGCCTCGGAACGTACCGACCATGAGTTTGTCTGGCTTTATCGAGGGGAAGTGGCCGGCAATCTGTCACCGAGTCGAACAGAGATCGAAGCTGGCGCATTCTTTCCTGAGAAGATCATCGATGGTTGGGTGGCGGCGCGACCAGAAGACTTTGCCCCGGGATTCATCGAATGCTGGAAAGTCTATCGTCAGAAAAACTGCAGCAGTCGCGACGCGCTTACTTAAATCCGACAAACTTTCTCCGAGGCAAACGGCGCAGAGCCGTTCGTTTGAATTTTCGCGCGGCACGCTTCGCCTTCAGTTTGCCGCCGTAGACAGTATCGCTAAACATCTTGGTCACGATTTTATCTCCGCGAAGGAAGTGGACCTGAAAACCATGCGTTTGTTTCTTCGCGCGCGCTTTTGTGTCAATGCGACGAATGTTAGCCTCCGAATCAGGATTAGGACGTCTTCGCATAACGAAAGCTAACTGAACAATCTCAGCAATCAACGAGGCAAACTTGCGGGAGCGCTTCGGCCGAATGCGTCCGGAGGAGGCAGATTCCAGGAACGCCATTTCTTATCGTATTCGTTGGCCGCCAATAATGCGTAGCAAGGGTGCCGTTTCGCACGAAGCCAGGTGATCAGCTTTACAAGATTTTCCTGTGCCATTGTCGTGCAGCCAGTGGTCGGCCGATTCACGCCGCGGCGGATGTGAAAAAAAATCGCGCTCCCTGCGCCCGGCACTGGTGGATCGGAATTGTGGCGGATTTCGATGAGCCAGTGATAAGCAAAATCACCGGAACGCATCTTTTCGTGCGTGTAATTATCCGGTGGATTTTTTGGATCAATCACGATGTGCCGATTGTAATTCGGCGATCGCGGGTCATCGCTCCAAACGTCTGCCTCAGTCACTTGATGGTATCGATAGTCGCCGCCGGGGGGCAAGCGCGCCTCGTAACCAAAAACCTGACCAATCTCGAAAACGCCTGCAGGAGCGCGACCGTCTCGCTCCTTCTTCCGAAGGCCAGGCTCGTTTTGTCCGGCCAGCCCTGTGCCCCACGCAATGCCATTTTTACCAAACAACACCGGAAACGGGCCAGCCACCGCTGTCCAATCTCCGCCACGTGCACGTTCAAAGAGTCGCAGCTCGCCGCGCATTGAATTCGATGTGGGCGCAATACCGACGATGAGCTGCGTACAATCGTCAGGAAGACCATCGGCGTAAGCGTGAATGCAAGCCACTATCAGCAGGCAGGTAGCGAGGCAGCGCGAGATTGACATCAGAGTTCAGAAGGGAACGCATTTTCTTGGCTGCGCCAATTGTTTTCACATCTGTGCCAGCGGTGGGCAGCGATTGTTTTTCTAACGGCTCCATTAGGTTTGAGCCCAATCCTTGCGCTTATGAAAACATCACTATCGTTCGGAGTAATGCTCGCTGTTCTGGGTGCGGGGATTGCTTCTATATCGGCTCAAACCCAGAGCACGACCGTTCAAGTTAGCAAGCTCGTTGGCACCAAAGTAAAATCCTCGCAGGGCGAAGAAATTGGTGTGGTTAAGGAAGTCATGATCGACCGCAGCACGGGGTGCATGGCTTACACCGTTCTTTCCACCGGCGAAGGTGGAGCACGTGCTGCCGGCGGCGGCAAACTGGTTGCAGTTCCGTGGGCAGTTTATTCTCCTACAAGCGACGTAACCGCTCTCACTGTGACCGTGGATCGAGAGCGAATTTATAGCGCACCGGTGTTCGATTATGCGCGGATCGATGAATACTCGAGGCCCGATTATATTACCAACGTCTACAGTTACTATGGGGTAAGCCCAGGAGCGGAAGTCGGTGCTGGGGTTTCCCGAACGACCACAACGGGCGCCACCTCCGGAGAAACCAGCGGCGCCGGCGCGGCTCGCTCGCCGGTCCAGGGCGCCTCACCTGCTGCAACCACTCCCCCGGCAACAAGGTCGCCCGCGGAGAGAGAGTCACCCGCTGGCAGAGCATCGCCCAGTCCGCGTGCGACCGCAGAAAGACCTCACGCGACGGCATCACCTCGCGGACGGGAGGGTGAGAGCCCCGCCGCTAAAGAAGAGCGCGGTACGAGAGCCAGACCAGGGGAAACCGAATCCCCGAGCAGCAGAACCAGAGAAGAGCGCGGCACAAGAGCCAGACCGGGAGAAACAGAATCCCCGAGCGGCGGCGCTGAACTTCAGAGAGAACCCTCTCGGGCAACGCGGGAGTCTGGACCTGAAGCAGCAAGTCCGAGTGAAAGAACCAGGGAAGGAACACAAACGCGTCCTCATAGGAAGCCAGAGAGGCCCGAGAGCGCGTCTCCCCCACCGGGACCCGAAGAGTAAGAATACCAATCCCTCGTCTGCGCGAATTCGCGCGCAGCTTAGAGTGCGCTCGCAGGACGGCGTGATTTGCGGGCCGTCAGGTGTGGGCTTCGACGGCAGCGGTATCTGCAGGAAGATATTTCACACCAATAAGCCAGGCCACGCCGGAGAGGAGAATTATTCCGGACACAAACAGAAATGCCACACGCATGTTCGTGTGACCGCCGATATATCCAAGGAGCCAGAATGCCTGCACGTCACCCAACGCATGGATGACCAAGATGTTTGCGGCAAATGCTGTCGCACGTACTGCAGGCAGGGAAACATTCGCCAGAGCCGTGTTAGAAGGACCGGTGTTTAGAAAAAGGAAAAAGATCGCGAAGAACATCGTGATCCACGCCGCTGGAAACGGAATGTAGAGGGTTGTAACGAAAAACGGACAGGCGACGAGCATTCCGATTCCCGACACCCAGAAGTAGGAACCAGCGAAACGCGGACGCAACTTGTCGGCGATGACGCCTCCCAGAAGCGTCGAAACCAGGCCCGCGACTACAGTGATCAGGCCAAAGATCGTCATGCCTACGTCCGGACTTTGATTGCGATAACGCAGATATGCCGGTACCCAGAAGCCCAATCCGCCGGTCACGAAAGTCATCAATGTCATCGCGATGCAGTTGATGAGATAGGAGCGAGTGCGGAACAAATCCAGGTAGTCACGGATGCTCCGGCGCGCTGACCTTTGTACCAGATGATCTGCAGTGACACGCGGATCGCGTTGCCAGAAGCACAGCAGTCCGAGCAACAACCCTGGCGGTGCAACGAGATAAAATGCCCAGCGCCAGCCAAGGTGAGCGCCTATCGATCCGCCGATTACGTAGCCGAGCGCGCTACCGACCGGAATCGCCGCGCAAAAGATCGCCATGATGCGACCACGTGTTTCGATCGGGAAAAGATCGGCCAAAATCGTCGGCGCTGCCGGTCCGTAGCCGCCTTCGCCAATTCCAACGCATACGCGAGTTGCAAAGAGAATCGCGAATGTCGCCGCCAGGCCGGAGCCGCCGCTCGCAACACTCCACAAAATCACAGCGGAACCAATGATGATCCAGCGCGAGAATCGGTCGGCGAGCAGTCCCAGGATTGGCGCGCTGACCATGTAAGTGACGAAAAACGCGTCGCCGAGCAGACCAGTCTTCGTCATCGCATTCACGTCGTCCGCTGCAAAAAAAGTTCCGCGAATATCAGGCTCGAGCGCCGCCAGAATTTGCCGGTCGATGTAATTGAAAAGATTGATGGCCAGCAGAAGGAAAAGTGCCGTTCGCGCGCCGCTGAGCGGAGTTTTCCAGGCAGATTCCATTGGCAGTTGTGATTGCAGTTTGCCGAGCGCCAATTGTAAATGATAAACGATGCCCAGAACTCATCCCTTAAACGACGTTGTCATGTTGAGCGAAACCGAAACATCTCTGATTTGTTTCCGTGAAAATCGATTCAGAGAATGATCAGAGATTCTTCGCTTCGCTCAGAATGACATCATAAGATGGCTTGCAGTATGTCCGCCCCTGAACGCGCGCTCTATTTTTTCGGCCGACTGCTGGTGCGTTGCTTTTATCGGGTCACTGCGTTGGGACTGGAAAACATGCCCGCAGGCGGATTTCTACTTTTGCCCAACCACATCACATGGGTTGACGCTATCGTGCTGCAACTCGCTTGCCCGCGCCCAATTCGTTACATCATCGACCAGGAGTATTATGATCAACCGATTCTACACCCGCTTCTGCGCACGCTGGGTTGTATTCCAATCAATATTCGGCATTCGCGTTCCGCCATTCGCGCCGCGACTGAAAAAATCGCTGAAGGCGAGATCGTCTGTCTTTTTCCCGAGGGCCAGTTGGAGCGCAGCGGGGTTCTTTTGCGATTGCAGCGCGGTTACGAATTGATTGCGCGCCACGCTAATGCGCGAGTCGTTCCGGTTTGGCTCGATCAGCTTTGGGGTTCGATTTTCTCATTCCAAGGCGGACGATTTTTCACGAAATTTCCCCGGCGCATCCCGTATCCTGTCATCATCGCCTTTGGCAAACCGCTCCAGGGCGAGGCCGCCGACAATGCGACCGTGCGTGAGGAATTACTTAAACTGGGTGAATTTTGTTTCAGCTGCCGTCCGTCATTAGATCGGCACCTTGCCGAAGAGTGTGTGCGCGGACTGAAGCGCAGACGGTTCACGACGGCGGTGATCGACGGAATCGATCATAGCCAGCTGAGCCGGTCAAAGCTGCTCGGCGCGGCAGCGGCATTAAGTCGCTATCTTCGGAAAGAATTTTCTGACAAACGAATCGCCATTGTTTTGCCTGCAAGCAAAGCATCGATGGTGGCCAACCTGGCAGTGACGCTCGCGGACAAGGTTCCTGTCGATCTTAATTTCACAGTAGGACGCGTAGCGAATGAATCTTGCTGCAGACGCGCCAACTTACGGGTCGCAATTTCAGCTACCCAATTCATGGAACGACTCAAAGATTTTCCGTGGCCGGAACGCGTTTTGAAATTGGACCAACTCATGCCGCAGTTGAAACTCCAGATCGTTTTCTGGTGGATCGTATCGATCCTGGTTCCTGCCCGTTTGCTCTTGCGTCTGCTGCAAATTCCAAAGGAAGGCGGCCACAGAGAAGCGGTTTTGCTTTTTACAAGTGGAACCACCGGAGAACCAAAAGGCGTCGTAATCAGCCACCGCAACATCGTCGGAAATGTCTCGCAGTTTCGGCAATTGCTGGATGCACGAGAGACCGACGCCATCCTCGCGTCGCTGCCGTTCTTTCACACCTTCGGATCGACCGTCACGCTCTGGTATCCGCTCATCGAAGGTGTGCGAATTGTCACCTATCCCAACCCGCTGGAAGCGGCGAAGAACGCAGCGTTGATCGAGCAATACAAACTAACGTTCCTTCTGGCGACTCCCACTTTTCTGCGGATGTACCTGCGCAAAGCCGAACCGCACCAACTTCGCAGCTTGCGCCTCATTATCACCGGCGCGGAAAAGTTGCCGCTCGATCTTGCCAGTCATTTTGAAAAACAGTTCGAAAAAAAAGTCTTCGAAGGCTACGGGCTCACCGAGACAGCGCCGGTGGTAAGCACAAATCTGCCCGATCCGGAACCAAAAAAGCCTGGAGAGCAGGTGCAATCATCCAGCCGTTTGGGGTCGGTTGGCAGGCTGGCGCCAGGAATCGCCGCTGAAATTCGCGAACCCGAAACGGATCAAAAACTTTCGCTGTACGAAACCGGGATGCTTTGGCTGCGCGGGCCAAACATTTTCAAAGGTTATCTGCACGATCCCAAGCAAACCGCGGAAGTTCTTCGCGATGGCTGGTTGAAGACGGGCGACATCGCCCGGTTCGATGAAGATGGATTTCTTTATATCGAAGGGCGGCTGTCGCGCTTTTCAAAGATCGGCGGCGAGATGGTGCCGCACGAAACAATCGAGAGCAAAATTGTCGATCTCCTTGATTTCTCCGGGAGAGACGAGCGTCCACTGGCAGTCATGGGCGTGCAGGACGAGGCAAAAGGCGAGGCGCTCGTTCTGCTTAGCGCGGTAGATATCGATCTCGCGGAGTTGCGCAGCAAGCTTCACGAAGCGGGCGTGCCGAATTTGTGGATTCCAAAACAGATCCAGCGCGTTGAAGCAATTCCGGTCCTCGCCTCAGGCAAACTGGATTTAAAGAAATGCCAGAGACTCGCAATCGAAGGGTAAGGCGCGACTGCTTGCCCTGAGCGAAGTCGAACGGGGGCGCGCCGATTTATCAACTCGCACACAGCGATTAATTGTGCGGAGTATCTGTCGGAAGCTTCGCTACAAAATCCGTCACCAGCTCGTCAAAGCGATCCGGCTGATCGATGAACACCGCGTGCGCGGCGTCTTCGATTTTTTCGAAACGCGCATAGGGAATCTGGTTTGCCGCTGTCTGCTCGCGAGCCAGTTCGTCTGATTTCGCGGAAGCAATAATCAAGGTTGGGCACTCAATTTTCTTCAGCGCCGCCGTCCGATTCACGCCGAACATGTCGGCTACGAGCATGGCGACGCCAACGTCAGCCGGAGTTTTCATCCCAGTGCTGACCAGCCCTTCGATCGCGCCGTTGCCCGGCGGTTTACTGATAATTGCTCGCATCATGCCGCCCAAATATTCCCGTTGATGCGCCTGATAAATGGCGAACATCTTGAATTGCGCCGCCGTCTCTTGCGGACGCGCGACCATGCCGTCGGCGCCGTCGGAAACTGCCGCATCCACCAATACAATTCCAGCGAGCTCTTTGGTGCCATAGTGCTCGACGTAAGCAGCGATGTCCTGAACACCTTGCGACCATCCAATGAGAACTGGCCGCCGCACGCCCAGGCGCTCCAGCGACGTGTGCAAATCCTGCGCGCGTACCTCCGGTGTGTTGCCGGTCGTCGTCTTCGTCGATTCACCCTCCGAACGCGGATCGAAGGCAATTACCCGATAGGTTTTTGCGAACATTTCGATTTGATGGCGCCAAATGTCAGCACCTGTGCTCCAGCCGGGAATGAAGACCAGAGCAGGGCCTTCACTCGGCTTGCCCGCTTCAAGCACGCGCAAAGAGACGCCATCGGCCACGTTCACCATGCGTGAGGAGACGGCCGGCGATTCCGCGCGCCCTCGCAATGCACCGAAGCAAATGACGGCGATCAGAAGCAAAACTGGTCGAGAACTCAAGGTCATCGCGGTCCGGCAAATCACGGACGAACGGCCGGATCTTCTTCCTTCAATCGCCAGGGTGAAATTCTGCCAAAAAGATCGCGCGTCGCGCCTGCAATATCCTCGGCTTTCGAGACGCCGCTGTCGATGAGAGCACGCCCGGTACTCGCCCAAATCTTCTTCACAACGAGCGCGCCGTTTTCGCGGACGATTCGACCAAGATGCTGAACAGCTGCAGCTGTAGCCGACTTACGGATAAGTTCGGCCGGACATCGCGAAGTAAGTTCGCAGTAGCGGCGCGCGACTTCTCCCACGCGCAGTGTGAGGAACGCGTTCGCAGCGCCATTGGAGACACATTTCACCAGGAGAGCTGAGATGCCGCTCAAACCCGGAATTCCACCTTTAAGCGCCGGCACAACAGAAACCGCGAGCGGCGCGACCATTTCCCCGAGGTCAAGCGACTCAAGACCGCTGGCGACAAAAGCTGTCCCAGCGACATTCGCATACAGTCGCGTCAATTCGCGAGGCGAGGGACGCTGGACGTAAATCCGGGCGATGCGTCCGATCATTTGAATTTGAGTGAACAGGACGATGAGTCCATCCAATCGGCCGTTCTGCATCAAAGCGGTGCTTAGAAAAACTGTGCTTGCAGTTCTGCGGACGACTAAATCTGCTTGGGCTGACAGAGTTGCAACCGCCCTTTCGATTTCCTCCTTCGTGACGACCGGCAGATCGCGCGTCCGTGGATTTGCGGCGAGTCGGACACGAAGAGCCTGCAAATAGACGTCATGCTTCGGACCGGAATCTTCCTCCGGTGGGACAAGGGCGGCGGGAAGCCTTGCGTATGCGATCGCACAGTAGAGCGCGAAAAATCCAGCAGTCAGGCAAACAGCCCAGAATACGACCGTGCCGGCAACTGGATGGATTCGGTCTGCCAGCGAGATCAAGCTGGTCGCACCTGCGACAATTAGCGAGACCAGGCAGACAGTTATCATCACAGCGAGGATAATGATCATTTTCCTCGCACCGGAATTCTGAGCAGCAGCGGCTTTCACCTCGTGACTACTGTGCACTCAGTGCAGCGGGCTTCAATCGAAAGCTAAATAAATGCCGAGGAGCAGATAACGCAATTTCGATTAGCGCCTCGCGCGAACGCACGCGAAGCTGCGCCAAGGAAATGCATAACGGCAACATTGTGACGTTAAGTCTTGCGACGGTGTCACTGCTCCTTTCTCATTCTCTGCGCGCCGAGGAAAGGCCAATGATGAAGGCGGTCGTGGCTCACGAGTACGGCGCGCCGGAAGTCTTGAAATTGGAACAAATCCCGCGACCGGAGCCGAACGAAGAAGAAGTTCTGGTGCGCGTGATTGCGAGCGGCGTCAATCCAGCCGACCCGCTCACGCTCAGTGGGAAATATGCGCGCGAATTCGGCACGCATTTGCCACTAATTCCGGGTTACGAAATCGCCGGAGTCGTAGAGAAAACGGGAGCAAACGTGACGAAACTCAAAGTGGGCGACGCGGTTTACGGTTACCCAACTTTCGGCGGCGGCTGGGCTGATTACATCACCGTCAAGGAGTGGGAAGTTGCAGTAAAGCCCAAGTCTCTCAACTTCGTGGAAGCAGCGGCGGTACCCATGGGTGCCTTGACTGCGTGGCAAGCGCTCGTAGACGTGGCGAAACTGCAGCCGGGACAAACCGTTCTCATTCACGGCGGCTCGGGCGGCGTCGGTAGTTTCGCGATCCAGATTGCAAAAGCGCGCGGAGCACAGGTCATTGCGACCGCGTCCACGGCAAACCAGGATCTGCTCAAGCAACTCGGCGCGAACGTGGCGGTGGACTACACAAAGACGAAATTTGAAGACGTTGCCAAAGATGTGGACGCGGTGCTCGATCCGGTCGGTAAGGAAACGCTGGCACGTTCCTACGGTGTGGTGAAGAAAGGCGGCATCGTCATGTCGCTCGTCGCGCGCCCCGACCCGGCTGAAATCAAGAAGCGCGGCATTCGCGGCGCGGGTATCTCTGTTCATCCCGATTCTGAAGATTTGGGAGAGATCGCCCAACTGATCGACGCCGGAAAGATCAAACCAATCGTGACGCAGGTTCTGCCGTTGAGTGAAGCGATCGCAGCCCAACAACAGGCTGCGACCCATCATACTCGCGGAAAAGTTGTGCTCCGGATTGCAGACGAGCCGAAAGCTTGACGCTGCGCGCGGGCGTTTGAAGTTCGTCCATCATGAAAAAGACGTTCCTGGCAATTTCTTCCGCCGGTCCCAATCGTGATTTCTCCAAGGCCACACGCGAGCAGCCTTTTTGGGATGAGCACGCGAAGTTCATCGATCAACTCGTTGAAGACGGTTTAATTCTGATGGGCGGCCCTTTGGTCGATGAAGGCGGCTCACTGCTGGTCTTCAATGCTGGAGATGAAAACGAAGTGAGAGAGAAATTGAAAAACGATCCCTGGGCCGAGCACGGCATCCTGAAACTTGAGAGCGTAAAACGCTGGGAAATCTTTATCGATAATAGGAAGTAAGGGCTCAGTGTGTCGGGAAGGCTTCATCGCCCTTCAAGATGCATCGGGTAGGACACGACCATAGCCTGCTCGCCGCGGCGAGGGCGCGCCGAATGAACTTCGAGCGATTACAGCGCGCCGTGGCGAACCTTTTCGTCGATCGACAGGTAATCGTTCCGCGGCGGACTGAAAGTATCTAACACACGCGTCGGTAATATCGTTTCCACGCCGTGCGGCACATCGCTCGCGAGATAGAAAGAATCGCCGGTTGAAAGCTCATGCGGCACGCCGTCAACAATGAGTCGCATTTGTCCTTCGAGAATGTGCACGATCTGCTCCTGCGGATGCGAGTGCGCAGGCATGGTACTCCCGGCTGCCAGCGTCGCCATCATCTGATACATCGTCTTTCCATGCGCGACGGTCCGGCGCGTGATGCCGGGACAAATTTCAATTGCTGGATTTTCTCGTTTCATCTTCAGGATCTTACTGTAGCAGCGGCTGTGTACTCGCGAAAGCTTTCGGAGTGTCAGCCGGATAACAAAAAGTTGCTCTTGCGAATGTTCCTTCTTCGATTTTCGAACTTGTTACTCGCCACTGATTACTGGCAGAATCCGCCGATGAAAATATTAACGCCATTAATCACAATTCTGTTCGCGGCACTGATCGCGACTCCCTCGTTTGCGCAAACAACCTCCGCGTCGCCCGCGGGTACATCCAGCTCGGGTGTAGCTCAATCAGCAGCTCCAGGCGGCCAGCCGAATCAGCAGGAGATGATGAAACAGATGATGGAGCTGTCGAAGCTCAACGAGAACCACAAGCTTCTCTCCAGCCTCGACGGCAATTGGAATTACACTATCAAGTTCTGGATGAATCCCGATCCGAACGCCAAGCCGGAAGAATCAAAGGGCACCGCCGTCAGGAAATCGATCATGGACGGTCGTTTCTCTATCATGGATGTGACTGGCAAGATGGAAATGCCCGGCCCCGACGGTAAGAAAAAGGAAATGACGTTCAAAGGGCATGGAATCGAGGGCTACGATAATGTGAAAAAGAAATTCGTCGGCTCATGGATCGATAACATGGGCACGGGCATCATGTTCTCAGAGGGCGATTACGATCCGACGACCAAAACGTTCACTTACACTTCGGAGTTCGAAGCGATTCCGGGAATGAAACAACAAATCCGCGAAGTAATGAAGATCGTCGACAACAACCATATGGCCTTTGAATGGTACGAAAATCAGGGCGGCCAGGAAAAGAAGACGATGGAGATCAATTACACACGCGCGGGCAAGAAATAGCGCAGCTTTACTTTGATTCACGCGAGAGTCACGACAGTAATGTCGTGACTCTTGCATTTCGCGTGAAAGATCGGCGTCTGGGAAGCCTCGCCCGCATGGCTTCGTCTCTACCCTTTCAGTCCGAGGAAACGACGAACCGATTGCCTTCGCTGTCCTTGAACATCGCATAGGTGCCCCAGGGTTGTTTTTGCGGCGGGCCTTCAAATTCCACGCCGCGGTTCTTCAGCTGTTCATACGTCTTGTCGATGTCATCGCACGTGTACGACATGTTCATGAATGAGCCGATTCGCTTTTCGTCTCCTTCGGCCGTGAACAATACAACGCGTGTTTCCGCTTTCGGAATTCGCAATTCGATCCAGCGCTGCTTCTCGTCGAAGGGTTGATCGGTGATGATCGTGAACCCAAGTTTCTCCGTGTAAAAATCCAAGGCGCGATTTTGGTCGGCGACTGGAATGCTGACGAATTTAATTTGCTTGATCATGATGTGGCGAACCTAATGTGATCGACACATTCGCGTCCAGGAGCGAGCCGCTTGTAGGTTCAGAAAGTGCTGTCCATTTATCGGTATAGCTGATAAACGAACCTATGCCGCGCTTCCGCCAAACCATTCCCATCGACGATTACGTTCTCGATGTCCTGATGCGCGATCTAATCGGGCACGATCAGCAACCAGCCGCTTATCTGGTTTATTTGTATCTTTATGGCCAGGCCGCGCGGAAGAATTGGAAACGAGTCGTCGCGAGCGTACGAACGCTTGCCGACGCAACCGGCCTTTCCAAAAGCGCCATCCAAACCGCTCTCGCAAACCTGCGCCGCCGCGAATTGATCGTCACCACACGCGACCACGCCACCGCCACTTCGCGCCATCGCGTGCTCCGCCACTGGCGCAGTTAGTCATTGTAGCCTCCTCGCTGTGTCGAGGCGCGCTCCGCCGACATCGTCCAGCGCGCTAGTTCGTTACAAACGGTGGCGGTGCCATTCCCTCAACGCAGCTTGCATCAAGATTTTTTGCGTCACCTTTGCCGAGAAATTCGATCGCGATCCGATCGACACAACCAGGATCCTTTAGGCCGTCATCACCGTGGCCGGCCTCTGCAATAATGATATGTCTGCTGTTCCGCAAATGTTTGGCCACCTCTTCGCCGTACTTTGGCGGCGTGACCGGATCCATGTTGCCGGAAAAAATCAGCACCGGCGCGTTTGAAGATACCGGCTCGAGAAAATCGGTTGGAATCTCACCGCGCGGCCACATCCCGCAGGCGCGCGTTTGCTGAAACACGCGATAATTTCCGAACGGGTTACCCGCGGTCAGCTGCGCCGCTTCCTCCCGATTAATGAACGGGACGTCTTCCGCGCACGTCACCGACAAATACATTCCGTCCGCAACGAAATCAGGGATGGAAGGGGCAACTGCTTGCTGGAGAAAGGGCACGAAATCTCCATTAGCCGCATGATGAACAATCATGGGGAGCCGGGCGGCCTGGTCGCGTCTATACATCCAGGTCCTGATTTTTTCCGCGAAGACACCGCGCTGAATTTCGACTATCGTCGCCGCGGACTTGCCGGGCGGAAAATATTCCACGCGCGCCGGCTGTTTCTCCAATTGCGCCAGCACGTTGTTCCAGTCATCGCGAATTTGCGGGAAAGCCGCATGACATGCAGAGTCCTGTTCGCATTCACTCAACAACAAATCCATCGCGCGCGCGGCGGACTCGGAATGGTGTAACGGCATTTTCAAATCAGTCGGCGCAACCGCCAGGAGAATCGCGCTGCGCACGTGGTCGGGATGCCGCCGCATATAGACCAACGCCGCTTGCGTTCCGTACGACCCACCAAAAAGATTGATCCTGTCATAACCGAGCCACGTGCGCACGTCGTCGAGATCATCCATTGCAATGGACGTTGTGTATTTCGTCAGGTCCGCGCGCTTCTCGAGCGCGTGACGCATTTCCTTCACGTAATCGACTGGAAACATTTCGCTCAGGTAATACTGCGGCGTTTTCTCCCGAGAAATTGAAAGGCGATTTGATTTCCCGGTGCCGCGCTGATCGACACACACGACATCGCGCCCGCGGCGATATTCTTTGCCCGGCCCGGCGTAAAAATCTGCTCGGTCTACCGACGATGCGCCCGGACCGCCCGCCAGATCGAACAGCGGCTCCGCTTTTGTCTTTTGATCGAGTGCCGGAAGGACGACGATGTTTAAATCGATCGTTCGACCACTGCGCGTCTCCCGGTTTTCAAAAACCGTCAGCTTTCCGCAAAACAATTCCTCATCAATTCCGACTAACCGACACGGCTTCAACTTTGACAAACCGCCCGGCAGGCGATGCTTGGCGCAACCGCTCGCATCGAGGAGGATCAAGACGGCGGCGCTCGTCATCAGCAAGATGGAACAAACGCAGCGGAGTCCGCGCACCGGGCATCTTATTGCGCGCGCACAAGGTCGCGCAAATCCAAAGCTGAACTCAGGCGATGTCCGGCATCGCGAACCCGATCGCTTTCAATTCTGCGGCAAGCAACTTTGCCTGCTCTTTCGTAAGCTCGACCAGAGGCGGGCGCACGCGGGACCACTCCGGATCGTTCCTGTAGATCGCAATCGCCTGCTTCAAGGCTGCGATCGTGGACGGAAACTTCCTGCTGCTGAACACCTCACGCACGGCATTTAATTTCGATTGTTGTTGATCGGCGTTATCTGCGTCACCCGCGGTGTTCCACTGTCTGTACAGCTTGTGAATCGCTGCTGGATTCACGTTGGCCGTTGCAGAAATGGTGCCCACACCGCCATTGCGCATATTGGCCAGCAAGAACGACTCGCTTCCGACAAACACGTCGAAACCATTTTGGGCAAAAGCATTGAGAAAAATTTTGGTGTTGTTCCAATCGCCCGAGCTGTCTTTCATCCCGGCGATCGCGTTTGGATAAGCTTTCAGGAGGCGCTCGACCAATTTTGGTGTGATACCGACGATGGCCACGGGTGGAATATGGTAGAGGTAAATTTTCAGACGCGTATCGCCGACACGCTGCACCACTTCGCTGAAGTAACGGTAAAGACCTTCTTCGCTGACGTCCTTATAATAAAACGGCGGCAGCATCAGCACACCGGCACAACCGTGTCTTACCGCATGCGTCGTGAGTTCGACTGTCTCGGCGATCGAGCAGCAGCCGGTGCCCGGCATCATTCGGGACGGATCGATCCCGGCCGCGACGACGGCGTCGAGCAACGTGGATCGCTCTTCGGCTGCCATCGAGTTCGCCTCGCTATTGGTGCCAAACACGGCCAGCCCGCAGTCCTGTGAAAGTAACCATTGGCAATGCCTGATGAATCGTTCGCAGTCAGGCGAAAGATCGGCCTTGAACGGGGTTACGACTGGCGCCAGTACGCCGCGGATGCGTTGACTCATGGTTCCTCTTTAATCGAGCATCTGGAATCCAGCATCCAATATCGAGAATCCAGCGTCCGGCATCGCCAAAAGAAAGCCGAAGATGCAAGCAACGTATTTGTCGCAGTCAACGCCCGCGAGTGCAGGATTGTGTCGATCGTTGCTCGTGATTGTGTTCCGAGTTACACGGTCCCCATGCGTCGTCGTAAGCGAACACCGCTGCGTTTATCCGAACCTAAATTGCACCATAACGTTTACGTCGTTCTACTCTCCAAAGCTGCGCTGAAGGATTTCTCCATCATGCGGCGCAATCCGGCGCGTGATCCAGTTAAACCGGCCGTCTACGTTGGAATGACGGGATTGCCGGTGGATCACCGATTTGAAAATCACAAGAACGGATACAAATCGGCCCGACTGGTCAGGAAATATGGTGTTCGATTATTGCCGGAGCTATACGAGCATCTGAACCCGATGCCGTACGAATATGCCGTTCAAATGGAAAAGGACCTGGCCGACGACCTGCGCGCTCAAGGCTACGCCGTTTGCGGCGGAACTTGAGGAACTTGCGAGTCGGCGTCGTGGTTATTCGGCGACCACGAGTTTTCGAACCAGCGCCGGTAATTCTTCCAAACTACTAAGAACGTAGTCGGCTTTCTTTTCGTACTCGCGCGGATTTGCAAAACGTCGGTCGGGGATCGCGGCGACGCGCATCTTCGCTGCCTTGGCCGCGGCGACGCCGGGAAGCGCGTCCTCAACAACAAGGCATGCGTCAACAGGGATTCCAAGGTTGTCCGCTGCGCGCAGATAGATGTCGGGAGCGGGTTTGCCGCGTTCAACTTCTTCGCCGGTAATGATGACCCCAAAGAATCCGGTCAGCTGATGTCGATCCAGGAATGGTCGCGCCGACGCGCCGACTGAGCTTGTGGCAACGGCGAGGCGCAGTTTCATCTGCCGCAGTTCCTGCAATACTTCTTCGACATGAGGAAACAGACCGACTCGATTCGCAAAGAACTCCGTCGCGATCTCACCGCGACGCCGCATCATTTCCAAAGTGGGCGCGGAAAGGCCAAAGGCTTTCTTGTAAAACTCGATCGCGAGCCGGTAGTTCACGCCGACTACGTTCTGATGGTATTCACCGCAATACGTGGCGCCGTACTCGGCGAGTAGTCTGGCGTCGATCTGGTTCCACCACGGCTCGGAGTCGGCGAGGACACCGTCGAGATCGAAGATTATGGCGGATAGCATCACAGAAGTTGAGATGTTCAACCCAGATCAAAAGGAAGCAAACGTCGAACGCCCAACGCTCAACTCTGAATTCGGCCGTGGAACACACGTGCGGGTTGCGGATTTGTGCGACTCCTCGCCTTCATCCTCTCCTCGAACGAGGAGGAGAGGAGAAACCGCGTTGCGAGTTTCGGGTTCACAGAAGACAGTGGCCGCACTTTCATGGGTTCCAAACGTAGGAGCATTGCGGCCGACACGGCCGCCGCTACAGCGTGGAGTGCACGCAAGGCCGCGGTCAGCGCTCGCGGCTACAGTTCGATCATTTTCGTCCTCGCGATTGTTTTGGAACTTGGGCAGGCGCACGTACGCGCCGGCGAGTTCGATTCGATTCTGCGCTGGCGAAACATTGGACCTTACCGCGGCGGGCGGACGCGCGCGATCGCAGGAGTTCCATCGCAGGCGAATGTCTTTTATATGGCGCCGGTGAACGGCGGCGTTTTTAAATCGATCGATTACGGTCGGACGTGGCAACCGATTTTCGATGATCAGCCGACGGCGTCGATTGGCGCGATTGCGGTCGCGCCATCAAATCCAAACATCGTTTACGCCGGGAGTGGTGAAGGATTGCATCGGCCGGATCTTTCAGTCGGCGACGGCATTTATAAATCGAGTGATGCCGGCAGGACGTGGACGCATCTCGGATTGCGCGACGGTCAGCAGATCGCGCAGTTGGTGGTCGATCCGAAAAATCCGGACCGCATCTTTGTTGCAGTAGCCGGTCACCCGTACGGGCCTAACGAAGAACGCGGCGTTTATCGATCGCTCGACGGCGGAAAAACCTTCGAAAAAGTTCTGTATCGCGATGAAAACGTCGGCGCGAGCGATGTGCAGATCGATCCGAATAATCCGCAGATTGTTTACGCTGCGCAGTGGGAATCACGCGAAGGGCCGTGGGAAAATGGAGTATTTAACGGAGACGGCGGCGGCATTTTTAAATCCACCGACGGCGGCAAGACATGGCGACAATTAAGCAAAGGTCTGCCAGGCAACATCGTGCAGGCGAACCTGGCGATCGCGCCGATCGCGCCAAAAACCTTGTTTGCCGCGGTTCGGACAAAAACCATCGCGAAACTTTATCGCTCGGACGATGCTGGCGAAACCTGGAGTGGAACAACTGATGATCCGCGGCCGGGACTTGGAATCGGCGGTGGCGATCTCCCCGTGGTGCGGTTTGATCCCAAAAATTCGCAGATCGTTTACTCGGCCAGCGTGGTTTGTTGGAAATCGACGGACGGAGGCAAAACGTGGGAAGGCTGGCGCGGCGCACCCGGCGGGGACGACTATCAAAATGTTTGGATCAATCCGAGCAATCCCGACATTATTCTTCTCGGTTCGGACCAGGGCGCGATCGTCACTGTGAATGGAGGCAAGAGCTGGAGCTCGTGGTATAACCAGCCCACTGCGCAGTTGTATCACGTTAGCGCTGACAACGCGTTTCCGTACCGGCTTTACAGCGGACAACAGGAGAGCGGTTCGGTGGGAATCAAAAGCCGCGGCGATGAAGGCGAAATCACATTCCGCGATTGGAAGCCGGTCGCGGCCGAGGAATATGGTTACGTTGTCGCCGACCCGCTGGATCCAGACATTATCATCGGCGGCAAGCTGACGCGATTCGATCGCCGCACCGGTCAGGCGCAAAATATACTTCCAGTGCCGGTGCAAACAGAAGACTTCCGGATGTTGCGGACCGAGCCGATTGTCTTTTCGCCGCTCGATCCGCACTTGCTCTTCTTCGCCGGAAACACGCTTTGGCAAACACCCGATCGTGGCGACCATTGGGAAAAGATCAGTCCTGATTTATCGCGGCCGAATTACGAACTGCCGGCGAGCATTGGGAAATACAAAGAAGATGCAACAAAGCAGGCCCATCGGCGCGGCGTGATTTACACCGTTGCGCCGTCGCCGCTCGACGCGAACCGGATCTGGTGCGGGACCGACGATGGTTTGATTCATCTCACGACCGATGCCGGAAAAACCTGGACCAACGTGACGCCTCCAGGCATTTCGGCGTGGCAGAAAATTTCGTTGATCGAAGCCGGACATTTCGATTCGAACACCGCTTACGCAGCAGTAAACACGATGCGGATCGACGATCTGCGGCCCCACATTTTTGCTACGCACGATGGCGGCAAAACGTGGACGGAGATCACGAAGGGCATACCGGCCGGCCAAATCGTCAACGCAGTTCGCGAAGATCCGGACCGGAAAGGGCTCCTGTTCGCCGGAGCCGAAACAGGCGTTTACGTCTCGTTCGATGACGGCGCGAACTGGGAATCGCTGCGATTGAATCTGCCAGCGAGTTCCGTGCGCGATCTTATTATTAAGAACGACGATCTCATCGTGGCGACGCATGGTCGCGGTTTTTGGGTACTCGACAACATCACGCCACTTCGGCAACTCGATCGGCTCGAGGGCGGGCCGGTTCCAACGTCATTGCGCGGCGATGGAGCCGGCGCGCCCCCGCGCCGGTCGGACGTGATATTGTTTAAACCGCAAACTGCGCTGCGCGTTCGCGCGAACCTGAACCCCGACACGCCGTTGCCGCCGGACGAACCGGCCGGCGAAAATCCACCGGACGGCGCGATGATCGATTATTTTCTTTCGAAAGATGCGCGTGGCCCGGTAACAATCGAGATCAAAGACGCTAAAGGCCAGTCAGTTCGAAAATATTCGAGCGCGGATGTGCTGGTCGAGGCGAATCCAAAGCGGCTCAAAATCCCGAGGTACTGGATTCGGCCGCTGCAATCGCTTTCCACGAAAGCAGGCCTGCATCGGTTTCTGTGGGACATGCATTACACGCCGGTCCGGGATGTGGAACCGGAGTTTCCGATTTCTGCGACGTATCGCAACACGGCACCGGCGGCGACATCACCATGGGCCGCACCCGGTGATTACATGGTTACGTTAACGGTTGACGGGAAAACTTTCAGCCAAACGCTGGCTGTCGCAATGGATCCGCGCGTTAAAGCGTCGGGCGCCGACCTTCAGGAACAGTTCGATCTCTCGTGGAAGTTGTATCAACTGCGGCTCAAGCTGGCGCCGATCGGCAAGAAGTTCGACGGAATCGCCGAGCAATTAACGAAACTCAGAGCAAAGGCCGCGGAGCGAGCTGACGTCACGCAAAAACTGGAGGCGTTTGCTCAAACATTCGTGAAGTTCGGGCCGCCGCATCCGCGACCAGGCGCTCCGCCCTCGCTTTTCATTTTGGAATCGACGACGCGCCTGTTCAACGAGATCGAACGCGCAGACGCCGCGCCGACAGCCGCAGTCAAGGCCGCTGTCGCGGATCTGGAGATACAAGTCGGGCCGATGATGGATGCCTGGCACAAATTACTCGAATTCGATCTTCCCGCGCTGAATCAGCAATTGAAGCAAGCGGGATTTCCCGAAATCAAAACAGAAGGATGAACAGTTGACGCGTGGAGAAGGTAAAGGCGCGAGCCAACCGGGGTCTGCACCGGCGGCTACAGCTTTTTATTACCGCCAGTGAGGATGAGAACGCCAGT
>Ga0209805_1000200_pt1 | contig 36184 bp, 29 predicted proteins | sample GraSoiAngelo_148_FD_185905 | JGI IMG/M metagenome (GOLD analysis project Ga0209805, IMG submission 185905) | Grasslands soil microbial communities from the Angelo Coastal Reserve, California, USA - 14_1009_09_20cm (SPAdes) (version 2) | ecosystem: Environmental > Terrestrial > Soil > Grasslands ...
GTGGGTCCGCCTGATCGTCAATGAATCGAACCGCGGCGTCGGTCCGGCGCGCAACCAGGGACTGGAGGCCGCCCGGGGTCGCGTGATCCTCCTGGTCGACGCCGATACGACCTCCCGCGCCGGAGCCCTGACGGGCCTGGTCCAGGCGCTGGAGGGTGACTCCGAGGTGGGCGTGGTCGGACCTCGGCTCGTCTCTCCCGACGGCGAGAGGCAGCGCACCGCGCGGGCCTTCCCGACGATCCTGACGAAGATCCGGCGCCGGGCGCCGGCACGGCTCCGAGCCGTCCTCCCGAACGATGACGTGAGCGACGGAGAGCAGGCGGTAAACGTCGGCTACGTGATCGGCGCCTGCCAGGCGATCCGGCGCCGCGCGCTCGACACGGTCGGCCTCCTCGACGAGCGCATCTTCTATGGCCCGGAGGACGTCGACCTCTGCCTGCGGATGTGGAAGGCGGGCTGGCGCGTCGTCTGGGATCCGCGTCACGTCGTGGTCCACCATGAGCAGCGCCTAACGAAGCGCAGGCTTCTCTCGCGGCTGACCCTGCGTCACGCCTGGGGCCTCGGGTACTTCTTCCTGAAGCACCGATACTTCCTGCATGCGCCGGCCTACGGGGTCTCGACTGAGTAACTCTCGCAGCCGGGCTCGCCGGCTCCTCAATCCCGAGCGCTGGCGACGCTTCATCGTGGGCAGCTCCCTGACGCTGCTCAAGGCTCAAGACGCCGAGGTGGCCGCGGCCGAGCAGGCGCCGACCTCGCAGCAGGTTTTCGATCCGCTGGGATGCGGCCGTCCGCTTCGGGTCCTGCTCGCCTACAGCCACTACGACTACGGCAGCAAACGCCGCGGAATCAGCTACGAGACGACCGCCTTTCGCGATCCTCTCAGCTGGCTGGGCTGCGATGTCATCGAGGCCAGAACCGACGCGCTGCGTTCGTTTGCCGGTCGCGGGGCTGGAGAGATGCTGCTCGAGCTGGCGTTCCGGCACGAGCCAGACGTTCTGTTCCTGATCCCGTTCAAGAACGAGGTGCGTCCGGAGATCATCGGGCGCCTCCGCGACGAGCTGGAGATCCCCACCGTCGCCTGGTTCAGCGACGATCACTGGCGGTTCGACGACTTCACAGTCAAGTTTCTGCCGCACCTGTCAGCGGCTGTGACGACATCGCGCGCCGCACTCGAGAAGTACCGCAGGCGCGGTTTCGACCGCGTCTTGAAGTCGCAGTGGTCGGCGAACCACCACATCTTCAGACCGCTCGGCCTGCCCCTGGTCCACGACTGCAGCTTCATCGGCCAGCCGCACTCCGACCGCCGAGAGCTGGTGCGGCGGCTCAAGCGAGCGGGTATCGAAGTGGTCACGCGCGGATTCGGCTGGCCCGAGGGCCGCGCCTCGCTCCGCGAGATGGTCGAGATCTCCAACCAGAGCCGGCTCTGCCTCAACTTCGGCAACGCCTCGGTCGGCAAGGAGAACCAGGTCAAGGGCCGCGATTTCGAGATTCCGGCGATGGGGCGGCCGATGCTGACGGCGGCTTCTCCGGAAATCGGTGAGTACTTCAGCGAGGCGGAGGTGGCCGTCTATCGCGACGGCGACGACCTGGTCGAGCGGGTTCTGGAGCTGCTGGCAGATGCCGAGCGCCGCGAAGCCCTAGCCAGGGCCGGACACGCGCGCTTTCTCGCGGAGCACACAGCCGAAAAAAGGCTCGGGGCTCTCTTCGGCGAAATGGCGCGCGCCGGCTGGCTGTCGGCTCGATGAACGCCGGCTGAGAGCAAAGTTGCTGAGGCGCGGCGTCACGGCGTCGGCACTGCTTGCCGCGGTCGGACTCGTGCTGCTGGCGCTGACTTTCAAGCCGGTGGTCGAGAACGATGGCGTCGGCTACTTCGTGTACCACCACTCGGTCGTCATCGACCACGACCTCGACCTCTCCGACGAATACGCGGAGGCCCGCGCCGAGGGCGTCATCTTCTACCAGCCGCTCTTCACGCAGAAGACGGCCAAGGGGCTCGCGGCCGACTACTTCCCGGTGGGACCTGCCCTGCTCGCGACGCCTCTCTACATTGCCGCCCTGGCCATCGCCCCCCGCGGCCAGCCCGAGTTCGGGCCGCCCTTCAGCATTGCCATCACCGTCGCCTCGCTCCTCTATGGCCTGCTCGCCCTGGCGCTCGCCTATCTGCTGGCCGCCGAGGTCGCCGGCCGCCGGGCGGCCGGTATCGGGGTGGCGGTCGTGGCTGGCGCCACCTCCTTCGCCTACTACCTGGTCTACGAGCCGAGCTACTCCCACACCTTCTCGGCCTTCGCCGTAGGCGCTTTCCTGCTCGCCTGGTGGCGCGGCCGGGACCGGCGTTCTTCTGCCGGCTGGCTGGGGCTCGGACTCCTTGGTGGCCTGATGGCGCTGACGCGCTTCCAGGACGGCGCCCTGGTCGCGATCGCGCTCCTGGACCTCCCCCGGGCCCGCTGGCGGGTGCTGCTCCTGGCGCCGGGCCTGGTCCTCGCCTTCCTTCCCCAGGTCGCCGTCGACCAGGCGCTCTTCGGAACGTGGCTCCCGATCCGTCCCGCCGGGCAGGAGCTCTCCCTCGCCTCCGGCCACTACCTCGAGGTGCTCTTCTCGAGCTATCACGGGCTCTTCAGCTGGACGCCGGCGACCCTGCTGGCGGTCGCCGGTTTTGCGCTCCTGCGCGAGCGGCGGCTGCAGCTCGCCTTTGCCTATGCGCTGATCGTCGAGACCGCGATCAACGGCGCCGCGCCAGACTGGTGGGGAGGCTTCTCATTCGGAATGCGGCGGTTCCTCGACCTGACGCCGTTCTTCGCGATCGGGCTCGCCGTCCTGGCGGCCCGCCTGGCGCCGCTGGCGGGCCGGCTGGGGGCGGGGGCGCTGATCGCCTGGAACCTGGTGCTGGTCGCGAACTTCACCTACGTGATAAGGGTCGACCGGGACCCGGGCTTCGGCGGGTTGCTGGCAGGACAGGTCCCGGCCCTGCGCTACCTGCCGAACCTCTTCGTGCAGGGAGCCGTGGTTCGCGACCTCATCCTCTGGCCCGTCGTCCACACGGGGTTCCAGCCCCTAGCGGGCCTGAGCCTGCTGCTCGCGCAGGCGGGCTGCGTCGCGCTGGCGCTCTGGGTCGCTCAGTCGCGGCGGCTCGCCGCCTCGCTGCCCTGACCGCCTACTTGCCGTTCCGGCGTTTCCGCTGAGCCCTCACCAGGGTGGCTTCCCGGCGCTGCGATTCGACCAGCGCCAGGTTGTAGAAGCAGGCGACGGCCATCAGGCAGACCGCGAACATCAGCGGCACGAGGGCGGGCACGTAGCTCCAGCCCTGCCACTTGACGATGAAGAAGGCGACGACGGTCATGAACCCCATGAAAAACGAGTACTCCAGCCAGCGGTTGACGGTGTGGCGGAGGCGGATGCTCTGGCCGGCGGCGACAAGGTGCTCGTCCATGCTCCGGATAACGGCGGATGCGACCATGACTTGCAGTGCGAGAGGAGGCTGGGAACCGGTCTGAGGTAGAGGCGGCCAGCCCCATCCCGGGCTGGGCCGTGCTCGCGATCGTGACCTTCCTGCAGGTCGGGATCTCGCTGCTCCAGGCGACCCCGGCGGCGCTCGGGCCGCTCCTGACCCACGATCTCGGGTTGAGCCGCGCCGAGCTGGGGCTGCTCTCGTCAGCGATCTGGGGCGGCATGCTGCTGGGCAGCTTGCCGGCCGGCCTGCTGGTCGACCGCTACGGCGAGCGGGTGATCGTGACGGCGGGCGTGCTGGCGATGGCCGCGTTCGTGAGCTGGGCCGCCTCGGCGACCAGCTTCAGCCTGATCTTCGGGCTCTTCCTGCTTTCCGCGGTGGGCGCCTCGACGGCCTCGCCAGGCGGGACTCGAGCCATCGCCGCGTCGTTCCCGCGGCATCGCCTCGGCGTCGCGCTCGGGATCCGCCAGACGGGCGTCATGGCCGGCGGCTTGCTCGCCTCCTTGCTGCTGCCGGCGATCGCGCTCGGATTCGGCTGGCCGGCGGCCTTCAGGCTCGGGGCCGCGATCTGCCTGGTGGCGGCGGCCGCCTTCGGCCTCCTCTACCGGGAGCCTCCCCTCCGGCAGCAGGCGGGATCCGGCTTCCGGCTCCGCTCGCTGCTCGGCAATCGCGCCTTCCTGGCCACCACCGCCTACGGCTTCGTCTTCATGGGCGCGCTCGGCGCGACCATCTCCTATCTCTCGCTCTACCTCCACGAGCAGGTCGGCATGTCGGTCGTGGCAGCGGCCCAGATTCTGGCCGTGACCCAGCTCGGCGGGCTCTGCGGGCGGCTCGGCTGGGGGATCCTGTCCGACCGCAGCGGCCGGCGAGCGCCGGCGATGCTGGCGGCCGGTCTGCTGGCGGTGGCCTGCTCGGCCGCGATGGTCGGCACGGGCCGGGGCACGCCGCTACCCCTGCTCGCCGTCCTCGCTTTCGGGCTCGGGGTCTCGGCTCTGGGTTGGAACGCGCTCTCGATCACGGCCGTCTCGGAGGCGGTCCCCCTGCGGGCGGCCGCCACCGCCCTGGGCGCCAACCTGACCGTCACCTTCAGCGCCATGTTCCTGATCTCGCCGCTCTTCGGACTGATCGCGGACCGGACCGGGTCCTACCGGCTCTCCTGGATCGCCCTCGCCGCCTGGACCGGGCTCGGCACCCTCGCCGCCCTCTTCTTGAGGGAGCGACGGCTGCCATGAGTGCGTCTGCCCGGGCGCGAAGCGGCGCTCGACACCGAGGGCCCGGATCACTCGCCGGTGGGTGCTGACGTACTCCTGGTCGTGATAGGCGGGCTCCAGGGCGAAGAGGAAGAGAGGCAGCAGCTCCGCGTCGCTGCGGACCCTCCGCCCCTGCAGCCAGCTCCGCTTCTCGTTCAGCTGCTCGAGGCTGTTGGCGAAGTCGCTGATCGCGGCGAAGTGGGCGACCGCGACGGGAGGGAGGGGGGGCCCGCCGCCCGCGACCCGATGCCGGAATCGGCGCACGCGGTTCCCCGCCCGCACCGAGAGGTAGCCGGCGCCCTTTCGGAAGACCGTCCGCAAACCCTGCGTTCGCAAGGTGCGCTTGACCTTGGCGGCCACCGATTCCTTGCCGGCCAGGGAGGGGTCGAAGGCGTTCACCGCTTCGGGCGGCCGCCGCTGCACCGGCTTGCCGCCGAAGCGGGCGGGGTCCACGCCGGCGATCGCGAGCGCCTTCTCGTTGATCAGCAGCAGGTTGGCCGGCAGCGCGGCCGCCAGGTTGGCGTCGTCCAGGCACTTGTACATGGTCATCAGCGAGTTGCGCTCGTAGAGCAGCCGGCGCCGGGCCGGGTCGATCCGGCTGAAGCTGCTGTTGTGCCGGTGGCGGACGACCGCCTCCGGCGTGTACCAGACGTCGTAGCCGAGCAGGTTCAAGCGCCAGCCGAGGTCGACGTCCTCATAGAACCCGAAGTAGTCGGCGTCGAAGCCGCCGACCGCCTCGAAGAGCTCGCGCTTGACCAGCATGGCCCCGCCGCAGGGGCAGATCAGGCGGCGGGCCTTGTCGTCCTCCGACGAGGGTTTGCCGTGATCGACCTGGAAGCCGAGGCCCTGGAAGCTCACCCCGGTGCCGATGAAGTCGATGGTCTTGCCGTCCCAGCTCAGGATCTTCGAGGCGATGCACGCCAATTCCGGCTGCGCGTGGAGCGGCTGGAGCATGGCCTGGAGCCAGCCCGGCTCGACCTCCATATCGTTGTTCAGGAAGCCGATCCAGTCGCCCTGGGCCTGCGCGACTGCCCGGTTGTTGCCCTCGGCAAAGCCGTAGTTCTGATCCAGCTGCACGACCTTGACCTCGGGGAAGCCGCGCTTCACGAACGCCACCGACTCGTCGCTGGAAGCGTTGTCGCAGAGGATGACCTCGAGCTTCTTGCGCGGGTAGTCGAGGTCGCGCAAGGAGCCCAGACAGCGGGCGAGGTGCTGCCGGCCGTTGTAGTTGAGGACGATCAGCGAAACGCTTGGATGCCCGGCCTTGGCCACGTTCTCCTAATGTATCGGAGGTGCGCTTGACGTCCGGCCAGCGGCTGCTCGAGCTCTATCGCTACCGCGAGCTGGTCCGCAACCTGACGGTGCGCGACCTGAAGCTGAAGTACAAGCGATCCGTGCTCGGCATCGCCTGGTCGTTCCTCAACCCCCTGCTCATGATGGCCGTCTACACCGCCGTTTTCAGCGTGCTCCTGCGGGCCGTCAGCCTGCCGCACTACTGGGCTTTCATCCTGACCGGCGTGCTGGCCTGGACGTTCTTCGCGAACTCGCTCAACGCCGCGGTGCTCGCCTTCACGCGCAACCCGAGCCTGATCACCAAGATCTACTTTCCGATCGAGGCGCTCCCGATCGGCACCGTGCTGGCGAACTTCGTCAACTTCCTGGTCATGCTCGCGATCCTGCTCGTGATCCTGGTCGGGGCCGGGCTTCACCTCGGACTCTCGCTGGTCCTGCTGCCGGTCGTTGTCATCGCCCAGCTCGGCCTGGCGATCGGCCTGGGCCTGCTGCTGGCGACCTGGAACGTGCACCTGCGCGACATCGAGCACTTCGTCACCATCGGGCTCACCGCCTGGTTCTACCTGACGCCCATCCTCTACCCGCTCGACGCGAAGGCGCTGCCGGCCGGGGCCGCCAAGTACATCCCGCTCCTGCAGCTCAACCCGTTGGGCTGGTACATGCAGAGCTTCCAGGCGATCCTGTACTACGGGACCTGGCCGTCGGCCGCCATCTTGACGCTGATGCTCGCGTTCACATTGTTAATCCTGGTAGTGGGCTACACGATCTTCGCGGGGCAGCGCGCCCGCCTTCCTGAGGCGATTTAGAAGGCGTCGAAGGCGACGTCGGTGTCGTTTTTCTCTGCGGTCCGGTGCTGCATAAGTATTCAAGTGCGTTTGTCTGTTGAGAGGCGGAATTCTGGCCCTTCAGCGCCGGATTCCGCACCTTTTCGCACAATTGTTTACGGAAAGTCCGACCGGCCCCACCTTGGCTGCATAAAGATGCCTTGACGGTGCATGTTCATGCGTCGCGTCGATTTCGACTCAAGTTTGAGGCCGAATCTCCCCTTCCTGGTCCTATGCCAGACCCGGCAAGTTCACCCAATCCGTGCGTCCGATCGGAGCCGTCGCAATTGGGGCATTAGGCCGCGGCCGAGCGCTCGGCAAGGTAGGCGTGCAGGGCCGCCCGCCAGTCGGGCATGACGTCGATCCCGAGGCGCTCCAGGTTGGCGTTGGCGAGCACCGAGTAGGGCGGCCGGGGCGCTTTCGCGCCCGACTCAGCCGTCGACTGCGGCTTGAGGTCGGCGCTGACCCCCGCCTGCCGGAAGATCTCCGCCGCGAACTCGTACCAGGAGCACCAGCCGTGGCAGACGGCGTGGTAAGTCCCGTGTGGCTGCTGGCGGCAGATCTGGGCGACCTGGCGGGCCAGAGGCAGCGTCGCGGTGGGAGTCACCACCTGGTCGTCGACCACCCGGATCGGCCCGCCGGCGGCGCCCAGCCGGAGCATGGTCTCGACGAAGTTGCCGCCCTTGCCGGCCGAGCCGGCGGTTCCGTAGAGCCCGCAGGAGCGGACTATGTAGTGCTTCGGCCAGGTCAGCCGGACGAGCATCTCGCCGGCCACCTTGCTGGCGCCGTAGACGCTCAGCGGCTCGACCGCGTCGCTTTCCACGTAAGGCCGCCGCTGGTGTCCCGCGAAGACGTAGTCGGTGCTGAAATGCAGGAGCTCGGCGTCGAGCTCCCGGCAGGTCATCGCCAGGTGGCGGGGCCCGACGGTGTTGACCGCGAAGGCCCGGTCCGGCCGGTCCTCGATCTCGTCGACGCGGTGGTAGGCGGCCAGGTTGACGACGAGCTGTGGCTCCAGCGGGACCAGCGCCGAATGCACCGACTCGCGGTTCTCGACCTGGATGTCGGAGTGCTTCAGGCCGATGACGCGGTCGTCGGGGTGCGCTTCCGGCCAGACGCGCGCCAGGTCGCGCGCCAGCTGGCCGGCGGCGCCGACGAAGACGACAGTGCGGCTCACGGCCGGCTCAGGCGGTCTATGCGGGGATGCTCCGCCGCTCTTTCTTGGTGCGCCAGCTGTGCCGCAGGCGGACCAGTCCCGCCTCTTTCGTCTGCGCGGTGACCTCGAAGCTGGCCGCCGCCGGGCGGCTGTCCACGACGGCATCTCCACGCGGCCTCGAGAGCAGGCTCACGGCGACGCGGTAGACGCCGGGCAGGAGCTGCATGTCCGAGTACTCGAGCCGCACGCCGCCATCCTCCTCGAGCGGGCCGAACTCGACGCCGTCGATCGCGCTCGTAGTCGCGTAGACGCAGGCCCCGTTGGGGCCGTAGAGCGCCACGCTGAAGACCGGCGTGGCGAGTGGCTGGGAGACCTTGTAGTCGATCTCCACGGCCAGGCTCTCGCCCATTCCTACGCTGGCTGTCGGGCGGCCGGACGGTCCCAACAGGCGGACCTCGCTGAGCTCGACCGCGCGCTCGGATGCCAGCAGCCGGGAGTGCTCGCGCGCCTCCTCACCGTGCGGCTCGGTCGCCTTGACGCGGTCCAGGTAGAGCCCGACCACGGTGCTGGGATTGCCGATCTCCTGGACCTGTCCTTCGTGGATCCAGGCGACGCGCGAGCAGAAGTCGCGGACGGTGGCCAGGTCGTGGGAGACGAGCACGATGGTCCCGCCGCGCGCCTGGAAGCCCGTCAGCCAGTCGAAGCACTTGCGTTGGAACGCCTCGTCGCCGACCGCCAGGATCTCGTCCACCAGCAGCACCTCGGCGTCGACGTGGATGGCGGTGGCGAAGCCAAGCCGCATGTACATGCCGGACGAGTAGGTGGCGAGGGAGGCGTCGATGGCGTCGCCCAGCTCCGCGAAATCGACTATCGAGTCGAAGCGGGACTCGATCTGGCGCCGGCTCAGTCCCAGGATCGAGGCGTTGAGAAAGATGTTCTCCCGGCCCGTGTACTCCGGCACGAAGCCGGCACCCAGCTCCAGCAGCCCGGCCACTTTGCGACGCACCATGACGCGGCCCGCGTCCGCTTCCAGGATGCGCGCGATCAGCTTCAGCGAGGTGCTCTTGCCGGCACCGTTGGCCCCGATGATCCCGAACACTTCGCCGGGCTCGACCTCGAAGCTCACCCCGCGCAGCGCCCAGTGGTCCTCCCACTCACCGAAGCGGCGGTGGAAGACGACCTCCTTCAGGGAGCGGTAGCGGGCCGTATAGACGCGATAGCGCTTGTCCACCTGGTCGAAGACGACGTCTGCCACGGCCGAGTGGATTTTAGCGGGGGCCGGTACATTGACCTGCGTGAGCTCCGTCCTGGTCTTGAGCCACGAGCGGCTGGGCCGGGCGATGACCGGGCCGAGCATTCGCAACTGGCAGCTGGCGGCCGCCCTGAGCAAGCACTTTCGGGTCACCCTGGCGGTGCCGGGCCAGCCGCAGCGCGAGCACCCCGGGTTCCAGATCCGCAGCTCTGACGACGAGGCGCTGGCCGGCCTGGTCGCGGACCACGACGTCGTCCTCTGTTCGGGGTTCCTGCTGGACCTCCATCCGGTGCTCCGGCAGGCGCGCCACCTGGCGATCGACCTCTACGGGCCTTTCACGCTGGAGAGCCTCCACCAGCACGAGGACAAGCCGCTCCAGCAGCGGTTCCGGATGGCCAACGACGAGCGCGCCGTCGTCCTGAGATTGCTCGCCGCGGGCGACGTGTTTCTCTGCGCGTCAGAGCGCCAGCGCGACTTCTGGACGGGCTGGCTCGGGGCGGCCGGCCGCCTCAACCCGTACGTGCATAGCTGGGATCCGTCTTTGCGCTCTCTGCTCCGCGAAGTTCCCTTCGGAGTCGAGGAGGAGCCGCCGCGGCCCGGTCCGCCCCGGTTCCGGGGAGTCAAGCCGGGCATCGCCGCCGACGACTTCATAGTCCTCTGGTACAGCGGCATCTGGAACTGGTTCGACCCCCTGACGTTGATCCGGGCCGCCGACCGTGTGCGCGAGCGCCTGCCGAAGCTGCGGCTGGTTTTCGCCACGCCGGTCAGCCCGAGCGAGGCGGTGATCCAGGGCGGCATGGTCTGGCGGGCCCGCCGGCTGGCCGAGGACCTTGGGCTGCTCGAGTCCGTGGTCTTCTTCGGCGACACCTTCATCGACTACGAGGAGCGCGGCTCGGTTCTGCTCGAGGCGGACCTCTGCGCCAACCTCTACTTCGACGACGTAGAGACCCGCTACAGCTTCCGGACCCGGCTGCTGGACCTCTTCTGGGCCGGCCGCCCGATCCTGACGACCCGCGGCGACGTGCTCTCCGACCTGGTGGCCGCCGAAGGCGCGGGGGTGGCCGTCAGATCGGAGGACCTGGACGGCGTGGCCGCGGCGCTGCTCGAGCTGGGCGGCGACCCGGCGCGCCTGCGCGAATGCGGGCTGCGGTCGGCCGAGATCGGCAAGCGCTTCCGCTGGTCGCTGGTCACTGAGCCGCTGATCGACTATTGCCGGGCGCCCTTCACGGCACCTGACCGGGCCTTGATGCGGAAGTCGCAGACATCACCCACGGCCTGGCGCCTCGCCCGCCGAACCGTTTTTCTGCTCCGGGAAGAGGGACCGGCCGGGGTCTTCCGCGGGGCCCTGCGGCGCTTCCGCCGCCGCCGCCGCCTCCGCTAGTAGCTGCCAGCTAGCCGGTCAGGGTCTGCCAGTGGGCGGTGTCGAGGTAGAGCTGGGCGCGCGCCACCTTTTTGCGGCCGTTGCCGTCGAGCTCGAGGATCAGCACTCCCATGCTCTCCTCTTTCGGCGCCAGCTTGGGCGAATGGCCGGCCGCCTCGTACTCCACGATCGCGAAGTGCTCGCAGGTGTAGACCTTGCGAGCGGCCAGGGTCAGGTCGGGCAGCATCTTCTCGAGCTGGTCGAAGAACCCGCGAATGCCGGCGCGCCCGTAGTAGACCTCCCCGATCGGGAGGCGGAGCTGGACGTCCTCGGTGGTCAGCGGCTCGATCAGGTCCCGATCCCGATCGTTGATCGCCTCGATCACCTTTATTGCTAGCTCTTCACTCATGTTTTTTCATTTTGCGCGGCTGGAGAGCAGAAAATCTAAAGCGTGGGTGAGGCGCTGACCCCGGTCGACGCGGCCTGGCTGCGAATGGACGACCCGACGAACCTGATGATGGTCACCGGGCTGCTCGTCCTCGACAAGCCGCTCGACGTCCGGCGCTTCCGGGCAGTGATCGAGCGCCGCCTCCTCACTTTCACGCGGTTTCGCCGGAAGGTGGTCGAGGCGCCGTTCGGCTTCGGGCAGCCGCGCTGGGAGGACGACCGCCACTTCGACCTCGACGCGCACCTGCACCGCGTCGCCCTGCCGCCGCCGGGCGGCCAGAGCGAGCTGCAGACCCTGGTGGGCGATCTCATGAGCACGCCGCTCGACGCGTCCAAGCCGCTCTGGCAGCTGCACGTGGTAGAGGGGTACGAAGGCGGTTCAGCCGTGATCAGCCGCCTCCACCACTGCATCGCCGACGGCATCGCCCTGATCCAGCTCCTGCTCTCGCTCACCGATCCGTCGCCGCGCGGCGGGTCCAGGAAACGGGCGGCCCCGCCGCCCGACGGCCGCGGTGGCGGGCTGCTGGAGGGGGCTTTCTCGCTCCTCGACCCAGTCAAAGCTCTGGGGCTGGCCCAGGTCGGCGCCGCCTCAGCGCTCACGCTCGGCCGCATCATCGCCCTGCCGCCGGATCCCGCGACCTCTCTCAAAGGGCCGCTCGGGGTGACGAAGCGGGCCGCCTGGTCAAAGGTGATCCCGCTGGACGACGTCAAAGCCGCGGGGCGGGCGGCCGGGGCCACCGTCAACGACGTCCTGATCGCGGCCGCCACCGGCGCGCTGCGGCGCTACCTGGAGGGCCGCGGCGAGGACGTGGACGGGCTCGAGGTACGGGCGGCGGTGCCGGTCAACCTGCGTCCGATCGAGCGTGGGCTGGAGCTCGGCAACAGCTTTGGCCTGGTCTTCCTGCAGCTGCCGATCGGCATCTCCGAGCCACGCCGCCGGCTGGCCGAGCTGAAGGTCAGGATGGACCGGATCAAGGCCTCGACCGAGGCGATCGTGGCCTTCGGCGTGCTGACCGCGATCGGCGTCGTCCCCAAGCAGGTGCACCCGCTGGCGATCGACTTCTTCGGGAGCAAGGCGTCGCTCGTCCTGACCAACGTTCCGGGACCGCGCGAGCCGCTCTACCTGGCAGGTTCGAAGATCGTCAACAACATGTTCTGGGTGCCCCAGTCGGGCCGCATGGGCCTCGGGATCAGCATCCTGAGCTACGCCGGCGGCGTCATGGTCGGAGTCGGCGCCGACGCCGGGCTGGTGCCCGACCCGGACGCGATAGTCCGCGGCTTCGAAGCCGAGCTGGAGCGGCTGCTGAAACCGCTCGCGAAAGGCCCTTCCCGCGCCCGCGCTCGGAGTCGCCGCCGCGCTTGAGGGAGGTCCGCGTCGACCTCCACGGCTACGACGTCAAGACGGCGACCGACCTGGCCTTCGACAAGGTGCGGGAGGCCTATCGCAACGGCTATGAGCGAGTCGAGCTGCTGCACGGGGCGGCCGACGTCAGCGAGCCAGTCGAATCCGGGCGGGGACGCATCAAGTGGGAGCTCCGCGAGATGGTCCGCCGCGGCGAGTTCGACGCTTTCGTCGAGCGAGACCGGACCTGGCTCAAGGCGGGCTCGATAGTCCTCTACCTGAAGCGCAACCCGCAGGCCAGCCGGGAGCAGTGGGGCAAGGAACCTCCCAAGCGCTACCGCTGAGACGCTCGGTTGGGCGCAAAGATGCGAAATCTCTGCCGGAATTACGCATCGCTGGCGCCACAAGTGCGGAATGGCTAGGTGGGCGGCTCGGCGACGATCCCCTCGGCCAGGAGCTTCTCGACCAGGACGCTTGGGTAGCCCAGCAGGTCCCGCAGCACCTCCCGCGTGTGCTCGCCCAGCCGGGGCGGCGGCGAAAAGGTGGCGGGCTCGTGAGCGGGGAAGCGGATCGAGCGGCCCAGCACAGGCCAGGCGCCAAGCGTCGGATGCTGCACCTTGTCGACCATCCCGCGGGCGATCACCTGCGGGTGGCGGAGGACCTCGCTTACTTTGAGGATCGGGGCGTGGGGGACGTCGTGCGCCTCCAGGACCTCGTCCCATTCCGCCACCGTCCGCTTGCGCATCGCGGCGTTGACGAGGGCGTCGACCTCTGCCCGGCGGGCCACCCGCTTCGGGTTGGTGTCGTAGCGCGGATCGGCAGCCAGCTCCGGAAAGCCGAGCGCGGAGCAGATCTTCGGCCAGAACGCCTCGCCGATGTTGGCGATGACGACGTGGCCGTCGGCGGCCTCGAAGGCGCCGTAGGGGACGATGCCGTAGTGCCCGGTGCCGAGCTTGGCCGGCTCCTCGCCGGTCATCCAGACCTGGCCGGCGGTGTACATCAGGAGGCCGACCATGCCGTCGAGCATGGAGAGGTCGATCCACTGGCCGCGGCCGCTGCGGTCGCGCTCGTGGATCGCGCTGACGGCGGCGATGACGGCGAAGAGGGCGCCCGCCAGGTCGGCCATTGGCAGCCCCATGCGGGTGGGTGGCCCGTCGGGCTCGCCCGTCAGGCTCATGACGCCGCTCATGGCCTGGATGGCGATGTCAAGGGCCGACCTAGAGGCGTACGGGCCGGTCGTCCCGAAAGCGGAGATCGAACAGTAGACGAGGCGCGGGTTGACCTCCGAGAGGGTCGCGTAGTCGAGGCCCAGGCGGCTCGTCACGCCGGGCCGGAAATTCTCGACCAGGATGTCCGAACGGCGCGCCAGCTCGACCAGGACCTCGCGCCCGGCCGGAGCCTTCATGTCGACGGCGATCCCTTTCTTGTTGCGGTTCACGGCGAGGAAGTAGTGGCTCTCGCCCTCGCGCAGCGGCTCGACGTGGCGGGTCTCGTCGCCCTCGCCGGGGCGCTCGACCTTGATGACCTCGGCGCCCAGGTCGCCGAGCAGCATGGTGGCGAAGGGACCAACCAGGACGCGGGTCAGGTCGAGGACGCGAAGGCCCTGGAGCGGGCCACGTGCTGCCACGAGGTGTCAAATGTACAGGTGGAGATTTCGGTGAAAGAGGTGTGCGGATGAGGTTCGAGAACAAGGTCGCTGTCATCACCGGGTCGGGGCGGGGCATCGGCGCCGCGACGGCGGCACGGCTGGCCGCTGAAGGCGCGGCGGTGGTCGTCTCGGACCTGGACGCGGCGCCGGCTGAGGAGACCGCCGGCAAGATCTCCAGCGAGGGCGGCACGGCCAAGGCGATCGCCTGCGACGTCACCTCGCGGGAGTCGGTCGAAGCGCTCATGGAAGGCGCCAAGACGGCCTTCGGACGCCTCGACATCCTGGTCGCCTGCGCTGGCCTGATCCGCGACAACCTCATCTACAAGATGACCGACGAGGACTGGGACCTCGTCATCGACACACATTTGAAGGGCACCTTCTACGCGGCCCGGGCGGCCCAGAAGCTGATGGTCGAACAGCGCTACGGGCGGATGGTCTTCCTCTCCTCGACCTCGGCCCTCGGCAACCGCGGGCAGGCCAATTATTCGACGGCGAAAGCCGGCCTCCAGGGCATGGCCCGCACGCTCGCGATCGAGCTCGGCCGCTATGGCATCACCGTCAACGCCGTTGCGCCCGGCTTCGTCGAGACGCGGATGACGCGCCAGACGGCGGAGCGGATGGGCATCGAGTACGAGCAGTTCAAGGAGGGCGCCGCGTCCCAGATACCGGTGGGGCGGATCGGCCAGCCGGAGGACATCGCCGCCGCGATCGCCTTTTTCTGCAGCGACGAGGCCGGGTTCGTCTCCGGCCAGACCCTGTACGTGCGCGGAGGCCCCTAGCCAGCCTGCTAGAGGGCGGCTCAGGCATGGAGCGCAAGCCGCTCGGCTGGGAGGCCATCGCGGACGCCGGGGCGCTCCGCGTCGTGGGTCTCCGCCTCTCTCCGGGTCAGCGGGTGCAGGAACATCGCAACGCGATCCCGGTGGCGGTCATCGTGACCGAGGGCGAGCTCCACTTCAGCGACGGCCGGCAGGAGGGCGTGGTGGCGGCGGGGGGCATCTTCCTGATCGATCCCGGCGAGCGCCACACCTACTGGGCGGACCAGGAAACGGCGGCCTATATGATCTTTGCGGGCCTGCCGGGAGTCCGCTCGCGGCCGTGGACCCTCCGTCAGCGCTAGTCGCAATATCACCCAGTGTGATAACGTTACGCTGGGATTTTGAGTGGCTGAAGCTGGCCGCGAGACTGCTCGAAGGGCGGGTCGGCTGACTAGTGCCCACCAAACCATCAAGCGGATCCGTAAGCGGCTCGACGAACTTGAGACCGAGTGGCAGCAGCTGGCTCGGGAAAGCGAAGCACGGTTGCCTTCGCGGCGGCGGCGCGGCAGCCGCCCCTGACTCTCTCAGCAGACTCCAACCGCTAAGTTAGACCTCCATGCGCACACCTGCGGCCCGGCGTTGAGAGCCGCCTGGCCCGGATCCCACACCCCGCTCGGAGCGCTCTGGGACGGGGAGGGAACCAACTTCTCGATCTTCTCCGAGCACTCCGAGTGGGTGGAGCTGGTGCTCTTCGACGCCGAAGGGCGCGCGACCAGCTCCTACGAGCTCGCGGAGTACACAGACCTCCACTGGCACGGCTATGTGCCGGGGGTCGGCCCCGGCCAGCGGTACGCCTACCGTGTCCACGGGCCCTACCGGCCCTCGCACGGCTACCGCTACAACCCCAACAAGCTGGTGCTCGACCCCTACGCGAAGGCGATCGCGGGCCAGCTCGAGTGGGGGCCGGAGATCTTCGGTTACGACCTGGCCAAGGGCGACGACGCGAGGAGCCGGCTCGACTCGCTGCCGCGGATGCCGCGCTCGGTGGTCATCGACGAGCACTTCCCCTGGGGGGACGACCGCGCGCCCAACGTGCCCTGGTCGGACACGGTCATCTACGAGCTCCACGTGCGCGGCTTCACGATGCGCCACCCGGACGTGCCCGACCGCCTGCGCGGCACCTACGCTGGGCTCGCACACCCGGCCGCGATCGAGCACCTCCAGCGCCTCGGCGTGACCGCGGTCGAGTTGATGCCGGTCCATCATTTCATCGACCAGGGCGCGCTCTTGGAGCGCGGCCTCCGCAACTACTGGGGCTACGACTCGATCGGCTACTTCGCGCCCGAGGGGCGCTACAGCTCAGGCGGCACGTCGGGCGAGCAGGTCGACGAGTTCAAAGCGATGGTCCGGGCCCTCCACCGGGCGGGCATCGAGGTGATCCTGGACGTGGTCTACAACCACACCGCGGAGGGCAACCACCAGGGGCCGACCCTGAGCTTCCGCGGCATCGACAACCAGGGCTACTACTTCCTTTCGCCGGACGACCCGCGGTACTACTGGGACGTCACCGGGACGGGCAACACTCTCAACGTCCGCCAGCCGCAGACGCTCCAGATGATCATGGACAGCCTCCGCTACTGGGTCCTCGACATGCACGTCGACGGGTTCCGCTTCGATCTCGCCTCGGCGCTGGCACGGCAGTTCTACCACGTCGACCGGCTCTCGGCCTTCTTCGACATCATCCACCAGGACCCCGTGCTCTCCCAGGTCAAGCTCGTCGCCGAGCCCTGGGACGTGGGCGAAGGGGGGTACCAGGTCGGCAATTTCCCGGTCCGCTGGGCGGAGTGGAACGGCCGCTTCCGCGACACCGTGCGCGACTTCTGGCGCGGTCAGTCGAAGGGCGTGTCCGACCTCGCCTTCCGCCTCACCGGCTCCTCCGACCTCTACCGCGGCGACGGTCGGGGGCCCTTCGCCAGCGTCAACTTCGTGACCTGCCACGACGGCTTCACGCTGCGCGACCTGGTCACCTACAACGAGAAGCACAACGAGGCCAATGGGGAGGCGAATCGGGACGGGACCGACGACAACCGCTCCTGGAACTGCGGCGACGAAGGGGACACCGACGACCCGGCGGTCATCGAGCTCCGCGGCCGCCAGATGCGCAACTTCCTCGCCACCGTGATCCTCTCCCAGGGCGTCCCCATGTTCCCGGCCGGCGACGAGATCGGCCGCACCCAGCGGGGCAACAACAACTGCTACTGCCAGGACAACGAGCTCTCCTGGATCGATTGGGAGCACACCGACGAGTGCCTGCTCAAGTTCACCGAGCGGCTGCTCCAGCTCCGGCGCGAGCAGCCCGTGCTGCACCGCAAGAAGTTCTTCGCCGGGCAGGTGGGTCGCCGCCAGAACCGCAAGGACGTGGCCTGGTTCCGGACCGACGGCCACGAGATGAGCGAGGCGAGCTGGAGGAACGACCACCTGCTCTCCATCGGCATGCTCCTGAACGGCGACCTGATCCCGGATCGCTCCGAGCGCGGAGAGCAGATCAAGGGCGAGACGCTGCTGCTCCTGATCCACGCCCACTGGCACCGCGCCAACTGGCGCCTGCCGACCGGCTGGGGCGATGCCTGGGAGGTCCTCCTCGACACCGCCCGCCCCGAGGAGGCCGCGGGCAGCCGCCGTCTGGCAGCAGGCGAGACTCTGCCGATGATCCCCCGCTCGTTCGCGGTCCTCCGCCGCCTAGGCTGACACCTCCGCTATCACTCTTCCGCCTGGTTGCGGATACCCTAAGACTGCGGGACGTGATAGCCAGATGGGTTCAAGAGCTACCAGGCCTATCCACAGGCGTGAGAAACATGTGGAAAGACCTGACATAGCATTCGGTGATAGCGGCGACGCGGAGAGTGACCGGCGGGCCCCTGAAACGGCCGCGGGCGACCCCGAGGAGGCTGCCCGTCAGTGGCACACCACGTTCGATGCGATCGGCGATGGGATCTGTCTGCTCGACGGCCAGGGTCGCATCGTCCGTGCCAACCGAGCCCTGCTCGAGCTGCTCGGCGGCAGCCCCGAGAAAATCCTGGGGCGGGCGCCCGCCGCGGTCCTGAGCGAGGCGCTGGGCTTGCTCGACGTCCCGGGCCTGCTGCCCGCGGTCGAAGCGACCGGGCGCCGCCACTCCGCCGACCTCCAGTCGGAGGAGCGCTGGTACCACGTCAGCGTCGACCCGGCGGATGATGACCGGGGCCGGCCGGCGGGCGCCGTGCTCATCGTCTCCGACATCACCGAGCGCAAACGTCTCGAGGAGCAGGGCCGGCTGGCGGAGCGGCGGGAGGTCGAGGCCGTCCAGCTGCGTGACCACATCCGTCGCGTGACCGAGCTGGAGCGGCTCAAGACTGATTTCCTGAACCTGGCCTCCCACGAACTGCGGGGGCCGCTTGCCGTGCTCCGCGGCTACGTCACGATGCTGGAGGACGGGTCGTTAGGCGAACCCTCGAAAGCGATGCGGGCGGCGCTGACCGTGATGCGAGGCAAGCTCCGCGAGATGAACGGCCTCGTCACCCAGATGCTGGAGACGGCGCGGCTCGACGACAGCCGCCTCGTCCTCCAGCTGGAGGACCTCGACCTCCGCGACGTCCTGGCCGAGGCCCGCCAGGCGATCCGGCCCCTGGTCGGGTCCGGGCACCGCCTTCAGGTTCGGGCCGGCAGCCAGCCGGCCCCCATCAAAGGTGACCGGGCGCGGCTCGTCACCATCGTGACCAGCCTGCTCGACAACGCGCTCAAGTACTCGCCCGACGGAGGTCGCGTCACCTGCACGCTGACCATCCGCGAACGGACAGCGCGGATCACGGTCTCCGACCAGGGTCTGGGCATCCTCGCGTCCGACGTGGACCGGCTCTTCACGCGCTTCGGCCGGCTGTTGGACGCTGAGACCAGGGGTATCCCGGGAACCGGACTCGGGCTCTACCTGGCTCGGGAGATGGCCCGCCTGCATGGCGGCGACGTCTGGGCCAGGCCGGCGCCCGGCCGTGGCTCGACGTTCACGGTCGAGTTGCCGATCTCAGCCTGAGTTCTGGTCTTCCTCTGGCTCAGACTTCCAGCAGGCTGACGTCCACGTCGCGGAAGCCTGCCGGCGGCGTGACGCCGTGGGTTTCCAGCGACTTCAGCAGGGCCAGGATGAACCTGGCCCCGGCCAGGTTGACACCATGGTTGCGCGTCAGCGATTGGATCGCCTGCAGCTTCATGACGTCGCGCGGCGAGTAGCGTCGGCGGTTGGTCTGCGTCCGCCGGGGCTTTACCATGTCGAGCTGCTCGTACACCATCAGGGTGCGCGGATGCGCGTCGAGCATTTCGGAGGCGACGCCGAGCGTGTAGATCGGCTTGTCGAGGTCCAGGTGCGCACTGCTCGCCCGGCGGCGTTCAGCGGTTCTCCTATCCATCATCGACTTTTGGTTCCTTTCTTTCACCCACTTACGCTGAAAGTCGGAATGTATAAAACATTATACCAAGACTTCCAGGTGCGGCGTGTGCGCCCAAGTTGGCGTCGGGCTGGCGCAGGCTAAAGGTCGCCCTGGAGGCGCAGCGAGAGATCGATCCGGTCGTCGATCCGGGCCCACTTCTCGCAGCGGCGAACGTGGCCGATCAGCTCCTCGAGCTGGGTCTGGTGGTCGGGCGCCGTCTCGGCGTCCGGCGGCGGGGCCGGCAGCAAGGTTGGGCGCTTCAGCTTGAAGGGGAGAGGGAACCCTGGCCACTGCGGATAGGCGGGCTGCATCTTCAACGGCTCTCCATTACTTGCGCTGTCGGAATCTTGATAGGCGATTGCGCGTTCACCTTATAGCAAAGATATCACTTTTACGTCGAGAATGCGAATGGGCCGGGAAGTATGCTTCGGGGGCTGAAATGGCAAGGGCTCTGAAGCCACCTGGAACGGCGGCGCTGGAAGCGCTCCGGGAAGTCAGCGCGCGCATGATCAGCAGCCTCGACCTGGAGGAGACCCTGGCAGGGGTGGCAAAGGCGATCCTGGAAGTCGCCGAGTGCGACATCGGCGCCGTCTGGCTGCTCGACGAGACGGCCGGCAAGATCCGTCTCCGGGCCACGGCCGGCGAGCGTGCCCCCGAATGGAAGTCGATAGTTCTGGCCACCGACCTGGGCGTCAACGCGGTGACCGTCCGCAGCGGCGGGGTGCAGCGCGTCGAGGATTACTGGGAGCTGCCGCAAGAGCAGCAACTGAAGAGCCCGATCATCCAGAACGAGCCCGTCCGCTCGATGCTGGTGGCGCCCGTCTTCCGGCGGGGCCGGGCGATCGGCACTCTCGCCGCTCACCGCCGGCGGGTCGACCCGTTCACGCCGGAGTCGGAGGCCACGATCCAGGTCCTCGCGGGACAGGCCGGCATCGCGCTCGACAACGCTCTCACCTACTCCGAGCTGGAAGCCGCCCATGCCCGGCTCCAGCTGGCCATCGAAGCCGCCGCCGACCTCTCAGCGTCGCTCGACCCGGGCGAGGTGATCCGGCGGGCGATCAGGCGGGCCGTGGAGGCGGTGGGCTCCGACCGCGGCGTCCTCCTCCGCGTCGACGGTGGGGAGACGGTGGTGGAGGACTTCTTCGACGTCGCGGGGGGTCCGGACTTCATCGGCTACCGGCACCCGATCGCCTTTCAGCCGCTCATGCAGCAGGCGATCTCCACCCGCCGGCCGGTGCTGGGCGGCCGCTTCGACCTCTCCCGCCTGGCCGCGCCGCTGGACTCCGCCCTGGCCGAGGTCAGCCACACCGCCACCCTGCCGCTGGTCCTGGATGGCGAGGTCGTGGCCGTGCTCGTCTTGAGCCGGCGCCGGGACGTGGCTTACCTGGAGACCGACCTCTCGCTGCTCGGGCTGATCGGCAACCAGGCGGTGCTCGCGCTCCGCAATGCCCAGCTCTTCGAGCACTCGCGCCAGGTCGGCCGGGCCCAGACCGACTTTCTGAACCTGGCCGCCCATGAGCTGCGCACGCCGCTCTCGGTCATCGCCGGCTACGTCTCGATGCTGCAGGAGGGCACCTTCGGGTCGGTGCCGGAGGGGATGCAGCGGCCGCTGGCCGTGATCCACGGCAAGTCCGGCGAGCTGGAGGTCCTCGTCGGCGAGCTGCTCACCGCCTCGCGGCTGGAAGCTGACACGGTCAGGGTTCAGCCGGTGGCGTTCGACCTCAGCCGGGCCGCCGCCGACGCGGTCGAGCGGGCGCGCTCACGCGGCACGCTGGTGGGCGCCCGGCTCCTGCTCAAGTCGCCGCGGCGGTCGGTGCACGCTGCCGCCGACCCTGGCCACGTGGCGACGATCCTCGACAACCTGGTGAACAACGCGCTCAGCTACAGCCCGGAGCCGCCCTGGGTGCAGGTCACCGTCAGCGGAGGGACCCAGCCCCGGGTGGCCGTGGCCGATCATGGCTACGGGATCCCGGGCGGCGCCTTGGAGCGCATCTTCGAGCGCTTCTTCAGGGTCGACGACCCGAACTTGCGCCACATCCCCGGAACCGGCCTTGGCCTTCCCATCAGCCGGGAGCTTGCGCAGCGGATGGGCGGTTCGCTCAGGCTCGAGCAGAGCCGGCCCGGGAAGGGGAGCGTTTTCGTCCTGAGGCTTCCCCGAGCTTGAGCAGACCCTGACGTCGCGCCACGGCGACCAGGCGGTCCTGGCGGACCCGCTCGGCGAGGTGGTCGGCCGCCCCTTCCCACAGCAGCACGATGGGCAGGAAGGCAGTCAGCTTCTCCAGGCGCAGGCGCGAGACGGCGGCGACCGCCGGCGCGGCGGGCAGGTCCAGGAAGACGATGTCCGACGGTCTGGAACGGGCAGCGGCCAGGAGTGACTCCAGGTCGGGGACGACGATGACCTCGTACTGGGTCCGCAGGGCCAGGCGCAGCAGCTCCGCGCCGCGCTGGCTCGGCGCCAGCAGAAGTGCCACGGGGTATTCGTCGGCGAGCGTCCTCTCGAACCGCCTTGCCATGCCTGCCTGAATGGCATAGGCGATCTCGACGGTTCCGTCAAGTGGCGTGAACTCGAAACTCAGTCAGGTTCGGCCTCGAGCAGCACGCCGGTCTCGGAAAGGGCCACGGCCGCGGCGATGTGGCTCAGGTGTGTGAGGGCCTGGGGATAGTTGCCCAGCATCTGGTCGTGCTTGCTGTCGTACTCCTCCGAGAAGAGACCGAGCTCGCTGCCCGTCGAAGCGGCGCGGTCGAAGATCTTGGTGGCCTGGTCGTGGCGCTCCTGGCGCGCCAGCACCTCAACCAGCCAGAACGAGCAGGGCAGGAAGAAGCCCTCCTCGCCTGTGAGCCCGTCGTCGAGCTTGTCGACCCGGTAGCGGAGGACCAGGCCGTCCAGCATCAGCTCCTCCATGATCGCGTCGGTGGTTCGAAGCATCCGCTCGTCGCTCCAGGGCAGGAAGCCGACGATCGGCAGCAGCAGCAGGGAGGCGTCCATCGCCTTCACGCCGAAGGCCTGGGTGAAGACTCCGCGGCGACGGTCGTAGCCCTTCTCCTCGATCGCGGCCCGGATCTGCCGGCGGACCTTTTTCCAGCGGGCGCTCGGCGCCTTGCGCAAGCTCTCCTCCGCGAGCCGGAGCCCGCGGTCGACAGCCACCCAGCACATGACCTTCGAGTGGACGAAATGCTTCGCCCTGCCGCGGATCTCCCAGATTCCCTGGTCGGGCTGCTCCCAGCGCTCGCAGGAGACCTCGACCAGGTCGACCAGGAATCGCCAGTAGTCGTCATCTGGAGAGTGGCCGCGCTGGTGCCAGCGCCAGCTCAGGTCGACGAGGGTCCCGTAGGCGTCGAGCTGGAGCTGGTTCGCCGCCGCATTGCCGATCCGGACCGGCCGGGCGCCCCGGTAGCCATCGAGCTTGAGGAGGATCTCGGTCAAGCGCCGTTCGCCGCCGACTCCGTACATGATCTGGAGCTCGTGGGCGCTGCCGGCGGCGCTGCGCTGCACGAAGCGGCGGAAACCGTCGGCCTCGTCGACGAATCCGATCTCGGTCAGCGAGCGGCTGCTCAGGCTGGCGTCCCGGATCCAGCTGTAGCGGTAGTCCCAGTTTCGCTCGCCGCCGGGCGTCTCGGGCAGCGAGGTGGTGGCGGCGGCCGCGATGGCCCCGGTGGGCGCGTGCGTCAAACCCTTCAGGACCAGCGCGGAGCGGATGACGTCCGTACGGTGCGTGCTCGGCAGCTTCACCTGGCCGGACCAGCGCCGCCACCAGCGGAGCGTCTCCTCGAGCCGGGAGTCGAGGTCTTCCGGCTCGGGCGTCCGCGGGAGCTCGAACTCCAGCTCCTCGGGGCGGACGAACTCGATGGCGAGGCGGAAGCGCTCCTGCTCGCGGACGCTGACCTCTTTCAGGAAGCGGTGGTTCGTGGTGTCCACCTCGAGATCCCTGTCAGCAACCAGGAGCAGGCCATCGTTGCCGCCGATCGCGCTGTGGACGCGGGCGGCCTGATGGCGGATCCAGGGCCTGACCTCGCCGTAGTCGAAGCGAGGCGTCACCTCGATCAGGAACTCCACCTTGCCGCGAACTCCCTCGATGATCCGGATCAGCTGCTTTTGGGGCTTCAACGCTCCGCCCGGGCGCATTACGAAGAAGTCGATGACGCGAGCTTCGGCGCCCTCTGTCCGGAAGGTGGTGCAGAGCACGAGCGTGCCCTCCAGGTAGGACTGGAAGGCTGTCGCGGCCTCGTCTTGGGGCGCCACCTGGCAGTAGCCGCCGCGCTGCCAGTCGAGGAGGCGCCCGAACACGCTGGCGGCGTCGACGCGGGGCATGCAGCACCAGTCGATCGAGCCACAGCTGCTGACGAGGGCCACCGAATGGCAATCGCTGATGAATGCGTAGTCGCCGATCGGCGGATACGGCTTCTCGATCACTGCCCGTACTAAGAGTGGACCGAGCCGCTAGTTAAGAGTGGACCGACCGCTCGCGGGGGAGGGCGGCCGGTCCTACGCTTGGCAGCAGTTTACATCAACAGACTCATTTTGCGAGAGTGTGTTTGTGGCGGGAAACCCGCGCGGGCGGCAGCAGGCCCCGATATAGTCGAGTGATGGCGCGAGCAACCGGGGTGGAGGTGCTCGGAAAGGTTCCGGCCGGCCTCGAAGCGATCGTTTCGAACGAGGCTCTGGAGTTCGTGGCCGGGCTTCAACGCGAGTTCAATCCGACCCGCCAGGCGCTGCTCCGGCGCCGGCGCGAACGGCAGCAGCTCCTCGACGAAGGCGGCCTCCCGGACTTCCTGGAGGAGACCGAGCCGGTTCGCTCCGATCCCTCCTGGAAGGTGGCGCCCATCCCGGCCGACCTCCGCGATCGGCGTGTCGAGATCACCGGCCCGACCGATCGGAAGATGGTCATCAACGCCCTCAACTCGGGCGCGCGAGTGTTCATGGCCGACTTCGAGGACGCCAACTCGCCGACCTGGACGAACATGGTCCAGGGACAGCAGAACCTGATCGAAGCGATCGAGCGGCGCATCTCGTTCGAAAGCCCGGACGGCAAGTCGTACAGGCTCAACGAGACGGTGGCGACCCTGCTCGTCCGGCCGCGAGGGTGGCACCTGCCGGAGCGCCACGTCGTGGTCGACGGCGAGCCGGTCTCAGGATCCCTCTTCGACTTCGGCCTCTTCATGTTCCACAACGCGCGCCGGCTCCTGGAGAAGGGATCGGGGCCCTACTTCTACCTGCCCAAGCTCGAATCGCACCTCGAGGCCAGGCTCTGGAACGACGTCTTCCTGTACGCGCAAGAGCGGCTGGGTGTGCCCGTCGGATCGGTCCGGGCGACCGTGCTGATCGAGACGATCCTGGCCGCCTTCGAGATGGAGGAGATCCTTTACGAGCTCCGCGCGCACTCGGCCGGGCTCAACGCTGGCCGCTGGGACTACATCTTCAGCATCATCAAGAAGTTCCGGAACCGCTCCGACATGGTGCTGCCGGACCGGGCCTTGGTGAGCATGACAGTGCCTTTCATGCGCTCCTATACCGAGCTTCTGGTCCGCACCTGCCACCGGCGCTCGGCGCACGCGATGGGCGGCATGGCCGCGTTCATCCCGTCGCGCAAGGACCCGGAGGTGAACGAGCGTGCACTGGCGCGCGTCCGGGAGGACAAGGTGCGCGAGGCGGGGGATGGGTTCGACGGGACCTGGGTGGCGCATCCGGACCTGGTGCCGGTGGCAAAAGAGGTTTTCGACGGGGTCCTGGGCTCGCAGCCGAACCAGATCTCGCGGTCGCGCGAGGACGTCGTGGTCTCGGCCGGCCAGCTGCTGGACGTCCGGGTGCCGGATGGCAAGGTGACCGAGGGTGGGCTGCGCAACAACGTGTCGGTGGCACTGCAGTACCTGGCGTCCTGGCTGGACGGCAACGGGGCGGTCGCGATCTTCAACCTGATGGAGGACGCGGCGACCGCGGAGATCTCACGGTCGCAGGTCTGGCAGTGGCAGCGAAACTCGGTCCGGCTCGACGAGGGGCCGGAGGTGTCGGCCGACCTGGTGCGGGAGATCGAGGACGAGGAGCTCGGCAAGATCCGGGAGTCGCTCGGTGACGCCTACGGCCGCTACCGCTGGGACGACGCGCGCCGGCTCTTCGAGGAGGTTGCGCTCGCGCCCGAGTTCGACGAGTTCCTGACGCTGCCGGCCTACGAGCGCCTCGCCTAACGCATCCGTTTCGTCCACCGAGTCTGTGGGGGATCAGGAACAGACCCGCCTGTTGCAGCAATAGCGACGTGCGCGACCGGGCACGACGATCGGGGACTCACGTTGTTCGGGGTATCGAACGAGGAAGGGGCGGATCAGGCCAGGTTTTGCCCTCGAAATTCGGCGCTGCATAGACATGCATTGTCTGGGCATCTTTATGCAGCCAACGTAAGGCCTGGAGCCAGCCTGACTTTCCTCGTCCGCAACGAGTTGGCGGGAAAGTGCCTAATCGGGGTCGAAATTAGGCGCGTTTGCCGACACCCGGGGCTGAATACTTATGCAGCATTCCGCCGACAAACCGGCCCGGAACTGCGACCTACCGCAGCGTCTCATGGTCGAATCCTCCAGTCGCGGCGTCACCGTCAGTAGCCGCATCCGAAACTCCCGCGTCGAGTTTGAGACACGGCTGTGGTTGCGATCTCGATCAGCGACTCATCGCCGATCCGCGCTCGCACGTGGCTTCGGGCGCCGTCGAACGGCGTTTTCCGATGAGGTTCGGTGTAACCTCTCCGCGCTGGCGATGAGCGGACTGCTCCTCTTCTTGCAGTACGCCGTCAACCTGGCTTTCGTCATCCTGGGCCTGCTCACCCTGCGCGACTGGCTCGTGCACCGGGAGCGCAGCCGCGGCTATCTCGCCCTTGCCATCGGCCTGCTCGCGATCACCGCCCTGATCGGCCAGGTCCAGACCTTCTTCGGCAACCCCTTCGGTGAGGCCGGGACGGATGTCGATGCGCTCGTCTTCCTGGCCTCGGCGTACGCGATGCTGCTGTTCCGGTCGAGCTTCATCCCGCTCTCGCGCCGGGGCCATCTGCTGGCGCTCGGCGGGCTGGCGCTGGCCGGCGCCCTCTTCATCGGTGCCAACCTGCCGCAGCGTCCCGAGGCGCAGCTGAGCGTCTTCCAGCAGGCGGTCGTGATCGTGTTCGTGCTGGCCTGGGCCGCTTGCGTCGGCGAGCCGCTCTTCCGCTTCTTGCAGGCATCCCAGAGCCGGCCCGCGGTGCAGCGGGCGCGGCTGCGGTCCCTGGCCGCCGGCTACCTCTCCATCTTCCTGATCCTGCTGGTGGCCGCGTTCGGCGGCAGCCTTGCCACACACCCATACGTCGTGCTTGCGATCGACCTCGCGGCGCTTGCCTCCGTGCCCCTCATCTACGCCAGCTTCGCGCCGCCCAGCTGGCTGCGGCGGCTCTGGCGGGAGCCCGAGGAGAGCGCCTTTGCCGCCGCGGTCAAGGAGCTGCTGCTCTTCAGCCCGACGCGCGAGCGGCTGGCGGAGCGGGCCGTCGAGTGGGCCCTACGCCTGGTCGGCGCCGACGCGGCGTTCATCGCCGACGCCGATGGGGAGGTGCTCGCCGCGCGCGGCATGGACGCCGGGGCCGCCCGCCGGCTCCAGGCCCGGCTCGGGGCCTTCGGCGAGGAGCAGGTCGTTCCCGTCCCGGATGGGCCGATCCAGAGCGCGATCGTCGTGCCCCTCACCCTGGCGGATGGCAACGGCGCGCTGGTGGTCCTTTCCGGGCCCTTCACGCCCATCTTCGGCACCGACGAGGTGACCCGGCTCGGCCAGTACGGGACCAACATCACGGCCGGCCTCGACCGAGCGGTGCTGACCGAGCGGATCGCTGCCCTGGAGCGCACCAAGACCGAGTTCCTGAACCTCGCCTCGCACGAGCTGCGGGGGCCGATCACGGTGCTTCGGGGGTACCTCTCGATGCTGCAGGGCGGGATGCTCGGCAGCGTCAGCCCCGAGTTCGGCGAAGTGCTGCCGGTGCTGACCGCCAAGTCGGACGAGATGAACTCGCTGATCGAGCAGATGATCGAGGCCGCCCGTCTCGAGGAGGGAAGGCTCGAGCTCAGCCCGGTGCGTGCCGACCTGCGCGACATCGCCCTGCGGGCGCTCGAGACGGTCAAACCCTTCGCAACGTCCAGCCACCCGGTGCTGTTCGAAGGCCAGGAGAAGGAGATCCCCGTCCTGGTCGATAGGCGGCGGATCGAGACCGTCGTCAGCAACCTGCTGAGCAATGCCATCAAGTACTCGCCCGATGGCGGCGAGGTGAGGATCAGCTTTGGGCAGGACAACGGGTTCGCGCTCTTGAAGGTCACCGACCGCGGCGTCGGCATCGACCCCAAGAGCATGGAGAAGCTGTTCACCCGCTTCGGCCGGATCGTCACGCCCAGCACCCGGCACATCTCGGGAACGGGCCTCGGCCTCTACCTCTCTCGGGAGCTGGCCCGACGGCATGGCGGCGACATCACCGCCGAGTCGGCGCCCGGCAAGGGAAGCACGTTCGTCCTGACGGTGCCTGTCGCCGATGAATGAGTTCGTCGCTTCGCTGCCGGCGGCGGAGCCCGCACTGCTTGCCTGGTGGGCCGCCCCGTCAGTGAAGCGCAAGCCACTCCTGGTGATGATCGAAGATGACGTCGCGATCGCGGAGATGTACCGCCTCCAACTCCGCGCGGACGGCTATGACGTCGAGATGGCGGCGGACGGGAAGCGCGGCCTGGCGTTGCTTCGGCGGCGTCCCGCCGACCTCGTCCTGCTCGACATCCGGCTCCCAGAGCTACACGGCTTCCAGGTGCTCGAGCAGATCCGGGCGGACGCCACGCTGGGTGGGATTCCAGTGGTGGTGCTCTCCAACTTCGGCGATCCTGGCCTGATCGCCCAGGGCCGGCGCCTGGGTGCGAGAGCTTACCTGATCAAGTCCGACACGACGCCGGCCCAGCTCTCGGCCGTAGTGCGGCGCATGCTCGGCGCAGAACCCGCCGACTAGTAAATCGGGCCCTAGTGCTTCAAGTGCGGGAACCGGCCCGCCTGGCCCACGCCTGGCGGGCTGCCTCATCGCCCAGCGCGCAGGCGCCGTAATGGCGGCCCGGCCGTCTGGGGTCCTGCCCGACGAGAAGGTGGAGGCAGGTCGCCACGGGCGCGAGCTGGCGGTAGGTCATGTCGACAGCGGTGTACTCCGCCGCCAGGTAGCCCGGGCACTCATCGAAGTCCGGCCGGAAAGGTCGCGAGAACGGACAGGCGTCGGAAGGAAGGTCGCCGGTCTTTCGCTTTGTAGGCACAGCTGCCCCCACGGCATTCACCGCCACTGAAAAGAGCGCTGAAACTTAGCACGCTTGAACCCGCGGCGTAGGCCAGCTATTGAAGAGAGGGCTCAGGCGACGCGGCGGCGCAGCGTGGCGGCGGCCAGCGCGATGACGAGCGCGGCGAAGGCGAGGCCGACGAGGAGGTCCACCTGCAAAGCGGTGGTAGAGAGGTCCGAGCCCTTCAGCATCACCTCCCGGAGCCCGTAGACCGCGTAGGTAAGGGGCAGCACGTTAGACAGGTACTGCAGAGGGACCGGCTCCGACGTGACCGGGAAGAAGATCCCACTCAGGAGAACCTGTGGCGCGATGACGAGCGGGATGAACTGGACCGCCTGGAACTCTGTGCGCGCGAACACGGAGAGGAAGATGCCGAGGTTCACCGCCCCCACCGCGAGCAGCGCCACCAGGACGAAGATCAAGCCCACGCCGCCCTGGTTGTGGATGTGCAGGACGTAGAGAGTGAAGAGCAGCACGAGAACCGACTGGACGAGGGCCACCAGGCCGAACCCGAGCATGTAGCCGATCACGATCTCCCCCCGGCGCAGCGGCGTCGCCATCAGGCGCTCGAGCGTCCCCTGCGTGCGTTCGCGCAAGAAGGAGACGGAGGTGACGATGAAGACCAGGAAGAAGACGATCAGCCCGATCAGGGCCGCGCCCAGGTAGTCGAGGCTGTCCAGGTTCGGACCCCCGTGTAAGTAGAAGACCTTGGGAGCGACGCGGGTGCCGCTGCTCGCGAGGGCGCCCTGGAGCGCGCCGGTGACGGCTCCCACAACCGCGGCGGCAGGCCCGGGCTGGGTCCCCTCCAGGTGGATCTCCGGCGCGATCACGCCCTGGCGGGCCCGGAGCGAAAAGTCGGCGGGGAAGAGGACATAGCCGGCAAGCGTGCCGGCGCGCAGCCCGTCGTCGGCGGTCGGCCGGTCCATCTGGCTGGCGCTGACCTTGCTGGACTTCAGCAGCTGGGTCGCGACGGCGCCTCCCACCGGCCCGCTGTCTTCGTTGACCACACCCACTGCCGGCGAGCTGCCGCCGCCGCGCAACAGGTAACCGAGCAGGGCCAGGATCACGAGCGGAGCCACGAAGAGCAGGGCGAGCGTGCGGCGGTCGCGGCGGAACTGCTGGAGCAGCCGCCTGGTGATCGCCAGGACGCGACGGCCGTTCACGCGGCTGGGCCTGCGGAGAGCTTGAGAAAGGCGTCCTCCAGGCGGTCCACACCGGCCTGGCGGCGGAGGTCGTCGACGCTCCCCTCGGCCAGCAGGTGCCCGCTGCGGATCAGCCCGAGCCGGTCGCAGCGCTCGGCCTCGTCCATGACGTGGCTGGAGACGATGATCGTCGCGCCGGCCGCGGTGAGCGTCCGGAAGTACTCCCAGAACTGGACCCGAAGCTGAGGGTCGATGCCGACCGTCGGCTCATCCAGCAAGAGGAGCTGGGGTTGGTGGACGAGCGCGCAGGCGAGGGAGGCTCGCTGGCGCATGCCGCCGGAGAGCGTCGACACAACGCTGTCGCGGCGGTCGCTCAGCTCGACGATGTCGATCGCCTCAGCCACATTCTTCTCGGCGCCCGTCACAGCGGCGAAGAAGCGGACGTTCTCTTCGACCGAGAGGTCGGTGTAGAGGGCTGCCGCCTGCGTCATGTAGCCGATCCGGCCCAGCACGGCCAGGTCGGGCATGCGAGCTCCGAGCACGGTCACCTCGCCGGCGTCGGGGGCGACCAGGCCGACCAGCATCCGGATCAGCGTGGTCTTGCCCGAGCCGTTGGGCCCGAGGAGTCCGTAGACCTCGCCCCGCCGGACCTCCAGCGAAACGCCGTCCAGCGCCCGCACCGGGCCGAACGACTTGGCCGCGCCGCTGACTGTTACCGCGCTTTCGATGCGACGAGACTAAAAGATACGGCCCGTCTCTGGAAGCCTCATTCGAGCTCCTGTTCAGCCCGGAATGGTTGACGCCAGGTGCAGGCGGTCCCAGTCGGACCACTCGCCGATCACGTGAATGATGCGTCGGAACCCGGCTTGCTCGAGCAGGCTGGCGGCTGTCCCGGCACGGTAGCCCGACGCGCAATGGACGGCGACGGGGGCCTCGCGCGGGACCTCGTGAGCGTGGTGGGCCACGTCCGGCACGTACATGTGCACGGCGCCTGGGACGTGGCCGTGCACCCACTCCTCCATGGCGCGCACGTCCAGGACGGTCATCGGCTCTGCGGAGAGCACCCAGGTCGCCAGGTCCTCGACCTCAGCGGTCTCGAAGCTGCGCACTTCGAGGCCGCGTTCCTGCCAGGCGTCGACGCCGCCTTCCAGATAGCCGAGGACCGAGTCATAGCCGATGCGGAGCAGCTGGCGCTGTGCCTCGGCGAGCTGGGCGTGGCTGCCGCCGGCCAGCACCAGGGGCCGGCCGCGCTCGATGACCCAGCCCACCCAGGCGCTGAAGGGGCCGCCGAGGCCGACGCTGTAGCTGCCGGGGACGTGGGCGCGGTCGTAGTCGCGGCCCCGGCGGATGTCGACGACGGCGGCCTTTCGCTCGCGCATGAGCGTCTCGACCTGGTGCGGCTTGAGCGGTTTGAGCGCCGGCAGGTGGCGGCCGAGGAGTGGCGCGCCCTTGCGGTTGACCGCCGCCATGTCCAGGTAGTAGTCGGGATAGCGGTCCTGGTGCAGCGCGCGCGCCAGGAACGGCATCAGCTCGGTGGTCGTCAGGAAGGGGTTCGAGACGCGCTCTTCACCAAGCGTGCTCATGCGGGCGTCGCTGGTCGCCGAGCCGCAGAAGGAGCCGCCGCCGTGGGTCGGGTAGAGAGCAACGTCGTCGGGCAGGCCGCGGAGCCGGACCTGGACCGTCCGGAAGGCTTCCAGCGCGAGGTGAACGGCGAGGTGAGGCCCGAAGAGGTCGGTGCGGGCGATGGCGCCCACCATCAAAGCACCGCCCGAGAAGAGCGCCACCTCTTTGCCGTTCGAGTCCGAGAGCAGGTAGCTCAAGTGGTCAGGGGTGTGGCCGGGGGTGAGCATCGCCCTCAGGCGCCAGCGGCCGACGGCCACCTCTTGCTGGTCCGCGAGCGGCTCGATCACCGCCCCCGCCTCCGCCGCCAGCTCCCTGCCGCCAGAGACGAAATCGTTGTGGAGGTGAGTGTCGAGGGAGCGTGTCAGCCGGACCTGGAGCCGGCCGGCGCGGTCCAGGTACTGGCCGATGTCGCGCAGCGGGTCGATGGCGACCGCCTCGCCCGCGTCGGGGTCGGCGATGAGAAAGCTGGAGTTGCCGAGCTCCCGCGCCACGAAAAGCTCGATCTGCGGGGCCGCCACCGGCTGATTGTCAGCCATAGAATCAGGCCGCCGTGAAACTCGAGGGGTACGGCTGGATCCGGGACCTGCCCGACAGGCGCGACCTCCTTTACGTGGCGCCGCCAGAGGTCTCCGAAGCCCTGCCGCCGAGTGTCGATCTGCGCTCCGGCTTCACTCCGCCCTACAACCAGGGAGAGCTCGGGTCCTGCACCGCGAACGCGATCGCCGGAGCGCTCCAGTTCCTCGAGCAGAAGGAGGGCGAGGACGACCCGGTCATGCCCTCGCGGCTCTTCATCTACTACAACGAGCGCAGCCTGGAGGGGTCGGTGGGGACCGACTCGGGCGCCCAGATCCGGGACGGGATCAAGACGGTGGTGAAGGACGGCTTCTGCCCGGAATCGGCCTGGCCGTATGACATCGTCAGGTACGACCGGCGGCCGCCCAAAGAGTGCTACCGCCTGGCTCTACGCGAGCGCGTCAGCCAGTACCTCCGGCTCTCCGGGAACCTGGTGCCGCTGCTGACCTGCCTCGCTACCGGGTTCCCTTTCGTCTTCGGCTTCTCGGTCTACGAGAGCTTCGAGTCAGAGCGGGTGAAGACGACAGGGGTGGCCCAACTGCCCAGGCCGAGCGAGCGCCTGGTCGGCGGCCACGCGGTGGTGGCCGCGGGCTACGACATGGCGGACCGGCGCTTCCTGGTTCGCAACTCCTGGGGAGGCGGATGGGGGATGGACGGGTACTTCACGATGCCTTACGAGTACCTGGCCGATCCCATGCTGGCGGCTGACTTCTGGACCATCCGCCGGGTGCCGGTCGTGGACTGAAGTGAGACCCGCCTGAGACAAAAAAGAGACTGACAAAGAGACCGGACTCGCCCGAAGCTGCCGGCATGCCAGACGTCGAGGACGGTTACGCGAACACCCAGGCCGAGTGGCGGCGGTGGGCCAGTGGCACCGAAGTGCCTAATCCGGACGCCGCCGGCGACCTGGCGTGGGAACTGCGTTTGACCGGCGCTACTGTGGGAGCGGCGATGGCCGCCGCGCGAACCGCGGCTGGATCCGCCTCGGCCCAGGACCGGCTCAGCCTGCGAGCGGAGATCATCTGGATCGACTCGGTGGTCAAGGACCTCATCCGCGAAGGTGCGCCGGATTGGGTCTTGGCACGCTACCGGGCGCGGCTTCAAGCTGTGACCGCCGCGCTCGAGACGCCGCGCCGGCTACCCGCGCAGCAGCCGGCACCACCGCGGATACCGCCCACGCGCACCGTGCCGGCGCCCCCGCCGGTCACCGAGATCCGGCCGGTCACGCCGCCCAGGGCGCCGCGACCCCCGCTGGGTCCGTCGCTCCAGGCCTTCGTCAGCGAGCACAGCATCCTGATCCTTTCCTACACCGGGGCGTTCCTCCTTTTCATCGCCACCCTGCTCTACGAGCTCTACGGGATCGAGCAGCTCAGCGGCGGCCTCCGCTTCGCCGGTGTGCTCGTGCTCGACCTCATCTTCGCGGCGGCCGGCTGGGCCTGCTTGCGCTCGCGCCGCCTGCGCATCGTCGGCCATTCCTATGTCGCCATCGCCGCCCTGCTGGTGCCCCTGGTCAGCGTGGCCGCCTATGTCTTCCTGGGACTTGCCGGCCGCGGCGTGAGCCAGGACCTGGCCCTGGCACTGTCGGGTGCGGCCTGCGCCATCCTCTACGCGGCGCTGGCGCTGCGGCTCCGCCTCCACCCTTACGCGGTCCTCGCTCTGCTGGCGCTGGGCGCGGCCGCGGTTGGCGCTGTGGACCTGGCCGGGCTCGGCGCTTGGCGCGGCCCAGCCCTGGTCCCACTCGCCTTCATCTATCTGCTCTTGGACCGCCGCCCTGGCCTCCTGCCCGGGTGGGGGGACCTCTTCTCGCGATACGCCCGCTGGTTCGTGCCGGCGGCTGCACTCCTCGCGCTTGGCGTTGCCCTCCCTTACGCGAAGACGCCCTGGGTCGTCACCGTCACCCTCCTCAGTCTCGGCCTCGCCTGGCTGCTGCACCGGGCGCTGGGCGGTCCGATCGAGTCAGCCTATCTCGGCCCTGCGGCGCTTCTGGTGGGCTGGACGCTCGCCGGCTATGACGCTTCATTCGGTCGCTGGTGGGCTGTGAGCTTGACGCCGCTGGCCGCCGCCTACGCTTTTGCCTGGCGACGCTGGCTGCCGGAAGCCAAGCCTTTCCAGCACCTGGCGATCGTGATCGCGGCGATTGTCATGTCCGGGGAGATGAGCGCTTTCCGGGAGTGGCTGCCCTGGGCGACGCCCGTCTTTCTGCTCGGAGTGGGCGCCGTCTACCTGCTCGACCGCCGGCTGGGCGGCGATGAGCTCGCCGCCGACCTCGGCTTCGGAGCCGTCGCCCTGGCCTTTGCGGGCTTCGTCTCGGACCTCTCCTTGGCGCCCTGGCGGGGAGCCGTCACCGGCTTGCTCGTCGCAGGCTTCGCCCTGCTGGCAAGCAGGCGCTGGCGTCTGCTCTCTTCTCACGTCCACGATTTCGTCCACGGCACCGCCGGGCTGGCCGTCGTCCTGACAGCGGCGGACCTCGCCCAGGCCGGCGGCTGGGTGCCTTGGGCGGTGGCGGCGGCGGCCGGCGTCGTCGCGGTCGGATACGCGCTCGACGCCCGGCTCAATCGCCGGGTTGAATCGACGACGCTGGCCTTCCTGGCTTTCGGCGCAGCCTGGGCGGCCGGGTTGAGCGACCTCCACGTGGGCGTCTGGCGGGGTCCGGCGATGGCGCTCCTGGCCGCGCTGTACGTGTTCGCCCGCCGGGTGGGCGGGCCACTGGTCCGCCGCCACGCCGGTTACCGCGTCCACGTTGCCGCGGTCGCCGCTGTCCTCTTCACGGCCTACCACCTGGGAAACGCCGGGGCCTGGCTGCCCTGGGTGGCGACGGCCACGTTGGCAGGGCTGGCCGGCGCCTACCTGCTCGACGTGGCTTTTGGCGGCAAGCAGGTCTCGGCCTACGCGGCGCTGACCGCCGCCGGTCTGGCCATTATCTCGCTCGGCCACGACGCCGGACTTGGCCGCTGGGAACCGCTGGCGCTCGCTGCCCTCGCGGTCGCCTACGTGGCGATCAGGTTTCGGGCCAGGCGCCTCGGACCAATCGGCGCGGAGCTCGCCCGCGCAGGTGAGGTTTTCATCCATATGGCTGCGGGCGCCGCCGTGTTCGTGGCCCTCGCCCAAACGTCGCCGGCGCCTCTCGACCTCCACGCGGTGGCCGCCGTCCTGGCGACGGTCGCCGCGGCCTATGCGCTCTATGGCTGGCTCTCGGGCAGGGAGCCGGCTTACCTCGGCGCGGCCGCCGCGTTTTCCTCCGCAGTCCTCTTCGAGAATTTCGCGTTGAGCTGGGGCGAGACGGGCGCGGTGCTCGAGCTGGTGGCGCTCGGGGGCGGCTACGCGCTGCTCTCGGGCCGCTTCCGGCTAGCCTGGCTGCCGCTTGCGTGGCGGGTCGGGATGGCGGTCCAGCTCGGAGCCTGCGCGGCCCTCCAGGCTCAACCGGAGCTGCTCCAGGCCGTCGCTCTGGCGGCAGCCGCCGCGATCGTCTCGTCGCTCTCGCACCGCTCCCGGCAGCCAGAGTGGCTGGCCCTGGCGGCGAGCCTGGTCGTGGTCGCCTGGTACTGGCTGGGGACGGCTCTCCTGCCGCCGCCTCCGAATCCGACCACTGACGACCTGGCCCTTCTGATGAGCCCTCTACCTGTCCTGCTGGGCGCGGTCGGACTCGGGCTGCGCACGCTGGCCGGTCGGCGCTGGGCCCTACCGGTGCAGGCCGTGGCAGCACTGCTAGCGCTGGCGGTCATCATCTTCCCCCTCGCATTCAACGACTACCGACTCGAGGGCGCGGCCCTGCTGGCCTATGCGGCAGTCGTCTACGCCTCGGCGGCCGTCGAGCGGCTCTGGCCGGGCGCCGTGGTCGCACTCGGCCTGGCGGCCGCTGGCCTCACGAGCCTCCTTTACGCCGCCCATGCCGCGGGTGCCGCTTACCCGGTCGTCCTGGTCCTCTTCGCGGCGGGCGTCTACACCCTTCAACCGGCATGGCAGCAGCGGTTCCAAAAGAACTCCGATTGGATCCAGGCCCACCGCTTTCTGGCACTCACCGGGGCCACCCTGACGGCTGCCGCCAGCCCGACCGTGGCGGGCTTCCTGACTTCGCACAATCCCGGCGCGGTGAGCGGCGCTTTCACGCTTCTCGTCCTGGCGGGGCTCCTCTTCGCCGACAGCCGGCTGCACGGTCAGCCGATACTCGACTACGCCGGCATCCTGGCCGGCAGCCTGGCCAGCCTGTGGGTCGCCAGCTACCTGGGGGCGGTCAACGTCCAGTGGTACGTCGCGGTCCCGGGCGCCTGCCTGGTGGCGGTTGGGCTGCGGCTGCCGTTCGACCGGCGGGTCACCTACCCTGACCCGCCCGTG
>Ga0209805_1000201_pt1 | contig 36093 bp, 36 predicted proteins | sample GraSoiAngelo_148_FD_185905 | JGI IMG/M metagenome (GOLD analysis project Ga0209805, IMG submission 185905) | Grasslands soil microbial communities from the Angelo Coastal Reserve, California, USA - 14_1009_09_20cm (SPAdes) (version 2) | ecosystem: Environmental > Terrestrial > Soil > Grasslands ...
TAGGCGACGAGCGCCGTGATGTCGGGCTCGTCGTCCACGACGAGAATGCGATGACTCGCGGGCTTGCTCACAGCGCTGCAAGGTAGCGCAACCCACTCGCGCTTGGCAATTTTCAGCGCACCATGCGCCTGCCCCTGGCGCTCGTCGCCGTCGCTCACCAAGAGGAGTCGCCCTGATCCGCGTGTTCGTGAACGAGCGACCCGTGAACGTGGCGCCGGGCGCACGCGTGCGCGACGCCGTGGAGCAGCTCGACCACGATCTCGCCGAGCTGGTGGGCCGCGGGGCGGCGTACGTGACCGATGGCGTGGGCCGGCCCGTGGACGCGGGTGATCCGGTGGGCGAGGGCGGGGCGATCTTCCGCGTGGTGGTCAGCGCGCGCCAGGGCGCGCCGCGCCTCTCGAAGGAGCTGTTGCGGCGCTGGCCCAAGGCCGAGCTGCACGTGCACCTGGACGGCTGCCTCCGGCCCCGGACCATGCTCGAGCTGGCGCGCGTACAGGGGATCCGGCTGCCGGCTGACACGCCCGAAGGGCTGGCGCAGGCGCTCTCGGTGAAGCACGCGAAGAATCTCGAGGAGTACCTGACGAAATACGAGATCACGCTCTCGGTGATGCAGACGGCGGCGGCGCTGGAGCGCGTCGCCTACGAATTCGTGCTCGACGCCGCCGCCGACGGGGTGCGCTACGTTGAGGTGCGGTATTCGCCGCTGCTGCACCGGCCCGCGCTGACACTGGGGCAGGCAATCGAGGCGCCGCTCGCCGGGATCAAGCGGGGTGAGGCGGAGACCGGCACCAAGGTGGGCGTCATCGTGTGCGGGATCCGTACGCGGTCGCCGGCCGAGTCGCTCGAGCTGGCGCGCGCCGCGGCGGAGTACCGCACCGCGGGCGTGGTGGCGTTCGACCTCGCCGGAGCCGAGCGGGGCTTCCCCGCGCGCGACCATGCGCAGGCGTTCGCGTACGCGGTGCAGCACGGGATGGCGTGCACCTGCCACGCGGGCGAAGGAGACGGTCCCGAGTCCATCCATCAGGCCCTGCACGCGTGCGGCGCCCGGCGGATCGGGCACGGGACGCGTCTCGGGGAGGACGCCGCGCTGCTCGAATACGTGGTCGAGCATCGCGTCCCGCTCGAGATGTGCCTCACCTCGAACCTCCACACCCACACCGTCCCGTCGCTCGCCGAGCACCCGTTCAAACGCTATCTCGACCGGGGCGCCGTCGTGACACTGAATACCGACGGCCGGCTCGTGGACGGCGTCTCGCTCACCGACGAGTATTTCCTCGCGCACACCGTCGGCGGCCTCGCCCAGGAAGACCTCGCCCGCGTGGTGCTCAACGCCTGCGAGAGCGCGTTTCTCCCGGAGTTCGAGAAGGTGGCGTTGGTGTCCCGCGTGCAGAGCGAACTGGAGGCTCTCTAAATGGCCCTGCGCCCTCCTCGCACCGTGGTGGCCTTCGCGGTGGCCTTCGTGTGCGCCCTCGTCGTGTTCACGCTGCCGCGCTTCGCCTGGAACACGATTCAGGCGGCGGGGCGCGTGCAGCCCGCTGCACCGGTGACCCCGGCTCAGGGCACGTCGTCGACCCCGGGGCCTGCTCCAGCGGCGCCACGCAGCGCCGGCCAGCGTCTCACAGGCGTGTTGGGGCTCGTGTTCATCCTGGGCCTCGGGGCCGCGTTGTCCCGCGACCGGCGGGCGATCAGCCGGCGCGTGGTCGCGTGGGGGCTCGGGCTCCAGCTGGTATTCGCGATTTTCGTGCTGCGGGTGCCGTTCGGGCAGACTCTGTTCGCCGCGTTGGGCGAGGTCGTGAAGAAGATCCTGAGCTTTTCGTACGTGGGGTCGGAGTTCGTGTTCGGAGAGATCGGCAAGCAGCACTCCAGTCTCGGCATCATATTCGCGTTCCAGGTCCTTCCCGCCATCATCTTCGTGTCGGCGCTGTTCGCGATCCTCTATTATCTGGGCGTCATGCAGCTGGTGGTGAAGGCCTTCGCCGTCGTAATGAACAAGGTGATGGGGGCGAGCGGAGCGGAAAGCCTCAACGTGGCCGCGTCGATCTTCATGGGGCAGACCGAGGCGCCGCTCACGATCCGGCCGTTCCTGGCGGGGATGACGCAATCCGAGCTCATGACGGTGATGACCGCCGGCATGGCGCACGTATCCGGCTCCATCATGGCCGCCTACATCGCGTTCGGCATCGAGGCGCGCCACCTGCTCACGGCCGTCATCATGACCGCCCCGGGCACCATCATGATGGCCAAAATCCTCGAGCCCGAGACCGGCACGCCGCAGACCCTGGGGGGCATCAAGGTGGACATCCCGCGCACCGACGTGAACGTGGTCGACGCCGCGGCGCGTGGTACCACCGACGGACTGCACCTGATGCTGAACGTGATCGCCATGCTGGTGTCGTTCATCGCGCTCGTCGCCCTGGCGAACGGCGCGTTCGGCTGGGTGCATGGCTCGCTCGCCTGGTTCCCCGAGAACATCCAGACCGTCCTGGGGTGGATGTTCAGCCCCATCGCCTGGGTCATGGGAGTGCCGTGGCATGACGCGGGCACGATCGGCGGCCTGCTCGGGACGCGCATGGTGCTGAACGAGTTCATCGCCTACGCGCAGCTGGGGCCGCTTCGCGGACAGCTCGACCCCGTTTCGTTCACCATCGCCACGTTCGCGCTGTGCGGCTTCGCGAACATCAGCTCGGTCGGGATCCAGATCGGGGGCATCGGCGCACTGGTACCGGACCGCAAGCACGACCTCGCCCGGCTCGGGTTCCGGGCGATGATCGCGGGGACGCTGGCGAATTTCCTGTCGGCGACGCTGGCGGGGATCCTGCTGTGATTGCGGATTGCGCATTGTGGATTGCGGAATGGGCGCCGCGGACTCCGACCTGATCCGGCGCGCCGCCGACGCCGTAGCCGAGCGACTCGGCAGCTTGCGCCCGCGCGTGGCGATCGTCTTGGGCTCCGGGCTCGGGGCAGTCGCCGACGCGGTGCAATCCGCAACCCGCATTCCGCAATCCGCAATTCCGGGCTTTCCCGAGCCCGGCGCCCCCGGCCACAAAGGGGAGCTCGTCGCGGGCACGCTCGCGGGCGTGCCGCTCCTGGTGCAGAGCGGTCGCTTTCATTTGTATGAAGGCCATGCCGCCGAGGTCGTCGCGCTGCCCACGCGCGTCTTCGCGCGACTCGGCGTGGAGACGCTCATCGTCACCAACGCGGCGGGCGGGATCCGTCACACGTTCCGGCCGCCCACCCTGATGCTGATCGCCGACCACATCAACCTCATGTTCCGCAATCCGCTGGTCGGACCGGTGGTCGAAGGCGACGAGCGCTTCCCCGACATGAGCGATCCCTACGATTCCGGGCTCCGGGCGAGCGCGCGTGCCGTGGCGCGCGCGGAGGGGATCCCGCTCGAGGAAGGCGTGTACGCCGCCCTGCTCGGGCCCTCCTTCGAGACGCCGGCGGAGATCCGCATGCTCCAGCGGCTCGGGGCCGACGCGGTGGGGATGTCCACCGTGCCGGAGGTGATCGCGGCCCGGGCGCGGGGGATGCGCTGCCTCGGATTCTCGAGCGTTACGAACGTCGCGGCAGGACTTTCGGCGCAGAAGTTGTCGCACGTCGAGGTGCTCGAGGCCGGCACGCAGGTGGCGGGCCAGCTGGAGCGGCTGATCACGGGAGTGATCAAGGGGCTCTGACCGGCGGGTACACCGTCACCTCGGATCCCGGGCTGAAGATCGCCGACACGGGGCTTGCGTAGTTGAGGAAGCGCCAATCCGCTCCGTACAGGAAGCCGAAGTCCAACCGGTAGTCCACCGCGTTCACCTCCCGTACTGTCCAGGGCGGGTGCTCGACGCGAAACACGCCGAGCCTGCCGTCGCGGCGCACGCGGCACGCCAGCACGCGCTCCTTGAGGTAGTGCTCCAGGCTATCGGGCGGGGGGACGTGGGTGGCGCGCGAGCCCGCCATCGTCAGATGCCATCCGAGCTCCGGCCGTTCGAGTTGATAGGAGGCACGAACGCTCGACTCCTGCTCCTCGACGCGGACGCGAATGGGAGCCGTGCCGAAGGGCTCCCCGAACTTGAGCCACGCCACCGCGGCCAGCAGCCGGCTGGGCACGAACTCGCGGAGGAACCACACCCCCGGCTCGCCGCGATATCGGACATAGGTGCGGAAGTTCACCTGCAGATGCGCGGAGAAGCCGGGCACCGGCCAGCCCCGCAGTCGCACGTGCCGCATGCCGAGGGCGACGAGGCTCACGTGGGTGCGGCCGTTCCAGCGGTCCGGCTCGACACCCGCAGGCACCAGCCGGCGGATCAGGTCATCGGGCGCTTCGAAGGTGAGCAGCAGCACATCGCACCAGCGCGCCGTGAGGAACGGACGAGGCACTCAGAGCCCCTCGGTGGGCGGACGCGGCGGGGCGGGCACGAAGTGGTTCAGCGGCCCGTGACCGTGCCCGCCGCCCAACCCGGGAGCGGCGGCCATGGCGCGGTGCACGAAGTCGAGCGCCTCGGCGACCGCCTGCTCGAGCGGACGGCCGAGCGCCAGGCCCGCCGCCACGGCCGCCGAGAGGGTGCAGCCGGTGCCGTGCGTCGACGTCGTGTCGAGCCGCGGCCGGGTGAACCGGCGGGCGCCTCGGTCGCTGACGAGCACGTCCACCACGGTGTCGCCCGAGAGGTGTCCTCCCTTCACGAGGGCCGCCCTCGCGCCCAGCCGCACCAGCGCGCGGCCGGCGCGCTCCATCGCGTCCGGGGCGGCGACGGCCTCGCCCACGAGGATCGCGACTTCGTCCAGGTTGGGCGTGACCAGCGCCGCGAGCGGAACGAGACGCCCGGCGAGGAGCTGCTCGGCATCCGCGTCCAGGAGGCGGTCGCCCGACGTCGCGACCATCACGGGGTCGAGCACGTAGTTCGGGAAGCGATGCCGGGCGATCGCGGCGGCGACCGTCTCGACGAGCTCGGCGGACCCCAGCATACCGGACTTCACCGCCGCAGGGGGAAGATCCGCGGCGAGCGCGTCGAGCTGGCGCGTGACGAGCGCCGCGGACACGGGCTCCCAGGCGAGCACGCCCACCGTATTCTGCGCCGTGACCGCGGTGATCACGCTCGTCCCGAACACGCCGAACTGGTGGAAGGTCTTCAAGTCGGCTTGGATCCCCGCGCCGCCGCCGGAATCCGAGCCCGCGATCGTGAGGGCGATCTTCACGTAGCGCCCGTCCGCCGCTTCTCGACATATTGAAGGCCCGGCCGCCGCCGGAACCACGCGAGGAGACCCATCGCCAGTAATCTGTCATCGACGATCCGCGATCTCCAACGCCGCAAGGCACGCGGGCGGCGCGGGCTCGCCTTGATCGAAGGCGTGCGACTGGTGGAGGAGGCGCTCGCGGCGGGTCTCCCGTTCCAGGGCGCGCTCGTCGCTCCCGACCTGGCGCGCACGGCGCGGGGGGTGGCGTTGGTGGCCGAGCTGGAGCGGCACGCGATCCCGGTCGAGGAGATCGGCGTCCGCACGTTCGCGCAGCTCGCCGACACGGAGGCGCCCCAGGGCATCATCGCCGTGATCGAGCCGCGCCGCTGGGCCGCGGCCGAGTTCGCTCCGCGGCCGGGTTCCGTGGCGCTCGTGATCGACGGCGTGCAGGACCCCGGGAACGTGGGCACCCTGATCCGCACGGCCCACGCCCTGGGCGCGGCGGGCACGGTAGTACTGCGCGGGACCGCCGATCCCACGAGCCCGAAGGCCTTGCGGGCTGCCATGGGGGCGACGTTCCGCCACCCGGTCGTGGCGCTCGACGACGCCGGGTTCATCGGCTGGGCGCGGAAGCACGCGGTCACGCTCTGGGCGGCGGCGGCGGACGGCACGCCGCTGCACCGGGCGCTCGAAAAGGGAGCGGGGAAGGGGGACGCGGGGGTCGACGACGGACCGATCGCCGTGATCGTGGGAAACGAGGGCGCCGGGATTCGCCCGCAGCTCAATGCCGTCGCCGCGCAGCGCGTGGCGATCCCCCTGGCGCAGGGCGCGGAGTCGCTCAACGTCGCGGTGGCGGCGGGCATTCTGCTCTACGAGGTGACGCGTGGCCGTTGACCCGATTCTGCTCGTCGCCGCGGCGCTCCTGGGACTCTGTCTCGGGAGCTTTCTGAACGTGTGCATCGTGCGTCTCCCCCTCGACATGTCGCTCGTCAACCCTCCCTCCACCTGCCCGCGCTGCAAGCAGCCCATCGCGTGGCGTGACAACATCCCGGTCGTTTCGTGGTTGCTCCTGCGGGGGCGCTGCCGGCGCTGCGGCCAGCCGATCTCGCGGCAGTACCCCATCATCGAGGCGGCGGTGGGCGCGATCTGGGTGGCGGCGGCGCTGCTCTACGGGATCACGCTGCACGCGCTCGCCGCGGCGCTGTTCGGCACGGTGCTCCTCGGCATCGGCGTCACCGATGGGCGGCATTACCTCATTCCCAACGAATACACCTGGGGCGGCCTCGGGCTGGGGCTCGCCCTGTCCCTCGCGGGCGGCGCCGACGGCTTTCTCAACGCCGTGCTGGGCGCGGCGACGGGCTTCGCACTGCTGTTCGCCGTCGCGCAGGTGGGCCAGTGGGCGTTCAAGGAAGAAGCGATGGGGGGCGGCGACATCAAAATGATGGCGATGGTGGGCTCGTTCGTCGGATGGAAGGGCGTGCTCTTGACCGTGTTCCTCGGCGCGCTGCTCGGCAGCCTGATCTTCGTCCCGCTGTCGCTCAGGAAGAAGCGTCTGGTACCGTTCGGGGTATTCCTCGCCTTGGGGGCGGCGGTGACGTTCGTGATGGGGGACGCCATCATCGCCTGGTATCAGCACTTCCTGCACGGCGAGTGAGCGATGGGTGAGGGGTTCGAGGGCCTGTTCGACTCCGGGAGCGTACTCGAGCGCGTCGGGGTGGAGCTGACTGCCCTGGCCCGCCGGGGCGACCTCGAGCCGGTGCGCTGCCGCGACGCGGAGGTGGCGCGCGTGGTGGACATCCTGCTGCGCCAGAGCAAGAACAATCCCGCGCTCATCGGCAAGGCCGGCGTGGGCAAGACGGCCATCGTCGAGGGCCTGGCGCAGCGCATCGCGGCGGGCGACGTCCCCCCGGCGCTCAAGGACGCCCGCATCCTCGCGCTCGACCACGTCGCGTTGCTGGCGGGCACGGCGTTCCGCGGCCAGTACGAGGAGCGCATCCGCCGCCTGGTGCGCGACCTGTCGGCCGATCCCGACCTCATCCTGTTCGTGGACGAGCTGCACAACCTGATCGGACAGGGGACCGCGCTCGGCGCCGCCATGGACGCCGCGAACATGCTCAAGCCGGCCCTGGTGCGCGGCGACATCCGCGTCGTGGGGGCGACCACCGGCAGCGAGTACGACAAGTGGATCCGCGGCGACCCCGCGCTCGAGCGGCGTTTCCAGCCGGTGCTGATCGAAGAGCTCGACACCATCCAGACGTGGGAAGTGCTGGTGGCGCGGCGACCGCGGCTCGAGCGCCACCACGCCGTCGCCATCACCGACGACGCCCTCAAGGCCGCCATCGTCCTCACCGACCGCTTCGTTCCCGAGCGCGCCCGGCCCGACAAGGCGATCGACGTGCTGGACGAAGCGTGCGCCCACGCGCAGGCCACGGCCGCCGTCTCGCCCGAGCTCGACCGGCTGATCCGCGAGCGGCGCAAGGTGGACGCGATGATCCGGCGCGGTCTGACGCACGAAACGCCGCGGCAGGAGCCGGCTGAAGATCTGGTGGCCGAGATCTTCCCGATGCTGGAGCGGATCGGGGCGGAAATAGAAAAAATGCTGGGCGGGGGAGGACGGGGGAGGTCAGTGGAGGACCGGGGAGGCGTCTCGGCCCCGGAGCAACCTGCCCCGACCTCCCCCAGCCTCCCCCAACCTCCCCCGACCTTGGCCGTGCGCCGCGCCGAGCTCGACCAGCTGCTGCGCGCGGAGCTCGAGCATCAGGGGATCATCGTGCGCGGCCAGGACATCGCCCGCGTGGTGGGGACCGCCGTCGGCAAGGGGATCGAGTGGCGGGCGTGAGGCGTCGCTGGCTCGCCGTCGCGGCACTCGTGGAATGGGTGGGAGCCAGCAGCACCGGATGCGAAAAACGGGCGCAGGAGGTCCGCAGCGAAGCCGAGCTGCGGCAAGCAGTGCAACAGATGATGCCCGCGGTCGAGCTGGCGACGCGCCTGCGCTTCAAGCAGCACCCCGTCGTGCTCCGCCGCTCCCGCGCTCAGGTCCGCGACTACGTCATCCACAAATTCGACGACGATCTGCCGCCGCCCGAGCTGGCCGGAGCGCAGGCCGCCTACCGCCTGTTCGGGCTCATCCCGGATTCGCTCGACCTGCGGCGCAGCATGGTCGACCTGTTGACCGAGCAGGTGGCGGGGTACTTCGATCCCGACTCGAACGCGCTGTACGTTCCCACCGACATCGATCCCAGTCAGGCCCGACTCGTCATCTCGCACGAGCTGGTGCATGCGCTGCAGCATCAATACGTGAATCTGGATTCGCTGGTCGAGCTCAAGCGCCAGAACGATCGCCGTACTGCGGCCCAGGCCATCCTCGAGGGCCAGGCGACGCTGGCCCAGATCGTGGTGCTGATGCCCGAGCAGAAGATCGAGAGCCTGCCCAACTTCTGGGACCTGCGCACCGCGCTCGGCGCGCAGACGCAGGGGATGAAGGTATTCGGCAGCGCGCCGCTGTGGCTGCGCGAGAGTCTCATCTTTCCCTACCTCGGCGGCGCGGAGTTCGTCCGCTGGTTCGAGCGGGAGTACCCCGGCAAGCAGCCCTATGGGGCGCTGATGCCGATCTCGACCGAGCAGATTCTGCACCCTGCCCGCTACGTCTCGGGCGATCGGCCCGACCGCCTGGCGTTCGAGTCTCCCGGTCCCGACACGGTGCGGTACGAGGACGGCCTCGGCGAATTCGAAATCCGCCTGCTGTTCGAGCAGTACCTGGGCGACGACAGTGCCGCCGCGCTGTTCGCGACCGGCTGGAACGGTGATCGCTATCAGGTGCTCGGCGCGGGCGCCGACGCCCTGGTCTGGTACACGCTGTGGGACGACGCCGCAGCCGGGACGCGGTTTTTCAAGGGGATCGAGCGCGCCTGGGCCAAGCGACGCTCCGGAGCGGCGACGCGGGGGCCGGGGGCGGGGACGGGGACGACCCGCAGGTCGGAACTCAAGCAGCTGGTGCTGAGCGGCGTGGCCGCGGTGCGGCTGGTGGACGCGCCGACGCGCTGGTCCGGGTGGCGCCACGTGCCGGCGATCCGCGTCGGCCGCCCGGCACGGTAGATCCCCCCACTTGGATTCGGCCAAGTCGCTAAGTAGTTTTGTGGGCTTATGTTTACGGCTCTGGCGTCGCAGCTCGCCGCCGTCCTGAAGCGCGTCACGGGACGCGGCGTCCTTTCGGAGCAGGACGTCACCGAGGCGCTGCGCGAGATCCGGCGCCACCTGCTCGAAGCGGACGTGAGCTTCGAGGTGACGCACGGATTCGTCGAGCGGGTGCGGGAGCGCGCCGTCGCGGCGGTCGCGCTGAAGTCGGTGAGCCCGGGCCAGCAAGTGGTGAAGCTGGTGCGCGACGAGATCGCGGCGCTCCTGGGCGGCACGAAGCGCGGACTCGATTTCGCCTCGGTCGGTCCGACCGTGATGCTGCTGGTCGGTCTCCAGGGCTCGGGCAAGACGACCACCGCCGCCAAGCTGGCGCGCCGGCTCAAGCTCGAGCAGAAGGCGCCCGGACTGGTCGCGGCCGATCCGTACCGGCCGGCGGCCGCCGAGCAGCTGCGACAGCTCGGTGAACAGATCGGGGTGCCGGTGTTTCCCGGGAACGAGCAAACGGGAAAGGGGAAAGGGGTCGAAGCGCTCGTGCGGGACGCCCTGCGCGAGGCCGAGAGGGCGCGCTGCCGCACCGTCATCGTCGACACCGCCGGTCGGCTGCAGATCGACGCCGCGATGATGGACGAGCTCAAGGCGCTGCGCGCGGCGCTGAGCCCGCGCGAGGTGCTGCTCGTGGCGGACGCGATGACGGGGCAGGACGCGGTGCGGATCGCGCGCGGGTTCCAGGCGGGGGTCGGGCTCACGGGCGTGATCCTCACGAAGCTCGACGGTGACGCGCGGGGAGGCGCGGCGCTCTCGATCCACGGCGTGACCGGCACGCCGATCAAATACGTGGGCGTCGGAGAGAAGCCGGACGCCCTGGAGCCCTTCGACCCGGTGCGCATGGCGGGGCGCATCCTCGGGCAGGGCGACGTGGTGGCGCTGGTGGAGCAGGCGGCGGCGACCGTGGACGCGGAGGCGGCGCAGCGGCTCGAGCAGAAGGCGCGCTCGAAGCACGGGATGGACCTGGCCGACTTTCTGGTCGCGCTGAAGCAGATGCAGGCCATGGGGCCGCTCAAGCACGTGCTGGGCCTCCTGCCCGGCGTCAACGCCAAGGCGCTGGCCGCCGCACCGGCGGACGACAGGCGCCTGAAGCACGTGGAGGCGATCGTGCTGTCGATGACGCCGGCGGAGCGGGCCGACCCGTCGATCCTCAACGGCTCGCGCCGGCTGCGGATCGCCAAGGGGGCGGGACGCTCGGTGCAGGACGTGAACCGGCTGCTGGAGCAGTTCCAGCAGATGCGGAAGCTCTTGAAAAGGATCTAGGCAATGGCAACTCGCATTCGGCTGCGGCGTGAGGGGCGCAAGGGGCAGAGCTACTTCCGGATCGTGGTGGCGGACTCACGCTCGCCCCGCGACGGTCGCTTCGTCGCCCTGCTCGGCCACTACAACCCGCGCACCAACCCGGCCGACATCAAGGTGGACGCGGAGCGGGCGCGGGCGTGGCTCGAAAAGGGCGCCCTCCCCACCGACACGGTGCGCTCGCTCCTCAAGAAGGCGGGAGTGCTGGGCCAACGCCCCGCGTAGTCGGGCGGCTGCGCAAGCCGCACGGGCAACAGGGGGAGGTGGCGGTGTTGCCCCTCGTCGAGAATCCGGGCGCGGTGTTCACGCCGAAGGCCCGGCTGCTCGTGGTCAACGAGGAGCGCCGGGTGGTGGCGGGACCGCTCGTGGTGGCGCGACGCCGCGCCTACCACCGGGAGTGGCTGCTCGGCTTCGTGGGGGTCACGTCGCGGGCGGCTGTGGAATCGTGGCGCGACCATCTCGTGGCCGTGGAAGAGACCGATGCTGCGGATTAACGTGGTGACGCTCTTCCCCGAGGTGTTCGAGGCGGCCCTCGCCGTCAGCATTCCGGGGCGCGCGGCGGAGCAGCAGCTGGTGCGCTACCGGGTCGTGCAGCTGCGCAGCTACACGCACGACCGGCACAAGACGGTGGACGACTACCCCTACGGGGGCGGCGCGGGGATGGTGCTCAAACCCGAGCCGTTCTTCGAAGCGGTGGAGGACCTGCGGGTGGGCCCGCCCATCGTCCTGCTGTCGGCGCGCGGGCGGCGCTTCACCCACCGGGACGCGGTCCGGTTCGCGGTCGGGACGGAGCTGACGCTGTTGTGCGGCCACTACAAGGACGTGGACCAGCGGGTGGCGGACGGTCTGGGAGCGGAAGAGCTGTCGGTGGGCGATTTCGTGCTTTCGGGTGGCGAGCCGGCGGCGCTGTGCGTGCTCGACGCGGTGGTACGGCTGCTCCCGGGCGCGCTGGGCGACCACGAGTCCGCAGCGACGGACTCGCATTACGACGGGCTGCTGTCGCCGCCGAGCTACACGCGGCCGCCGAGCTATCGCGGAATGGATGTGCCCGCGGTATTGTTGAGCGGGAATCACGAGCAGATCGCCGGATGGCGCGCGGCCGAAGCCGAGCGCTTGACGCGCGAGCGACGCCCCGACTTGTGGGAACAGGCTAGACGCGCAGACGCGTAGACCGGGAATAGGGGGAAGGTTATGGACCGACTGAGAGCGATCGAGCGCGAGGGCTTGAAGACGAACCTTCAGGCGTTCGACCCGGGCGACACGGTGCGAGTCATGGTGCGCGTGCGCGAAGGCGACAAGGAGCGGCTGCAGGCGTTCGAGGGCGTGTGCATCGCCCGCCGCGGCGCCGGCATCAACCAGACCTTCACCGTGCGGAAGATTTCCGCCGGCGTGGGCGTGGAGCGGATTTTTCCCCTGCACTCGCCGTCGATCGCGGAAATCGAGCTGCTGCGCAAGGGGCGGGTGCGGCGCGCCAAACTGTACTTCCTGCGCCGCCTCGCCGGCAAAGCGGCGCGGATCCGCGAGAAGCGCGGCGTCGTGGTCCCGGAAACGGCGGAGAAGCAGGAGGCGTGAGAGGTCCCCGCCCCACGCTCGAGCGCGAAATCGCGTTCTGGGAAGCGGGGGGCGGACTCGTCGCCGGTGTCGATGAAGCAGGTCGCGGTCCCCTCGCCGGTCCGGTGGTGGCCGCGGCCGTCGTGTTGCCACCGCATTGCAAGGTCATCCGGGGCTTGCGCGACTCCAAGCTGCTCCCGCCCCCGCGCCGCCTGCGGCTGGCCGGTGTGGTGCGCGCGCGCGCGCTGGCGGTGGGCGTCGGGGCCGCCAGTGTGCGCGAGATCGACCGCCTCAACATCCGCCGAGCGTCCATCCTCGCCATGCGGCGCGCGCTCGCCCGCCTGCGCCTGACGCCCGGCCTGGTCCTGGTGGACGGCCTGCCGTGTCCCGAGCTGGGCTGCGCACACGACGCGATCATCGACGGCGATGCGCACTGCCATTCGATCGCCGCCGCGTCGGTGATCGCCAAGACCGTGCGCGACCGCCTGATGGAGTTGTTGGCGCGGCACCATCCGTCGTACGCGTGGGAGAGCAACAAAGGCTACGGCACTCCGGATCACCTGGCCGCGCTCGCCGCTTGGGGTTTCACGCCCCATCATCGCAAGTCGTTTGCGCCGGTCGTCCAGCTGGAGTTGATCGGGCGGCAATAGAGCGGCAGAGGGCGGCATCAGGGCGGCACGTCATGTTGCAGCTCCGGCTCGAGCCGCAGGTCGGCTGCGTCGGCCACGCGACGCGCGGTGTCGAGCCCGTCCTCGTACCACCGCCGTACCTTGCGCGGGTCGAAGTCGAGACTCGGGCCGCGCAACTGTTCGCGCGGATGCAGCACGTGCAGCCGTACGCCGGCGGGCGGTGCGGTCGCGGCGTCCGCGGCGCGCGCGTCTCCGTCGGGGAGCGGGGCGCTCGTCAGAACCGAAATGGAGCGCAGGGCCACCCACAGCCAGTTGTGGAGCCGCGGCTGGGCGATCGGACCGGCCACGTGCGGGGCGAGCACCCAGACCTCGTCGGGCTCGTCGCCCGGAGGGGGGGCGCGGGTCTCCGCCAGGACGTCCAGCGCATCGGCGAGCGGTGTGGCGCTGCGGAGGCCGCCGTCCACGGCCAGCTCGTGGCCGTCGCCGAGCGGCACCGGCGGGAAGATCAGTGGGAGGGCGCAGCTCGCCAGCACCGCGTCCACGAGCGTCGGGTGCTCGTTGCCGGCCGTGCGGTAGCGGCCGGACAGGAGATCCACATAGCCGATGCGCAGGCGGATCGGCGACGTCGCCACGCGCGCGGGGTCGACGTGCCGCGTGAGGATGGCGTGCAGCGGCGCGGCGTGGTACAGGCTGGCGCGTCGGGCCAGCACGGTGCCGAGGGCTCCGAGCCAGCGTCGCCGGTAGATATCGTGGCTGCCCCGCAGACCGAACCAGACCGAGCGGAGATGCTCGAGCTCGGCGGCGAGCTCGTCGGGATCGCGGGCCTGGGCGAGCGCCGCGGCGTTGACGGCGCCGGCGCTGACGCCGGCGATCACGTCGAACCACAGTCCACGCTCGACGATGAGATGCTGGCAAGCGCCGACCTGCCAGCTTCCCTTCGCTCCGCCGCCCGACAAGACCAGTGCCCTGCGCATGGTGCGGTCGGGACCGGCTACTCCGCGGTGAACAGCGCGACGCGCTTGTCGTTGAAGGCGGCGATGCCCTCCCGAGCGTCCGCGCTCTGGAACAGCTGCTGCTGCAGCTCGCGCTCGAGCGCCTGGCCGGAGGCGAGCGGCAGCTCCGCCCCCGATTGCACCGCGCGCTTGATGAGGCCCACCGCCCGGGCCGCCTTGTGCGGCGGGCAGAACTGCTGCGCGTACAGGGCCACCACCTCCCGAAATCCCTGGGCCGGGAGGATTTCGTTGACGAGTCCGAGCTCCTTCCCGCGGTCGACCGAGAACGTCTCGCCCTTTGCCATCATCTCGATCGCCAACGCCTTGCCCACCACCTTGGCGAGCCGCTGCGTGCCCCCGAGCCCCGGCAGCACGCCGAGGTTGACCTCCGGCAGGCCGATCCGGCTGGCGCCTTGCTTGGCGAGGCGCACGTCGCACGCCAGCGCCATTTCCAGCCCGCCCCCGACGGTGTGGCCGTTGAGCGCGGCGATCGTGAGCTTGGGCGTGTGCTCCAGCCGGTTGAGCGTCTCGTTCGCGTACAGCGAGAACTGGTACAGGAAGCGCGGCGTGACCCGCTGCATCATCGCGATGTTCGCGCCGGCGGAAAAGAACCGGTCGCCGTGGCCGCTCACGACCAGCACGTATACATCGTCGTCGAACCGCGCCTGCACGATCGACTGATCGAGCTGCTGCATCAGGTCGTAGTTGTAGGTGTTGGCCGGGGGGTTGTCGAGCTCGATGAAGGCGATGCCGTCCTCCACCCGGTAGTCCACGAGCTTCTCCTGCTGCTCGCGCTCTGGGATATCGATCATGGTCGTCATGGTAGTCTTCCCATGTCAGGGTACAACGGGATCCGCGGCTGACCCGCGGACTTCCACCAGCACCTTGCCGAGCTGCTCGCCACGCGCGAGCCGCTCGAACGCGGTGCGCGCCTCCGCGAGCGGGTACACCCGATCCACGAGAGGGCGCAGCGCGCCGCTCGAGAGCACGCGCACCACCGCCGCATATTCCGTCGCGTTGCCGAGCGTCGAGCCGAGGATCGTGTACTGGTTCCAGAACAGGCGTCGCACATCGGTCACGACGCGCGGGCCCGTCGTGGCCCCGCACGTGACCAGGCGGCCGCCCTTGGCGAGGCAGCGCAGCGAGTCTTCCCACGTCGCCTCACCGACGTTCTCGACGACGACGTCCACGCCGCGCCGCGCCGTGAGCGCCCGCACTTCCTGGACGACCGACTGCGTCCGGTGGTTGAGCGTGACGTCTGCCCCCAGCTGGCGGGCCTGCGCGAGCTTCGCGTCGCTCGAGCTGGTCACGATCACGCGCGCCCCGCGCAGCTTGGCGATCCGCATGGCCGCGAGCGACACCCCCCCGCCGATGCCCCAGACCAGCACGGTTTCCCCGGCCTCGACCCGCGCGCGGGTCACGATCATGCGCCATGCGGTGAGCGACACCAGGGAGAAGGCGGCCGCTTCGGCCCAGGAGATCGGCGGGTCGAGCGCCGGCACCTTGGCGAGGTTGTCCTCGGGCACCAGCACCGATTCGGCAAGGGTGCCGGGCAGGTGCTCGCCCAAGACCTGGTAATTCACGCACAGCGAATGCTCCCCGGCGCGGCAGAAAGCGCACGTCCCGTCCCAGATGCCGGGGTTGATCATCACGGCGTCTCCCGGTTTGACCGTGGTGACGTCGGGGCCGGCGGTTTCCACGACGCCCGCCCCGTCGGATCCGAGGATGTGGGGGAACTGATACTCGCCGGGCAGGCCACGCACGACGAACAGGTCCAGATGGTTGAGCGCCACGGCCCGGATGGCGACCCGCACGTCGCGCCCGCCCAGCAAGGTGGGTGAGCCCGGAGCCGCGACGTCGGCGATTTCGATGCGATCGAGGCCGCCCGTGGAGCGGATGACGCACGCGCGCATGCTGCCCCGGTCGTCGGACACCACGACCGGCGCTTCGCGTAAGGAGTTCGCCTCCGACATTGGATGTTTCACACGCCGTCTCGCATCGGGTGCGGGCCGGGAGGCAAAGCGTGTGCCATGTCGGGTTCTCGTTTCTGTCGCGCACTGCACAGAGGGGGGATCGCGGAGCGGCGCACACAATTGAGGCGCGTGCGGTGCCGCGCGAGCCTCAGCGTAGTGCCGCGGCTCGCGGCGCGCGCGCGTCAGTCGAGGTGGTGGTCCCCGGCCCAGCGCAGCGCGTTGAACAACAGCGGATACGTGGCGATCGACTGCGCGCGGTACTGCGGCCGGAACGCGAACAGGACCACGCGCCCCTTGCCCATGCGCACGACGGCGAGCGCGCCCTTGCCCTTGAGGCGGTCGGCGCCGTCCAGCCAGCCGCTCAGCAGCAATGAGTCCGAGTCGGGGAAGCGAGCCACCCAGGTCACCCGGCTGGAATCGGCCCCGGGCTTGAGCTCGAACGCGGGCCCGCCCTCCATCCACGCGATCGACTCGTGAGACATGCCGCGCGCGATGGGATGGCGCGGGTCCACCTCGAGGGCGAGGATCGAGCCGGGCGCGTAGTACTGGGCGGGCGTGAGGCCGGCCAGCGCGTTCCGGATCGGCAGGTCGAAGCGCTTGAGGGGAAGCTGCGACGCCTGGTTCAAGGTGATCAGCGTGCCGCCTGCTTCGACGAACTCCTGCAGCGCGGCCACGCCGGCCGCCCCGAGACCGCCGGCGAACTGCGGCGGCACCCGACCGGCCTTGCGGCCCCGCACGAGCCGCCTGGTCGACTGACTGGGGAGCAATACCACGTCCAGGCGTCGAGCCAGCCCGCCGGCGCGCACGTCCGTGTCGTGCAGGGTCGCATACGGAATGCCGTAATGGTCGAAGATCCAGCGGGTCCAGCCCGCGTCGAGGGAGGGTCTGTAGCTCTCGTACAGGCCGATGCGGGGCGCCGGCCGCGCGTCGTGCAGGCCGGCTGCGACGGTGCGAACGACCGGCGCGTCCGCCACCTCGTCGAGTGCCACCGATACCGGCTCCGCCACGGGCACGGCGCGCACTCCCATGAGCAGGCCGATCGAATGGGCCGTCACGTCGTGCGGCCGTCGCAGCGGGCCGTCGGGGTACTCGCGCAGCTGGGGATATCGCTGGGGCTCGAGCAGCGCCTTCGCGAACGCCCCGTACGGCTGATTCAAGGGGATCACGTACGTGCCGGCCGGAAACGCCCCGCCGGCGGCTCGGAACGGCGCGCGTGCCCGTCCCACCTCGACGCCCCCGGTCCGGAGGATGCGGAGCGCCTCTGCCAGACCGTCGGGGTTCTGGTCCTCGGCCGGGACCACGATGGCCTTGGGCCAGCCGGGCCGGCCCCGCACGGCCCGCTCGCCGATCGTATAGAACGTGCGCAGCCAGTGCTCGCGGTCGGCCGCGGCGTGCCGCAGTACCGCGAACGTCCCTGCTTCCATGTAGTCGACGATGTCCGCGAGCCGCCAGCGCCCGCCGGGCCAGGGGTCGGGGAAATTCCAGGAGGGCTCCCGCGGGTCGAACCCCAAGCCGGGCCGCAGCGAGTCGAGCGGCATCTCGAGTGGCGTTGCCATCCGCGCGCTCGCCGTTTCGGTGAGCAGGCGGATGCCGGCGTGGTAATGGGTGTATGCCCGGGACGGCGTCCACGCGTCGTATTGGGCGTTCACGACGACTCCCTGCTTCCCCTCCGTCTCCAGGTCCCAGGCGACGGCCGTGCCCAGGGCGTTGGCGGCGGACACGACGAGCGGGTCGACGTTGGGCTCGATGGGGTCGAGCCAGGGCGGGACGAAAAACCGTGCCCCGCGCGTGTCCGTCTGATGGATGTCCTGCACGATCTGCGGATGCCACACATTCTCGATCTTCGAGACCGCGAGCTGTGTCTCTTTCTGGGTGAACGTGTACCAATCGCGATTGTTGTCGTGACCGAGGTAGGGATGGTACAGGAACGGCGGCTTGGCGCCCTCCCACGGCTCGTCCAGGGTGGACTTGTACCAGTCGACGACTTTCTGCAGTCCGTCGGGATTGAGGGACGGCACGAGCAGAACGATCGCCTCGTCCAGGATCCGCCGAATCTCCGCGCTGGTGTCGCTGGCCAGCCGATACGCGATGCGCACCGGGACCTGGCCCGAGCCCACCTCGATCGAGTGGATCGCTGCGGTGATCAGCACGATCACCCGGCCGTCGCGCAGCAGCTGCTCGCGCTCCGCCGTCGACGCGATCGTTCTCGGGTCCGCGAGCTTCCGCTGGATGTCGCGGTAATGCGAGAGGCGTCGGAGGTTCGCGGGAGACGAGATCGTCAGCAGGACGAACGGCTTCCCGAGCGTCGACGTCCCCAGCGTATCGAGCTTCACCCGGTCGCTCGCCGCGGCCAGCCGGTTGAAGTAAGCGGTGAGCTGGCGCCAGTCGGCGAGCGAGCGGTCGGCGCCGACGGCGAACCCGAGAACCGACGCCGGCGACGGAACCTGGGCGGCAGCGGCTGCACCGCCGAGGCACGCCGCGACCAAAAGGGGTGTCACACCACGCGCCATATGGGATAGGCCGCCTGCGGCGCCACCGGCAGCTCCATTTCGGCGAAGCGCGCCAGCCCGTGCTTCGAGGCGGGCTCGAGCAGCACGGCGAGGGCGGCACCGCCGTCCGCGCCGACGGGGACGAGCACGTGCTCGTCGAGTGCCCCGGACTCGAGCTGCACGCTCAGCGTCAGGTCATGGGGGGAACGGTCGGGCCGCCGGGAGGGCTTGAGCCGCTCGATCCAGTACCGCTCGATCCGTTGAATCCCGTCAGGCGAGGGCGGCACGAGAGCGAACGCATGACGGCGTAGCACCTCGAGCAGGGCCGCACGGTCGCGCGGCACCGCGTATGCCCGGGGGAGGCGCACGCGCCAGGTGGCCTCGAGGTGCGGCGTGAACCGCCCCGGCACTACCACGGTGCGAATCTCACCCGAGTGTGGGTCGGCGAACGCCAGCCGGCAGGGGCGGGCCGCGTGGCGATAGCGCGTACGCACCGGCACCGAGTCGTCGGCCGGCATCCGGGGCCGGGCTTCGGTCAGCGGGACCCGGTGCTCCTGGGCCCAACGGACGATCAGGGCGAGGGCCAGCTGTACGCCCGCGACCACGTGGGATTCGACCGTCGGATCGTCGCGCCGCGACGGACCCCGCGTCTCGACCAGGATCGTCGGCACCCCGTAGCGCAGCGCCAGGCCGTTCCGTGCATCCACCACGTCGGGCGTGCTGTGGCGCACGCGTCCCGACCTGGTGACCCGAGTGTAGCGGGCGCTGCGGTAGCCGGCGGCGTTCAGCGCTCCCAGGACCGGCTGCAGCAGGCGGCTCCCCTTCGGGCCCAGCGCCGGATGTCGCGCCACCGGGTGCGTGGGCACGTCCAGAAACACGTCGTGGCAGTAAACCAGCTGCTGCGCCAGCAGGTGGCGGCGCCGTGGGGGGAAGTCGTGCACATCGACCACGAGGTGGGGCCGCCAGCTCCGCACGAACTGGTGCAGCGCCCGCGTTTCCGCCGCGGCGAGCCGCAGGTGGTCCCGATTGAGATCCACGCCGCGCGCGTTGGTCCGGACACCTTGTGCCGTCCCATCCGGGTTGGCATCGGGCACGACGGCGATGCCGACGGGCGCCGCTCGGTCCTGAGCCGGTTGGCCGTGCTCTACGAACTGCGTGACCGCCTGCCGTCCCCGGCGCTCGTCTCCGTGCTGGCCGGCGACGATCAGGATCCGGAGCGGGGCCGTTTCACCGCCGACATGGACGACGGAGATGGGTCTGCCTGCTTCGGAATGCCCGATCAGATCTTCTCTCATGCGGCCGGCTCACGGCGTCCCCGGATACAGGGGGATCAGGCGGCTCGACCGCCGGCGACCCCGGGCCTGACGCCAGCCGACCAGGCGCTCCACGTCGAAGAACGGGGCGTACAGGATGCCCGAGAGATGGTAGCGGAACGTGATCCCCATGATGAAGAGGATACCCCAGTGCATCATGAAGGCGACGACGGCCCAGATCTGCCCCGCCCGCTTGTTGAGGAGCGCCAGGGGGGCCCCCAGCTCCACCACGAACGTCAGGATCCCCATCACCGTGAAGAGCCACACGTGATCGTACAGCAGCTGAAACAGCGGCCCGCCCGTCTCCCCGAGCACTCCCTTCCGAAGCGCGTCGGCGGCCACCTGGCTGCGAATCACCTCGCCCGTGGCCCACGACCATCCCATCGGACTCGCGACCTTGGCGAGACCGGTCACGAAGTAGGCGAGCGCCGTGACGGCGCACAGCAGCCGGATCGCGAAGCCGTACTGCCATGCGCCCGCCGGATCGCGCCCCGCCGCCACCGTGCTCGCGCGACGCGCATCCAACGACAGTGCGTCCGCCGCGGGCGTAAAACCGAGCACCAGGGCGTGCAGCGCCACCAGGTTCATGGAGTGGTAGATCATGGACCAGGACAGGCGGTAGGAGATCACCCACATGAGCAAGGCGGCGAACGCCGGCCCGGTGAAGCGGTGACGCCACCCGAGCACGAAGAGCACGTTCGCGACGACGGTGGCCACGATCACGCCCTGGTTCACCTCCGGCGACAGCGGGTGGCGCAGCAGGGCCACGGGACCCACGGGTGCGAACAAGGTCGGGCTGGAGCGACCGATCTCCACCCACATCGCGTAGTGCGAGCCCACGAGCCAGAGGGCGAACGCCCCGACCAGGATGCGGAGCACGGCCAGCCGGGCCGCCGGCGCCGGCGGGAACCAGAACGCGTCGAGCGTTCGGAGCAGCCGAGTCACCGGGTGCCGCGCTCCGCCCACTGGCCGCGGGCGACCGGGCAGGACGCGCGCACCCGCTCCGCCAAGGGAGCCTTGTTCGCGCGGAAGTAATCCGCGAACCGGAACGCGCCCGTCACGATCTGTACGGTCGCGACCTCAGTGTAGGGCGGTTCCGCTTCCCGCGCGATGGCGCCGGCGATCGCCTGACACAGAGTCGTCGCCCGGTCGTTGCGGATGAGCTTGTCGATCTGGCGGCGGGTCTGGTTGAAGCCGCCGTTCCCGGCGAAGTAGTGCGAGATCTGGTGGCGCTGACCGTGCGCGTCGAGACCGACGATGTAGCTCACGTGGTAGGTGTCGCTCCGCTTCGCGGAGAACATCGGGTAGTACGAAAACGGGAAGTTGTCTCTCGGCGCGGGGCTCCAGTTCTGCGCCACCGGAGCGAGCGTCGCGGCCAGGAGGAGCGCGCCCAGCGCGCCGGCGATCCCTTTGGCCCAGTCCAGGCGCCCGACTCGGTCGGACGCGACGCTGCACTGCGCGACACCGTCCAGCGAGCAGCCGAAGTGGCGGCGATGCCGCGCCACCCACGCGTAGATCAAGGGGCCGATCAGGCCCGCCCCGGGCGCGTAGAACAGCGGCAGGAGGGGGTAGAGCCGCGGGCTCTCCCACATGATCCGCCGGTATGCGAAGAACCCCCGGAACACCTCGCCGCGCGGCGTGACCACGAACATCGCGTTGCTGGTGTCCGCGTCGGCGAGCATCGGGAACTTCGCCTTGATCGTCCCGTGATCGTTCGCGTCGTGCAGGCGCAACAGCGGTCGTCGCGCGATGCGTTGCACCGTCGCCAGCGACCGCTCGCAGAAGCGACACAGGCCGTCGTACACGACGTCCAGACCGGTTTCTCGCGGCACTCGATTCATACCTTCGCCCTCCTGCAGCGACTCACCAGCGTCGGTTGCGGTGTGCAACGCGCCGCCATCGCCGGCGGTCGCGGGACGGCACCGCACCGCGTGCATCCGGCGTGCCGAAACAGCGGGCACGGCGGGCGCGGACTCGGCCTCAGGATGGTGCGGCGCTACTGTCGCGCGCGCTTCAATTCTCGTTGGAACGCGGCAAGCGGACGGGTATTGAGGATGTCTCGCGCCTCGAGCCCGGCGCGCCGCGCCAGGTCCACGGCGTAGCGCATGAACGTGAGATTGCCGGGCTGGTGGCTGTCGGTCGAGAGCACGAAGCGCACGCCCCACTGCTTCGCTGCGGCCGCGAGCGTGTCCGGAAGGTCCATCCGCTCGGGGTGGCCGTTGAGCTCGAGCGCACACCCCGCGGCGGCGCAGGCACGGCTCACGGCCTCGAAGTCGGCGGGGTAGGGCTCGCGTTTGCCGACGAGGCGCCCGGTGGGATGTCCGATGGCGTCCACGAAGCGGTGCTCCGCCGCGTCCACCAGGCGCCGCGTCAGCTGCTGCTCGGTTTGCGTGAGGCCGTAGTGAATGGTCGCGACGACGTAGTCGGCCTCGGCCAGCACGTCGTCGGGCAGATCGAGTTTGCCGTTCTCGAGGATGTCGAGCTCGACGCTCTTCAAGATGGTGAAGCCGCGCGCCGCGGCGTTCCACGCGTCGATCGCTTTCCACTGGGCGCGCAACCGCCTGGGGTCGAGGCCGTGCGTCATGGTGACGCGCTGCGAGTGGTCGGTGATCGCGATATACTGGTAGTCGAGCGCCCGCGCCGCCTGGGCCATTTCCTCGAACGTCCCTTTGCCGTCGGTGGCGGACGTATGCATCTGCAGGTCGCCGCGCATGTCCGTGAGCTCGACGAGCCGAGGCAGGCGATGCTCGCGGGCGAGCGCGATCTCGCCGCGCGCCTCGCGCAGCTCCGGCGGCATCCAGTCGAGGCCGAGCGTGTTATAGATCTCCGCTTCGGTTTTCCCGGCGACGCGCCGCGTCCCTTTGAACAGGCCGTACTCGTTGAGCTTGTAGCCCTGCTCCTGGGCGATCTTGCGAAGCTCGACGTTGTGCGCCTTGGACCCCGTGAAATACTGCAGGGCGGCGCCGTAGGCGGCCGGCTCCACGGCCCGCAGGTCCACCTGCAGCCCGCCCCGCAGCTTGACCGTGGCGCGGGTGTCGCCCTTCGAGACCACGTCCGCCACGTCGCCGTACGTGGCGAAGCGGTCCATGACCTGGGCGCTCGAGTCGGACGTGACGAGGATGTCCAGGTCGCCGATCGTCTCCCGGCGGCGCCGATAGCTGCCGGCGACCTCGATCTGGCGCACACCGCCGCCGGCCTGGAGGTACGCCACGACGGCGGTCGCCTGGGTTTCCGCTTCGTTCAGCAGCATGCGCCGCTCGGTCACCTGGGCCTGGCCCAGGCCGGCTCGCATCTTCTCTTCCATTTTAGGACCGAAGCCCTTGAGCTTCTGGACCTTCCCTGCGTCGAGCGCCTTCGCCAGGTCGGCGGCGGATTTCACCTTGAGCTTCTTGTAGAGCAGCTTCACGCGCTTGGGGCCGAGCCCCGGGATGCGCAGCAGGTCGAGCAGGCCCGCGGGGAGCTTGCGTGCCAGCTGCTGCTGCAGCGGTAGCGCGCCGCTGGTGACGATCTCGGTGATTTTCTCCGCCAGGTCGTCGCCGATGCCGGGGATCTCGGTCAGGTCCTTGGTGCCGGCGCGGACCAGGTCCGTGAGCGGCTCGGGAAAGTCGCGGATGGTTCGGGCGGCATTGCGGTACGCCCGCACCCGGAACGGGTTGGCGTCCTGGATCTCGAGGAGGTCGGCCACCTCGTCGAACAGACGGGCGATGTCGGGATTCTGCATCGGTACTAAGATGGGCCTTGCCTAGCGGGGCGGCAGGGGCGGCAGGGGCGGCAACCGTGCCGCCTTTGCCGCCCTTGCCGCCCTTGCATAACCGTGCTAATTCACCCGCGCCCTTGCGCACCACCTCCTCCCGGAGACCCTACACCATGACGTGCGGCATTCGCACCCGGTGGCGCCCGTGCATAGCGGCGGTCGGCGCGGTGCTGGCGCTGGCGTGCTGGCCCACCTCGCTCGCAGCGCAGGCCCAAGCGACGACCGGTGTGATCCGGGGGATCGTCTCGGATCCGTCCGGCAATGTCGTCGTGGGGGCGCAGGTCACCGTCACCGACGTGCAGACGCGGTTCCAGCGGACGGTGACCACCAACGAGAAGGGCGTGTTCGTGGCGCCGCTGCTCCCGCTCGGCACCTACGAGGTCAGGGCCCGGGCTGTGGGCCTGGGCGAGCGGCGGCAGACGGGGATCGTGTTGCGGGTGGGCGAGACGGTCGACCTGACCTTGAAGCTCGAGCCGGTGGAGCTCGCCGCGGTCACGGTCACGGCGACGCCGGTGGTCGACGTGAGCAAGGTCGAGTCGTCCACCAGGCTGCCCAACCAGGCCGTGGGGGGGCTGCCGAACAACGGGCGCAATTTCCTCAATCTCACGCTCCTCACGCCGAACGTCGCGACCGTGCAGGGCCCGGATGGCGACGAGCTCACCGTGGCGGGACAGCGGGGCATCCACAACAACGTGTCCGTGGATGGAGCGGACTTCAACAACCCGTTCTTCGGGGAGCAGCGGGGTGGGCAACGTCCGCCGTTCACCTTCAACCTCGACGCCGTTCAGGAAGTGGTCGTCACGGCAGGCGGAGCGTCCGCCGAGTTCGGCCGCTCGGGCTCGGGATTCGTGAACGTGATTACCAAGTCCGGGACGAACGAGCTCAAGGGCTCGCTGCACTACTTCGGCAAGTACGACTGGCTCTCGGCCGACCTCGCGCACGGCACGCAGACGCTCACGCCCGACTTCCGCCAGCACCAGTTCGGCTTCACGCTCGGCGGCCCTCTGAAACGCGACAAGGCCTTCTTCTTCGTCGCCTACGATCAGCAGGTGTACGACGAGATCAAGCAGAAGACGCGCCCCTCGAGTCCCGCACTCGACTCGCTCACCCGCTGGATGGACACGGCGTTTGCCGGCGCGCTGCGCGGAGACTTCGGGCCGATCTCCCGGACCAACGACGCCCGCGCGGGTCTCGTGAAGATCGACTGGCGGCTCTCCGACCGGCATAACCTGTCGCTCAAGTACAACTACACGTGGTCCCAGCAGGACAACGGCACCTTCGACGTCGACGCCTGGGGTCGCAGCGCCAACGGGATCGAGAAGGACCATTCGAATGCCGGCAATCTGGCGCTCGCGTCGTACCTGTCTCCCGCAGTGACGAACGAATTCCGCTTCCAGTACTCCCGCGAGGACCGTCCCCGGCCCTACGGCGGGGCCCGCTCCGCGGCGCTCGGTGCCAATCCCGCGGACCCGCCGGCGAAGCGGCCGTTTCCAGACACCGGGATGGACACCACCGGATTCCGCTTCGGCCTGCCGTTCTTCTTGCCGATCGATTACTACGACACTCGCATTCAGGCGCTCGACAACGTGTCGATCGCCAAGGGCGACCATCTGATAAAGTTCGGGGCTGAGTGGAACCGGGTGAACTCGGTGCAGACCTTCATCGGGTTCGCGAACAGCCGATACATCTTTGCCTCGGTGACTGCGTTCCTCAATTACGTTGCCGACTCCACGACTGGCGGGCCGCTCCTGTACCTGCAGCAGGCGGGCATAGACCGCAGCGTCCGCGCCGCGGGCACACAGTCCATTCCACAGAACGAGCTCGCGGTCTACCTGCAGGATTCCTGGAAGCCGAACCCGCGGTGGACCGTGGACTATGGGCTGCGGTGGGAGGCCCAGGTCGAGCCGAGTTTGATCACGCCGAAAAATCAGACGTACTACGCGGTCTACTACGACTCGACGGTGACCAACGCGAAGGGCACGTTCGCGTTTCCGTCCGATGGGACGATCCCCTCCGACTGGAAGATGTTCCAGCCCCGCCTGGGCGTCGCCTACGACCCGGACGGGTCGGGCCGAGAGGTCTTCCGCGGCAACGCGGGGCTCTATTACGCGCGCATCCCGGGCCTGAACCTGGCGTCAAGCCGCAGCACCGACGGGGCTCAAGGCATGACCTATGGCGCGGGTGGCCCCGGGGCGCCGGCGTACGGGAGCCTGTTCCCGGACTCGGTGCCGGCGAGCGCCGTCTCAGTTCCGGGAGTGTTCGTGTTCGACAAGGACTTCCGCAACCCCCGGACGTTCAGCGCGACCGTCGGCTACGAGCGGCAGATCGGCTCGGATCTGGCCGTCTCGCTGACCTACACGCACGCCCGCACCGACTTCCTCACCCGCTTCTTCAACGCAAACGATTCGCTGTTCGGGGTGGCCAACGTCGGCCCGTGGGGCACCGGACCGAAGGCGCTCGGGACGCTCACCGTCGTGCAGTCGAGCGCCAAGTCTCGCTACAACGGCATCACACTCGGCCTGAAACGCGTCGCCTCTCCGCACCTCCAGTTCGCGGCGAACTACACGCTCTCGTTCGACAAATCGGACGACGACAACGAGCGCGATCCGTTCACGTTCCGCTACGCCAAGGCGAACGACCTGGCACCCGAGTACAACTGGAGCGACCGCGACCAGCGGCACCGGTTCAACGGCTGGGCGCTGGTGAAGCTGCCGGGCGAGATTTATCTGAACAACAGGGTGAGCTACTACTCGGCACAGCCCGTGTCGGAGAAGTGCGGCGCCGGCAACGTCGGCACCGGGCAGCGGGCCGGGAGTCCGCAGGACCGCATTTGCCCGAACGGGTCGGTCCTGCCCCGCAATACCCTGCGGAAGGACAACGCATACTTCTCCTGGGACGTGCGCGTCTCGCGGCCCGTCAATACCGGGCGCCAGGGGCAGGTGGAGCTGATGGTCGAGGTGTTCAATCTCACGAACACCGACAACTTCAAAGACCCCGCCTACGGCGGGTTGCTCTTCAACTTCGACGGCACGATCCGCTCGGGGTTGGGGGACCCGCGGCAGCTGCAGGCGGGAGTGCGGTGGGTGTTCTAGCTTACCGTGATCTCCTTCACCATCCCGTGCACGGCGTGCGACTTCCCGTCAACGGCGTCGGGCACGAAGCACGCCAGCACGTACCTGCCGGGCGCGAGCGTCACCGTGAACGCCGCGTGCCGCCCGGGCGTGAGCCCCACGATGCCGCCGAGCGGGCGGGCCGGCGGGGCCCCTTTCATGCCGCCCTTGTCCCAGGCGACCACGTCGGCAGCACCCTTCCCCGGCGCGAGCGCCAGCAGCATCACCTCGTGCAACTGCGGCCCAGCATTCGCCACGCGCAGGGTGTGAGCCCCGGCGGTCAGCGGCGGCGCGATCTCGAAGCCGTAGTCGTTCAGCGTGATGGTCCCATCGCCCGCGGGGTCGGACTCGGCCGGCGGAGCCGGCCCCCGCACCACCAGCCAGCGAAACATCCCCTTCTCGAGGTGCAGCTTGCCGTCGGGACTCGGGAAGAAGCACACCAGGAAATAGCGGCCGGCCGTGAGAGGCTGCGTGGAATTCGCGGTGTCGCCCGGCAGCACGACATCGGGGCCCCCGACGAACGCCACCCACTCCGGCGGCGGCCCGGGCGCCTTCATCGCGGCCTCCACTGCTGCGCTGCTCTTCCCACTGTCGACCCGGACCAGCCCGGCCTGATGCGGCTCTTTGCCCGCGTTGACCAGGCGCAGCGTCGCGAGGCCGGCAGGGATCGTGTCGGGTCCGCCGAAGGCGTAGTCCGTGGCTGTGATCGTGATGACGTTCGGGCTCGCGGCGCGCGGGGAGTGTCTGGCGCACGCCACCGTTCCGACAAGGCCCGCGAGCGCCAGGCGGCAGGTGCGTCTGCGGGCCGCCGTGTGATTCAAACGCGCTGGAGCAGGACGATCCCGGACATGCGCCGGAACTGCTCCCGCTTGGCCTTGGGGTACAGCCGTCCGATGAGGCCCCAGAGCCAGGCCCCCCGCATCGTCCGCTTCAGCCGCAGCGACTCCTCCCACATCGACCGGTACTCCGCCTCGCGCCAGCCGTGCGGCTCGAAGAATCGTGTGCCCTCGGCGGGAGCGAACCGGAACGGCGCGTTCCCCGCGGCCACGGCCCGCCCCCACGTCTTCTCCATCATCTTGAGTAGCCGGGGAGACCCCAGGTCGATCAGCCACCAGCGGAACGACCGGGGGACGGCGAGGTCGGCTGCGAGGGCCGCGACCTGCTCGGGGTTGAGATAGATGAGCAGCCCCTCGCTCACGACCAGCACCCGCCGCGGCGCCGCGCCGATCTGGCCGAACAGCGCCCGGCGGCCTGCCACGTCGGTGAGGTCGATCCCCACCTGCTCCAGCGCGCAGGCCGGGCGCTCTCCGGCGAGCTGCTCCTGCTTGTAGGCGATCACGTCCGGAAAATCGACCTCCACCCAGCGTAGCGTCGCCTTCAGGGGCAGCCGGTACGGCCGGGTGTCGAGACCGGCGGCCAGGTTGAGCACCGTGTCGGCGCCGTCGCGCTCGATCGCTCGCAGGATCAGCTCATCCATCACCGCCGTGCGGACGATCATCGGCCACGCCCACGCCTGACCCTTCCGCATGGAGGCGAGGATGCGCTCCCCGCGCTCGCCGGCGAGCCGGCGGGCGTAGGGATCGCGGAACAGCGCATCGGACCGCTCCGACTCCATGGCGCGGTACAGCGCGACCCAGCGGGCGGTGTCGGAGACGTGCTCGATGGCGGTCGTCATGGGGGCCGGAAACGTAACGTTCGTTCCCCCTCTCTGCATGGCGGAGAGGGAGTCAGGGGGTGACGTCCTCAGCGTGCCGCGTCGAGCGCCGCCCGCAGACCCGCGAGCACCTCGGCCACCGGACCGTCCGCCCAGAAGTGCATGTAGTAGAGGCGCGGCGACTCGTCGATCAGATGCGTGTGGACCGCCGTCGCGGCGATGCCGTGCGCCGCCAGTGCCGCAAGCATGGCGCTGACTTTGCCGCCCTCGACTGCGAAGTCTCCGGTCGCGACCGCCCGCGTGCCGTCGACCATTTGCACGTTCACCGGGCTCCCGTACGCCATCGCGGGCACCACTGTACGGCCGTGCAGCGTCACCGCCCCCGAGACGAGCACGAACCCGACCTGCGCAACGTTTCCGCGGGCCGTGCCGGAATGCCCGAGCGTGCGGAAGACCAGCGCGGTGTCGATCGTGGGGGGTGCGGCGGGCTGTGCCGCCACCGGGCGCGGCGTCGCCGTGTGCGCGAGCACACGGTCGAGGCGCGTCGCGAGCTCCGTCGCCCGGCCTTGACCGTGGAAATGCACGTACGTAAGCTGCGGCTCCTCCCCCGCGAGATGATTGTGCACCGCCGTCACGTCGAGCCGCTGGTGCGCCAGCTCGGCGAGCACCGGCTTCACCTCGCTCGCGAGCAGCACCAGGTCGCCCATGGCGGTCGCGTCGTCCGCCTCCCCGCTGAACCCCGCCCAGCCGCCGAGCGCGAGCGACGGAGAGACCGTCACATCGCCGATCCTCAGCGTGACGTCGCGCCGCGGCAGGTTGTAGCGGTAGTAACCGCCCGTCGCGCTCAGCGGCGTCTGGAGGATGCGCGCCACGGAATCCCAGGCTGCGCCCTGGGGGGGCGTCTGGGCGCGGGCGATCGGGGTGCCGAGGGTGACCAGAAGGACAGGGGACAAAAGCAGGGTTGGCGCGCGCATGACGGCTCCATTTCGGGGTGGTGTAAGGATACCCAGGCGGCCGCGGCGACTCGTATCTTGTCGGCGTGGCCGAGTCCCCGATCCATCTCTCTGTTGTGGTGCCGGTGCGGAACGGCGCGGCCCGCCTGCCACTGCACCTCGAAACACTGCGCCGCTACGTGTGCGCCCAGCCCCGGCCCACCGAGCTGGTGCTGGTGGACGACCACAGCGAGCCGGGCGCCGCGCGACTGCTCGCCGACTTCGCCCGCACGTTCAGCGGCGCGACGCTGCTGCGCAACGACTCCAACCGGGGCAAGGGCTTTTCCGTGGCGCGCGGGATGGCCGCCGCGCAGGGCGCCCGGCGCGTGTTCACGGACGCCGATCTCGCCTACCCGGTCGATGAGATCGACACCATGGCGCGCGAGCTGGACGCCGGCGCCGACGTGGCGATCGCCTGCCGCGTGCTCCCCGAGTCGCGCTACCTCATGAGCCCGTCGTTCTTCCATTACCTCTACACCCGCCACCTGTTGAGCCGCCTGTTCAACCGCGTGGTGCGGGTCACGCTCCTGCCCGGCATTCTGGACACGCAGGCCGGCTTGAAGGCGTTCACCGCGCGCGCCGCCCAGCTGATCTTCCCGCGCCTCACGGTGGCCGGGTTCGGGTTCGATGTCGAGCTCCTGTACATCGCGCGCAAGCACGGGCTCCGGGTGCGGCAGGCGGCGGTCCAGTATCGTTACGACGACGAGCCGAGCAACGTGCGCTTCGCCGCCGATGCGGCGGCCATGCTGCGCGACCTGGCGCGGATCCGCTGGAACGACTGGCGGGGGCGCTACGCCTGACGTCCGACGCTTGGTCGTGAACGCCGACGATTTCGGGCTGTCGCCGGGTGTGAACGAGGGCATCCTGGAGGCGCACGCCGCGGGGGTGGTGTCGTCCGTCTCGGTGCTCGTGAACGCGCCCGGCTGGGAGCACGCGGTCGCGGCGCTCCGCCGCGCGGGCGCGGAGCTCGGCGCCGGGCTGCACCTCAACCTCGTCGCCGGGGAGCCGATGGGTGGTGGCCGCAGTCTGGTCCACCCTCGCACCGGCCGGTTTCACGGTCTGGCCGGCCTCGTCACGCGCGCGCTCACCGGGCGCATCGATCCCGACCACGTGGCGGAGGAGTGCGCCGCGCAGCTCGCCCGGTTGCGCGCCGTCGGCGTGCGCGTCACGCACGTCGATAGCCATCGTCACGTGCACGCCTTGCCCGGTGTGTGGGGACCAGTGGTGGCCACCGCCCGGGCGCACGGTGTACCGTTCGTCCGCGTGCCGGTGGAGCATGGGGCAGGGCGGGCATGGGCCAAGCGCTGGACCATCGGAGCGGCGTGGCGCGTGGCGGCGCGCGGCGTCGCCGTGCCGCGCCATGCGGACCGGTTCCACGGCATCGGGCTCCACGGCGACGTGCGGTTCCTCGAACGGCTGCTCGCCCTGGTCGATCGGCTCCGGCCGGGGATCACGGAGCTCATGGTCCACCCCGGCCGTCCCGATCGAGCGTTGGCCGCCTGGGACGGCTACGTGGCGTCGCGGGCCGCGGAGCTGGCGGCGCTCACCTCGTCAGCGGCTCGCGAGCGGCTCGGGCGGGGGGACGTAGGCCTGACCCACTTCGGGGCCGTATGAGCGGGGCGACCAGCGCCGCCAGCCGAGCAGCTCGGCCTGCATCACGATCCACGCGACGAGACAGGGAATCCCCTTGACGCGGTAATAGCCCAGTGCGTTGTGGGCTGACCATGGCAGAATCTCCACGTCCTGCAGCACCAGCGCAGCCACGCCGGCAAGCGAGATGGCGGTACGCACGCGATCCGGCTCGCTGGCCGCGTACCACAGAGCGAGTCCCGTGTAGGCGATGACGAACGACGCCCGCTCGGACTGGTGGTTGAAGAGCACGAGATACACGAGCAGCGAGCACAGGAATCGGAGCCGGAAGGCGCGATCGCTCCGGCGCCCACGCTGCACGGCGAGCGGAGCCAGCAGCAGCAGCGTGCCCGCGAGCTGCACCGGCCAATGCGGCCAGTCTGCGCCGAGCCACTGATAGAGATATTGCATGACCGAGTCGCCGCGGTTCACGCGACTCGCGTCCGCGGTTTCGATGGTCCACCAGGAGCGGTACTGGGCGATCAGCTCGTGAGGCGGAATCACGACGAGCGGCAGCAGCGCGAGACCCACCCCGACGCCGGCGAGGAGGAGCGCGAACCGTGCACGACGGGCGTGGAACAGCGCCAGCGCGACGCCGCCGAGCGGGAAGACCTTGATGCATGCATCGAGGCCCACGAGCAGCGCCGCCCGCAGCTGGCGTCCCGCTTCGAGCGCGAGGAAGGCGAGCAGCAGGAGCGCTGCGACGAGGCCGTTGCTCTGGGTGTACTGCATCGCGAACAGCACCTCGAGATAGACGAGCGCCAGGGCCAGCGTCGCCTGGCGGTCGGGGAGCAGGCGCCGTACCGCGTACCAGAGCAGCAGCGAGTTGAGGAGACTCCAGATCAGGAGCGCCGGTGCGAACGGCAGCGCCGCCAGCGGGGCGAACAGCAGCGCGAACGTGGGGCTGTACTTGTAGAAGTCGAAGTGCTGGTCGGGGTGGGCGGCGTACAGGTCGCGATGCGCGAGCAGGTTCGTCGCCGCCGCGCGGAACACCGTGAAGTTATTGGAGCGGCCGAGGATCCCCTGCTGCACCGTGACGAACACGGCGCTCGCGAGGTAGAGGGCGAGGAGCGAGCGGCGGGCACGATCGGCCATGGCGGACGCCGGGAAGTTAAGCCTCCCGGGGTGCCGCGAAAGCCGTCAGGCCGCGTGGTGTCGGGCGGCGATGCGGAGGCGGGTGAGGTGGGTCAGCCAGCCGGAGACGCTGCCCTGTGTGCCCAGGAACGTCGCGGCGGTGCGGCGGGCCTCCGCGAACGCGTCGGTCACGACGGCGGCGACCTGCTCGGGGTCGAGCAGCACGGCGTACGCGGTGGCGTAGACGGTGCTGCGGTAGCGTGCGAACAGCTCGGAAAACGCCGCGTCGTCGCCTTGAGTCAGGCGCTGTACGAGGCCCCGATCGGTCGCGGACGAGGGGCGGGGACGCGGGCGGGTGCGGGTGCGTTGGGCGCTGAGTAGCATATGTGCCCTAAAGAGTCTGCGAGCGGAGGCGTCGTAACGGGGGACTTTACGCCGGCGCGACGCCCGCGCCAAGTAGACAGAACCTTCGTGCGCTACGTCACACGATCGGTGGTACGGACGCGCATTCGATCGGTCCCTGGCTCACAGCCTCGAAATGCGCACCTCATTTGCCGAACCAGGCGAAAAGGGTGACTGTCTTGAGCCGGGCACCACCGCCCAAGAGGGCCACATGGGACATTCCGTCGCTCGATCGCTTCGACCGCTTCGATCGTTGTTTGGGACGCTCGTCCTGCTACTCGCGAGCCCTCGCGACGGCGCTGCGCAAGACGTTTCGCGCATGGTCCGGATCATTCAATCCCACGTCGACAGCAAGCAATTCATGGGATCGGTCCTCGTCGCCCAGGATGGGAACGTTCTCTTGGACAAGGGATATGGCTCAGCCAACCTGGAATGGGACATTCCTGATTCGCCTCAGACGAAATTCCGCTTGGGCTCGCTGACCAAGCAATTCACGGCGGCGGCCATCCTGCTGTTGGAAGAGCGAGGCAAGCTGAGGACAGACGACCTGGTGGCGAAGTACCTGCCCGACGCGCCCGCGGCCTGGGCCACGATCACCATTGCCAACCTCCTGACCCATACGTCGGGAATCCCCAACTTCACGTCTTTCCCCGACTATTCCACCACCGAAGCAACGCCCACAACTCCCGAGCAACTGGTCGCGCGGTTCCGCGACAAGCCGTTGAATTTCCAGCCGGGCGAGAAGTGGGAGTACAGCAACTCGGGGTATGTTCTCCTCGGCTACCTCCTGGAGAAGATCAGCGGGCAACGCTACCAGGACTTCGTGCGGGACAACCTGTTCGCGCCGCTCGGAATGACCGAATCAGGATATGACTCGCACGCGGCGATCATCCTCCACCGCGCTGCGGGCTACACACCCGGCGCCAACGGGCCCGTGAATGCAGGCTACATCGACATGAGCATCCCCTTCTCGGCCGGTGCACTCTACTCCACCACTGAGGACCTGTTGCGGTGGGAACGGGCGTTGTTTGGAGGCAAGGTTCTCAGTGCGGCCTCATTGAAGAAAATGACCACGCCGTTCAAGAACGATTATGGCTACGGTCTCGCTGTGCGGACGGCGCACGGCTACACGGTCATTGAGCACGGTGGTGGCATCGAGGGGTTCAACACCCAGTTGGCCTACGATCGTGATCGCAAGCTCGCCGTCATCGTGTTGGGCAATCTCAATGGAGGCGCACCCGATGAGATTGCCGGGCAACTCATGGCGCTCCTGCACGGAGAGAAAGTCGTCCTGCCGTCGGAACGGAAGGAGATCACGGTCTCGACGGACGTGCTTCGGCAGTATGTGGGCACCTACCAACTGGCGCCCACGTTCAGCATCGTCATCACGCTGGAGGGCAACCGGCTGATGTCCCAAGCGACGAACCAACTCGCCCTGCCGCTGTTCGCAGAGTCGCAGACGAGCTTCTTCTTGAAAGCCGTGGACGCGCAAATCGAGTTTGCGAAGAACGAGAAGGGGGAGGTGACTTCTCTCACCCTTCGCCAAGGCGGCAACGAAATGAAGGCCTTGAAGCGGTAGGCGCTGTATTAACTTTTGCGATGAGGCGCAGTTAGACCCGGTAGCTCAGTTGGTAGAGCAACGGACTTTTAATCCGTAGGTCCTGGGTTCGATTCCCAGCCGGGTCACTCAGTAATAAGCCTCACCCCGTCTCCCACCACGCCACGATCCCCTGGTGCCCGCACTGCTTGCACGTGGCCACCGGTGGAATGACGTTGTTGCGGAACGGCAGGCGGGTGGCGCACACGGGGCACACGCCGTAGCGGCGCCCCACGTCGGCGCGCGTGCCGCGCGCGGGGTTGGGGTCCTCGCGCGTGCGGTACACGACCGTGAATTTCTCCGGCCGCTTGTTCCGCACTTCCAGCGCCTCCTGCGGCACCGTCACCCGTTGTCCCGACACCTCCACCACGGCGCGCGTGACGCCACTGCTCACGACCGGATACCACGCGCCCTGGCGCAGCAGCCCCTCGTCTTCCTCACGCTTGAGCGCGTACCACACACGCGCCCAGCCCAGCGGTTGGTCTTCCATGGACCTACTGATTGCCGTTTTCGGCCTGCCGTTCCGTGATCTGGGTAACATTCCCGGGGCCCGAGCCTGGTAGCCGGGGGCTCGGCCGGGCGGGTATATTCGCCTAAGCGGCGCTGCCGCACGCCGGTGGACGGTCGCCCCGAGGACGGGTTCACGCTGGCACGACGGATGCGCACGTAAAGGAGACTATGCCGCCTATCATCTGGATCGACGGGACCTATCACGATCGCGCTACGGCCAAGGTCTCGGTGTTCGATCACGGCCTGCTGTACGGCGACGGCGTGTTCGAGGGCATCCGGGTCTACAACCGCCGCGTCTTTCGCTTGGGCCAGCACTTGGACCGGCTCTACGCCTCCGCGAAAGGCGTGTGGCTCGAGGTGCCGCTTGCCAAGCCGGCGCTGCACCGGCTGGTGGAAGAAGCGGTCACGAAGAGCGGGCTCGACGAGGCCTATATTCGCCTGCTGGTCACACGCGGCGTCGGCGACCTGGGGCTGGACCCGCGGAAATGCCCCAAGGCGTCCGTCATCTGCATCGTCGACACGATCCAGCTGTGGCCGCAAGACCGCTACGACAAGGGGCTCGTTGCGCTCACTGCCGCGACACCGATCCATCACCGCGAGAGCCTCTCGCCTCGCATCAAATCGCTCAACTACCTGTCACACATCCTCGCCAAGGTGGAAGGCATCGCCGCCGGGGTGGACGAGGTCATCATGCTCGACGCGCAGGGCTATGTGGCCGAAGCCAGCGGCATGAACCTGTTCGCCGTGACCAATGGCACGCTCCGGACGCCGCCGGCGTACGCCGGCATCCTGCGCGGTGTGACGCGCGACGCCGTGATCGAGCTGGCGCGCGAGGCGACCTACGGCGTCGAAGAACTCCCCCTCAACCGGTACGACCTCTACACCGCGGACGAGATGTTCCTCACGGGCACCGCCGCGGAGGTGGTGGCGGTGACCAAGCTCGACGGCCGCGTGATCGGCCACGGCCAACCCGGCCCAATCACCAAGGAGCTCGCCAAGCGATTCAAGGCGCTCGCGATACGCGGCGACTGAGACCCCAACTATTGACAGGACTTGGGGTTAGCTGCATATTCTCGCGCCCTTGTTAGCGAGGTGATCCATGCCGTGGCGAGTGATCGCCCATGGCGATCAAGTTTGGCACGTGGACGCTTTGGCGGAGCGCCCGGCCAACACAGAGGCATGGCAGTTGGTACTGTCATTCCGATCGGCGTCCGAGCGCTCCGGACGCTCGTTTTGGACGTTGTACCCGCTCGAAGCGACTTCGAAATCGTCGCTCTTCATTCAGGCCGAGCGCATCCCCGACACGGCCATCTCGCAGCTCCTCGCTGAGCGGCTGGCGTGAGCTCGCTGGAGCTCCAACAGCTGCGCCGCGTGGCGGGAGCGGTGGCACGGCTGCGCGGCGAGGCGGTCCGCGACGTCACGGTGCGGTCCGACCTGCGCCAGCTCAAGGTCGAGCTCGAGAGCGGCTTGATCCTGGTCGTCTCGGCGGAGCGCGACGTCCAGGGGCGCCCGCGCCTCGAGGTGGACGTGGTGGAGGGCCCGAAAGAGCTGGGGGCCCGCCACCAGCTCGAAGTCCGCTTCGAATAGGTGCGCGGACCGTGACGACGCCAGCGGCAGGGGGGTCCGGCGGAGTAGGGGCGGGGGGGGCGGGGGGGGCGGGGGGCGAACGCCTCCGCTTCCAGGACTTCGAGTTCCAGCGGTTGGCGAACGGGCGGTGCCGCGCCAAGGTAGTGCTGACGTGGGCCGACGGGCGGCAGTTCACCGGGGAGTCGCAAGGCGTGAT